>UMDS01046858.1_pt1 | contig 16838 bp, 15 predicted proteins | sample 1964551 | NCBI WGS metagenome assembly UMDS01 (sample SAMEA4836000, study PRJEB28245) | human gut metagenome | biome: gut microbiome; material: fecal sample | place: Denmark | collected 2008
GCTGGACATGCAACTACTACCCCAAGGGAGAAAAGGCATTTTGGGAAAGCTGCTGGGATGAGTTGTTTGAGACAGCGCTGAAAGATTGCGGCTACGATGACCCGGCAGAGCTGCCGGACTTGACTCCGCCTACAGAAATTCTGCTGACAGGACTGCTTATCATGGCGGACTGGATCGCCAGCAACACGGAGTATTTTCCGTTGATCCCGGTAGAAGAACTGGGGAACGAAGTGGCTTATCCGGAGCGTGCGGAACTGGCCTGGAATAAATGGGATGAGAAAGACCTGACGGCACCCTGGGAGGCGCAGACTTCTATTGTGGACGAAGAGGAGTTCAAAGCGCGTTTTGGATTCCCACCCAACGCGGTACAGGCTGCTGCCGTGGAAGCGGCCAACAGTGTGAGCGCCCCGGGAATTTTGATTTTAGAGGCCCAGATGGGTGTAGGCAAGACGGAGGCTGCGCTGGCAGCCGCGGAAATTCTGGCGGCGCGGTTTGGCGCGGGTGGAATCTTCTTTGGCTTGCCTACGCAGGCAACGGCAAACGGGATTTTGGGGCGGCTGGTGCAGTGGGCGGACAACCAACCGGACAGGCTGCTAAAGTGCATCCGGCTGGCCCACGGCATGGCAGAGCTGAACGAAGAGTATATCCGCTTACAGGAACAGACCGTTCAGGTAGAAGACGACTGGGACGATTCCGAGACAAACGAGCACCGGGTGCAGGTGCACCAGTGGTTCCGGGGCAGCAAGCAGGCGCTGCTGGCCTGCTTTGTCATTGGCACGGTGGACCAGCTGCTCATGGCGGCGCTCAAACAAAAGCATGTGATGCTGCGCCACCTCGGCCTTGCGGGCAAGGTGGTGATCATCGACGAGTGCCATGCCTATGATGCCTACATGAACCGCTACCTTGACCGGGCGCTGGAATGGCTGGGCTGGTATCGGGTGCCGGTGATCTTACTTTCAGCCACGCTGCCGGCCCGGCGGCGGGCAGAGCTGGTGGAAGCCTACCGGCAGAAGCGAACCTCCGCACCAGACGCACCGTGGAAGACCAGCTGCGGCTATCCGCTCCTGACCTGGACGGATGGGGAGGAAGTCCGCCAGACGACCATTCCGCTGGATACGCCCAGCCGGACGGTACAGACGGTTCCGCTGACGGAAGATGGCCTGCCCGGTTTCCTGCGCGAAAAGATGCAGGCGGGCGGCTGCGCGGGTGTCATCGTCAACACCGTTAAAAAGGCACAGGCCGTGGCCCGGATGCTGCGGGAAGTTCTGCCGGAAAAAGAAGTGCAGGTGTTCCACGCACAATTCCTGATGCCGGACCGCGCCGCGCGGGAGCAGGAGCTCATGGAGCGGATCGGCAAGCACTCGACTCCGGTCCGGCGGGATGGACTCATTGTGGTGGGCACGCAGGTGCTCGAACAGTCGTTGGACATTGATTTTGACGTTATGGTGACGGAACTTTGCCCGATGGACCTGCTGCTACAGCGCATTGGCCGTCTGCACCGCCACACCTGGCGCTCTCGCCCACAGCCGATGCAGGCGGCAGTCTGCGCGGTGCTGGATACCGGAGAGGATGCCTTTGATGAGGGCAGCGCGGCAGTCTACGGCAAGTGGCTGCTCTGGCGGACACGGGAACTGCTGCCTCAGACCATCCGCCTGCCGGAAGAGATCTCCCCGCTGGTACAGCAGGTGTATGGCTGGGCGGCGGAGGACAAACTGCCCGAAGATGCCGCCAGTGAGAAGCTGTGCCATAACTATGAACTGGAACAGGGAAAGCGAAAGGACCGGGCAGAGGCTTATCTGGTGCATCACCCGAAGGTGTATAAAAAATTCCCCCGGCTCAATACGCTGGACGGCTGGATGGCAGACGAGGGTGCCTGCTCTGACCCGGCGGCCCGGGCGGCTGTCCGTGACGGCGACCCGTCTGTTGAGGTGCTGGTCATGGTGCAGGGGCGGGATGGCAGCATCCATTTCCTGCCGTGGCAGGAGGGAGGCCGGACGGTAGCGTCCGACTGCCCGCCGCAGCCGGAGGAGGCGCTGAAGATCGCACGGCAGAAACTGCGGCTCCCGGCAGTGTTTGGCAAGGAATGGAACGTAAAACGCGTCATTGACGAGCTGGAAGCGGACAACCGCCGTCTGCTGGCCCAATGGCAGCTCTCCCCGATGCTGCGCGGGGAGCTGGCGCTACTACTGGATGAAACGCTGACGGCCCATCTGGCGGGGATGACGCTCCATTATGACCGTGAAAATGGTCTGATTTATGAAAAGGAGGAAACTGATGCAGGAAATTGAGTTTAACCTGTTGACGGAACCCTGGGTCCGTGTCCGTCTGCCGGACAATACCGTGCAGGAAGTTTCTCTGACGGATGCACTGGTCCATGCGCAGGAGTACATGGACCTGGCAGGGGAGATGCCTACCCAGGACGCGGCCATGCTGCGGCTGCTGCTGGCGGTGCTGTTTACGGTCTTTTCCCGCGTGAACGAAGTGGGGGAGCCGGAGCCGCTGGAAGACGAAGAAGCCGCTCTGGAGCGCTGGGGAGCGCTGTGGGAACTGAAACATTTCCCGGAGCAGCCCATCCGGGACTATCTGGAGCAGTGGAAAGACCGCTTCTGGCTCTTCCATCCGGAGCGGCCATTCTGGCAGGTGCCGGAAGCAAAAATTGGAAGCCCATTTAAAGGCGGAAAATTAAATGGAGAAGTGTTTGAAAGCGAAAACAAAAACAATATGTTTGCATCTTATGCTGGTGTGGAAAAGAATGCACTGACATATGCACAAGCAGCAAGGTGGCTGGTATTTCTCAATAACTATGACGATGCAGCCGCAAAGAAAAAAGCAAAGGATAGACCCAGCATGAGCCCGGGATGGCTGGGGCAACTGGGTCTTGTATATGTGAAAGGTGTAAATCTGTTTGAAACACTGATGCGAAATCTGATGTTTTTAAACGACAGGGCAGAGCTTTGGAAAAAAGGAAGACCCAATTGGGAACTGGAAGAACCAAGAAGCGAAGAGCGGACGGAAATCGTCTGCCCGGGTAATTATGCAGAACTTCTAACAATGCAGTGCCGACGGATATGGTTGGAACGAGAAAATGAAAAAGTGGTCCGGTATACATTGTTGGGTGGAGATTTCTTTGATAAGAAAAACGCATTTGCAGAACCCATGACACTATGGGGACTCCGGAAGCAAACGAAAGAGAGTCCAGAATGCTATCTTCCGCAAAAACACGATATGGAGAAAATGCTCTGGCGGGAATTTTCCTCGATTATAGGTGACGGAAAGCATATTCCGGGCGTGGTGCAGTGGAATGGTTATTTACAAAGATGTGGTTTTTTAAAGAAAAAAGAAATCCTGCAAATATGTGCTGTTGGTGTTGAATATGGAGCGCAAAGTGCATCCATGAAAGGGGTCTATGCAGACCAGATTGCAATGAGCCTTTCTCTGTTAAATGAGCTGGGCTATGGTTGGCAGAACCGCATCACCGAGGAAATTAGCCGGTGCGAGCAGGCAGCCTCTCTGGTGGGGCACTTGGCGCAGGATATTGCCACTGCCGCAGGCGATAAAAACGGAAATGCCAGCGCCCCGGCCCGTTCCCAGTTTTATTTTGCAGTAGACCAGCCGTTCCGGCAGTGGCTGCGGAGCATTGATCCGGAAGAAGACGACATGACCGAAACCACAGCCCGCTGGCAGGTGATCGCCCGCGGCATTGCAGAGCAGCTGGGTCAGCAGATGGTGCTGGAGGCTGGCAGCGCCGCACTGGTAGGGCACCGGGTCAAGCTGGACGCCGGGAAAAAGACCGAACGGATGGAGCTGTACACGGCTCCCAAAGCTTATAACCGCTTCCGGGCGGGGCTGTACAAACTTTACCCGAAAACAAACGATGAGGGAGGAACGGCATGAGTGAGAAAAACGAGAGCCGCACACAGGCCATCAGGGGCTATGTGGACGGCAAGATTCAATGGCTCTGGGGTCTGCCGGAGAATCAGCGGCGTGCAGAGCTGGCAAAGCTGCGCCGGGGCATCGGACATGCACCCGGGGAGCTTCCAGACCTGTGGGGCGGCCTTTTGCAGGGGATGCCTGCGAGCTTTTACGGTACAAATGGCCCCTCCCATGAAGAGTGGGCGGTCTATCTGGCACTGACCCTGTATGCCCTGCACCAGCAGAGCAACGATACTGTGTGCGTGAGCCAGCTCGGCTGCACGCTGGGCCGGGCCGTGCGCAGGCTGGCGGAGCAGACCGTGGCCAGTGGGCAGGACTGGACCGAGAGCAGCATTCTGCGGCGGTTCAACGCACTGGCTACCGCCGAAGAAATTACCGAGATCAGCCATCATCTGCGGGGCATGATTCAGCTGCTGCGGGCCGCAAAGCCGGACAGCATCCCGCTGGATTACCCGCGGTTGGCTGTTGACCTGTACGGGCTGCAGTGCGATGCCCCGCAGCTGGCACAGCTGCCCGCCAACATCCGTCTGCGGTGGGGACAGGACCTCTACCGCTACGAGAAGAACGAATCGTCCGAGATGCAGGAAAAGGAGAACTGACTTATGAAAAAGCGTTTGTATGTTGACTTCCATGTGCTGCAGACTGTGCCGCCCAGCTGCATCAACCGGGACGATACGGGCAGCCCCAAAACGGCCATTTACGGCGGCGTGACCCGCGCCCGGGTCTCCTCTCAGGCGTGGAAGCACGCCATGCGGCAGGCCTTTGTAGAGGAAAGCCTGCTGGACGAAGAGGATGTGGGCAAGCGCACCAAAAAGGTGACGGAGCTGGTGGAAAAAGAAATCGCCGCCCTTGCCCCGGAAAAAGATGCTGCCAAGCTGGCCAAGAAGACGCTGGACAATGCAGGCATCAAGAACGATGAGAAAGGCACCAAGGCCCTGTTCTTCATCAGCCAGGCACAGATCAAGGCGCTGGCACAGCTGGCCGTGGAAGAGTGTGCAGACAAAAAAGAGTACAAGAAAGCACTGAGCACAGCCCCCTCGGCAGACATTGCCTTGTTTGGCCGGATGGTGGCGGATGACCCCTCTCTGAACTTTGATGCCGCTGCACAGGTGGCCCACAGCATTTCTACCCATGCGGTGCAGAACGAATACGACTACTTTACCGCCGTGGATGACTGTCAGGTAGAGGACAACGCGGGCGCAGGCCATCTGGGCACCGTGGAGTACAACTCTGCAACCCTGTACCGCTATGCAACCGTCAATGTGATGGAGCTTGAACGCCATCTGGGCGCGGAAAAAGCGGCCGAAGTGGTGAGGAGTTTTGGGGAAGCGTTCATCCGCTCCATGCCCACGGGCAAGCAGAACACCTTTGCCAACCGCACTCTGCCGGATGCCGTCTATGTGACCATCCGGGAGGATCAGCCCGTGAACCTCTGTGGTGCCTTTGAGCGGGCGGTGCGGAAGAGCACGGAGGGCTACGCAGAGCCCTCCAAGAGCGCGTTGCAGGCCTATGCACAGCAGCTGTATCAGAGCTTTGCGGAGGCCCCTGCAAAGAGCTTTACCGTGGGCACCGGGCTGGAAGCACTGGCCCCGGCCCAGCCGCTGAACACCATGCTGGATGCACTGGAAGAAGCTGTTAAGGAGAACCTGACCGGAAACGAGGTGGAATGATGGCAACACTGTTGCTTCGGCTGGCAGCGCCTTTGCAGGCGTGGGGCGCGGATTCCAAATTCGAGACCCGGAAAACGGCCCGGGAGCCTACCAAGAGCGGAGTGATCGGTCTGCTGGCGGCAGCTCTGGGGCTGCGGCGGGATGAGACCGAGCCATTGACCCGGCTGGCGCGGCTGCGCTTTGGCGTCCGGGTGGAGCGGGAGGGCCAGCTGTTGGTGGATTTCCACATGGCCCGCAACGAGGAGAAAGACCGCTCCTATATCACCTACCGCCATTACCTCGAAGATGCTGTTTTTCTGGTGGGCCTGGAAAGTGAAGACACCGCTTTGCTGCAGGAACTGGCAGAGGCGCTGACCCACCCGGTGTTTCCGCTGTACCTGGGCCGCCGTGCCTGCCCGCCCACCCTGCCGCTCTGCCTGGGCCTGCGGGAGCAGGGCCTTGTGGAGGCCTTGCAGGCAGAGCCCGCACTCTGCCCCGGCGGGCCCAAGCCGACCCGCATCGTGGCGGATGCCGCACCGCAGGAGCCGGGGGCTGTCCCGCAGCGGGATGTGCCTCTCTCCTACGACCCGCGGCACCGGCAGTACGGTTACCGTTCGGCCCGGGAGATCTCCCTCCGGCAGCCCGCAGGGGCCCCGGAGCCGACCGCCCATGACCCATTCTGTGAATTGTGAGGTGAAGTGCAGATGTATTTATCCCGTGTAGAGCTTGACCCCATCCGCCGCAGCACCATGACGGCGCTGGCGGCACCACAGAAATTCCATGGCGCGGTGGAAAGTGCCTTTTCCGGGGAGCGCCGCCGTCGGTTGTGGCGGCTGGACCGGCTGGGCGAAAAGCTGTATCTGCTCCTCCTCAGCGAGGAGATGCCGGACCTCTCCGGCGTTGTGGAGCAGTTTGGCACCGGAGCGGCACCAGAGTCCCGGAATTATGACCCGCTGCTGGCGCGGATCACACCGGGCAGCCGCTGGCAGTTTCGGTTGGCGGCCAACCCCACCAAAAGCTGCAAAGACGCCCAAAAACCCGCAGCGCGGGGAACCGTGGCCGCACACTGCACGACACAGTACCAGAAGCAGTGGCTGTTGGACCGCGCCGCAAAGCACGGCTTTGCCCTGACGGAGGATTCCTTTACCGTGACCCGGGTGCAGTGGCACCACTTTGCCAAGCGCGGCACCCGCCCGGTGTCGCTGCTGGCGGTGACGTATGAGGGCGTTTTGCAGGTGACGGACCCCGAGGCGTTCCGGAACCTGCTGTGTCAGGGCATGGGCCGGGGCAAAGCCTACGGCCTTGGGCTGATGACCGTTATGCGCGGAGGAAACTGAGATGGACGAGATGCCGGGCATGATCCGGCCAGACCTGCAGGCGCTGCCGCAGGTGCGGGACCGGATGACCTTTTTGTACCTCGAACACTGTACCCTTGGCCGACAGGACGGTGCGATTACTGTTACAGACGAAAAAGGGGTGGTCCAGATCCCGGCAGCGGGCATTTCCGTCCTGCTGCTGGGGCCGGGCACCCGTGTGACTCACCGTGCCATGGAGCTGATGGGCGACACGGGCGTGGGCGCTGTCTGGGTGGGCGAGCACGGTGTGCGTTACTACGCCCATGGCCGTCCGCTGACCACCCACTCCCGGATGCTGCTGCGACAGGCAGAACTGGTGACCAACACCCGGAAGCATCTGGAAGTGGTGCGCAAGATGTACCAGCTGCGTTTCCCGGAGGAAGATGTTTCCAAGCTGACCATGCAGCAGCTGCGCGGCCGGGAAGGCAGCCGGGTGCGGCAGGTGTACCGCAAGGCTTCCCAGGATACCGGCGTTCCGTGGAGCGGCCGACTGTACCGCCCGGAAGATTTTGCATCGGGCGATGCAGTCAATCAGGCGCTTTCTGCCGGGCACGCCTGCCTGTACGGTCTGGCGCACGCGGTGATCGTGGCATTGGGCTGTGCGCCGGGTCTTGGCTTTGTGCATGTGGGGCACGAGTGCTCTTTTGTCTACGATATCGCAGACCTGTACAAGGCTGAGGTGACCATTCCCATCGCCTTTGAGGTGGCAGCGCAGGCCCCGGAAGACCTGCCCGCTGTAGTCCGCCGCCGGGTGCGGGATGCCATGGTGGAACATCACATTCTGGAGCGCATGGTGCACGATATCCGGTATCTGCTCCTGACGAAAGAGGAGCAGAGCGAGGCGGAAGAAGCGGTCTACCTCTGGGATAATCAATTGGGCACCGTCGCCAATGGCATCAACTATTTTGATCAGGAAGCGGGGGATGGGCCATCGTAGTGCTGACCATGACCAACTGCCCGCCCCGGCTGCGGGGCGACCTGTCCAAGTGGCTGTGCGAGATCAACACGGGCGTTTATGTGGGGAACGTGAGCAGCCGCGTGCGGGACGCTCTGTGGGACCGGGTGTGCCAGAACCTGAAAAACGGGCAGGCGACGCTGGTGTTCACCACGGCAGGCGAACAGCGAATGGATTTCCGCACCCACAACACCACCTGGGAGGCCGTTGATTTTGACGGCATCAAGCTGATGCGGCGGCCTCTGCCGCAGGCCGAACAAAATCAGATCGACCTGAAACCCGGGTTCAGCAAGGCGGCACAGCAGCAGTATGCCCGCCGGGCAGGCAAGCCTGGCACCCCGAAAAAAGAAACCTACACGGTCATTGATCTGGAGACCACAGGCCTGCAGGCAGCGTCCGATGCGATCATTGAGTATGGAGCCCTGCGGGTCCGGGATGGTGCCCCGGCGGAAGAACTGAGCCTCCTTGCCCGGTGCGGGACACCGCTGCCCGCCGTCATCACAGAGCTGACCGGCCTCCGGGATGAGGACTTACAGCAGGGGATGGAAGAGCGGGCTGCACTGGAACAGTTTCTGGCTTTTATCGGGAACGACCCGCTCGTCGGGCATAACATTTCGTTTGATATGGAGTTTCTCCGGGCAGCCTGCCGACGGCAGGGGCTCCCCGCCCCAGCCAGCCACTGCACCGACCTGATGCAGCTGGCCCGCCGCAGGCTTTCCCGAGTACCAAACTACAAACTTCTGACATTGGCGCAGCATTTCCAGCTGGCAGATAAAGTAGAGCACCGCGCCCTGCCGGACTGCCGTCTGGTGCAGCAGGTCTATTGCAAACTGAATGAACCGGGTGTAAAATAATTGCGGAAGCGACGCATCTATGGGATCTTTTTAGTCTTTTCCCCGCACACGCGGGGGTGATCCCAACAACGCCGTTTGCCTGCTTGCGAACATAACACTTTTCCCCGCACACGCGGGGGTGATCCTAAGAGCTGCCCCGGTACATATCTCTACGAACGCTTTTCCCCGCACACGCGGGGGTGATCCCCCGACTTCGGCCGGACTTTGGGGCCTCTGCGACTTTTCCCCGCACACGCGGGGGTGATCCTGCGGTTGTTCGGGAGATTCTCAATCACAATCACTTTTCCCCGCACACGCGGGGGTGATCCACGGTATTAGCCATTATTTCGTTCCTCCATCATACTTTTCCCCGCACACGCGGGGGTGATCCCCAGACGCCCGGCCTGCGACTTAGAGACCCGAACTTTTCCCCGCACACGCGGGGGTGATCCTAGCTGGCGCGCCGCAAATCCTGCTATCACTAACTTTTCCCCGCACACGCGGGGGTGATCCCTACCTGCTTCTGCTCAAGGCTTTGGTCGAAGACTTTTCCCCGCACACGCGGGGGTGATCCCGACTTCGTAACGTGGAAGACTACCGCGTCTCTCTTTTCCCCGCACACGCGGGGGTGATCCTGTCATGGTCTCCGGTATAGTACCGGTCGCCATCTTTTCCCCGCACACGCGGGGGTGATCCTAAGCTGCTTACCACGCAGGAGCTTGACGAGTTCTTTTCCCCGCACACGCGGGGGTGATCCTATTGAAGCTCTCGCCGGTCTTCACGTCTCTCGCTTTTCCCCGCACACGCGGGGGTGATCCCGCAGCGAACGATAACCGTGCAATCACGATTGACTTTTCCCCGCACACGCGGGGGTGATCCCTGTTCGGATTCCACCCGAACAATAAAATCGAACTTTTCCCCGCACACGCGGGGGTGATCCCTCGAAGCCGTCTACCGCAGTGATTCGGTCGTCCTTTTCCCCGCACACGCGGGGGTGATCCCCACTTCACGTATAAGACGGCCGAGGAGGTCAACTTTTCCCCGCACACGCGGGGGTGATCCGTCTTCCTCGTTTCGATGTTCTCTACTTTCCGACTTTTCCCCGCACACGCGGGGGTGATCCCTTGACCGAGTGTCTCCCGTACATTCAGAACGCCTTTTCCCCGCACACGCGGGGGTGATCCCTTCAGAAAGCTCTCTCCCACTGAGAGATTTAACTTTTCCCCGCACACGCGGGGGTGATCCTCTGTCCTACTCTTTCAGCAAGCATGGGCATGGGCTTTTCCCCGCACACGCGGGGGTGATCCCTACGATCAGACGCTGGACAGCTGGCACTATGCCTTTTCCCCGCACACGCGGGGGTGATCCCCTCGAAATGATGAAAAAGGAGCAGGAAAATGGCTTTTCCCCGCACACGCGGGGGTGATCCTAATTCCACTGGGGACTAATGTTGATGCTGTTCCTTTTCCCCGCACACGCGGGGGTGATCCTTTTTCGTTACCTGTCCGTTTTTGTCGTTGTGCCTTTTCCCCGCACACGCGGGGGTGATCCCTAAGGAGCATTTAAAAATCAAGTTCCTTGTTGCTTTTCCCCGCACACGCGGGGGTGATCCCATGGGTGAGAGCATCATGCGATACTACGCAGACTTTTCCCCGCACACGCGGGGGTGATCCCGCTTCTTCGTCTGCTGCTGTGCCCTGTGCATACTTTTCCCCGCACACGCGGGGGTGATCCCTGGGGTTCTCCTGTTGAAATCAAAGCAACATTCTTTTCCCCGCACACGCGGGGGTGATCCCCGTAAATCATTCAGGTTCACCGTCCTTTTCCTCTTTTCCCCGCACACGCGGGGGTGATCCCGCGGGATAGTATAACAAGATTTGCATTGAAAACTTTTCCCCGCACACGCGGGGGTGATCCTCTTGCGACAATCCAACGACGTGTCGAAAGAGCCTTTTCCCCGCATACGCGGGGATGATCCATGGCGCAGATCCGCGCTGCTGCGGCTGCTGAACTTTTCCCCGCATACGCGGGGGTGATCCCTCGCGGTTAATGTCAATGAACTTCATGCTGTTACCCTGTTGTCTTTCTAGCCTTACTCTGTTAAAATAGAGGGCGGCCGGGGTAAGGCTCCCGGCTCGCCGTTGGTTCGGTGTTGAAGATCAGTTGCTTTGGACGGTGGCTGGTCTTCTTTTTTTATTCTTCCATAATCCTTTTCCCCGCACACGCGGGGGTGATCCAAAAACATAACGGCTGGGGTGGACAGAACATCTTCTCCGACATACTCAGAATACTATTTTTTCTCCGCAAAGCAAAAGCAGCGACCTTGTTCATTCAATCGAACCAGGTCACTGCTTTTTGCATGTGTGGAATTTTAATGATTTACAGCGATGTTTTGCAACTTTTTCTGGAGCTCGGCTTGGATATCGGTGAGGCATTCCAACAAAAGGGGATTGAACGCGCCGCATTCCCCGTTCAGGATCATCCGCATGGCGGTCTCGTGGGAGAACGCCTCTTTGTAGCAGCGCTCACTGGTCAGGGCGTCGTACACATCGGCCAGGGAGACGATTTGCGCGCTGATGGGGATGTCATTGCCCTTGAGGCCGTCCGGGTAGCCCCGGCCATCCCAGCGCTCATGGTGCCAGCGGGCGATGTCGTAGGCGGTTTGCAGCAGGGGTTCATCCTCAAAGTTTTCCAGCCGCCGCAGCATGTTGGCACCCTGCATACAGTGGGTCTTGATGACCTCGAATTCCTCTTTGGTCAGCCGACCGGGCTTGTTGAGGATGTTTTCGTCAATGGTAATTTTGCCGATATCGTGCAGGGCGGAGGCCAGCGGGATGTTGTCCTGCTCCTCTGCCGAAATTTTATAATCACTGGTCTTTTCCAACAGGTGGTCGAGGATCTTTTCGGTCAGCACCCGGATGTGTTGGACATGCAGGCCGCTCTCGCCGTTGCGGAACTCCACGATCTGGCTCAGCACGCCCACCAGCCTGGATTTTGTCGGATTTACTAGAAATCGTTTTCGGCTTCTGTGCAACAATTTTCTGCGGGGTGGGGGTAAAATGGGCAAAAGATTGCAATAAAATCAAAAATCTGGTATGATAAAAAGACGTTTCGCATTGTATCTGTATAGGAGGGAAAAGCCATGCTGATTCCGGTTGTTTTATTTATCATCGGCCTGCTCTGCCTGATCAAGGGCGGCGACTGGTTTGTGGATGGCGCTTCGGCGCTGGCCCGGCGGTTCCACCTGCCGGAGCTGCTCATTGGTGCCACGGTGGTGTCCATCGGCACCACCCTGCCCGAGGTGATGGTCTCCACCATGTCGGCGGTGTCCGGCCATGGTGAGATCGCCTACGGCAACGCCATTGGTTCTGTCATCTGCAACGCGGCGCTCATTGCGGCCATTACCATCGCCGTCCGCCCGGGCAAGGTGGACCGTAAGACGCTGGGGATGCCAGTGGCGTTCTTTTTTGCGGCGGCAGCGATCTACTGCGTGGCAGCCTACGGCTTTGGCAAGTTTACCCGGCCTATGGGCCTCATCATGCTGGCCCTGTTCGTGGCCTATATGGTGGCCAACGTGCTCCAGATGAAAAACGCCCCGGCGGGCGCTGAGGCTGAGGCCGAAGCAGAGGCTGCCGAGGAAGAAATGACCCTGACCAAAACGCTGGTGCTTCTGGTGGCGGGTGCCGTGCTCATCGCCGTGGGTGCCAACCTGCTGGTGGACAACGGTACCCTCATTGCCCAGGCGCTGGGCGTGCCCGAATCCGTCATTGCACTGACCTTTGTGGCCCTGGGCACCTCGCTGCCCGAGCTGGTCACGGCCATCACGTCCCTCGTCAAGGGCTGCAGCGACCTCTCGCTGGGCAACATCGTGGGTGCCAACGTCTTCAATCTGGTGCTGGTTAGCGGCGCGTCCGTGACCATTGCGCCGTTCACCATCCCCCAGAGCTCCACCCTGTATGGCATCAATTCCAGTCTGGTGCTGGACCTGCCCGTGATGCTGGCCGTCATGGTGCTCATGTGTGTCCCGGCGCTGGTGCGGGGCAAGCTCTCCCGGGTGCAGGGCGTGCTGCTGCTCTGCATCTATGCGGCGTTCTGCGCGATCCAGTTCACCATGTGAGCTGGGACTGAAACGGAATCAAAACCACAAAAACGTCCCGCAGGGCCTGAACCTTGCGGGACGTTTTGTTGTATCATGACGAAAGATTACTTTGAATAAGACTCCCAGCGGACAGAGGTGTCCAGCTGAGCGGGGGTCAGGTTGAACACGGCATCAATGAGGTCGGTGCGGAACGTGGCGTTGCCGGTGCCGTGGGCAAGGCGGCGGGCCTCGGCCAGCTCTCCCGCAACCCCCATCGTCGCCGCCGCCGCGCAGGCCGCCGCAAAGGGCTGGCCGGGCATGGCCCCGCAGAACGCGCCCATCAGGGCGGTGAGCATACAGCCGCTGCCCGTGACGCGGGACATGGTGGCGCAGCCGTTGTGGAGCAGAATGGTTTCTCTGCCGTCCGTCAGCACGTCGATGGGGCCGGAAACGGCCACCACGGCCCCGGTCTGCACTGCCAGCGCTCTGGCAGAAGCCACGGTGCGGGGAAGGGTCTTCTCCGTGATCTGGTCGGCGTCGCTCACGTCCACGCCGCTGCCCGCCGCCCGGCGCTGGGCCAGAGCACGAATCTCCGACGCGTTGCCCCGGATGACCGTAAACTGCACGGCGTCCAGCAGCCGGGCCGATTCCGCCCGGCGGAGGCTGGTATTGCCGGCACCCACGGGGTCAAAGATCACGGGTTTGCCTGCCCGGTTGGCCGCCTGCCCGCCCAAAATCATGGACTCCACCTTGTCGATGGCGCCCAGATTGCACAGCAGAGCGCTGGCGGCGGCAGCGGTCTCCTGCACTTCCCGGATGTCCGAGGCCATGGTGGGGGAGCCGCCCACGGCCAGAAGGATGTTGGCGCAATCGTTGACGGTGACAAAGTTGGTGATGCAGTCCACCAGCGGGGCGCGGCGGTGCACCTGTTCCAGAGCAGAACCAAAGTTCATGGAGAAATGCCTCCTTGTGTTATAAAAAAGAAGAGGTCTTGCCGGGGTCAATAAAGCCCTCGCCGTACACTTCGCCCGCCTCCGTGACCATGACCATGCAGCCGGGGTCGATGCGGTAGGCGGCGGTGCGGATGCGATAGACCTGGGGCCGGGCGCAGACGCAGAGGAGCATCTGCCGCTCGGTGTTGGTGTAGGTGCCAATGGCCTTGAGCATGGTGGAGCCGCGCTCGCACTCGCGGGAGATCTCGTCGGCGATCTCCTGCCCTTTTGTGGTGATGATGGTGAGCATCTTGCTGGAAGAGCTGCCGTACATGACCTTATCAATGACCAGCGAGGTGATGACCGTGGTGACGAGGCCGTACAGAACGGAATCCACAGTGCCGAATACGGGCCAGCCCAGCAGGATGACGACCAGATCAATGCCGCCCGTGACCGCCCCGATGGAGAGGTGGGGCCGCAGCACCTTGATGGACATGGTGAGGAAATCCGTGCCGCCGCTGGAAGAGCCCCGCATGTAGAGCAGGGCCAGCGCGAAGCCCCAGGTGACGCCTGCAAACAGGGCTGCCACCAGCGGGTCGCCGGTATAGCAGCCCACCCGGGCAAAGACGACATCCTGAAAAACGGTGCACCACACCATGCTCACCAGCGACTTTGCCAGAAAGGCCCGGCCCACAAAGCGGATGCTCAGGGCCACGAGAGGCAGGTTGAACACCAGCGTGGTGATGCCCACGGGCAGGTGCCACAGGTAGTTGACGATGAGGGCCAGGCCCGAGATGCCGCCGGGGGCAAAGTCTGAGCCGCGGGCAAAGTAGCAGATGCTGAGGGCATACAGGAACCCGGCAGCCAGATTGTACAGCTGGTCCACCACGAGGGTGCGCTTGTTCATGAAAATCGCCTCCCGGTATCAAAACAAAAAGAAATTACTGGATGGAAGCCGCCAGAGCGGGGATCTCGCTCAGATTTCCGATGTGGAAGCGGGCCGCGCTCTGGTCAAAGGGAAAGCGCTCGTCCCGCAGGGCGGCCACAAGGCCCCCGGCGGCCGCGCCCGCCTGCACGCCGTAGGTGGAGTCTTCCACGATAAGGCATTCCTCCGGGCGGCGGCCGAGCCGCGCCATGGTGTGAAGATAAATTTCAGGGTCGGGCTTGCTGGCTTCAAACTGCTCCCCGCTGACGATGACGGGGAAAAACTCCATCAGCCCGCACTCGCCCAGCACCTGCCGGATGTTGCTCATGGGGCTGGAGCTGGCCAGCGCCAGCTGCAAGCCCATGGCCCGCAGCTGCTCCAGCATGGGGCGGGCTTCCGGGCGGAGGATATCGGGGAAGTGGATGGGTTCGTTTTCGTCGGCCTGCATCAGCTCTTTTTCAAACTCCGGGGTAAAGGGCACCCGGCAGAGCCTGGCCATAAAGCGGGGGTACTCCTGGCTGGACATGCCCACGGTGGGGTACATGCTCTCCAGAGTGACCCAGGGGTATTTTGTTTGCAGGTTGCGGGCCTGCATCCCGAGGTAGACGGGTTCGCTGTCGATGAGCACACCGTCCATATCAAAGATCACGGCCCGGATGGGGGATGGCATGGGAACGCTCCTTTCGGCGAAAACGTGACATACGATCCATCTTATTATATCATGAAAATGGAGCTTGCCAAGGGGAAGAGAAAACGTGATGGCCCTGTTCGAGTCCTGTCCCGTCCACTTCGCTCCAGCGTACGTCAGGGGCAGAACAAAAAAGAGAGCCGCCAACTTACGTTGGAGACTCTCTTTCATCAAGTGGAGCATTGTCCACAGCAGTCGAATCTTTAAGCTGGCATATCGTTGCTGCGGTCAGAGCGCTTTAAGCCGAGAAACGGCGGTACCTCGGAACGCTTCATTCCTTGCTCGTGTGCTTTTTTCAGTTGATATTCGTGCAGAGCAATGCTGTCCAGCAGATCACGCTGATTTTGGGAGGCTGCATAGTAATCAACGCCGAACCGTTTGCAGACAGCACTGAGTTGGTCAAGCATTTCAACAGCAGTAGGGGACATTCGTTTGACTTCGATATCCATAAAAACTCCTTTTCCTAAAGGCGTGAGAGCAAGAACCGTCCCGTGGCCACAAATTTTCAATTCTTGAAAATTTCCTGCCCCTTGGGACAGCTTCTTGTTGGGGCGTGCCTGCCCCAAACCCTGCTGTTGAGGTTGCGACAAACTGGAATTTGATACTATGTATTATTTCCAATGATTGAGTTTCGGTATAACTGTTTCCATATGCGCCCGAACCTGTTCTGCAGGCCAATTTTCATTTGCCATATGTTCCACACAAAAATCAATCAACTGCTCTTTACTAGAATATTTGAATTCGCCATCCGTGTAGCACCATTTGCAGTATTCCTCATTGAAAGCACCATCAGTTTCTTTGCTGATTGTGGAATCATCAAGTGGCATACCGCAGCATTGACAAATCAGTTGCCTTGGAGAACCTAACAGAGTGTTGATAGAAACATCAAAAAATTTCGACAGTAATTTCAATGTTTCCGTGTTTGGAATGGTTTCACCGTTTTCCCAACGTGATACCGCTTGTCTTGAAACAAAGATTTTTTCTGCAAGCTCATCCTGCGATAGACCTTTTTGCGTTCTCAATTCGAGTAAAATAGTTTTTGTATCCATATCGATAATTGCCTCCTTAATTGTTCTATCATGAATATATCCTATACGAATATATCTTATTAAGCAAGCAACTCGCTGTTGCTTTAAATTCCGATTTGTTTGAACTGAGCAAAGTATATCACACCCGCCAAGGAAAGAACACCCCTATATGTCAGAGCTTGCCCTTTTTCCTGCGTACGCAGCGATTGCCCCATGCCGCCATATAGGGGGCGACCAAGTTCGCACAAAGCGAACTTGATTTTGTAAAACAAAAGGCAGGGCACCACCACGATGATACCCTGCCTTTGCTCGTTTACTGCTCTGCGTACTCTCGCCGCAGACCTCCTGTAAACAAAAACGTACCCGAACCCTTTCTCATAGAGAATTGGGTTCGTACGACCTTGGTAGACATTCCTGGCCGCTGGGAACCGCGGGCTAAGCAACAGCCCGCTGGGCTGATTG
>UMDS01035096.1_pt1 | contig 16453 bp, 10 predicted proteins | sample 1964551 | NCBI WGS metagenome assembly UMDS01 (sample SAMEA4836000, study PRJEB28245) | human gut metagenome | biome: gut microbiome; material: fecal sample | place: Denmark | collected 2008
TATCCGTAATAGTCTTTCACAAACTGGGGAGCATCGTCGGGAAGCGGGTCTACCACCCCACCGGCCAGCGCATACGTACCCTTGCGGTAGTCTTCCGTACGCTGGGCGTTGAGCTGCTTGCGAAGCTCATAGCGCGCATCGGCATCCATGGCATCGAAATAGCCGTTGGCATTCACCCGGCTCATGTCGTACATCGTAGCGGTAACGGTAGCCTTGATGCGCGTGTCGATGGCCGCCGCATTCAGTGCCATGCCTCCCCATCCGCAGATGCCCAGTATGCCGATACGGTCGTCATCTACCTGCTCACAAATAGAAAGGAAGTCCACCGCCGCACAGAAGTCCTCCGTATTGATGTCCGGAGACGCCACATAGCGGGGTTCGCCCCCACTCTCACCGGTGTACGAGGGGTCGAAGGCAATGGTCAGGAATCCGCGTTCTGCCAGTGTCATGGCATACAGGCCCGACGATTGTTCCTTCACCGCTCCGAAAGGCCCGCTCACGGCTATGGCCGGAAGTTTTCCTTCGGCCTGCTTGGGCACGTACATGTCGGCCGCCAGCGTAATGCCATAGCGGTTGGTAAAAGTCACTTTCCGGTGGTTCACCTTGTTGCTCAACGGGAACACCTTGTCCCATTCGTGTGTCAAATTCAAACTCTTTTCCATCTTCATCTCCGATTTTAAACCGTCCGTTGTGGCAAGCAGGCTGCCCGTAGTCAGAAGCCAAGCCGCCGATGCCGTGCACAACGTCTTCCACAATATATCCATATAGTTATCACTCTATTATTCTACGAAGGCAAAAATAACACAAAAGCCCCACAGAGACATTTCCGTGAGGCTCAAATATCGTTTCTGAAAAGTTCAAATGCACGAGGGAGCGGCCAGTGCCGTGGGCGGAATGCCGTAGCGTTTCTTGAAGGCCGTAGAGAAATGCGAAGGGTTCTTAAAGCCCACCTCCGCATAGACATCGACCACCTTCCGCCGTTCTTCCTTCAGCAGGTGATAGGCCACTTCCAGGCGCTTGCGAATCAGCCATTTCTCGGGTGTCAGCGCGCTCACCTTCTTGAAGTCGCGCTTGAAGGTGGCCAGGCTACGTCCCGTGTAATGCGCCAGCTCCTCTAAGGTGAACTCGTACATGTAGTTCTCGTTCATGAAGTCAAGAATGTCCATCTTCCACGGTGTGCTGAAGTCGAACAACGCGGTCATGAAGCGCTTATCGGTATGAAGCAGGGCCAGCAATCCTTCCTGCAACTTCAGGTGCATCACGTCGTCCTGCGGTTTCACTTCCGGATTGAAGTAAGGTGTCATCGAAGCAAACAGGCTCTCAATCTCAGCCGAAGGAGGAAGTTTCATCACGCCGGGCACGAACCTCTCCACATGCTCTGCCTTGTCCGTGTGGCGGGCATACTTTCCGTACATCTCCCGAAGGAAGGAGCGGGTGAAGCACATGTAAATTCCGCAATACTGCTCCCCGCCCGAGGCTTTCTTGTACATGGTCACACGATGGTCGCGCGGAATGAACACGCACTCTCCTTTTCCCACGTGTATCTGCCGGTGCCCGTCGTCGAGCACCATCTCGCCCGACAAGACATAGTTCATGGCGTATTCTCTGGAACGGTGCACGCACGCATCGGCATCGTCATAGAAAAAGCTGAAAAACACATTCTGGTAATTGAATATGACTTTCATGGGGTTATGGCGTGAGGTTGTAGGTTCTGTTGTCATCTCTCTTCTCGTTTTTTGTGAATGGGGTATGCACAAAGATACAAATAAAAACGTCGCGTTTATCATCACGGCGGAGCAAAACAAAAACTCCTTTGAGGGCATCGTTCTAGCCACGCAAAGGAGTTTCTTTCTTCAGGGTTCCCCAAGGTCTGCAAACCACTCGCCTCAGGCGGGCGGTCCGTATACCTTATTATATATTAGTAACCCAGTTCTTTTTCAAGAGCGTTGTATTTTTCCTTATCAAGCTTCCAGTAGATGTTCAACAAGTACTGGCCCCACAACTGACGGTTGTCTGGTTTAGCTTCTTTTGCTTTTTCGTAGAAAGGAAGTGCTTTTTCGTACAGTTCCTTAATCTTAGCTTCGTTGGTAGCATACTTCGGATCGTCCATAGAAAGCTTAGAGTTTTCTTCTACGATTTCCTGAGCCGGGAAGAATGAGCAGTCACCAATCTTAGAATAAGCTTCAGCTACGAAATCCTTACCTTCTGCAATAATCTGGTTGAATGTAGCGATGGCACCTTCGTAGTCTTTCTTTTCATACTGAAGCACACCCTTCACGTACATGAAGTACGGAGTAGAGTTCTTAGCCAGTACGGCATCCATCTGAGCCAGACCTTCGTCAATCTTACCTTTCTGGATGTAGTAGTCCATCAGGTTACCGATGAAGTATTCCTGTGACGGGAATTTTTCTACACCTTCCTGGATAGTAGTCAACCATTTTGCTGAGTCAGGAGTTTCACCTTTTCCGTAAGCTTCTGCCAGGCACATCAATGAACGGTAACCTTCTTCTTTGTGTTCCTTACCGATAGTAGCGTATTTGATTACGGCTGCATTGTCTTTCAATGAATTAGCGGCAAGAGCGGCATAGTTGGCAATCAACGGAGTCAATGTGTCGTTCTTTACGGCATCTTCATCGGCGAACAACGGGTTCTGCGGAGCGTCTACATACAAACCGAAGAACTTCAAAGCGTTGGCATAGTTACCTGCATTGTAAGCGTCAGAACCGGCGTTAGTCAACTGAGGACGTACGGTAGCCAATGTCTTAGCCAGTTTCTTTCTCAATTTCGGTTTCTTCAATTCGCCGCTCTGTACCTTAGCCTGTTCTACTTCGTCACACTTTGTGTAGTATTCGAACATTTTAGCCAAGCTGTTATACAATTTAGCGGTATCAGCCTGACCACCCGGCAAATACAATTTCATGTTTTCGTCGTCATAGATAGACTTCTGGAAATCACCAGCCAGTTTCCATGTTTCAGGATCATTGGCGGTAGAAGGATCTGTCAAAGCAGGTTCGATGATTTGTGCTGCCTTCACGGGATCGCTCTTGGCAGATTTAGCTTCCTTTACCACGCTTTCCTGAGCAGAAACAGCACATGCGGTAAAGAACAAAGCGGCTGAGAATAATACTTTTTTCATAAGGTTTAAATTTAGTAATACAAATATTCAAGTTAGTTTTTGTCCGGATTATTCATTCGGTTCGTCCGTAACAGGCTGAATGGTTTCTCCGTCGGCGGGCTGGATGTCCGTTGCCGGAGTTGCTTCGTCCTGCACTTCCTCTTCTTCATTTTCAGAAGCTACCTTACATACGGAACCAATCTGGTCGTTGCGCTTTTCAAGGTCAATCAGGCGCACACCCTGTGTGGCACGTCCCATGATGCGCACATCGGCCACCTTCAGACGGATGGTGATGCCCGACTTGTTGATAATCATCAGGTCGTTTTCATCGGTTACCGACTTGATGGCTACCAGACTTCCGGTCTTATCCGTAATGTTCAGTGTCTTCACACCCTTTCCGCCACGGTTGGTCTTGCGGTAGTCTTCAATGTCCGAACGCTTACCGTAACCGTTTTCAGATACCACCATGATGGTTTCTGTTTCAGGATCTTTGATACAGATCATTCCGATTACCTCATCCTGACCGTCTTCATCGAGTGTGATACCGCGTACACCGGTAGCTGTACGTCCCATTTCGCGTACCGCGCTTTCATGGAAACGGATGGCACGACCGTTACGGTTGGCAATCACGATTTCATTGTTTCCGTTAGTCATACGTACTTCAATCACACGGTCGTCTTCGCGGATAGTAATGGCGTTCACACCATTCTGACGCGGACGAGAATACTGTTCGAGCAACGTCTTCTTGATGACACCGTTCTTCGTACAGAAGAGTACATAGTGACTATTGATGAATTCCGTGTCGTTCAGGTTCTTCACACGCAGGTAAGCCGTTACCACATCGTCTGCCTCAATGTTCAGCAGGTTCTGGATGGCACGTCCCTTCGAAGTCTTGTTGCCTTCCGGAATTTCATATACCTTGAGCCAGTAGCACTTACCCTTCTGCGTGAAGAACAGAAGCGTGTTGTGCATAGTAGCCGGATAGATATGTTCGATAAAGTCTTCGTTACGGGTTTCACTTCCCTTCGAGCCTACGCCGCCACGGTTCTGCGCACGGAACTCAGAAAGCGGTGTACGCTTGATGTATCCCATGTGCGAGATGGTGATGACCATTTCGTCATCGGCATAGAAATCTTCCGGATTGAACTCTTCCGAAGCATATACGATTTCCGAACGACGGTTGTCGCCGTATTTTTCTTTCACTTCAAGCAGCTCGTCCTTGATAACCTTCTTGCAAAGTTCCTCGTTGCTCAGAATTTCTTCGAAGTAAGCGATTTGCTTCATCAGGTCTTCGTATTCGGCATGGAGCTGGTCCTGCATCAGTCCGGTGAGCTGGCGCAAGCGCATTTCTACGATAGCACGAGCCTGGATTTCGCTCAGGTTGAAGCGGGCCATCAGGTTCGTGATAGCTTCGTTCGGAGTCTTGGCGGCACGGATAATACGGATTACCTCGTCAATGTTGTCCGAAGCGATAATCAATCCTTCCAGGATGTGCGCACGTTCTTTGGCCTTGCGCAAGTCGTAACGTGTACGGCGGATTACCACTTCGTGACGGTGTTCCACGAAATATTTGATCAGTTCCTTCAGGTTGAGCAGACGCGGACGGCCATGAACCAGGGCCACGTTGTTCACACCGAAAGAAGTCTGAAGCATGGTCATCTTGTAAAGCTTGTTGAGCACCACGCTGGCGTTGGCATCACGCTTGATGTCGATGACGATACGCATACCTTCGCGGTCGGTTTCGTCGTTCACATTCGAAATGCCTTCGATTTTCTTGTCGTTCGACAAATCAGCGATGCTCTTGATCAGCTCAGCCTTGTTCACACCATACGGAATCTCGGTCACTACAATCTTATCGTGTGTAGGATGCGATTCGATTTCGGCCTTGGCACGCATTACCACACGCCCGCGTCCGGTTTCGTAGGCATCGCGCACACCGCTGATACCATAAATATATCCTCCGGTCGGGAAATCAGGTGCCTTAATGTACTGCATCAGGCCGTCTACGTCGATTTCATTGTTATCGATGTATGCCACGCAAGCGTCAATGACTTCACGCAGGTTGTGTGTCGGCATATTGGTAGCCATACCTACGGCGATACCCGAAGCACCGTTCACCAGCAGGTTCGGGATGCGGGTCGGCATGACGGTAGGTTCCTGCAACGTATCGTCAAAGTTGTTGGTAAAGTCTACAGTCTCCTTATAAAGATCCTGCATCATTTCCTCACCAATCTTTTTCAGACGAGCCTCCGTATATCGCATAGCGGCGGCACTATCTCCGTCGATAGAGCCGAAGTTACCCTGACCGTCAACCAGCGGATAACGCATCGCCCAGTCCTGTGCCATACGCACCAGAGCACCATACACAGACTCGTCGCCGTGAGGGTGATACTTACCCAATACTTCACCTACGATTCTGGCTGCTTTTTTATACGGTTTGTCGGATGTATTTCCCAGTTCCATCATTCCGTAAAGAATACGGCGGTGAACCGGCTTGAATCCGTCTCTTACATCAGGGAGGGCGCGTGCCACGATTACTGACATGGAGTAATCAATGTACGACGACTTCATTTCCTCTTCGATGTTGATTTTTATAATTCTGTCTTGTTCTTGCATTTAATACATTATTAATTATACTTCCTTTCAAGGCTTGTAAAAAACCATGCTAAAGTACGACTTTTAGCGGATATACAAAAACTTTTCCACCAAAAAATACGTATAAGCCTGCATTTGGAGACACTCATAGGAAATGTGGCACGCATTTTGTTAAATAGAAAGAAAGACTTGATGAAGAGTCTCTATAATAATGTATATTTGCAAGTCTATTTTGAATATAAACGATTGGAGAAGATATGAATTTGATGAGCAACGAATTTACACAACAAGTGTCCGACATCGTCGTTTACGGGAAAGAGGAGGCCAACCGCCTTCAGAACGACCATATCGAACCGGAACATCTGCTATTGGGCATCTTGCGCGATGGAGAGTGTAAAGCCGCCGAAATATTGAAATCGTTCTACCTCGACCTGAAAGGTATCAAGAACGAACTGGAAACACAATTACGGGAGAAGTCCATTCTGGAGAACTACTCACAGGACATCTCATTCAGCGAGGAAGCATCAAAAATTTTGACATTAAGCAAATTAGAGGCACGATTGATGAATGACGAGAAAGTGGATACCCCGCATATTTTATTGGCCATTATGAGAGACAACCAGAATAACGCATATAAGATATTGGAAAAGAACGACGTAACTTACGAAAAAGTAATAGACCGCATAAAGCAGGAGGAAGCTCCTTTTGACGGACTGGATTTCAATGACGACGAAGAAGAGGAAGGCATCGGACGTCGCGGAAACGCGGACAAGAACAACGATGGCTTCGGTTCTTCCGCCAACCGCCAGACCACGCAGACCGAACAGAAACAAGCGGACGGCGGCACACCCTACCTCGACAATTATGGTATTGACCTGACCCAGGCCGCCGAAGGTGGGAAACTTGACCCCGTGGTAGGCCGTGAGAAAGAAATTGAACGTATCGCACAGATTCTGAGCCGGCGCAAAAAGAACAACCCGATTCTGATTGGTGAGCCGGGTGTGGGAAAATCGGCCATCGCCGAAGGACTGGCACTCCGCATCGTGGAGAAACGGGTTTCGCGTGCCTTGTTCGGCAAGCGCATCATTTCGCTCGACATGACGGCGGTAGTGGCCGGAACCAAGTATCGCGGACAATTTGAAGAGCGTATTCGTGCCATTCTGACAGAGGTGAAGAAACACCCTGACGTCATTCTGTTCATCGACGAGATACATACCATCGTGGGAGCCGGCTCGGCGGCTGGTTCCATGGATGCGGCCAACATGTTGAAACCGGCGCTGGCGCGTGGAGAAATCCAATGCATCGGAGCCACCACCCTCGATGAGTACCGCAAGAACATCGAAAAAGACGGGGCATTGGAACGCCGCTTCCAGAAAGTGCTGGTAGAACCGACCTCACCGGAAGAGACCTTGCAGATTCTCCGGAACATCAAGGATAAATACGAGGAGCACCATAACGTGACATATACGGACGAGGCACTGGAGGCTTGCGTACGCCTGACCGACCGCTATGTGACCGACCGCTATTTCCCCGACAAGGCCATCGACGCCATGGACGAAGCGGGTTCTCGCATCCACCTCACTCACATCTCCGTACCTCAGGAAATTGAGGAGCAGGAACGATTGATTGAGGAAGCGCAACAACATAAGAATGAGGCCATTCGCTTGCAGAACTTCGAGCTGGCCGCCAGCTTCCGTGACCGTGAGAACCAGTACACGGAGCAATTGGAGCGCCTGAAGAATGAATGGAAAGAAAAGTTGAAAGACAACCGCGAAACGGTGGACGCGCCACAGATAGAGGAAGTGGTGTCCATGATTTCGGGCGTGCCCGTGCAACGTATGGCGCAAGCGGAAGGTGTACGATTGAAGGGGATGAAGCAGGCATTGCTTTCGAAGGTTATCGGACAGGACAAAGCGGTAGAGACACTGGTAAGAAGTATTCAGCGGAGCCGTGTGGGACTGAAGGACCCGAACAAGCCTATCGGTACGTTCCTTTTCTTAGGACCGACGGGTGTAGGAAAGACGCACCTGGCGAAAGAGCTGGCCAAGAACATGTTCGGCACTACCGACGCCATTATCCGTATCGACATGAGCGAATACATGGAGAAATTCACCGTGTCACGTCTGGTCGGAGCTCCTCCGGGATACGTGGGCTACGAAGAAGGCGGACAACTGACAGAAAAGGTACGCCGTCATCCCTATTCCATCGTATTGCTGGATGAAATCGAGAAGGCTCACTCCGACGTGTTCAACATGTTGTTGCAAGTGATGGACGAAGGCCGGTTGACGGATAGTCTGGGACGGACCGTAGATTTCAAGAATACTATTATCATCATGACGTCCAACATCGGTACGCGCCAGCTGAAGGAATTCGGCAAGGGCATCGGCTTCACGGCACAGACCGGCGAGAACGAGAAGGAGCATGCCAACAGCTTGATTCGCAAGGCCTTGAACAAATCGTTCGCTCCGGAGTTCATCAACCGTCTGGATGAAATCGTGACCTTCGACCAGCTGGACATTGCTTCACTGGAGAAAATCATCGACATCGAGCTGGCAGGACTCTACAAGCGTATCGAAGGTTGTGGCTACCATCTCCTGCTCGACCAGGAGGCCAAACGTTTCGTGGCAGAAAAGGGCTACGACGTACAGTTCGGTGCCCGCCCGTTGAAACGCTCCATCCAGAATCACCTGGAAGACGGACTGGCAGAGCTGATTATCAACGAAGAACCGCAGACGGGCGATACCTTGCATGTGTGCATGAACGCCCAAGGTGACGGAATAGAAATGAAAGTAGAAAAAGCATAACGGAATTCTGACAGAATTTCGGCATACAGACAAAATGTCAGGTACAAACGTATCTGGCATTTTTTTTGTGTAGGGACTGGAAAAAAATTTATTCGAACAATCATAAAAAACAAAGAGATATGCAAAAAGGTAATATCGGGGTTACAACAGAAAACATATTCCCCATCATAAAGAAATTCTTGTATAGCGACCATGAAATTTTCCTCCGTGAACTGGTTTCCAATGCGGTGGATGCAACTCAGAAATTGAAGACACTGGCCGCTACGGGCGATTTTAAAGGTGAACTGGGCGATTTGACGGTACGTGTAAAAGTGGACAAGGAAAACGGTACCATCACCATCAGCGACCGTGGTCTGGGTATGACAGCCGAAGAAATCGACAAGTACATCAACCAGATTGCCTTCTCAGGAGCAAATGACTTCCTGGAAAAATACAAGGACGATGCCAATGCCATCATCGGTCACTTCGGTCTGGGATTCTACTCAGCCTTCATGGTAGCCAAGACGGTAGACATCGTAACTCTTTCTTATAAGGAAGGTGCCAAGGCCGTGAAATGGAGTTGCGACGGAAGTCCTGAGTTCACCCTCGAAGAAACAGAACGTAGCGACCGTGGAACCGACATCATCCTGCACGTGGATGAAGATTGTAAGGAATTCCTGGAAGAATCTCGCTTGCAGGGCTTGCTCACCAAGTATTGTCACTTCCTGGCCGTACCAGTAGCCTTTGGCAAAAAGAAGGAATGGAAAGACGGCAAGCAGGTAGAAACGGATGAAGACAACCTGATTAACGACACTTGTCCTATCTGGACCAAGAAACCGTCGGATTTGAAGGAAGAGGATTACAAGAAATTCTACCGCGACCTGTATCCGATGGCCGACGAACCGTTGTTCTGGATTCACCTGAACGTGGACTATCCGTTCAACCTGACCGGTGTGCTCTACTTCCCGAAAATCAAGAGCAACATCGATTTGCAACGTAACAAGATTCAGTTGTATTGCAACCAGGTATATGTGACCGACTCAGTAGAAGGTATCGTGCCCGACTTCCTGACCTTGCTTCACGGTGTCATCGATTCTCCGGACATTCCGTTGAACGTATCTCGTTCTTACTTGCAGAGCGATTCGAACGTGAAGAAGATTTCTACTTACATCACGAAGAAGGTATCCGACCGCTTGCAATCTATCTTCAAGAACGACCGTAAGGAATTTGAAGAGAAATGGGACGACCTGAAGATTTTCATCAACTACGGTATGCTGACTCAGGAAGATTTCTATGAAAAGGCTTCCAAGTTTGCTTTGTTCAAGGATACAGACAACAAGTATTACACCTTCGAAGAATACCAGACACTGATCAAGGACAACCAGACCGACAAGAACGGTAGCCTGATTTACCTCTACGCCAACAACCTGGACGAACAGTACACTTACATCGATGCGGCCAAGAACAAAGGCTACAACGTATTGCTCATGGACGGCCAGCTGGACGTACCGATGATCAACATGCTGGAACAGAAGTTCGAAAAGAGTCACTTCACCCGTGTGGATAGCGACATCGTAGACCGCCTGATTGTGAAGGAAGACCAGAAGGGTGAAGAACTTCCGCACGACAAACAGGAAGTGCTCAGCTCTTTGTTCAAAGGACAGATGCCGAAGGTAAAGAAAACAGAATTCCACGTAGAAGCACACGCACTGGGCGAAAACAATGCGCCGATTGTCATCACACAGGCCGAATACATGCGCCGTATGAAAGACATGGCCAGCATCCAGCCGGGCATGAGTTTCTATGGTGAAATGCCCGACATGTTCAATCTGGTATTGAATAGCGACCACCGCCTGATCAAGCAGGTATTGAGCGATGCCGAAACGGCTTGTGCGGAAAAACTCGTACCGGTAGAATCTGAAATCGCCATGCTGACTCTCCGTCGTAACGAGCTCCAGAAAGCACAGGAAGGAAAGAAGGATGAAGAAATCCCGACTGCCGAAAAAGACGAACTGAGTGAGGTAGAAAAGAAGATTGAAGCACAAAAGACCGAAAAGGAAAACATCCTGAACGGTTATGCTGCCGGCAACAAAGTGGTTCACCAGCTTATCGACCTGGCCTTGTTGCAAAACAACATGCTGAAGGGTGAAGCCCTGACCAACTTTGTAAAACGAAGCGTGGAAATGATCTGATTTTCCCCCATAAAATAAGGAAAGCCATTCTTGCAGGTATGCAGGAATGGCTTTTTTTGTGCTTTTTATGCCCGTGGATAGAAGATAATTTGTACATTTGCCCAGAAACACGCAAGCAAACAACCATGGAAAACAAAACCGAATTGATATTAATCCGCATCAGCGGAGTGGACCGACCGGGACTGACCGCATCGGTGACTGCCATCTTGTCTAAATATCAGGTAGACATTATGGACATCGGACAAGCTGACATTCACAGTACCTTGTCACTGGGTATTCTTTTCAAATGTTCCGATCAGGATTCCGGAAATATCATGAAGGAATTGCTTTTCAAGGCTTCTGACTTGGGTATCAATATCCGCTTCTATCCTATCAGCGACGAAGAGTATGAAACGTGGGTAAACCTGCAAGGAAAGAACCGTTACATTCTGACGCTACTGGGCAGAAAGCTTACGGCACAACAGATTGCCGGCGCTACCAAACTTTTAGCAGAACAACAACTGAACATCGACGGTATCCGTCGTCTGACCGGACGTATTCCCCTGGACGAGAAAAAAGCAAACGTAAGAGCCTGCATCGAATTTTCGGTGAGAGGTACTCCCAAAGACCGTGAAGAGCTACAAAGTCAGCTCATGCAGCTCAGCGCTTCACTGGGCATGGACTTCTCGTTCCAGCAAGACAATATGTACCGCCGTATGCGCCGACTCATCTGCTTTGATATGGATTCCACCCTCATTGAAACGGAAGTTATCGACGAACTGGCCATACGGGCCGGTGTAGGCGACCAGGTGAAAGCCATCACAGAAAGAGCCATGCGCGGCGAAATCGACTTCTGCGAAAGTTTCAAGGAACGTGTGGCCCTGCTCAAGGGATTGGATGAGAGCGTGATGCGCGACATTGCCGAACATCTCCCGATTACCGAAGGGGTGGAACGCCTGATGTTCGTCCTCAAGCGCTACGGATACAAGATTGCCATTCTGTCGGGAGGTTTCACCTATTTCGGTAACTACCTGAAAGAGAAATTCGGCATTGACTATGTATATGCCAACCAGCTGGAAATCGTGGACGGCAAGCTGACCGGCCGCTATTTAGGTGACATCGTAGACGGAAAACGAAAGGCGGAATTGCTCCGCCTGCTGGCACAGGTAGAAAACGTGGACATCGCACAAACGATTGCCGTGGGCGATGGAGCCAACGACCTGCCCATGCTTTCTACGGCAGGGCTGGGAATCGCCTTCCATGCCAAACCGAAGGTGGTGGCTAATGCGCAACAGGCCATCAATACCATCGGACTGGATGGCGTGTTGTATTTCTTAGGATTCAAGGATTCCTATCTGGACGAACGCGGCAAATTATAATGACAAGATAACATTACTATATGAAGTTTTCGGAACTGAACTTAGAAGATAGCGTCCTCGATGCCTTGGACGCAATGAATTTCCAGGAATGTACGCCCGTACAGGAACACACCATCCCTGTCATCCTGGAAGGAAAAGACCTGATTGGCGTGGCCCAGACAGGTACGGGAAAAACGGCGGCCTACCTGCTTCCGGTGTTGAACCAGTTGAGCAAGGGAGGTTATCCGGAGGATGCCATCAATTGTATCATCATGTCGCCCACCCGCGAACTGGCCATGCAGATTGACCAGCAGATGGAGGGTTTCTCCTATTTCATGCCGGTGTCAAGCGTGGCGGTGTACGGAGGAAACGACGGTATCCGTTTTGAACAGGAAAAGAAAGGGCTGACCTTAGGAGCGGATGTGGTGATCGCTACTCCGGGACGTCTGATCAGCCACTTAAGCTTAGGTTATGTGGACCTGTCAAAAGTATCCTTCTTCATCCTCGACGAAGCGGACCGCATGCTCGATATGGGATTCTCGGACGACATCATGCAGATTGTCAAGTATCTTCCCAAGGAACGGCAGACCATCATGTTCTCTGCCACCATGCCGACCAAAATCCAGCAACTGGCCAAGACCATTCTTCACGACCCGGTGGAAGTGAAACTGGCCGTATCCAAGCCGGCGGAAAAAATCATTCAGGCCGCTTACATCTGCTATGAGGCACAGAAACTGGGTATCATCCAGTCGCTATTCCAATCCCAGCAACCGGAGCGTGTCATCATCTTTGCTTCTTCCAAGCTGAAGGTGAAAGAAGTGACCAAGGCCCTGAAACGCATGAAGCTGAACGTGGGCGAAATGCACTCCGACCTGGAGCAAAGCCAGCGCGAAGAAATCATGCACGAGTTCCGCAACCGCCGCATCGACATCCTGGTGGCTACCGACATCGTGGCCCGTGGTATCGACATCGACGACATCCGCCTGGTCATCAACTACGACGTGCCGCATGATAGCGAGGACTACGTACACCGCATCGGACGTACAGCCCGTGCCAATAACGACGGATGCGCCATCACTTTTGTTAGTGAAACCGAGCAGACCCGTTTCAAGCAAATCGAAACATTCTTAGGAAAAGATATTTACAAACTCCCCGTACCTGAAGAACTGGGCGAAGGTCCGGTATATGCTCCCCGCACTTCCAGAAAAGAAGGAGGCAAACAGGTGAAGAATTTCTCCCGCAACAAAAAGGGCGGATGGAAAAAGAAAGGGGGAAACCATGCGAAAAAGCAGGGAGAAAGAACGGTTAAGAACTGATTGCCACATCTTCCTGACAGCATAAAAGAAGCCCGTACAAGTTCAATGAAAATGCAAGAACTTGTACGGGCTTTTTTTTGTCAGAAATTCATGGAATACGCAAGGAGTATAGTCACCTCCCCGGCGTCATGCGCCAGCTAATGAATCCGAGAAATGAGGTTTACTCCCTCTTGGTAGTAATAAGAATCACGCCAAATTTTCCTTTCTTACCATATTTTGCGGTAGCGGCTTCATTCTTCAGCACACTGACGGATTGTATCTTTTTCGGATTGAGCTTCTTTATCACATCGTCAGACACTTCCAGCCCGTCCATAATGACAAGCGGAGACACTCCGGAGGCTTTGGTACTACCCACTGAATCTATCTTGAAATCTCCTGTAATGAACAATTCATCCATAGGATTATGGAGTTTAATAGTAGGCACATCTACCGATTCCTCGCTTTTCTGGACTCCATACCCCACTACTACAACGTCATTATCGCCTGCCTTCGGCTTGTGGTTGGTTCCCTCCAGCATGAAAGTCACCGGGAGAGTAAATTTCACGCTGACCGGATTTCCGTCCTGCATGCCCGGCTTCCATTTCGGCATGGTACTGATTACGCGGATAGCTTCTGCATCCAGCCATGGGTCGACCGGACGGAGCACCTTGAAATCGCTCAGCGAACCGTCTTTTCTTACCACAAACTGCACGATGACACGCCCCTGCTTACCGGCTTCCTGTGCCTTTGCAGGATACCTGAGATTGCGTGCCATAAATTCCAGACCAGCACGCATACCGCCCGGATATTCGGGCATCTGTTCCACTACGCTAAACGTCTGGCCATCCGATGTCACAGCTTGCAGAGCAGGCGCTACCACCTTCACATCTTTCTTTGTGTCGCTTTCAGTCAAGACAATTGTCTGGTCGGCTTTCTTCAGACAGTCTTTGACCGACATGGTAACCGTACTCATACCGATATAGGCCACCTGGATGCTTTGGTCGGTGCCGACTTCCAGCGTGAAATTGCCGTTTTCGTCGGTAATGGTACCGTTGGTCGTATTCGCCACCAGTACAGTTGCCGCGATGATGGGTTTTCCTTTCTCATCCACCACCTTCATCTTCAGTTTGGTCTTTTCGGCGGGGTTCGACACATTTTTATCGGCATACGTTTCCAGAACTGCCGATAAATCATTAACTTTGACACTTGAAATCTCGTCAAGAGGTTTGGAGATTTCAGGACGGGCAAAAGCAGCTACGGTAACGGCTGCCAACGGAAGTACATAGAGGTACTTGGCACGTGCCCACGGATTGGATTTTTTTCGAATCATCATAGTGATACGTTTTTTAAGTGAACTGTGATTAAAGCTGTTGGCAATAGAGTAGAGCCTTGCGCCAACGGCTTTTTTTATTAATAGCATTTGATATTCTTTCGCGTTGATTCCCTGACGGAGAACTTCTTCGTCGGCTTCGTATTCGTGGATGTTCTGCAACTCCTGCTTGAGCAGCCAGATGGCCGGATTGAACCATTGCAGCCAGGCACAGGCTTCGGCCAGCAACAAGTCCCATGAGTGACGGTGATGGATGTGGGCCATTTCGTGCACCAGAATGTGATGTCCGCTTTCCTTCAGGTCTGTTTCCGAAATCACGATGTAGCGCATCCAGCTGAAAGGAGCCAGTTTACGACGGTGGACTACCAAGCGGATACCATTGTCCAACCTTTCACACCGGCTGTGACGAATGAGATAAAGCATGCGTCCCAGCGACCAGAGGTGACGGAGGATGACAAAAAACAAGCCCGCAAAATAGACTAACACCAGCCCTTCCTGCCAGTGGAACGGGCGACTTCCCTCTTCCACCACTACCGCTTCGCTATTCCATTGGTACATCAGCAGCAAGTCTTCCATCGACATCACTTGTGCATTTACCGGCGAAGCCTGTTCCACCGTCACCTTTACCAAAGGCAGCAGGCACGAGAGTAACATCACTCCCAACAAAGCCATCCGGTTAAAACGGTGGAAAGTTTCTTTGCTGAGCAGCAGGCGGTAGAACAGATAGAACATCGCCAGGCAGACAGCCGACTTGAGTATATAGACTAAAAAGGTTCCCATAGGCAGAAGTGTTTTATTGTGTTTTTTCGTTCTGTCCCTCTTCCACCTGACGGATGAGTTCTTTGAGTTCTTCCACTGAGATGTCTTCCTCTTTCACCAGCGAGGAAACAGCACCTAAAAAAGAGTTGTTGAAATATTTGGAGATGACCCCACGCAGGGTTTTCCGCCGGAATTCCTCTTCCGACACTACGGCATGATACTGGTAGGTATTACCAAACGCGGTATGCGACAGGTACCCCTTTTCTTCCAGTCCCCTTACAATGGTCGACAGAGTATTGAAGTGCGGCCGGGGTTCTTCGTAAAGCTCCACCAGCTGTTTGACGAACATCGGACCTTTCTCCCAGAAAAATCCCATGATTTCTTCTTCTTTGGCAGTAAGTGTTTTCATATCCGTTTCAATTGGTTACTGCAAAGAACTAAAACTTTTAGTTGATAAACTAATTTTTATAGTTAATATAACTAAAGAGTATAGTTCTCACCTAGTAGCTTTCCTATACTAATAAAGAATAAGCCACTGATTTTAAATGAGTAAACAGAAGAAATCTCTATATTACTTCAAGGCGAGAAAGTTTGCCGGATATCTCCTAAGACTTTGGAATATTACCACTTAGAATTGAGGAGGAAGATGCTTACGATGTCCGGGAGCATCAAACTTTGCAGATTTCTTACCGCGTATTTTTTTCGCATGGCCAGAAGGGATTTCCTTCTTATGTGGTGGCTTAGGTGCATGACGATGCACCACACAAGAACTTCCGCCCAAACACAAAAGCAGACCGAACAGGGCAATCAACAATTTTGTTTTCATAACTTTCAATGATTTTTACAAAGTTAGAAAAAAACACAGACATATTCCCCTGCAAACCTCCCCAATTGCAGAAAATAAAAGCACTCTCAACTCTTTTAAAAACGCAAGTTCATTCAATCCAAAACACAAGGGCGTTTGAATCAAAACGCAAGTGCGTTTAAACTAAAACACAAGTGCATTTGAAGTGTACTGAAAATAGTTGTCAGTTTGAAGATTAATTC
>UMDS01061711.1_pt1 | contig 16003 bp, 19 predicted proteins | sample 1964551 | NCBI WGS metagenome assembly UMDS01 (sample SAMEA4836000, study PRJEB28245) | human gut metagenome | biome: gut microbiome; material: fecal sample | place: Denmark | collected 2008
CGGATACCGGTGAAGATTTAATTGCTTATTGTCCTGACAGTGATTTCGCGGCCAATATTGAATTAGCTCCGGCACCCTGCTTAATTGCCAAGCGTGCAGAGGCCAAGGAAACGATGCAAAAAGTTCCGACGCCCGGTAAGGAAAAGTGCGAGGATGTGGTGGAACTTTTGGGCCGCGAATTGACTTCTTCAATGAAGTCTGTTGTTTTGGCTGCCGAACGTTTTAATGAAAAGGGTGAGGCCATCGAGCCGCAAATCGTGATGATTTTGCTTCGAGCCGATCACGATTTAAATGAAGTGAAGGCTGGGAAACTTCCTGAATTAAAGGAAGGATTCCGTTTTGCTACGGATGCTGAAATCATTAAGGCGTTTGGTTGTAAGCCGGGTTACTTGGGACCTGTCGGCATCAAGGACGATATCGTTGTGTACGCGGACCAGACGGCCGCCAATATGACTGATTTTATCTGCGGAGCTAACGAAGAAGGTTTCCACATTACGGGTGTGAACTGGGCAAGGGATTTGCCGGAACCCAAAGTGGCCGATTTACGTAACGTTGTTGAAGGGGATGCTTCTCCGGATGGTAAGGGCGTACTGAAGCTTCAACGCGGTATCGAAGTGGGTCACGTGTTCTACTTGGGAACGAAGTATTCTCAAGCGCTCAATGCCACTTATTTGGATGAAAACGGTAAGCCTCAAGTTTTGGAGATGGGTTGCTATGGTATCGGCGTATCGCGTCTTTTAGGTGCTGCCATTGAACAAGGACACGATGAACAAGGCATTATTTGGCCGGAATCCATCGCGCCGTTTACAACGGTCATTTGCCCGATGAACTATTCCAAGAGTGAAATGGTGCGGGAAGCGGCCGATAAACTCTATGAGGATTTGAAAGCAGCCGGCGTAGATGTGATTTTGGATGACCGAGAAATGCGCCCCGGCGTTATGTTCGCAGAGTGGGAATTGATCGGTATTCCCCATCGTATTGTGGTTGGTGAACGCGGTCTCAAAAACGGAGAAGTGGAGTATGCCAATCGCCGTACCATTAAGGAAAAACAAATGGTCAAAACTGAAGAAATTGTCAGCTTTCTTTTAAAGCAATAAACAATTTTCTTCGTTAAAAAAGCTCGGTGACTGGGAAGTTTTCCGAGCTTTTTAAAGGGTAAGAAAAACCGCTCGAAAACGAGCGGTTTTTCTTTAGAATCGCGAGTCGCTGATTAGCGCTTGCAGCACTTCTTCTTAGAAGCAACAGCAGCCTTGAAAGCGGCGCCAGCGGTGAACTTCGGCAACACGGTGGCCGGGATCTTGATCGTTTCGCCCGTGGAAGGATTGCGACCTTCGCGAGCAGCGCGCTTCGTGGCCTTGAACGTACCGAAACCGATCAATTGGAAGCCGTCACCCTTGGCAACAGCCTTAACGATAGCTTCAAACACAGAGTCAACGATGCGACCGGCTTGAGCCTTGGAAAGTTCGTTTTCTTCAGCAACGATAGCGATGAGTTCTTGCTTGTTCATTGGAATTCTCCTAAAAAAATGAGCATCAGAACGATGAACGTCTTTAATATACTCCATCTATTCCCTTTAAAACCAGAGGGTTGCGTTAAAAAATGAAAGAAAAAGGGTAATTTTTATTGATTTGAATTAAAAGCATAACAAAAATGTAGCAAAAAGGAGACAGTAGTCGCTTTCAATGCCCCAATTAGCAGGCCTTAAACTCGAAAACTAAATAAAAAAACGCTCCAAAACAGAAGCTGTTTCGGAGCGCTTTTTTTCAAACACAGTTTCTCTATTGAGCGACCGCTTTTGTTTGAGATGGATTTTTCTTTGAAACGTCGATTAAACGGCGGAAAGTTTCAGAAGACAATGTAATTTGCTTGAGGACCGCTGCTCGTGTTTTGTCGTTGATTCGATCACTGCCCGCGCCGTGAAGAATCTCAAGGAAAAGATCTGCCAGTTCGCTTTTAACCGTGTCAGGTTTGATTGCTTTAGCGATCAATTTTTGTTTAGCGTCCTCGTAACGGTTGATTTGTTCATCCGACAATCGTTTGAAGATTTTATCGGCCATCACTTCTTCACCGTGATAATTCATTTGGAAAAGCGTTTTTTTTACGAGTTTTTCATTTTCCCGGTATTCAGGACAGTTATCCAAGGTGGTTCGAATGGCAGTGGCTTGTAAAAGTGCGCTCCAGAGCGCCTTAAACATGTCATAAGGACCGGGATTTAAAAAATCAAATAAGGGCAATTTTGCCTTTGAGACTCGAGCTGCTTCACGAGCGGTAAAGCGTACTAAGTCGCGAATGCAACCGCCATAGGTGTAGCCTAAATCTTCTGCAAATTGGTTAGTAATGATTTTGCTCATTTCCGAAAACCTAATAAATTAACGTTTACTGTCCACCGGGTCAAAGGTGAGCTGAATCGTCCTGGGGGGATTGCCCGTCGGATGATTCGGGAATGGGTTACAAGCGCGGATAGCGCGTTCCACGGCTTGGTCAAAGGCCGGCAGACCGCTTGCTTTGAGCAGGCGAGGAGCACCGGCTTGACGGCCGTCGTTCAAAAGGTGCACTTCGTAGACCGCTTTATATTGTCCTGCCTTCATATTGGGGGCAACGGCAAAAGCAATATTGGGACGAATGCACGCAATGATTCGTGAGCTATAGAGCGCCGATTGAGGTCCGCCCGCTTGAACCGTGACCCCGGCTACATTTTGTTGAGAAGAGGCTTGAAGCTCTTTTAATTGTTCGCGTTGCATTTGCTGAGCCAGGCGTCTGGCTTGCTCGCGTCTGCGTTGTTGAGCTTCTTCTTGGCGCTTTTTCTCTTCGGCCAAGCGCTTTTCTTCTTCTAACTTTTTCTGTTCTTCAAGGCGACGCTGCTCTTCTTGAAGACGCTTTTGTTCTTCCAGTTGGCGTTGCTCTTCTAATTTTTTCTGCTCTTCGAGTTTCTTTTTCTCTTCCTCTTGCTGACGAATTACATTTTCATCAGGCGTTTGCTCGACGGGCTTTTCAACCTTCGCTGGCGGCGGAGGCGGAGCGGGCTCGGGTTCTGGCTCAGGCTCAGGCTCAGGTTCTTCCTTGGGTTCTTCTTTGGGAGGTTCTGTCTTTTGTACTTCTTTGGGTGGTGTTACAGGAGTTACGTTAGCCATTTGTGAGGGAGACCAAAGCTCCGCGTACACCACATCAGTGCTTTCAGTATTCCATTGGAAAACAAAAAACAGACCGATAAAAAGAATCGTATGCATGAACAAAGCCAGCACAAACGGCAGCCCCCAATGGTTGGGCTGTTGTGGCTGTTGTCGGGATGCATCATTTTTTTGTTGATGAACCGCCGGTTTGTTCTTCTTTAATGGATTCACGGCTTATTTCTCAACTTTCAAAGAAAGACCGACTCGGGCAATGTCTGCCGCTTGAAGTTGCTTCATTACATTGACGACTTGTTCATATTGAACGACTTTGTCAGCAGCAATGACAACCGGAATATCAGCACGTCCTTCTTGTGCTTTTTTCACGGTTGCAATGAGACCAGGCATATCGACCGCCAAAAGTTCCTTGCCTTTTCGGACCGACATGGCACCTGTCGGGTGCACAATAACTTCAACAATTGCCTCAGGTGCCTTTTCTGCTTTTTTAACACTGGGCAAATTGACCAATGACGGGTTCACGAACGGAGCGGCTACCATCAAGATAACCACGAGCACAAGCATGACGTCAATGTATGGAACAACATTGATTTCAGCCATTAGTCGACGAGAAGAACGTCGAGAGGAACGCAGACCTTCCATAATCAGCCTCTTTGACGTTGAAGAATGTTTTGGAATTCTTCAGCGAAACTTTCGTAGCGATTGGATAAACGTTCCACATCATTGGCGAAACGGTTATAAGCTGCAACAGCGGGAATAGCGGCAAAAAGACCAATTGCAGTTGCAACCAATGCTTCGGCAATGCCGGGGGCGACTGTTGCAAGAGAGGCGTTATCGAGCGCGGACAAACCCGTAAATGCATTCATAATGCCCCAAACGGTACCGAATAAGCCGATGTAGGGAGAGACGGAACCGATCGAAGCCAAAGTGGGTAAGCCGCTTTCAAGGTTATCCATTTCACGTTGATAGGTGGCACGCATGGCGCGACGGACACCATCCAGGGCTTCGGCAGAACCTCGGGTTGAGAGTTTGAGAAACTCAGTCATTCCGGAGGCAAAGATTCGTTCCTGTGTGCCGGAGTGTTCACGGTGATTTTGAGCGTGCTCGTAGAGTTTATTGAGTTCCGCACCGCTCCAGAAGCGACTTTCAAAATCTTCACTCAGTTGTTTGGCTTGGCGAAGCTGGAAGAATTTCTGAAAAATTCGAGTCCAACTGATTAAGGACAGAATAATCAAAATGGCCAAGACTGCCTGAACCACGACACTGGCGTGTGTGAGCAAAGACAAGATGGACATGTCGGCACTAGCGTTCATAAAACTTCCTTTATTCGGTTGCGTTGGGGTTAACAAGCAACAGTTTTTCAATCGTTTCAAAAATAGGCGAGGGGATTGCTGTTGGTACGCCTTTAAGCGGATCAATACAAACAACACGAACTTCAGCGGCAGTCATCAGAGTCTCCCCCTTGTATGCACGCTGATCGAAAACAAAACTCGCCCTTCGCAAGCTCTTTAGTGTTGTTCGGATCTCTAACTCATCGTCGAGCTTGGCCGGACGCTTGAATTGGATTGATAAATCCGAGACAACAAAAGCGCAAGTTTTCATTTCTAAAAGAGCGTTTTGGCTCCAGCCTAAACTGCGCAGAAACTCGGTGCGTGCTCTTTCAAAAAATTTGAGGTAACTTGCGTGATAAACCACACCGCCCGCATCAGTATCTTCAAAATATACGCGGGCACTCCAAATAAACTCTTGCGAAATAGGGGTTGGCATTATAACACGTTGTTTTTGTTAAAAAAGTGACGAAGTTTGTCCGGCTGCGCCAGGGGCTTCATACCCAAAATGCTGGTACGCAAGAAGGGTCGCCACGCGTCCTCTCGGTGTTCTTTGCAGATGCCCCTGTTGAATGAGATAGGGTTCAACCACATCTTCCAAGGTTTCGCGATCTTCGCCCACTGCGGCGGCCAAATTGTCGATGCCGACCGGGCCACCGTTAAATTTTTCAATGATGGCCAGGAGGAATTTACGGTCGATCAAATCGAATCCCAAAGGATCAACATCGAGCATTTGCAACGCTTTATCTGCTACTTCTCGGGTCACCACTCCATCGTATTTAACCTGAGCATAATCGCGAACCCGTCGCAACAAACGATTGGCAATACGCGGCGTTCCGCGACTTCTCCGGGCGACCTCAAAAGCGCCTTCTTCATCGATTTGAACGTTTAAAAGTTTGGCGCTGCGCTTAACGATTTTGGCCAAGTCTTCGTTGCTGTAAAACTGCAATTGGGCAACGATTCCAAACCGTGCTCTCAATGGGTTAGTAAGCATACCGGCGCGAGTAGTCGCACCGATCAAAGTAAATGGTTTCAGATCTAATTTAATCGAGCGGGCTGCAGGGCCCTCACCGATCATGATGTCAATCTGAAAGTCCTCAAGTGCTGGATACAGGATTTCTTCCACAACAGGGGATAGGCGATGAATTTCATCGATAAACAGTACATCGTTTTCCTGCAAATTAGTCAAAATGGCGGCAAGATCGCCAGGACGTTCCAACACTGGACCGGAGGTTTGGCGAAGATTTACCCCCATTTCGTTGGCCACAATATGCGCCAGAGTTGTTTTGCCTAGACCGGGAGGTCCGAAAACCAGTAAATGGTCCAAAGCTTCATGTCTGGACTTTGCCGCTTTGATAAAAACGGAGAGTTGTTCGCAAGCTTTGGGTTGACCAACGTAGTCTTTCAGCTTCGTGGGTCGTAGAGCGCGGTCCACGCTTTCTTCATTTGGCGAAGCGACTTCGCCGGCAACAATTCGTTCAATCGTTTGCATGACGGATCATACTCACATATTTTGTAGGGCCATACGGATACCATCGGAAACAGAAATATCTTCCGGTAGCTTCTTGACTGCCATTGTGGCTTCCCGTTCACTGTAGCCCAAACCAATTAATGCGTTGATGATATCGGCAGTCGCAGAATTTTGAGCAACGGTAGAGACCGTTGAAAGAGTTCCGGTCAACTTGTCTTTAAGTTCTAAAATTAAACGCTCTGCCGTTTTTTTGCCGATCCCGGGAACACGGGTAAGAAGTGAAGCTTGTTGCATGGCTACAGCGTTAACCAAATCCGGCACGGATAGGCCGGAGAGAATTGACAGAGCCGTTCTGGCGCCGATACCTGATACCTTTAGCAATTGCCTAAATGTTTCTCGCTCCTCAGCGGTGAGAAAACCGTAAAGCAGCTGCGCGTCTTCGCGCACGACCATGTGTGTCAATAGCGTCACTTCGGAGCCGATAGACGGCAGGTTATAGAACGTGGACATTGGAACATCAATCTCGTAGCCTACCCCGTGCACATCAACAAGAATGTGGGGAGGATTGCTCTCTGCCAATTGTCCTTTAATGCGTCCGATCATTTATGGTTTCCTCGCTAAGCCTAAATGCACTTCCCAAGCAGCCCGATTTTTAGCCCCAGAGTGACGTCTGGCGTGGCCGGCACTGGTTTTAGGAGCCTGTATGGCTCCCATCATACGAAAAGACTGAGCCGCACAAACGGCGCATGCCAAAGCATCGGCCGCGTCGGCTTGAATTTTTTCCGGCAGTCCCAGCATGCGGGACATCATGGCTTGAACCTGGGCTTTATTGGCTCGACCTGTGCCCACAGTCGCCTGTTTGATTTCCGTTGGCGTAAATTCGTTCACCAAGAGTTCTTCGTTTGCCAGTGCCGTCAACGCCGCGCCTCTGGCTTGGCCTAAAAGAAGCGTTGTGTATGGGTTCATGTTGACAAACACTTTCTCGCAAGCTGCAAAACTTGGTGTTGTTTCACGAGCGATTTTGCCGACTTCTGTAAAAATAAAACGAAGTCGTTCAGCCAATTCTCCTTTGGGGACATTAATGACACCGGCGGTAACGAACTTCAACTCGTTGCCGTAAACATCAATGACCCCAAACCCCGTGTGATTAAGTCCGGGGTCAACGCCCATGATTCGAACAAAGTCGCTCACTGTTTAGTGCCTGCCAAAGTTGCCGAAACCGCCCAGACCGCCTAGGCCGCCACCAAATTTATTCAAACCGCCCAAGGCGCGCATCATCTTTGCTAGTCCGCCCTTTTGCATGCTTTTCATCATGGTTTGCGTCTGTTCAAACTGCTTGAGCATTTTGTTGACTTCCTGAACGGGCACTCCTGCGCCGGCGGCAATGCGGCGTTTACGGCTTGCCTTGATGATATCAGGGTGCATGCGCTCGAAAGGTGTCATCGAGTTGATAATGCCTTCGGTTCTGGCAATGGCCTTCTGGGCATCGTCATCGTTAATTTTGGAAGCGGCCTCTGCAAATTGTGTAGGCAGTTTTTCCATTAAACCCGAAAAGCTCCCCATGTTTTTCATTTGAGCTAATTGAGCCTTAAAGTCGTTGAGGTCAAACTTATTGCCCGCCTTCATCTTTTGGGCAAGTTTTTGAGTTTGTTCGACGTCAATGGCTTTTTGGACGTCTTTTACCAAAGCGACGATATCGCCCATGCCGAGGATGCGGCTTGCCATTCCTTCGGCATTAAAGGGTTCCAGACCATCGATTTTTTCAGAGACACCGACAAATTTAATCGGTTTACCGGTTGTGTAGGCCACCGACAAAGCGGCACCACCGCGGCTGTCACCATCAAGCTTCGTGAGGATAACGCCTGTCAGCGAAAGTCTTTCGTTAAAGGCCTGCGCGGCTTGAACAGCTGTCTGACCCAACATGGCGTCAGCCACGAACATTGTTTCTGAGGGCTTGAGTTCATCATGTAACTCAGCCACTTCATTCATCATTGCTTCATCGATGGATAAGCGCCCGGCCGTATCCACAATGAGAACATCGTAGAAGTAGCGTTTGGCATGCGCCAAGGCGTCTTTGGCAATGGTCAGCGGTTTTTGGTTCGCATCCATTGCAAAATTATCTGCTCCGGCTTGCTCTGTAATCACCTTCAATTGGTCCGCTGCGGCGGGGCGGTACACGTCGGTTGAGACCGTGAGGACTTTTTTCTTTTTGTCGTTAACTAAAAAACGAGCAAGTTTACCGGCAGAAGTCGTTTTACCTGCACCCTGAAGGCCAGCGAGCAGAATAACCGCTGGCGGTTGAGTAGCAAGATTAATCTCTTTTTCTTTTTCAGAGAGACTGCCACCGATGATATCGGTTAGTTCACGTTGCACAACACCGACGAGCGCCTGTCCGGGATTGAGGTTGCCAATGACTTCCTCATTCATGGCTTTAGCTTTGATACGCGCGATCAGTTCGCGAACTACAGGCAAGGCAACGTCAGCCTCCAGCAGTGCAATGCGAACTTCACGCAGCATATCGCGGGTATTTTCTTCGGTCAGACGAGCCTGACCGCGCATGGTTTTAATGACGCGCGAAAGGCGTTGGCTTAATGTATTGAGCATTTCGTTTCAAAAAATTAGAAAGATAACCACAACATTGACAGCCCTATCCCTTACAATGAGACACTGTTAAAAACATATCAGCGACAGTGTCGGATAGGTGAGCTCGTCAAATGGATTTAAACATCATATTGTACGGTGTTGCGTCAATTTTTTATCTGATTGTGGGCGGAAAAATTGTCAGCACATTTAAAAAACGTGGAGATCAGGCGCCGACTTGGTCTTTGCCGGTCATTGCAGCAGCCATTGTTGCCCATTTTTGGGTTTTACAGTCTTCTATTTTTTGTGCACCGCAGACGATTTGGGTGACTTTCGGTAATTCAATATCGGCTATTTGCTTTTTCAGCACGTTGATATTGTTTTTCGGAGCGCTTTATTCTCGCGTCCATGCTCTTTATGGGATTGTCCTTTTAATTGCTGGTTTGGGGATTTGGAGTCCGCTCTTATTTCCTTCAGACGCTCAGCCGATTGTTGGTTCGACCATGGGCTTTAAGCTTCATATTGCTTTCGGCCTTTTGGCTTATAGCTTTATGCTGATGAGTGTTGTCCAGGCCGTTCTAATGAGTATTTTGAATTCCAGACTCAAAAATCATGAAGCCTTGGAGGAACCGGAAGGTATCGTCGCTTCCATGCCCAATCTTATGACAATGGAGCGCATTCTTTTCCGAGTCATTTTTGCCTGTTTTGTCGTTCTGACATTAACCATCATCACGGGCATGGTGTCTACCGTGCACTATCTGGATGCCCTTTTGGCTTTTGACCATAAGACTGTGCTGACGATCTTAAGTTGGCTCGTTTTCGGTATTTTGTTATTAGGGAGAAAACTTCTGGGGTGGCGCAGCCGTAAGGCTTTAACTATTTTTTGGATAGCTGTAGCCCTGCAGGTCATCGCTTTTTTAGCCTACCGTTTTGTTTTGGATGTCTTGAAGTAGGATAAAACCATGTTGGGTAAAGTTCTTTTTTGGGTTCTTTTGGGATTGCTCATCTTTATTTTTTGGCAAAAGAAACGAGTGGCCCAGGTTAAGCGTGAGGAATCAGAAAGAAAAGTGCCCGAATCCAAAAAGATGGTTCAGTGTCCGGTTTGCGGCGTGCACTTTGTTGAAGTGGACGGTGTGTGGGTAAATGGAACGATGTACTGCAGTCACGAGTGCGCAGAGAAAGCAAAAGGCTCAACAGAATGATCAGCTTTGATTCTGAAGGATGGATTAGGGGCAGTGGTACGGTTTGTGAGCCAAGCCCCTTTTTTGATGACAGACAAGCCGATACCACGGTTAATCTCGTCGTCATGCATAACATTTCTCTTCCGGCCGGCGTTTTCGGTTTGGGTTACGTCAGAGCGCTTTTTTTGGGTCATTTGCTTCAAAACGATATCCAAGGATTCGAATCGCTCAGGGGATTAAAAGTTTCTTCCCATTTTTTTATTGACAGGCGGGGACTGATTAACCAGTTTGTCAGTATCAAAAAGAGAGCATGGCATGCTGGTCGGTCTATTTTTCAGGGAAAAAGCTGTTGCAACGATTTTTCCATAGGAATTGAGATGGAAGGATCGGATTTCGTTCCTTTTGAATCTGTTCAATATGAAGCGTTGCAGAAGCTACTGGAGGCTTTGTTTAAGGCTGAACCAAATTTGGCGTACATTACGGGGCACAGCGATATTGCACCGGATCGAAAAACCGACCCTGGTCCCTATTTTGACTGGAAGCGCGTCTTTTTTGAACCGGAAATCGCAAAACAGTTAAAATATTCGACTATTCAATCCATTAACAAACAATAATGATGGCCAGTTTTATCGCATTTCTTTTCAACATGGTGACCACTTTTGTCGGTTGCCTCTTGATTCTTCGTGCGTTTATTTTTTATCAGCGCTTATCCATCTTCGATCCCATCGCTCGTTTGGCCTGGTTCGGTACTAACTGGTTGGTTATTCCCGTTTCCCGCTTGGTTAAACCGGGCAGACGTTGGGAATGGGCATCTGTTTTGTCAGCCTTCATTATGGCGGCAGTGGTTGCGATCGTGACTCGTCAGGTCACCGGTTTGCCGATCAGTTGGTTGGGAGTTCCCGTCTGTGCGGTGTTTTTATTGTTGCGTTGGGTGTTGGAACTCGTGCTGTGGGGAACCATTATTTTCGTTATTCTGTCCTGGCTTCAACCGACCTCTCCCGCCTATGGGATGGTTTGGCGTTTAATGAATCCGATCTTAGGCCCGATTTCCTCGCGTTTGCCACGTATTGCTGGACTTGACTGGTCGCCCCTTATTGTTTTCCTGATTGTCAACGCTTTGCTCTACTGGGTAACACCGCTCTCGCAGGGTTACTTCGTGAGTGCTTGGTTCTAGTCTTTCAGATTAACCGTCTTACCGAATGCGCGCTCGAAACGGCGCGCAATTTCGTCTGTAGTGACAGAGTAGCCTTGGGCCTCGGGTGATTGAGCTTTAATAGCCCCCATTAGCGTTGCCAGGTGCAAGGTATCTGTCCAATCCCATCGTAGCGTAAGTCCTCTAAGAAGACCGCCTCTAAAAGCATCTCCGCAACCAACAGGATAGGTGGGACCGTTTAGTGTCAAAGCCGGGAAGTAATCAGAGTCTCCATTAGCGTATAGCAGAGCTCCTTTGTCACCCTTAGTGATAATGGTGGCGGTAAGTTTTTGCGCGACGGATTTTATGTCTAAACCGGTTTTCTGCTTGAGTACATCCCATTCGTACGAAGAAAGTGTCAGAACGTCAACATGTTCTAAAAACCACCCAATGTCTTGACCGCTTAGATAAGCGCTGGCTTGCCCCATGTCCCAAATAGTAGGAATGCGATGTTCGTTGAGATAGTTAATGTGAGCCTTCATCACAGGCGTGGCAGTAGGAGTGACGATGGCCCAATCAAGTTTTTCATTTTCTGTTGGCAGTGCCTGATCAGCCCAGGCCATGGCGCCTTCGTGAAAGGCCGTCATCTGATTGCCCAATCGGTCAGTGGTGATAAAAGCCTGTGGGGTAAAGGCGTTTTTGATGATTTTGATGCCATCGGTGCGGATTGCCAATGATTGCAGATGATTGAGGTAATCCTGAGAATCTTTGCCGACGGTTGTGACGATGAGCGGTTCACCTCCGGTCATTTTGAGACTATAGGCAATGTTAGCAGCGCATCCCCCAAAGTGTTTGTCCATGTTGGGGGTTTGAAAGGTCAAATTGATTGTATTGAGGCTGCCCGCAAGCAGATGATCGGCAAACACGCCGTCAAATCTCAAGATCGTATCGTATGCGACGGAACCGGAAATAAAAGTGCTCATAAAAAATTTTCCCGCCTGAGGCGGGAAGCAAAAAAACTAACTAATTGAATCAATTTCAACCGAAAGTGTAGCAGGATCCCCATCGGTCATATCAAAGGCAAGCGTGACCGTTTCGGTTGCTTGAGCCGCGATGGATTGCTTTGTATCGCTGAGATATTCCTGAGGAGCAATTCGGCGACGGGTAATGATGTCTTCCTTTTCACCTTTTAAAACAACGGTGAGAATCGGATAGGTTTGCGCGCTGTCGGTATTGTTTTTCAGTTCAACGGAGATGGCGTAACGGTTTCCTTCGATTTGCTGTAATTTGTGTGAAAGAACGGCCACCGGTTGGTTAACAACAGAAGTTGCAGGATTGGAGGGTGTTGCTTCAGTCGTCTCCGATTTAATCGGCGCATCTAAAGGTGTGACCGTTCGACGAGGTTCGCAGGTGATTTTGTCGCAAAGTAAACCGAAAAGCGGTTGAGCCTGAGGAATTTTTTCCAAAACAGCATTTTGATTTGAAGCTAGAACCTTTAGAGCGATGGCAATAATGGCAACCAAGGCGATGGCAGTCCAAAGCCATGTCTTCGAGGAACGAGGCTTCACCGACTCTTCTTGGATTTCCAAGTCGTCATCTTCCTCATCACTTTCGTCGACGTTCAAGTTTTGATTAGGAGCTGGATGCGATATTACCTTAATGCTCGGGCCATTGATAATATCGAGTCTTTCAGGGCCATTTCTGGGTTCGGTTCTCACCCCGACCAATCCCTGGTTGTCATCGACGGAATCAAAGCCCTTGAGTTGGTCGGCCAAGGATTTCATGTTGGCAATGCCTTGACGTTCGACTTCGGCTTCGCGTTCAATACGGTTTAAACTTCCTTCCAAATCAATGGACTTATAGAGATGTTCTCGGGCATTAAATACGTTTTGGCAAAAGCCACAGCGAACCTGACCGTTTTTGGCCTGCAGAATGTTCTCAGTGATTTTAAAGGCCTGTTGACAGGCAGGGCAGCGAGTGATGTAAACCGTCATAATTTATTAAATTTGAAATACTTCTTTGAAGACACGTCAAAGAGTCGATTCAGCTTTTAACTAATGAGTGATCATCATACTGAAATCGAATCGGATGTGTTAACGATAGGATAAGAAATTCTAGAGAGGAACAATCTCAATTGTCAGCGATTGATCTATTAACTAGAGAAAAAAGATTGAAGATACGTTTGGTTACGGAGAGGAAAAAACGTTTCTTAGATCTTTTGTTGCTCGGTGATGAGCAGGAAAATATGATCGATCATTATCTAGAAAATGGAGATTTGTGGGTTTTGTTCGATGCGAATAAAACGATTGCGATTGCTGTCGTGACAGTAGAGCCAAAGGGCTTCTGTGAATTAAAAAATTTAGCGGTAGAAAGAACCTATCAAAGGCTCGGCATAGGTAGCTTTTTGCTTCAATATTTGTTCAATCAGTATCGCAAGCGTTGTCATACCATGTATGTTGGGACGGGAGAGACTCCGAAGACTCTGAATTTCTACAAGAAAAATGGTTTTATTTTTTCGCACAGGCTAAAGAACTTTTTCTTAGACAACTATGACCATCCGGTTGTTGACGAAGGTCTTTTGTTGCGGGATATGGTCTACCTAAAAAGAAAATTAAAAACGGCCACTTCCGAGAGGAAATGACCGTCTAATACATTTAGCTGCAGAAGCAATCAGTTCTTCGAACCGGCAATGCAAACCCAACCTTCACTTTCTTGCCAGACAGAAAGTTTAACGGAAGGATCACTTTCCTTATAAACGTCAATAACTTCCTGAGCTTGGCGGGCTAAAACTCCTGACAAAACCAAATGTCCGCGAGGTTTAACTCTCGCTAAGAGAGCTGGAGCCAATAGCTTTAGCGGATTGGAAAGAATGTTGGCAACAACGATATCAAATGTTCCCTCCGGCATATCCTTGGGCAAAACAAAGGTGGCGGGAGCATCATTAGCGTTCGCATTGTCAATGGCGGCTTCTACAGCCTGGGGATCAATATCGGTACCCAATACCTCAGCGGCACCGAGCTTTTTGGCAGCGATTGCCAGAATCCCTGTACCGCATCCGTAGTCAAGAACACTTTCACCGGACTTAACATTGGCGTCGAGCCACTGTAAGCAAAGATGAGTAGTCGGGTGGCTGCCGGTACCGAAAGCGACACCGGGATCCAAACGAATATTGATGGCTGTGTCGCCAGCGGGCGGTTCATGCCATGTTGGCACAATCCAGAGACGATCGGAAACGCGAACCGGCTGGAATTGAGCTTGGGTGATTCGAACCCAATCGGCGTCTTCAACGACCTTGTCACTGACGACCTTGGGCTCTTCAATACCTAAGCCTTTAACGGCGATGGCCATATCCAACCCAAAATCAAAGTCATCATTGACGAGAACTTTCAGGTAGGAATTTTTCCAAGCAAGCTTAGTGGGCTCAAGTCCCGGTTCGCCGTAAAGCGGTTGCTCGTCAGGCGTGTCCGCATCGGCATCTTCAATGGATACGGACAAAGCTCCCGCATCCATTAAAGCGTCACCTAAAACTTCAGCCGCACGGTCGTTAACCAATAAAGTGATCTCACGCATATTAGAGACTATCCTCGTGGGTCGTGCGTTGCTTTTGAAGATCCTTCAGACGTTCTTCAAGATAGTGAATCGTTGCGCCGCCTTGACGGAATTTTTCGTCCATCATCAGTTCACGGTGCAAGGGCAGATTGGTTTTAATACCCGTGACGACCATTTCAGACAGAGCGATCTTCATGCGGGCGATGGCCGTGTCACGATCGTCACCATAGGCAATCAATTTGCCGATCATCGAATCGTAATAAGGCGGCACGTAATAGCCCGAATAAACGTGGCTGTCAAAACGGATGCCGGGGCCGCCCGGTGTATGCCAAGCCGTCACTCGTCCCGGACTCGGAACAAATGTGAAGGGGTCTTCGGCGTTGATACGGCACTCGATAGCATGGCCGCGAATTTGGATGTCGCGTTGTTTGTAGTTCAAACGTTCGCCGTAAGCCACACGAATTTGTTCACGTACAAGGTCAACACCGGTAATGAGTTCTGTCACCGGATGTTCAACCTGAATACGGGTGTTCATTTCGATGAAGTAGAACTGTTCGTTTTCGTACAAGAATTCAAACGTACCGGCACCGCGATAACCGATTCGCTTACAGGCTTCGACGCAACGTTCGCCCACTTTTTCAATCAGTTTACGGGGCACGCCGGGAGCAGGGGCTTCTTCCAAAACCTTTTGGTTGCGGCGTTGCATGGAGCAATCGCGTTCGCCTAAGTAAATAGCGTTGTGGAAATTATCGGCCAAGACCTGAATTTCAATGTGGCGCGGATTTTCCAAGAATTTTTCCATGTACACAGTCGGATTGCCGAAAGCCGCTTGAGCTTCCTGACGCGTCATGGAAACTGCGTTAATCAGTGCCGCTTCAGTGCGGACCACACGCATACCGCGTCCGCCGCCACCGCCACTGGCTTTAATAATGACGGGATAGCCGATCTTGCGGGCAATTTGAATGATCTCGTCAGGATCTTCCGGCAAGGCACCGTCAGAGCCCGGGACAACCGGAACACCGGCTTCGATCATGGCTTTCTTTGCTGAGACCTTGTCACCCATGATACGGATGGAATCCGGACGGGGACCGATAAAGGCAAAACCGGAACGTTCCACGCGCTCGGCAAAGTCGGCATTTTCAGATAAAAAGCCGTAACCGGGGTGAATGGCTTCAGCGTCAGTCACTTCGGCGGCGCTGATAATGGCGGGAATATTCAAATAACTGTCAACAGACGGGGCTGGTCCAATGCAAACGGACTCGTCGGCCAAACGAACATATTTGGCGTCAACGTCAGCCGTTGAGTGCACCACCACCGTCTTGATGTTCATTTCACGGCAAGCTCTCTGAATACGAAGAGCGATCTCACCGCGGTTAGCGATCAAGATTTTTCCGAACATAATGCTTAGCCGATGATAAAGAGGGGTTGACCGAATTCGACCGGTTGGGCGTTTTCCACACAAATTTCTTTGATTGTGCCGGAGGTTTCGGCTTCGATTTCATTTAAAAGCTTCATGGCTTCAATGATGCCGAGCGTTTGACCGGCTTCAACATGATCTCCCACCTTCACGAAAGGTTCAGCACCGGGGTTCGGAGCACGGTAGAAAGTTCCCACCATCGGAGAGGTCACGGTTGTTC
>UMDS01046403.1_pt1 | contig 15799 bp, 10 predicted proteins | sample 1964551 | NCBI WGS metagenome assembly UMDS01 (sample SAMEA4836000, study PRJEB28245) | human gut metagenome | biome: gut microbiome; material: fecal sample | place: Denmark | collected 2008
TTATTCTATCAAAATGTTTTTCATTTGTCAAGAACTTTTTTCATAACTTATTTAACTTATTTAATCAGCTTCTTTCAAAGCAATATTATAAAGTCATGTTTGTAAATTGCAACTCACAAGCTCTACAACTCAATGTGTCCCGCGAGTCAGCTTTGATATAATATCATCCCGGCACACATATGTCAACGGATTTACTGCAATTAATTAAAGTAGTAAAACTATCTTAAAAAACACAAATTTTCTAAATTGTCTGTTTATTATATGCAATTCTCACAATTACTATCTGACAGCCTCTATCGCTTCCTTGATATTTGCCACACCAACAATCTCAATTCCACTAATATGCGACACTCCTGCAAGACACACTTTGGGAACAATACACTTTTTAAAGCCAAGCTTCTTTGCCTCAGCAACACGCTGCTCGGACATGGTAACTCCGCGCACCTCTCCGCTTAAGCCCACCTCTCCAAAGCATATGGTATCCTCACGCACTATAATATCCTTTTTGCTTGATGCGATTGCAAGCACTATCCCAAGGTCTATCGCCGGTTCGTTCATCCTTATACCGCCTGCTATATTCACATAAGCGTCACAGTCTGACAGTGACAGGTTGGCTCTTTTTTCAAGGACCGCCATGAGTAGATTTACTTTATTATAATCTGTACCATTTGCTGTACGCCTTGGATTATTAAAAAAACTGTGACATACAAGAGCCTGTATCTCGAGAAGTATCGGGCGGCTTCCCTCTATGGAACATGTGACAATTGATCCTGATGCTCCCTCGGGCTTACCGCTAAGCATATACTCCGACGGATTTTCCACCTCAATAAGTCCCTCCGCCTTCATTTCAAATACGCCTATCTCATTGGTCGAACCAAATCTGTTCTTAACACCTCTAAGTATCCTGTACGACTCATACCTGTCACCCTCAAAATAAAGCACAGTATCAACCATATGCTCTAACGTCCTCGGCCCCGCAACCGCACCATCCTTTGTCACATGTCCTACTATAAAAACAGAAATACCCAGAGTCTTTGCAAGCTGCATAAGCACTCCTGTTGTCTCCCTGACCTGTGAGACACTGCCCGGTGCCGACGCTATCTCCTCATTGTACATAGTCTGGATGGAATCTATTACAACAACCTCCGGTTTTTTTCGTTGAATCACGTCTTTTGCTATATCAAGGCTTGTCTCACATAAAAGCTCCAGTGAATCCGTAAAATCGCCAAGTCTGTCAGCACGCATCTTTATCTGATGCAGGGATTCCTCACCTGACACATAAAGTAATGGCACCTTTTTTTGTGAAAGTTCCCTGCATACCTGAAGTAAAAGCGTGGATTTTCCTATACCAGGATCTCCTCCCACAAGCACAAGTGACCCCCTCACAATTCCTCCACCAAGCACTCTGTCAAACTCGGCTATACCTGTCACTATACGCTCCTCTTTCTCGCTTTTTACTGCTGAAAGAGGCAGAACCTGTGCCGCCTTTGATTCTTTTTTTACTTTTACCGACGAGCTTATCGACTTTTTATCTACGTTTTCCTCTACAAATGTATTCCATTCCTTACAGGCCGGGCACTGTCCCATCCATTTTGCCGATTCATAACCACATTCCTGGCAGAAAAATACAGAGGTCTTTCCTTTTGCCATATTGTTCTCCTTTATAAAAATACAAAAAGCCCGGCTTTCACCGGGCTTAAAAATATGCTCTATTTTCTTGATACTTTGATATCGACTGAATCAACACCCTCAAGCTCTACGCTTAAGCTGAGCTTGCCGCCGAGATTTGTCTTCATAGTACCTGCAACAGCTCCAGCTATATCAATTTCGTACTCTGTCTCCTCTTCAAGGCCAAGAGTAATCTGAGCATCCTCAGGTCCCTCCACAGTAAATGTCACTGTATCAGCAGTCTCCTCGAAATCCATAACCGCTGTTCCCGGAACAGACTCGTATACAAAGAGTCCGTTTCTTTCGAGCTTTGTAATCTCCTTAAAGGTCTTTACCTTGTAGATATCTCCATCCTTCTCAAAATTGTCAAGCTTTGCCTTTGCAGCCAATGTATAATCTCCGAAGCTGAGCTTTCCGTTTTCCTCAGTACGGATTAATTCACTTATTACAGCCATTTTTATCCTCCCGTAGCTATATTGATATATTAATTATAAATCCAATTCTACTCAACAGTCAATGAAATTTGTTTGTTTTTCGTAGAAATTATTACCTTATCGCCGCGCTTAATTTTGCCGGTAATAATATCCTCTGACATACGGTCTTCAATCTCCTCCTGAAGTTTTCGTTTAAGAGGTCTTGCGCCATATTTTCTGTCATAGGCTTTGTCCACGATAAAGGATTTTGCACTGTCGCGCACTGTGAGCTCTATATCAAGCTGTTCTTTACAGCGTTTCTTAAGCTCCTTTACAAGAAGTGTCACTATATGCTTCATGTCATCCTTGTTGAGAGCTCTAAATACAATAGTCTCGTCGATTCGGTTCAAAAACTCAGGTTTAAATATACGGCGGACCTCCTCCATGACACTGTTCTTCATACGCTCGTGATCCTGCTTTTCATCCTCACCAGCGCCAAAGCCAAGGCGCTTTGGTTCTATAATAGAAGAAGCTCCTGCATTTGATGTCATGATGATTATTGTATTCTTGAAATCAACCGTGCGCCCCTGTGAATCAGTGATTCTACCATCATCAAGCACCTGTAAAAGTATATTGAACACATCAGGATGTGCTTTTTCTATCTCATCAAACAGTATAACAGAAAAAGGATTGCGTCTGACCTTCTCTGAGAGCTGTCCGCCCTCCTCATGGCCCACATATCCCGGTGGTGAACCAATCATCTTTGAAACACTATGCTTTTCCATGTACTCTGACATGTCAACACGTATCATGGCATCTTCTTTGCCAAAGACAGCCTCAGCAAGCGCCTTTGACACCTCCGTCTTACCTACTCCTGTCGGTCCCAAAAACAGGAATGAGCCAATCGGCTTCTTAGGATCCTTTAAACCAACACGGCCTCGTCTGACTGCCTTTGCGACAGCAGAAACAGCCTCCTCCTGTCCTATTACACGCTTGTGAAGTATCTGTTCAAGCTTTGCAAGTCGTCCTGCCTCTGACTCTGTAAGCTTATTTACAGGTATTTTGGTCCATCCCGATACTACATCCGCTATCTCATTTTCGCCGACTACAGGCTGATTTTTGGCTCCTGTGCGACAGTTCTTTCTCATAAGCTTCTGCTGTTTATTTTCAAGTACTTCCTTTTCTGACATAAGCGCGCCGGCAGCTGCGAGATCTCCATTCGATAAAGCATTTTCCACCTGGTTCTGCTTATCTGTTATCTCTTTTTTCAGAGCAAGCAACTCGTCAGATGATGTCAGATTCTTAAGCCTTATCCTGGCTGCCGCTTCATCCATCAGGTCTATCGCCTTATCAGGTAAAAATCTGTCATTTATATATCGTGCAGAAAGGTTTACTGCTGCTTTCACACCCTCATCTGTTATGATGACACCATGATGCTTTTCATAGATTCCCTTTAATCCTGTGAGTATCTCTATTGTCTCATCCACACCAGGCTCTTCAACCATCACCGGCTGGAAACGGCGCTCAAGCGCAGCATCCTTTTCCACGTATTTGCGGTACTCTTCTATGGTAGTGGCGCCGATTACCTGTACCTCGCCTCTGGCAAGTGCCGGCTTTAATATGTTAGATGCATCTAACGAGCCTTCTGCTCCTCCTGCACCTATTATAGTGTGAAGCTCATCAATGAATAGCAGTACATTTTTGGCATTTGAAACCTCGCTTATCACCTTCTTGATACGCTCCTCAAACTCACCACGATACTTTGATTTGGCTACAAGCCCGGACATATCAAGGGAAACCAGTCTCTTTCCCAAAAGAATATCCGGAACATTGCCACTGACTATATCCTGCGCAAGTCCTTCTACTATAGCGGTCTTGCCCACTCCCGGCTCTCCAATCAGACATGGATTGTTTTTGCCACGGCGGCAAAGTATCTGGATAACGCGCTCCATCTCCTTTTTTCTGCCTATAACAGGGTCAAGAAGCCCTGCCTCTGCCATATCTGTCAAATCTCTGGAATACTGATCTAATACAGGAGTCGCAGAATTGTATGATGTACCGTAGCTTTTCATCAGATCCCTGTATGCAGACGGATCCTCCCCCATCGCACCAAGAATATCTATAAACATCTTCTGACTGTTAACACCCATGGTGTTTAAAAGTCTTGCAGCTGCACAGTCTCCCTGCAGTACTATAGCCATTAGCAAGTGTTCTGTACCTATCTCATTGCACTCAAATCTATCGGCTTCCTCCGATGCACGCTCCAATACTCTCTGTGTCCTTGGTGAATAGCCATCCCTGTCCATCACTTCGATGTTATCCCCCGGTGAAATCAGGTCTTCAATCATCGAAATAAGCTTATCATATTCCACATTGCAGGCTGTTAGAACCTCAGCTGCCACACCGGTGCCCTCTTTTATAAGGCCAGCCAGTATGTGCTCTGTTCCAACATAGCTGTAATTCATTTTCTTTGATATACGTGCAGCCAAATCTATTGCTTTTTTAGCCTTACTTGTATATGGTTTCAAGTCATATCCTCCAGTCATATTCACTAATTTAAGTCGATGAACTGCAAATCATCATCTTCGCTGTCATCCTTTGCACTGCTGTCTATAGTCTCAGACGGCTTATTTTCCTCATTGACAAAGCCATCAAGTGCCATTTGAACCTGATTCTTTAAAACATCCTCATCGGCATCGTTTTCTGTGTCAGAAACGTTTTCCTGCCTTGAATCGTCTTTTAAATCAAACTCAGAGTTTTCATTCTCAAAAGCTTTCTTAGAATCAGGTGTAATTTCTACAGTTCTTCCGACATAGGATGCATTTGATATATTTTCATCCGTAGCCATCTTTTGCTCATCTGCAGCACCTTCCGCTGTTTCTTCTGTTGTTTCTTCTGCGGCTTCTCCTGTCGGCTCTTCTACAGCTTCTTCTGCTGTTTCTTCTGCTGTTTCACCTGTCGGCTCTTCTACAGCTTCTTCTGCTGTTTCTTCTGCCACTTCACCTGCCGGCTCTTCTACAGCTTCTTCTGCTATTTCGTCCGCAGTTTCATCAGTTGCTTCGTCCAAAGCAACATTTGATACATCTTCTGCATCACTATCATCATCTTCTTCATCGTCTACTGCTTTATACCTTCTGTTTTTCACAGCTGATACAATAAGCAACAGTAATAAAATAAAGATAACAAGAACCAGTATTGCGGCTAAAACAAGATATTTATTAGCAATTCCCGGGACAAGCTCACTCTTTGTTGTATCATTTTCCTCCTGTGCCACTGTAGGTGTACTGAGCTCAGTTCTCATATATGTGCCATCTACGCTATCATATGTGTACCAGCCACTCTCACCATTGTCATTCATAGCGTATACGAGGTAAAAATCCTTTGTCTGATCATCAGTTTTTTCGCCTTTGGTCTGGTAGGCTGTTGCCACACCCTTGCCCTCTATGGAGAGCGATATCTCATTATATCCCTCAGGCACATCATCCACCTTAGGCAGTAAAACCACTATAAAATGTGACTCTGAATTGATACGGACAAACTCATATGCTGTATTCTGTGCTGCATCATATACAAAAAGCCCATTGCCGCTTTCCGACTGTAAATACACAAGCGTGATATCACCAAAGGTGCCATGAAGGGTATTGTATTCAAGTCCGTCAATCACTGTCTTTGAGTGCTCAAAGCCTTCAGGAACAACATCCTCCGGAATGTCATTTACCATAGTCCACTCTGTGCCATTTATATCGAACTTCTTCCAGTTATCCTGCTTATCTGCATTCTCCGGATCATCCTCGGCTCTTCTGGTAACAACTATATTGTATGTGCTTGTGCTGCCGTCCTCTGCTGTCACAACAACGCTGACCGTATTCTCTCCAACCTCAAGTGAATCATTGCCTGTGACGGATGTCACACTCGCCTTGGAATCAGCCGGATTTGCTGTAACGGCAAGGCTTGAACAGCTGTAATCTACTGTAGCTGTGTAATCCTTTGTCGCAGCAGAAAACTCAGGGGAAAGCGTACCTGCTGAGATAACAAGCGAACCAAGAGATGCGTTTGAGGATTTCTTTTCCTCTTTGTTTTCATTATCTTTATTTGCATTGCTGTCATTGCCGGTATTGCTGCCGGAATTGTCCTTGTTATCCTTGTTGCTGTTTGAATCGTTGTTTGATGAAGCACTTGTTACCGTCACTGTTGCAGAACCAACTCCAATACTCGGGGTTCCACCATCCACATCTGTAGTATCATCCAATGGTTCTTGTATCGAAAAAGTACATGAACCTACAGATGTTGCCTTATACGAAAAGCGCTGAACATCACCTACACCAGCTCCAATTGTAAAATACTCATCACTGCTTCCGCCAAGTACTCCTGAACTTTTTTTTAAAACTCCCTGAGCTCCATATCCGCTTGTAATCGACAACGTAACTGTTACAGTATCACCAACTTTAACATTCGACTTATTTACTGAAACACTAATATTGGCTGCCGCCAGTACCGGTACTCTACTAAATAATGTCGTCGTTAAAATCAACATCATTGTTAAAATAATACTACGAATTCTTCTCATCTCTATTAATTACTCCTATTGTGTTAATTTTGATTTACCTAAAATCGAATTATTTATTAGCATAATATCCTTTATAGTTACTTTTCCATCTTTATTTACATCTGCTGCCTCCAAATATTCTCCATTCAATGATATTTTTTTAAGAATATTTCTATTTGTAAGCATTATATCTTTAATGGTCACTTTTCCGTCACCATTTACATCACCAAATATAACAATATCAACTGTTTTTACCAAGTTTCCATTTGGATCATATACAGCTATTTTATTTCCAGTACCAACAATTCCATTATTTTCTACACCCGAACTGTTTAAAATTTTAATCGAACCTGCAGAAACAGAAATATTCTTCTTAATTACATCTGAACTAACATTAGGTTCTACGCCAGTAACATATGTATCTATTTTATACTTAGACGATGAGATACTAACAGATGAATTAATTGTATTGTTATTATTGTTTGTATTATTTGCTGCTGATGCCTGTCTATTTATATTAATAGTATAAGTTCTTGTGTCACCACTTTGTGACTTACAATTAATCTTGATTGCATTATTCCCAACAGTAAGTGAGTAACTTCCTGTGCCTGTTATTCCACTATTAGCTGATACAGGATTAGCGGAAACAACAACAGAACTAATTGAGTTAGAAACAACTGCTGAATAACTTGTTGTAGCTCCATTAAATGATGGAGTTAACGTAACTCCACTAATAGAAAGCGACTGTAAATAATTATTCGTATCGCCTGCTTTATTAAATCCAACTGCCGATGAAGGCATGTTATCGTATACTGGTATTCTAAATGTAAAAGCTTGATTTTTATCAGAGTATCCCTTAGCAACACTTTGTCCCTCAGTAAGCGCTGCCGTAACATTTGTCATATATTGATGTGAATAATATGGACAATTGTTTACAACATTAAATTTTTCAAAATATAACGTGTTTTGACCTTTATTTATATAATTTTTACCAATTTTTTCAGCTCCTCCCTGAATTGACTTTACTCTAGTATTCCATCCCTGTTGTTTAGCAAAATATAAACCATTTTTGTATATATCTTGCTTTGTTTTTCCATAAGCATTAAAATTGAAGAAATTATAATACCCTTTATATCCGGAATATGTTCCTGAAATAAGCGGACTAGTCCCATTTGTTCCTTGTTCTTGCTTAACTCGCGATGCTAAATGATATGCACTTACACCTGTATTTTTAGCTACATCTAAAAAAGTGTTCGCATAATTAATAGATTCAGTGGAATATTTTTTTGTTCCTTCCATAAATGTCCCTTTTAGAATCGCATTTACTCCTGATAAATTATCATTAGCTGAATATGCCAAGCTTTGGAATTGAAATATATTCGTTTCATCAAGAAAATTTCTCGGATCCATAATATATGCTATATATGCACTATTAGCTGATACCCAGCCTTTTTCATACTCCGTCCACGTGTTTGTAGCCCAATCATATGCTCCAACTGCAGTAGACTTTTTGGAATCATCTGCCGTCTTAGAAACGACATTTAATCCATTTCTACTTTCATTTTCAATCACCGTATCCCAATTCAAACCTGTATTTACAGCCTCAAATGTCCAGCTTGGATACTTATTGTGAAGAGCTGTAAGGTTTGGAATATAGCTGTCAGGAAAGCCTGCATTCTTCATAGCCGTGACAAAATCAGTATTGTCTCCGCTATTATTGTATGTCACCTTTATGTATGTACTGATAGTCCAGCCCGTAAATGCCTTGCCGTTTAAAGTACCCTTGACATTATACCATACCACACCGTTTACCCTGGTCTCTCCAATTATGTCAACCTGATGGTTCCAGTTGAGTGAGACAACCTTTGTAGTGCCGGATGTGCCTGCTGCATTGCGGACATACACATTGCCACCTGTAATCGTACCTGTAGCATATGCTCCCGATGCGGTTGCAAGGGCAAGCTGTTCCTCATTATTCTGCTGTATGGCATCCGCATTGCCGGTGTCTGCCGAAGCATCCCCTGTCTGCGCATTGTCTGATGCAGCTGTGCCGGTACCTGCTGATACAAAATCAGACCTGATATAGCTGACACACTCCTCATTATTTGCTGCCAGATTGTACTTTGCCTTGTACCACACCTTGCCGTCTGCACCTGTAGTCTGCTCAAGAATAGTAATATCCTTGCCGTTTGAAAGCTTGTGCTCCAGCTCATACTCTGTGCCCGGTCCGCTTCTCGCCGCTACCCAGTATCTCTCATCACACACAACCTTAGCCGCCTGATCCGCATAGACTGCCATGCTGCTGTATGGTGCCAGGTCACATGCAGCTAATGACAATGTAACGACAGAGGCTGCCAGAAATTTATTTATCTTTATCATCAAATCCCATCTTTCTTATGTGCATTGTTTACATTAATCCATTATCCATTTAATTATAATAGAATATGACCTTTGTATCAATGTATTCGGCAGAAATTTATTATTTTTTTATTAATTAAAAAAACTCCCTTCAACGTGCAGCTCATGCTTACGTTTCAGGGAGTTGCCTGATTCATATTCTGCTTATTCTTACTGTCTCCTGTAGCTTTTTCTAGCTGAACAGTGATTTTATCTTATCCCATAAATCCATGAAAAAGTTGCCAAGCTTTTCCCAGAAGCCCGGGTCATTTATCTTATCGCCAAGCTTTGATGCCCAGTCCTGTGCCTGGTCGATGACTGAATCCCAGTCGATATTGGCATCCTTAAGCTTCATAAGAAGCGATGTCAGCTTTGCAATATCATCATCAGAAAGCTTCAGGTCGTAATCCTTTGCAGCCTCCTTTATCGCATCCTTTATCTGGCTCTCATCCTTGAGCCTTCCATCGGCAAGCTGCTTCTTTAGGTCTGCAATCATTGCCTCGATATCCTGCGAATCGCCGCCAATGCTCTTGTTGAGCTCTCCTGTTGTGACAAGCTCATCCATCGCTGCGTCTGTCACCTTGTCGTCAAGCTTCTTGCCTGTCATCTCCTCGTATGCCTTTAGTGTGCCTACAAGTGCTGCCGTTCCGGAAATAGGGAAAGGGCCTGCGACTATGATTTTAGCATCAGCTATGCCTGCTGTGGCAAGCGCATTCTTGTACATTCCTACCGTACAGTAATTGATATTGTGCGTGGAAACACTAAGACCCGCACCCTTTTTATCCTCTGTAATGAGTACTGATGAAAGTGACCTTGTGCCAATCTCGCTCTTGCTGATGTATGAATCGAGGTACTTGTGCTCCTCATCATTATTTACATAGACCACATCGTATTTGTCCAGATCAGTGAGCTCGATTCCCATAAATCCAAGCACTGTCGCTCTCTGATCCGGTGTGAGGTCTGCTCCAAGACTTAAGTATGGCTTATCATTATTGCTGATGGTCACCTTGTCGTTTGCCTCACTGCCAGCTGTCGTTGTGCTGTCTGCAGTACTGTCTGTGTTACTCTTATCAGCTGCGTCACTGCTGTCACTGCCTGATACATCAACGCTTGAAACTGTATCAGTCTGCGTAGCTGTCTCTGTTGCAAATACAGCCGGATTCATCGTAAACAGTGTCACCGCTGCAAGCACGCTACATACAATACTCTTTGCTTTTTTCTTTATTAATCTAATCATTTTTCCTCCAATCTACTGCTCTATATCATACGAAATTGTAAAGCTGCTTCCGTCGAAGCTGACATCTGCCATGCTTCCGCATACCACAGGCATCATCGGCGACATATGACCTATATCCAGGTCCATGATGATTGGCACATTAAACTCTCTAAGCAGTGATGAAAGCGCCTGTCTGTGGTCTATGCCAAACATTTCCTCTCCGAAGTGCGCCGGTCGTCCGATAAGAAAGCCCTTTACATTTGAAAACCATCCTGCATTTTTCATCTGCCACATAGCCCTTCTCATGCCCATCACATTAAGGTCACAAGCCTCAAGGAACCATATGATACCATCATCACTGTAGCGCTCATTAAATTCCCTTACATGGTCAAACGATGTACCAAGCAGATTGATAAGACAATCCATGCAGCCACCAAGCAGCCTGCCTCTCATTGTAAGCCTGCTTTCCTTTGCCACCGCAGGAATAGAGCTGATACACGACTTTTCAGTCAGGTTGTAGCCCACAAACGGAGCATTCTCATCCTTTATCGATTCCTTCTCCCACATAGGGTAATTGGTAAATGAAAGCTTCCTGCCACAAAGCAGATTAAATGCATCGGTAAGTGACTCATGCCACACCTCCATGCCAAAGCTGCCCGCACACGGCCCGTAAATACCTGCTGTATCTGCAATAGTAGCCTCCAAAAATGTGAAATTCGTATTGTCAGAATAGCCCATGTACCATTTCGGCTTTGACTGCTTCACGCGCTCAAAATCGATATAAGGCACTACCTCGCACATCAGCTCGCCACCACCACAGGATATAAGCACATCACTGTCAGCAGAAGCATAGCTCTCGTTCAGCTCTTCTGCGCACTTCTTAGGTGTATTGCTGATACCTATGCCACTGTCGCACCTGCAGTTAGGTCCCTCTATCGTCTTATAACCCATGCTGTGAAACCTTTTAATGGCATTGTCAAAGGCACTCCTGTACGGCTCTGTTGTACAGCCCATCGAAGGCGCCACAAAGCCTATTGTTCCTCTATCCTTTAGAAATTCAGGGTATCTCATGTTTCTATCATCCTATCACTATTATTTACATATCTTAGCTTCTGTCTGAAGTAAAATATGTAGGATTTTATCATTTCTGTCAAGGTCATTTTACTGTCATAATTAAATGTCGTCGTGTACTGCACATGCTGTCTGTTGCACCAGTTGTATATATCATGCAGACTTATCGAATCAACATTCTTCATATTGTTCATAAACACCTTAACCTTTGAAAGCTCATCCTCACTGTCAATGTATAGATGAAAGATAGTATTCGGACATTCAATTATTATCTGCTGTTCTTCTATATTTTTCATCACTGTATCCTCTATTGAATGATGTATCCTGTGTGATTAAAAACATTATCGTCTGTCACACCGGGATGTGAGTAATAACAAAATATCGTAACTGTTCAGTACCTTCACAGCTAAAAAATATCACATAACCATAGTACTACACCGGCGTCACAAAATCCAGTCATTTTTGCCTGCCAATTCTTACTATTTTATTAAGAAAAACGGTAAATATTATACTCCCTCACAGTCAAATGCCGGAATGAAGCTGTCCTTTGCCACGTCACCCTCCTGTATAAATGCATTCGTGATTCCTATTTCGAGGGCATAGTCAACAAGCCTTTCATACTCTCTCCTTGTCACTGTGCGATTTATCTCAGGATAATCCTTTAGTGCAATCGGCGTAAACTGGCTCATCATGCTTATATATACGTGATCATGATATGTATCATACAGGTACTTAAGTACAGCCTTTGCATCATTCACATGTCCCGGCAGTAGAAGCTGCCGCACAATAACTCCCTTTTGTATGAGTCCTGTCGCATTGTCAATCACGACATCCGGCTGCTGCCTGACCATCTCTGAAAGCGCCTGCTTTGCGACAGACGGATAATCTTTTGCCCTTGAATACCTTGCCGAAAGCGTACTGTCCATATATTTAAAATCCGGAAGATACACATCCACTATGCCCTCAAGCAGCTTTAGCTCTGTCACATTTTCATATCCGCTCGTATTGTATATAATAGGAAGCTTCATGCCGCGGCTTTTTGCATCGTTTACCGCCCACACTATATCAGGGATATACTGCCCCGGTGTGACCAGATTGATATTATTTGCGCCTTTGTCAGCAAGTTCCATAAAGATATCACTCAGCCGCTCTTTACTGATTACCTTTCCCTCTTTTCCGTCAGAAATCTCCCTGTTCTGGCAGAACACGCAGTGCAGGCTGCAGCCTGAGAAAAAAACTGCCCCGCTTCCTCTTTTTCCTGATATGCACGGCTCCTCCCAGTAATGAAGCGCTGCTCGCGCCACCTTTATTTCAGATGAAACGCCACATACACCTGTTTGTCCGGTGCTTCTGTTTATGCCACATTTTCTGGGACACAATAAGCAATTCTCGTATTTATTCATATTTTTCATTTTAACCCTTGCTAAAAATAATGTTTGATACTACAATCTATATGATTATGCGGTGCATATGCCATGCGCCTTCAGTAGTCATTTTCAAATTATATCATAACTATTCTTACAGAAGAGAATAGTTAAAATACACAATAAGGAGATTACAATGAATCAGTCAAACTGTATCGTCGCCCAGTCAGGCGGCCCAACTGTTGCAATCAACGCAAGCCTTGCAGGAGTCATCGCAGGAGTAAAAAGCTCTGAGAAATACGATATCTGCTATGGCGCCGTAAACGGAATACTCGGCATATTAAATGAGAATTATCTCAATCTGTCAGATATTTTTGCAGATGATGCTAATCTTGAAAAGCTTAAGACCACACCTGCGATGTATCTTGGCTCATGCCGCCACAAGCTCCCTGATTACAAGGATGATGATTCACCATATGTATACATCTTCCACCAGTTCGATAAGCTTTCTATAAAAGCTTTCTTTTACATCGGTGGAAATGATTCAATGGATACCGTATTAAAGTTATCCGATTATGCAAAAAAAATCAACAGTGATGTGAAAATTATAGGAATTCCAAAAACCATCGACAATGATCTGTGCATGACAGACCATACTCCGGGATTTGGCTCTGCAGCCAAATATATCGCATCAAGCATGCTTGAGATAGCCCATGACACCTTTATCTATGCTGTTAAGAGTGTTACAATCGTTGAAATCATGGGACGTGACGCAGGATGGCTCACTGCCGCTTCCGCTCTCGCACGTAATGAGTACAATACAGCGCCTCAGTTCATATATCTGCCTGAGGTGGATTTTGACAAGGACAAATTTGTTGCCGATATAAAAGAAGCCCTTACGCACACTAACAATGTAATAGTTGCCGTATCCGAAGGAATACATGACGCAGACGGCTCATACATTACATCATCAAAGGCCGCATGTGACCAGTTCGGACACCAGCAGCTAAGCGGTGCCGGAAAAGCTCTTGAGTTCATCGTAAAGGAAAACATCGGTGTCAAGGTGCGCTCTGTAGAGGTAAATGTGCTCCAGCGCTGTGCCTCACACCTTGCATCATTAACCGATATCGAGGAATCTTTTGCTCAGGGTAAAAAGGGTGTCACTATTGCAGCAGAGGGTGTGACCGCATCAATGGTATGCTTGAAGCGCATCTCAAATAATCCTTATCAGGTGGAATACACATATTCTGCTATCAAGGATATCGCAAACGAGGCCAAGTCTGTGCCAAGAGATTGGATCAATGATGCGGGCAATGATGTGAAGCCTGAACTTATCGAATACTTAAAACCACTTATTCAGGGAGAAACCGCTGTAGCCTACAAGAATGGTCTGCCTGACTATATGGATGTGTCACATCTTCACAAATGTAACTGATTTTAGCTGCCGCCTACCCCCCGGTGTAGGCAGCAACAGCATATCTCCAAGGAGGTCGATTTACATGAAGAAAAAAGTGCTTATAACCTGCGCCGTTGTGCTTGGTGTGCTTTTGGCTGTTTATCTTGGCTTTGCCTTTTATTTTAGCAGCCACTATCTGTTCAACACAAAGATTAACTCTGTAAAATACGCAGGTAAAACTGCAAAAGAGGCATTAGAAAAAAATACAGCCCTAAGCCGCGATTATCTGCTCACAATCACTGACAGAAAAGGCAACAGCTTTTCACTTAAGGGACCTGATTTTTCCTATGAATATGTCTCAAACGGTGATGAGGAGCAAATCCTAAAAAGGCAGAATGCTTTTACATGGCCTGTCAGTCTCTTCAAAGCTCAAAACTATACTCTAAAGGGTTCATCCAAATATAACGATGCCGCTTTGGCGGAAAAGCTCAAGGCTCTTGATATTTTCAGTGATGACTACATTGAAAATCCGGAGGATGCCCATATCGAGATAAAAGACGGCGAATACAATGTGATTGAAGAGAAAAAAGGCTGCAAGCCGATATATGACAGCATCCTTGCCGAGGTAAAGGACGCCCTGGACAACGAGCTTCCAAAGCTTAGCTTAAGTGATGACTGTTATGAAGCTCCAAAAATCACAAAGGAAAGCGATACAATCAAAAATGAAAAAGAAGCCCTCGACAAATACACTGCTTCAACCGTCACATACAAAATTGAAGGTGCCGATGAGAAACTTGACTCAGCCAAAATCCTTGATATGCTAAGCATCTCAGATGACGGCAACGTGAACATAGATGATGCCAAGGTCACTAAATATGTCCAGCAGCTTGCTTCCAAATACAACACCTTCGGACGCAAACGCTCATTCAAGACATCGTCCGGTGACACTATTGAAATAGGTGGTGGAGACTACGGATGGGTAGTCAGCAAGAAAAATGAGAAAGCCCAGCTCCTTTCAGATTTAGAGGGAGGCAAGCCAGTGGAAAGAGCGCCTGTTTACGAGCAGACAGCACTCTACCGAGGCGCTGACGACATAGGTAATACATACATAGAGATTGACTACACAAAGCAGCACATGTGGTATTACAAGGATGGTGCTCTCCAGATGGAGTCTGATTTCGTATCAGGTAATCTCGCCCGTCAGAATGGTTCCGTAGATGGTGTATACAAGATTGTTTACAAGCAGAGAAATGCTACTCTTGTCGGCGAGGGATACTCTTCTCCTGTCAGCTATTTCATGCCGTTTGCCTACAATATAGGTATCCATGATGCCAGCTGGCGTAATACCTTCGGAGGAACAATTTACAAAACCTCAGGCTCACACGGATGTATCAATGTGCCGCCTGCTTTTGCAGAGCAGCTGTTCAACGCTGTGGATAAGGGCACTCCTGTTGTTGCCTACTACAGAGAGGCTGTCACTCTGACAAACAATGCTGCAAAGATGTCCAATGCATACTCGTATGTGGCTCCTGATGCTGCGCAGTAAGTGTGAATTGCTTGGTATTTTTCAATAATACGGGAAGACGATCGGCGCACGGGGAATTTGCCCCCGGCAGAGGTGCTCCCGACGAGCTAACGCTACGCAGCTAAGATACTGTACGAATTATGCTTTTTAGATTTTCTAGGCTTGACGAAACCGTCGAAACGCGCCGTCCATGGCGCGGTTTC
>UMDS01026818.1_pt1 | contig 15649 bp, 8 predicted proteins | sample 1964551 | NCBI WGS metagenome assembly UMDS01 (sample SAMEA4836000, study PRJEB28245) | human gut metagenome | biome: gut microbiome; material: fecal sample | place: Denmark | collected 2008
ACGAAGATTTTACCATCCCCCACATGACCGGTGTTGCAGGTGTCGCGGATGGTCTGAATCAGCTTTTCCAGAGGTGTTTCATAAATGACAATTTCTATTTTAATTTTCGGAAGCAGGTTCACCGAGAGTACATTTCCTCTATAGATTTCTTCCTGCCCATGGGTGAGGCCGCAGCCATAGACTTCAGTAACAGTAATACCGGTAACGCCGATTTCATACAACTTATCCTTCAGCTCTTCCAGCTTTTCAGGACGGATAACGGCATCTACCTTGTAGATTTTTTTATCTGTATTCATAGGTTTCACCTCTTACAATTTATTATACGCTCTTTCACCATGGTCGATAAGGTCCAGGCCCTGGGCTTCTTCGGAAGCAGTAGCGCGGACTTTCATGAAAATCCCCAATACTTTGATAATCAGGGTAGTCATAACTACGGCCACTATGATGCCGGTAACAATGCCAGTCATCTGAGGAATGAGCTGGCCGGGATTTCCGTAGAGAAGACCATCGGCACCGGCATCATTGATGGTTTTGGTACAGAAAATACCTGTCATAAGAGCACCCCATACGCCGCCCATGCCATGGCAGCCGAAGGCATCCAGAGAGTCGTCATAGCCAAGTCTGGATTTGACGAAGGAAACGAAGAAATAGCAGATAAGCGGTGTGGTGATACCAATGAAGAATGCTGCACCGGCATCTACGAAGCCTGCAGCCGGTGTAATGCCTACGAGGCCGGTGAGGATGCCGGTCATAAGACCCAGGGCCGTCATTTTCTTATGAATGATTTCTTCAATAACAATCCACACCAGACCAGCCGTACAGGAGGCAATGCCTGTATTGGCCAGGGCCTGTGTCATCACATCGTTGGCCGAAAGTCCGGCGCCGGAGTTAAATCCGAACCATCCCAGCCACAGGAAGCTGCCACCCAGGCAGACATAGGGAATATTGTGAGGGCGAAGGGAAAGAATGCCATACCCTTTTCTTCTGCCGATCAGAATGGCCGCAGTTAAAGCAGAGAAGCCGGAGGTGACATGAATGACCGTGCCCCCTGCAAAGTCAAGGGCTCCCATATTGCGGATGAAGCCGCCCACGCCCCATACCATATGGCACATGGGGTCATATACCAGAGTGCCCCAGAGAAGGATAAAAATACAATAGGCCGGGAAACGGGTCCTTTCCACAATACCGCCGCTGACGATGGCTGGCGTGAGGATGGCAAAAGCCATCTGGAACAGGGCGAAGAGGATATGGGGAATGGTTTCAGAATAATCCGGATTGGCTGCCATGCCTACATCATGGAAAAAGGCCCAGTCCAGATTGCCGATGATGCCGCCCACATCAGGGCCGAAGGAAAGAGAATACCCATAGACAAACCACTGTACGGTAAAGATAGCCAGACATACCATGGACATCATAATGGTATTAATGGTGTTCTTACGGCGTACCAGACCACCGTAGAAAAAAGCCAGAGCCGGAGTCATAATGAGCACCAGCAGTGTGGAAATGGCCATGTAAGCCATGTCTGCTCCATTCAGCTGACTTCCTTCATCAGCCGCCATGGCCATTCCTGGAAGGAAACAGGCTCCCAGAAATGCCGGTAAAAGATATTTGCGCATAGTCATAAATTCCTTTCTGAAAAATAAAAAAAGCCGCCAGGAATCCCTGAAATTCCCATAGCAGCGCCATCACCCATTTTTATGAAATTATACAGAGGAGTTTCCCGGGCCCCTCTGCTTTTATACCGTTTTTATCTGCCCTTTCGCTCAATGCCACATCATGACCAGCACCTCCAACATAGAAAGGGCCTGCATACCAAAGTACGCAGGCCCTTTTGCCTTTTGTTTAACTATGCTGATTATTATACACAGAATATCCATAGATTGCAAGCTTTTTTTGCCCGGCTGGATGAAGTCAGAATAAGGAGGATGTTCCTCTCCGGCAGGTACTGACATTCATGCATTTCCCGTCTGTAAAGAGTAAGACACCGCCCACTAATCAGTACATGGCCGCATTGGCAATCACAAGACGCTGCACCTGGTTGGTTCCTTCATAAATCTGCATAATCTTGGCGTCACGCATATATTTTTCGTTCGGATTTTCCCGGGAATATCCATTGCCGCCCATAACCTGTACGGCGGTGGTGGTGACTTCCATGGCTGTATCGGAAGCAAAGCATTTTGACATGGCGGAGAAAAGAGATGCTTTCTTATCACCGGTCATCTGCATCCAGCAGGCTTTGTACACCAGAGCCCGGGCTGCTTCCGTCTTTGTCACCATGTCGGCAATCATCTGCTGCACCATTTCAAAGGAAGCGATTTTCTGTCCGAACTGCTTTCTCTGGTGCGCATAATGGATTGCATTTTCCAGCGCAGCCTGGGCAATACCCACAGAAATAGCGCCTACAACCGGTCGTGATTTTTCCAGCGTTTCCATGGCGATGCAGAATCCCATGCCTTCCCTTCCAAGCCTGGTAGAAGCAGGCACGAAGCAGTCATCAAAAATGATTTCCGAAGTTGCGGAAGCGCGGATACCCATTTTATCTTCTTCCTTGCCCATGGAAATACCTTTGGTATTTCTATCTACGGAAAAAACAGTGAGCCCCCGGATGCCGCCGGATTCTCTTGTATTGGCAAAGAGAGTGATTTTATCTGCAATAGGTGCATTGGTAATGAAGCACTTGGTCCCATTCAGTACATAGCCGCCGTCCACCTTCTTAGCCCGGCAGGAAACGGCGCCGGCGTCGGAACCGGCCCCCGGTTCCGTAAGGGCAAAGCAGCTCATGCCCCCTTCATTCAGGCAGTCGAAATAGGACTTCTTCTGTTCATCGCTGCCTGCAATGAGCACCGGGAATGAAGCCAGGGAATTGGCAGCACACACGGTAGCCACGCCGGCACATCCTTTGGCCAGTTCTTCACTGATCATGGCAATGGTCAAAAGATCCAGTCCGGCACCGCCGAATTCCTTGGGAACCGACAGAGCCGTCATGCCGGACTGCTTCAAAATTCGAAGCAGCTCCTCATCCATAACACCGCTCTTATCGATAGAAAGGGCCCTGGGTGCGATTTCCTTCTGTGCAATATCACGGGCCAGCCCTACCAGTTCCTTCTGCTTATCTGTCAAGTTAAAATCCATTTTCCAACACCTGCCGAATCAAAAAAAACAAGGGTTCTCAATTTGTCTGCAGCTCCTGCAGACATATGTCCTTCTCATTATAACAGATTTATGCCTAAAAATTCACTGGGAATCCATAAAAGGAAAGATAGCATATAAGCGGGGCAAAACGGTGTCATTTCTGATAAACCATGGCAGGGCCTGTCCTTTGATGTATGAAGACCCTTAGATTGACCTCATCATGAACCATGAAAAGCCAGACAGGGCTTTGCAGCCTTTTACCTTTCCCCCTCTTTGTCCGCCCTCTCTCTTTTCCGGTATGCTCCCCTGCCATGAAGCAGTAACATATCCCTCTGTTTGATTTTTCATAGCTGCCAATGGAAACGAATTGCAGAATGCCCGATTTTATCGGTATTCTAAACTTATATAGCTTGCTATGGATATTGGAAAATCTGATGACCCTGTATTATAATATATGAGATAAGAAAAGGTATTTGCATAATCTTGACAAATCGCTTACAATAAACACTGCTTTTCTGAAACTTTAAAACTGACTAAAACTAGAAACACAAGATATATCTGTCCGGCACGCCGCTCCACCGGAGCAGATAACTGCGCCGATTTCCGGCTTGTGGGCGGCTAAAAGGATACATTATGATTGACAAATGTAAAAAGCTTATCGGACTTTTGATTCTGATTGCTGCTGCCGTCATATCCGTTTACCTGGTTCGTATGTACTATCCTGAATTTTATTACCATACCATCCACCTTACCATGGCCGGCGATGTGGACGGTCTGGCGGATTACATTTCATCCTTCGGGTACGGAGCTTTTCTTGTGAGCATTGGTCTGCTCATTTTCTGTAATGTCTTCGGGATTCCTACGATTCCCTTCCTTACAGTGAATGGAGCGCTCTTCGGCCTGCTCCCGGGGATTTTCATTTCCTGGGTGGGAGAAGTCATCGGCATTGAAATCAGTTTCCATATCGGACGTATCTTCTTCCGTAAGGAAGCCCGCCGTCTGATTGAAAAGAAGCATATGCTTACCAAACTGGACAAATACAGCTGTGTGAAGAATATGGCTCTGGCCAGGGCTATCCCCTATTCACCCAATATTCTTTTCACTGCCATTGCCGTCTTAAGCAAGCTCACCAGCCGGGAGCATCTGAAATCTACCCTCATCGGCAAGATTCCTTCTGTAATCATTGAAGTATGGCTGGGCCACGACCTGATTTATTTCTCGGAGCACGGCACCCGTTTCATTGTGCTGCTCTTCCTCCTTTTGGCCGCTTATATCATCCACAAAATGTATAAAAAGAGACACTGTTTTAACAACAAATGTCTGTAATCAAAACCGTCATGGTTTCCATGACGGTTTTTCCATGGATGAAATCGAAATCATCGCCTTTTGTTTCCCTTCTATCCATTGTATAATAGGGTAATGAAAGAATGACCAATCTATTCTTTAATTCGATAGAAATATCCCTTCCAAATGATATTTTCTGATAAGGAGGATATGATGAAAGGTTACATTCAAGTATATACCGGTGACGGCAAGGGAAAAACCACGGCTGCCATTGGCCTTGCCATCCGCGCCATAGGTGCGGGGAAAAAGGTATGCATCATCCAGTTCATGAAGTCTCTGGCCTATTCAGAGCAGAAAGTACTCCAAAGCCTTGACGGCATCACCCTTATTACTTTGGGAAAACCTTATTTCATTGCCAAGGAAGGCATGCTTACCGAAGAAGAAATCAAGGCCTGGGGCAACAAGCTGGTGGTGTATCCTGCCGGTCATCCGCCCAAAGAATATCGGGATATGATACGGAAAGGCATTGATGACGCCATCGGTGCCGTTTCCGGCCCCTACGATGTAGTTATCCTGGATGAATACAATATGGCCTGCTGGTATGACCTGGCCACCGAGGAGGACACGAAGGAGATCCTTGCTGCCCGCCGTCCGGAGGTGGAACTGGTATTTACCGGCCGCAACGCTCCATCCTATATTCTGGATGCTGCCGACCTCATTACTGAAATGAAAAAAATCCGCCACTACTATGACAAAGGTGTCATGGGAAGGGAAGGAATCGAAGACTGATTTCCCCTGCGGAAAAAGAAAGGATTGCATAGAATGGAAAAAATTACAGGTAAAAGCATTTCCGGTATGGTTACCATCGGACCACTCCGGGTATTCCGTCATAAAGAATTCAGCGTAGAAGAATCGAAGGTAGATCGCCCGGAAACCGAAGTGGCCCGGTTCGATTCTGCCAGAAATACCGCCTCTGCCAAAATGAATCAGTTCTATCAGGAAGCCGTGTCCCATGTGGGTCTGGATAATGCTTCCATTTTCAAAGTATACCAGCAGATGCTGACAGAATCGGAATTTGTAGATGCCGTCCGCTCCATGATCCGCAGTCAGAGCATCAATGCAGAATCTGCCATTTCCCAGGCTGAAAAGAACTTCACCCAGATTTACAGCAGCGGAACTGATGTATACATGCAGGCCCACGTAGCAGACGTGCAGGAAATCGCCCGCATCCTCCTGCGTACCCTTCATCAGAAAAAAGCCATGTTTGCCGGCGATGAGCCCTGCATCCTCTATGCCGATGACCTCACCCCTAGTGAAACCATCCAGATGGATACCAAGAAAATTCTGGGCTTCGTCACAAAAGAAGGCACCCCCACTTCCCACACTGCCATTCTGGCCAGGGCACTGGGCGTTCCTGCCATCGTAGCTACCGGCACAGAAGTGGATGACTCCTTTGACGGCAAAACAGCTGTGATTGATGGATTCTCCGGCACTGTGTATCTCGATCCTACACCGGGCATTCTGGCAGTGATGAAGGAAAAACAGGACCAGAGCATCCGGCTGAAGGAACTGATGCAGCAGCTGAAAGGCCTTCCCAGTGAAACCGTAGATGGTCACCGGGTCGAAGTGGCAGCCAATGTATCTTCCGCCTCCGACCTGGCTGCCGTTCTGAAAAATGATGCCGAAGGCATCGGCCTCTTCCGCAGTGAATTCATCTACATGGGAAGAGACACTCTCCCCAGTGAAGAGGAACAGTTTAATATTTACAAACTGGCCATCGAAACCATGGCAGGTAAGCGCGTCATCATCCGTACCCTGGATATTGGCGCTGATAAGGAAGCCTCTGCTTTCCATCTGCCGAAGGAAGAAAACCCTGCCCTGGGCATGCGGGCCATCCGTATCTGCCTGAAACGGCCGGAAATCTTCAAGACCCAGCTCCGTGCCATTCTCCGGGCCAGCGCCTTTGGCAAAGCAGCCATCATGTTCCCTCTCATTACCTCTGTATGGGAAGTATGGAAGGCTCGGGAAATTCTGGACGAAGTCAGAATGGAACTGGATAAGAAGGGCATCGCCTATGACCATCATATGGAAGTAGGCATTATGGTAGAAACGCCGGCAGCTGCCTTAATCAGTGACAAACTGGCCAAAGAAGTAGATTTCTTCTCCATCGGCACCAATGACCTGTCCCAGTACACCCTGGTAGTAGACAGAACAAGCCGTGTCCTTTCTGACTTCTTTAATCCCCACCATCCGGCTGTGCTGAAACTGATTCAGATGACCGTGGAAAATGCTCACAAAGCAGGCATCTGGGTAGGCATGTGCGGTGAACTGGGTTCCGACCTTTCCATCACCGAAACCTTCCTCCGCATGGGAGTGGACGAATTCTCCGTAGCTCCCTACTCTGTACTGCCCCTGCGGAAGCAGATCCGTTCCATTGATTTAAGTAAATAAAGAACCGCCTCTAAGGCTGTGAAGAAATGAGGATATCCCCCATTTCTTCACAGCTTTTTTTCTGCCATCTTTCCAAAAACTTCCCGGGACAAAAAAGCAGGATGAAGCCCGTCCTTCCAGTCCTGTACCTATCTATTATTTACCAAATCTATTTAAATATATAGTATTCAATGCAATACATAAATATTTCATAATAAGTAATGACATTATATGTATTATATGCTATTATTTGAATAGAATATTTCGTTTTTCTGAAAGGAGCTGACTATGAGACGAAAAATCGAATCCCTGAGCACCACATTTCTTTCCTTTTTGCGTTCCGAAGCATCGGGCGGTGTCATTCTTCTCATATGTGCCATCCTGGCTGTCATCATAGCCAATTCTCCCTGGGGCGGCGCCTATGAGCACAGCCTTCACACGCCAATCGCCATCGGCATAGGACCTTTTTCCCTGGAAATGGGACTTCTTCACTGGGTCAATGACGGGCTCATGGCCGTTTTCTTCTTTCTGGTAGGCCTGGAAATCAAGCGGGAATTCCTCTATGGAGAACTCCGCACCAAATCTGCCATGATTCTTCCCGTATGCGGGGCCCTGGGCGGCATGCTGGTACCGGCCCTGTTTTACAGCCTTCTGAATTTTGGCACTGCAACCTCCGGCGGCTGGGGCATTCCCATGGCTACCGATATTGCTTTTGCCCTGGGCATTATGACCTTGGCAGCCAGAAGCGCACCGCCGGGACTGGTGGTCTTCCTGACGGCCCTGGCCATTGTAGATGATTTAGGCGCCATTGTCGTCATCGCCCTCTTTTACAGCACGGACCTTACATGGATAGCCCTGGCTTCCGGACTGGCAGCTCTGGCCGGCGCCTTCCTTTTAAACCGCTTGAAAATCCGTTTCTTCCCGGTCTATCTTGCTTTAGGCCTTGTGGCATGGTACTTTTTCCTGAAAGCCGGTATCCACCCCACCATAGCCGGTGTCATTCTGGGCTTCTCTATTCCGGCAGAAGGAAACTGCAAAGTATCCATGCTTCATCAGTGGGAGAAGAGGCTTCACCCCTGGTCTGCATATCTCATCATGCCCGTTTTTGCACTCTCCAATGCGGGCGTAGAAATTTCCCTTGCTTCTCTGGATTTTACTTCTCCCCTCCCCTGGGGCATCCTGGCAGGACTCTTCCTTGGAAAACCGGTCGGCATCTTCGGCTCTGTCTACCTTCTCCATAAAATAGGCCATATAGACATTCCCGGCAAAGCCTCTCCCCGGGAGCTGGCAGCTACCGGCATGCTCGGCGGTATCGGCTTTACCATGTCCATCTTCATTGCCTCCATCGCCTTCACGGATCCCAGCCTCCTGAACCTGGCCAAATTTTCCATTCTTCTGGCTTCCACCATTTCTGCTGCTGCAGGTACCTTGGTGTTTCTCATAAGCAGCTCTAAAGGGAGAGACACTCTGCCTCTTTCCGGAATGGAAAAAATTCAGGGATAGATGATAACACTTTCCTCGCCTTACTGAACCCCTGATGTCTGGAAATCGCTGATTTTCGGGCGCCAGGGGTTTTATCATGGAATAGAGCAGAACACCCTGCCCTGTTCGCAGCGCTGCGACAGATAAAGATCATATAAAATAAAAACACCCGAAAGGTGACTCTTTCAGAATCACTTTCGGGTGTTTTTACTCTGCATCTATGAGATCAGCCTTTAGCCGCCAGCTTAAGAACCATAGCTTTCAGTTCTGCGATTTCCTGGTCCTGTTTGGCAAGTCGGGCCTTCAAATCTTCATTTTCCTTAAGCTTCAGGTTCTGCGCTTCCACCTGCTGCTTCAAGGCCATGATTTCTCTGGCCATAACGGTACGGGAACCTATGATGGAGTTTCCATGGCCCAGGCGGATGCTGACGCCTGCATTGACCATGTTTTCTCCGCCGCCCCAGCTGCCGCCCAGGGAGAAGAGGGTATCTTCATTGGGCTGGTAGAAGGCGCCGATGGCACCGGCATTGGCATTCACATAGTGCCCGAAACCGGCAGCAAAGTTCCACTTTTCTTCCGGATTGAAATCCAGCGGATGAAGTGCCGCCAGAGCAGCTGCCCCGGCGCCAACCCGGTTCAGGCGATTGTTAAGCCGGTTCACAGCTCCATCCACACCGCTGACCAGACCCTTCAGCTGACTCACATTCACCGCATCGGTATCACTGGTCCCCGGTGCCACATCGTGAATCTGCTAGCCGCCCATGGAGATATTGCTGTTTGTGACTTCCACGGCATGAGTATTGTCGCCATTAGCGGCAATCTTGATGCCGCTACTGGTGATGGTCGTACCGGTTTTGCCTTCACTGTTGTTGATGGTCAGGCCGTCACTGTTCAAGGTACTGTTTCCGGTGGTGACGCTGGTCAGCCCTGTAAGTTCGCTGGACAGCTTGATGTCCAGGCCATCGCCATCGGCGTTCTTCACCACACCGATGTTGCCCTTTGTCAGCTTGGACGTATCCGCACCGCCGGACAGTTTCATGGATTCGCCTAGGACTCTGGAGACGGTTTCTCCATCATCCCCGGCAAAGTCCCGGCTGCCCAGCTTGCCGATTTCCGTCTTGGCAGCCTCACCGGCAAGGGTCTTCACATCGCCGATATTGGCCGCATTGGTATTGTCGCTGTCGTCCTTATTGACGATACCGCTCTTCACGTTGGTGATGTTTTTGCCACCAGCGTCAATGCCCTTGCTGTCGATCGTGACACCGCCAGCCTTGATGGAGCCATCATTGCCGAGGTCCACATCTTTGTTTAATCCCACCTTGATGGCGCCGTTGTCAATGGAAGTCTTGATGTTGCCTTCTTTTTCTACAGACCCATCAGCTTTATAGGTGGTATCGCCCTTGATTTGGATGGCCTTGCCAAGGTCTTGTTTCACAATCTTGTCATCGCCTTTTTCATCAGACGTCAGAGCGAAGCCGCCGCCCTGAGCCGACTGGGTGATACTGTTGGTGATACTGCTCTGCATCAGCTTCAGCTGTTCTTCCGTAGCCGCCCGGCCCTGGGTAGCAAAGTCCGGACCAATGGTGGTGTTCTTCAAGCCCGTAATGCTGTCGATGCCGGTGAGGTTTTTGGCCAGCTTGATAGCAAGGCCATCGGAAGAAGCAACCACGCCTACATTCTTCCCGTCAGACAGATCCGAGGCATTGGACACGCCGCCGGAAATCTTCAACGTGCTGTTCAGCGCCTGGCTGACAGTCCCTGTATCGCCGACAAAAATAAGTCCATCATCCAGGGTGGCCACATCATGGGCTTTGCTGTCCTGATCCGTATAGGTCAGACGGGTCTGGTCCTGCTTGGCCAGGTTCTTAGCCCCTGTATGGACGGACACGGCCGCCTTGGTTCCCGCCGTGGTTCCCGTCATGTCCAGATAGCCGGCGCCATTGTCCTGACGAAGAGCAGCCGTCTGATTGCCGTGGTCGCTCAGGGCAATGCCAGTATCGCCGGTGATGTTCACCTCTTTGGCAGAAGCACCCTTGAACTGCATGCTGCCGTCCACACCGGCAACAGCCTTGCCATCTGTATCCTTCCCTGCGTGAGTACCCACTTCGAGATGATCCTGGAGTTCTACGGAGACGTAGTCATTGCCATCATGGTCCTTCTTCACCTTGGTCAGGATATTGGCCTTGCTGCGGTCCCAGAAATCCCCGGAGCCATCGTTTTTCTCGTTAGTTACCGGAGCATCGCCATAGATACGGATGGATTCACCGAGATTCTTCTTGACCGTCACATCTCCTCCATCAGCCAGGCCGCCGGCGGTAATCCCAAACTGGGCACTATTTACAGAAGTCTGGATGGAATCGCTAACTTTCTTCAGCTGGTCTTCCGTAGCCGCCCGGCCGGAAACATAGTCTGTACCATCCCAAGCTTTGTTGTCAAGACCGGTGACATAGTTTCCGGTGCTCGATACATTCCCCTTGCTGGTGACCGTCTGATAGCCCATGACCACCGTACCGGCCGTCACCGTATTGAGACCGGTGATATTCTTGGCCAGCTGCAGGGAAAGGGTGGTATTTCCGTTATCATCTGTACTGGTGGTGACACCAATATTGTTGTTCTTGGTGGTATCCGAAGAATCCACCAGGTTGGCAGTCTTGGCCCCACCTTTGATGGTTACTTTTTTGTTCAGTTTCGTGTCAATGGCATTCCCATTATCTCCAGAAAACTGCAAACCATCTTCCAGCGTAGCGACGGTATGGGTATGCTGTGTATCGTCGGAATACGTGATGCGAGACATGTTGGTCTTCAGGGCAGTCTTCGTATCATCCGTGGTATTCTGATAGCCTGTGCTGATGGAAACAGGCTGGGTTGAACCATCGTTGCTCGTTCCGTTGATAATCAGGGTACCTGCCTCTCCAGCTTTATCCGTACCGGTGCTGGCCTTCCCCAACGTCATGGTATGGGCATTGAGGTCGCGATCCAGCTGAACGGTCAGGGTACCCGTCGCAACATCAGCCTTTACCTGCACATTGGCGCCGCCATCATAGGTGCGGCCATCCGCACCGGTTCCCTGAATGATCAAGGTATCGCCCAGATTCCGATGGACAGTAGCATCCCCATTACCTTTAAAATTCAAACCCGTGGCTGTCAGGTCTGTTTTCACGCCATTGCTGACAGTCTGCAAGTCACCAATGGTTGCCGCATTCTGCAGCATGGAGCTGCCTGCAGCGATGGTGGAAATATCTACCGGCTTGTTCTGGGCTGTATCATAAAGGCCGCTCTGTACATTGGTAATCTGCTTGCCGCCGTTGGACAGACCATCGGTGGTCAGTTTTACCTTGTCCGCATCATTCCCCTGCTTCGGCGTAATGACAACACCATTGCCATCTACCACCGTAGTGGCTCCAGTTATCCCATCCGTAAGGGTCGTCTTCGTCAGGTTCAATTCTTTATTCAGAGAAACGACAATGGCCTTGTTGGCGGAATCTGCCTGCGTGGACAGGTTGGTGTCACCGCCAGTAGTAATCTTGATGGCACTGCCGAGATCCTGCTTGACTTCCGTCGCATTCGTGCTGTCAGCATTATCGGCGCTGAGGCCAAAGCCGCCGCCCGTAGCCGAGCCATTGACAATGGACTTGGCCACCTGCTGGAGCTGGTCTTCCGTAGCCGCCCGGCCGCTGACGATGCTGTCAGCCTTCCAATTTTTATTATCGAGGCCCGTGAGGTAGTTGCCTGTTTTCGGATTGTTGTTGTTGCCATAAGCACTATCTGCAATGGTCTGATTGCCCAATTTAGCAGTACCGGCAGTAACAGAAGTAAGGCCCGTCAAGTCTTTCGCCAATTTCAAGGTGAGCTTGCCATTGTCTCCATCTTGCGAAGCAACAACGCCAATATCATGGGCATCGTCCGCCGTGAGCTTATCGGCATCCGTAACGCCGCCGGTAATCTGTACATTCTTGTTCAGCAACACTGCGGCCGCACCCGCATCGCCACTGTAGTTCATACCGTCGCTCAACGTAGCAAGGGTCTGCTTCGTATTCGCATCACCATTGACCGTGTACGTGAAGCGCGGCGAAGAGTTACCCTGTTCCTTTAGATACTTGGCACCGCCGTAGTCCTGATTCAGGGACGCATATTGATTTCCCAATCCCATGCGGAAAGAACCGTCACTGCCGTTAATTTCCACATAGTTACCGCTCTTACCTGTAACATGGAGATTGCCATCATTGCCATCATCTGCGCCTTCCGATGTGTTCGCCTTGCCCAGATTGACCTGATTATCCATCTTCACCGTAATCACGCCGTTATCATCAACGTCGGTGGTCAAGTTATCTGTCGTATAAGTATGACCGGCCTGTGCATCGGAAGCACGAACGGCAATGGTATCGCCCAGGCTGCGTTTGACACTCTTGTACGAAGTGCCATCTGCCGCCTTGGTATTTCCTTCCAGTTTCAGTCCCTGATCCACAGTGGTCTTGCTGGCCAGATCCTGCAGTGTAATGGTCTCTGAGTCTCCATCTCCATTGGCCACGATCAAGCCCACCGTGCCATCAGCCTGAACCTTGTACTTGCCATCAGAATCGCTCTCTGTATTCTGCACCAGACGGAAATCATAGTTCTTGATGCCCGACAGGTCCACATCGACACTGCCCCCGTCATTGCGGGTAAGTGTCAGATGGGGATCGTTTTTCCCTGTGGCCGTATTGTGGACAGAGCTGACTGCAGCCCCAGTCACATAATTATTCTTTACACCTTCAAAAGTAATCGGCGTGTTATTGTTCCGATCCAGAGTTACCGTACCATTACCGGATGCATCATACGTGATGCCGCCGCCATTGACGTATACATCACCGGCTTGAATTTCTCCAGTCATTGTCTTGGCTACCTGATTCAGCTGATCTTCTGTAGCCGCTCGGCCAGAGACGATGTTGTCTTTTTCCCATTTGGTGTTGCTCAAACCAGTGATGTAGTTGCCATCCGACGTGTTGGCACCGCCGCCAGCCTGGTTGGCAATCTTGATGCCACCCGTATATTCTTTTTTATCCGGATCAAACGTGCCGCCTACATAGACAGACGTAAACTGTACATCCGGTTTCGTCGCCACGGTGATGCTGTCATTCAGACCCGTGATAGAGATATTCTGCCCTTCCACAAAGTTGACTGTTTTGCTAGTCGGCGTCACGTCCTTGAGCTTGCTGTTATTGACATCGACTTCCCAGCCGGCATTCACCGTATTGGACACGGTCTGCAGCTGGTCCTCTGTAGCGGCCCGGCCACTGGTAATGTTATTGGGATCCCAAGTCTTGTTGGTCAGGCCGGTCAGATAGGTATTCGTGCCGTCATTGCCAAGGGTGGCCCCGCCAATGGTGGCTGTTCCATTTGCTCCATTCAGCGTGACTTTATCACCTAAAGACACGGTACCAGCCGTGCCGTTCAGTGCGATTTTCTGCCCGGCATCGCTGCCCAGTGTCACGCTGTCATTCAGGGAAACCTTGTAGTCCACTGTTCCGTCTGCATTGGTAGTCTTAGCGACTTTCGTATTCTTGTTGTCTCCGCTGACGGTGACCGTCTTGGCGGCGATTTTCTTGACATCGCCGATATTGGCGCCGTTTGTGTCTGTGCCATATATCGGGTTGCTCGATGCATCCGTGCCGGATGCGCCGCTGGCTACCTCCGTAATCTTCTGGCTGCCGCCGCTGATGCCGCTGGTAGTGACGCTGGGGCCATGGGCGATGGTCAGGCCCGTACCGCCCAGGGTGGACGAGCCGGTGGTCACATTGCCATTGCTTCCGTCAAGGGTGATGGCATTGCCATCCTTGCCAATGGTCACCTTATCCGCCGTGAGCTGGGTGTCCATCTTTACGGTGATGATGCCGTTGTCGTCGATGTCCGTGGTCAGGTTGTCCGTCTTGTAGGTATGACCGGACTGAGCATCATTGGCGCGGACTGCCACCGTATCACCCAAGGCACGGTTAACGACCTTGTAATTATCGCCCGTCTTGGTGTTGGCAGAAAAATTCAGCCCTTTGGCGATATTATCCGTATTGGTCGTAATCTGGGTCTTGTTGCTATTTACTACATCAGAGACGCTCTTCAGCTGATTCTCTGTAGCAGCACGGCCGTCAACCGGATTGGTCTGCCCTACGGTCCATGTCTTGTTGTCAAGACCGGTGACGTAATTGCCGCTCTTGGTGGTATCATTGCCATTGGTCTGCGTGCCCATCTTGACGCCGCCGGCCGTCACCGTATCAAGGCCAGTGATGTCCTTGGCCAGTTTCAGGGAAAGGGTGGAACCATTGGCCGTGACGCCGATATTATCGTCATTGGCCAGATTCGTGGCGCCGCCGGAAACAATGAGGGTGTTGTCAAGAGCAACGCTGCCCGTTCCGGTGTCTCCGGCCAGCTTGAGGCCATCGCCGAGGGTAGCCACGGTATGAGCCGTGCCATCCCCGTCGGTATAGCTGATGCGGCCCGTGCCATTGGCGCCGGCGAGTTCCGGCGAATCGGCATAGCCCGCCGTGATGGTCGTAGCCTTGTTGGCATTTTTGCTGTCTGCTCCAACGATCTTGATGGAGCCGGCTTTGCCACCATCTGCGTCGGTCAGCGCTGTGCCTGCCGTCACCGAATCGAAGTCCGGATTCTTGTCCAGGGCAATAGACAGGCGCTGATGATCTGCATCGGTCAAGACCTTCACATTCTGCGTGGAGTATTCTTCATCTGCCTTGATGCCGCTGCCCTGGAGCAGGAGCATGCCGCCCTGGTTCAGGTGGACAGAGGTCGTCGTATCATTGCCCTGGAAGTTCATTCCCTTGCTCTCCACTGCCTTGAGCTGAGCCACATTGACAGCATCGGAGTCCTCGGAACCGGCGGCCAGATTCGTGATCTGGCGGCTGATGGTCTTGTTCGCTCCGGCTTCAGCTGCGTCAGTTCCGCCCAGGGAAACAGCACCGGAAGTGGACACCCAGGTCGCTGCATTGGCTGCATTGGCGGGATCTGTCATATCCGGCGCTAAATAACCGGTAGATCCCTTTTCCCGGTTGGCTACAGAGTGAGCGCCCAAGGCTATGCTGCCTTCTGTATTGGCCTGCGCACTGGTACCAAAAGCCGAGGATTCTACCGCACTTGCCGTAGCCGAATAGCCGTAGGCGGCTGAGCCGGTTTCTGCTGCACTAGCACCATAACCAACGGCAACAGCACCGCCATGGTCGGTAGACTCTACATCTGTATTCTTCGTACCGGCCTGAGCGCCAAGGCCCATGGCAACGGAGTAATTGCCGCTGGCATTGCTGCTGTTGCCCACAGCTACCGACTGCGTGCCGGCTGC
>UMDS01027910.1_pt1 | contig 15630 bp, 8 predicted proteins | sample 1964551 | NCBI WGS metagenome assembly UMDS01 (sample SAMEA4836000, study PRJEB28245) | human gut metagenome | biome: gut microbiome; material: fecal sample | place: Denmark | collected 2008
TTTGTATCATTTTTAAAAATGACTGGTAATTGGGGGCACTATTGGGAATTTTTAAGCCAAGTTTGATTAAACGAATATCATCTCGTCTCATAACATTGTTTTCATATTCTACCCCTCTGTTCAAGTACAGACTTACATGATTTTTTTCTTCAGTTTCAGGATATATGTACAACCCTAAATTCGAATCAAAACGGAACATATAGGCCAGAAGTTGAAGATAATCCTTGTTTGAGATGTTTAAAATTGGTTTGTATTTTGCATCAGCAATTATCCTTCTTTCTCTATTTTTACTGATGAAATCAGGGAAGATTTGTCCTTTCTTTCCATCAAACAGATGCTGAGGCCCACTTTTACACTTATTCATAGGGTGATAAAACAAGTCGCCTATTATCAAATTGATATACTCTTCCCACAGCCAAGCTCCATCAAACAAAATGCCGTAGATCTGTCGGCTCCCTGTTCCAATTTGGTGTTTTCTATTTTGAATGATTAAAAGACAAAGCCGCTGTAGCGCAAAGTATTCGTGAAAATACGCGTGTTTTATGACTCTCTTTTTATTCAGCTCAATAATCTTCTGTCTTTCATATTGGTCGAAGGAGCTTGTAGACTCTACGATGAGTTTAACTTCATCTTTGACTTTTACAAGTAATTTAGCTCCTAAAGGTTTTTTCTTTATGAACTCGATTGTATGGCGAATCAATTCAGTTAGGTAATTGTCATAGGAAAATTCTCGTTGACTGTAAGCGACTTTCCCTAGAAAGGGGGTGTTTTGGGTGATGTGTCTTGCAATATCGATACGCCCCCTCACATTCTCGTCATTATATGCATTGCAAATATATCTTTTAAAAAGACCTTTTCGCATTGCGGACTTTAAGTAGTAGGGAAATAAGAAAAGTAGAAAATTAAATAGCTGATTATGCTGATTTGCATCAGTAGTCAGATCAACAATATTCGGCAAATCGAAAACTTTTTCAATTAAATATTGAAGAAAGAAATCATTATTTTTCTCAGAAAATCTGGATTCAATAATGAGTCGTTCATCACCGAGTCCTATGAATCCCATGATATTACTTGTCAGAAATTGATCATTTAAACTTTGAAGGACAATTTGTTCATCTGAGATATCCTTTGCGATTTTTACCGTATCAGGGAAAATGAATACCCCCTCAGATTCAAGTTGTTTTAGAGTTTTATTGACAATTCTACTTGTGAGGTTGGGTGCATCATCAATTGAAGATTTATTAAATCTAGAATTATCTTTAATCCTCATTGCGGGTTTCATCCGAGTTCCCCTGAATTGAAGGATAACCATAGGCTTTAGCAAAATTATTCATAGTCTCTTTTTCATCTGACATTCCGCGAATGTAATCCTTCAGTAAGGGCTCCAAATGATCAGTCCAAAGTTTATCGAAGTCAATAACGTCTGCTTTTAGAAAATAAGCGGCGCCAATTTGATAATCTTCATTCAAACCTTCTGTTTTAATAATTTCATTATTCAGAGCGGTCATGCGTCTTTTCGCCTCTTCTCTTTTACTTTTATCACGTAAGTTATCAAGCAACTTAAGACTGTTGCTCGCTTTTAATTCTATAAAACGAAATCTCCGACGCATTGCAAAGTCAAAACTATCAACAGAACGATCAATATCATTCATTGTTCCAATAATGTAGACATTTTTGGGAATATAGAATTTTTCATTAGGATCAGAATGCAAGCTAGAGTATTGAGTAGAAATTTTACCCTCAGTACCTCTGTAACCTGGATCAATAGAGTAAAATAACTCACCGAAGATTTTAGATATCTCTCCTCTGTTTATTTCATCAATAATAAAAATGTAATTTTTAATTCTTGCCTGCTCTGATACTGGTTCTGGTTGATCAGTTTGATTAAATCGATTTTTAATTTCTTGATAAATAGCGAAATCATATGAATATGCTTGAGAGGCAAATGTCTTACCAAAGAATGCAGTAATATCCTTGACTCTTTCGAAATTATTGCCAGATTCAAGCATTCTCCTGATTTCACTTAAGTTTAGACAGAGTTTATTGACAATAGGGTTTTTGGGAATAGAAATATAAATATGATCATCATCTACACTTGAAATAGTAAATTCACTACCGCTAATTGTCTGAAAAACGTCTTTTTCGAAATTGATATCAGAAAGAAAAGCGTTAATTGCTTTTTGAGCCGTTACTTCCTTATTAAATTGTTCCTGAGATTTTTGAGAATCCTCATAATTTTGTCTAGCTAATGTCACAAATTTTTTGAAAACACCGTCCTTGAGAACGAAACCCATTGTATTGTCACTGTTTATTATTGGTCGAATACCTTCAACAAAGTCGGTGTAATCATAACTTGGATGAAATTGGACAAACTCAACCTGTTTTTTTTGGTCAGAATCCAGTTTATTAATATCATCATATTTACCATTACTAATTATGTCTGCAGCGATCTGTTTAGCTAAATATGATTTACCTGTACCTGGAGCTCCTCGTAAAATGATGTTTTTAGACTCAATTAACACAGGTGAGTATGGGTTCATGTAATTTAAAGGAAGTTGATCAAGTTCTGCTTGAGCTGGTGTTTTTGCTTTGTTTTCTAGATTTCTTCTATAGGTCAATACAAACTGATCACCTGATTTACCGAAACGATTAAGGCATTCTTGAACGAATCTGAGTGTAGAGAAAATATTCCAACAGTAAAAAATAAATTGTGTTCCATTGTGGCAACGATAGTCCATATGTTCAATGCTCTTGCGGTATTCTTTAAATTCTTTTTCGCTTGGATAAATACCGCAGATTAAATTGTCATTAGGAGTGTATTGGCAAATGGGAAAACTTTTCTTATCTTCGGGAGATAGCGCAATTAATTGGTCTTCAAAAATTTGGCAAGTTAAGCGAGGTAATGTTTGATTTGATATTTTTCTTTCCCTTTTTTCGCGCGAACGTTCAATTTTTGTACCGCTTGAGTTCTTGAAATATACATTAACAGCCTCGTAATTATTACCTAGAGTCAAGTCGTCTATACTGAATTCTGGATCGGTTGAGACGATGTTATCTGAGGTAATGACCATCTCAAAAGTTTTAATTTCGATGTGATATCCCCTTGTTTTGAAGAATCTTACCGCTTCCACTGCAGAAAAGTTTTCACTAGTAAGTTTAAAACCAGCTAGTTGTGCTGCTACTAAAACTACATACTTAGGAGGGTATTCATTTCCATCGTCTATTACTAGAGAGTAATTTCGGCTTTGATTTTTAGGAGGAACTCCATTCTCATCAATCTGTTTAAGCGCATCGATGATGTTTTGCTCCGTAATTTTTGGAATAGCCATAAGTTTTCCTTCAGTCCGAGTATATAATTGAAAACGCCATTAATAATAGTCCAAAGAACTAAATTCTGAGTCAGTAAAGGCATGGCAATTTACCTCAAAAAACCAAACTCATAGACCTGAGAATGAAGCTTTGTTGTCAGCTCGGAGTAGGCGATATTGAACTCCTCAAAAATATCCTCTCCGTATCGTTCTGCCAAAATCCTTCTGATTTGGAACCAACCAACGCTACTATTTGTTACGTGATACTTGTCCCTTAATTTTTTCTCACATCTATCAGAAAAGTACAAAGACCATAATTCCTTTCCTCTTTCCATTACCTCTTGCGCTTCCTCAGATAACCTTCTTTCCGACAACCAATCAGAGAGGAAATAACTTTCAAATTTTTCCGAAGAGCCAACTTCTTGTTCAGTGAACGGGATGAAATTATTTTTTAATTTCCAAATACGTCCATTCCACTCTAGAGCGTCAGAACTAGCAGTTTTGTTACATCGATTAAAAACCATCCAAACAACACAATCATTAATAAATTCTTTCGGAACTTCTGTTGTAGGCTGATAAAACTGATCCCTATCATTTAACCACATGGGACGTTCAATCCTTCTCGCGACAAAAGTCATTGCTGATTTCTCAAAATTCGTCGGTGTTACATAAAAACCATTTGAAGAACCAACAACGGACGAATACAGTGATGTCATTTGTTCTGCGTGCTGCATATCATTTGAGTTACAGTGCATATATGCAATGGCGTCTTTTGCCCATGTAGTTAGACGTGGCTTCGATGTAGAAACAGAGACTGCGTTTTTTAAAGGCACTGCCAACAAATTTTTATCCGAGCGTTCCCTCTTAAACCACTTATTTAACAGTTCATTTTTTTGGGGTGCATAGAATCTCTTTTGTAACAGAAATTCTAAATTTTCATCTAACGCATCAACCAGAACTTCCTTAGGGAAGGCCCCTTTATTTTCAGTCTTCCAAACTAAAAAACTAATAGGAAACTTCCCAGATAATCCATCAAAGAGCCATGAAGGACAAAGAAAACCACCCAAATACTCACTTGTCCATTTTTCCCTGAATTCTTCAAAATTTTCTGCACTTATGTATTTTGTTGTACAAAACATTGCAACCGTTGCATCGGGGATCTCTTTCGCTAATCGAACTAGAAATTGACTTGATATCTCGTTTGTAGCTTTACCATAGCCACTCATCATTGTTTGGCGAACTTTTGATTGAGATGCAACTCCACTTTTATTTTGAGCTTGCTCTCCACGATATCCATCAGCAATATTGTCAAAATTCGTAGCTTCTGCATACGGAGGATTAATCAAAACGAGAAGCTTTTTCTTTCTGTTTTGTTCTCGTATTACATCTATTAAGGCTTGAGGCATCTTACCGGTAATCCTGTAATCGATAGAACCGTCATCTTTGATGTCATCATTCAAGTAGTCATATTGAAAAACAGTAGAGCCGACACAGGTTTTAGTTGATTTAATAATATCGATATCAGCCGGATCTAATGTACTCATGAAAATATTTCGATATGTCGAATGCTTAACTTCTAAGTTACCAACTCCACAACACATATCCCAAACGATGTAATTTTTTTGCCATTTTTTTCCAAGGATTTTTTCCAAATATTCATAAGCCTTGTCAACAACCTGTAATGGTGTGTAGAACGCGCCCTTAAAATCACGCGCATCAATTGGTAATAAAGCGTCACGACGTTCTAGAAGTTCATTTCGATGTTCAACGGCTGGAGGACGATGATAAATTGACCAAAATGATTTATAGCCTGCTGTAGAGCTAAGGTAATAAGTTCTTCCCCTTAAAGAGAAGACAGGATCATCTCCATCATAAAAAAGTCTCGCAGGGAGATCAGCTTGAACTGATTTTCTACCGTCATTCATAATATCGGCAAAAAATAGCAATGCGTAATCATCCTTAGAAACCCCATCAATCTCTACGCCAATTGCATCACACCACTTGTCAAAAACCTGGCGAATATTGTTCGGAGTGATTTGAACTCTTACAATCTTATTTTGTTTTACAGCCTCTTTTGCACTATCTAAAAACTCTTTTTCGTGAGTTTTCATATCGTACAAAACATAGTGAGTACCTATGTAATTTCTAATTTCATCAATAAATTTCGGTGAAACAGATGAGGCACTTAAATCTTTTTTCTTCGGCCAATCTAGATTGCCATCCTTAACAGCCGCAATGGCATTTTTAGTTTCCATTAAAGCAGCCTGCTCTCTGTCAATCACGCATAAAAAAGGGGGTAACCGCTCACCATTTATGTATGCATCTCTTACATAGCACAGCAATTGAGCAAACATTTTAATTGGAGAAGTTTTCTTCTCTTTAGCTTCAAACCAAATCTGCTCAGTCTGAATATCAATAAGGTTTTTGCTATAGGCTTTTAACCTGAGCGCTTTGATATAACAGTCTTTTACGTCTTCCTCGGTACGTGTTTTCCGAAGGTTGTCATACAAACTCATAATTACCTCAATCGATGGACTTCTTCTTGATGTAACGATAACAAGTAATTAAAACAATTCCTAAATTTTTTAAAATTTATTAAGGGTGAAAGCATCTTTGAACATTCAATCATTTTTGTAGATAATATTTTGAGAGGGGTTTTCTTTCCTTATAGATTCCTCGTTCTCAAGCGACTCTTTCTTTTTGACGTCCAAAAGTAATTTTCGCTCAAACTCAGAAACTGACTCCATAACTGAATGGTAACTCTTATAGTCGGTGAATTTTGTTTAGGTTTAGAAGAAAATCCTTCATTTAGGAAGATAATGGTAATTTCATTACTTTATAAATCTTCCGCTGTCTCAGGGAGATTTCGCAAAATTCGAAAAAGTTTAACCATGCTATAGATCATTTCATTGTATCTATTGGTTAACAAAAAAATATTAGTTAGAGGGGTTGCTTTTGAAAGTAACCTCCTCATCGTCAGGGCCGTGAATTTTTGAGTGAGCAGACAATAGACTTGTGATTTTGTTTTTTTGAAGTTCATCTTGTCTGTCACTTCCACTGATTGGGAATCCGCCTACAGTGCCTTTGAGAACAGTTCGATGAATTGTCTTCAATTCATTAAACGTGGACTTTACAAGTACTACTACGGCCCTTTACCCAAAGTCAAAACCATCTATAACCGCTTTGCCGAAATTCGCCGACAACGTCTTATCGAAGGCGGTCCGTGTCAAGCCGAAGTTACCGATTCCGTTATCAATATCGTCTGGGATCAGCCAGTCATTGTCCGTTACCTCAGCCAAGAGCAATTGAAGCGCTTACTTCCCAAAAAAAATCAGGGGTTAAAAATCAACTCGTCATCCAATTTGCCCAATGACATTATTGTCAAGAATTATGTCAACTATCTTGAGGACACCATCAATCAACTGCCACAAGTGTGCCATCAGGCGTGTTTGATTCACTTCAGACGAAAAATCAGCTAAGCGATTGATGTGGATCGACTAGATCAAGAGTTAAAAGGCTTGGCGGACTAGGAGCTGAAGGCGTTTTTTGAAAACAAAGTGAAAAAAGACGATCCGCTCATTAAGTTGCTGTTGGTACACCAGGGCGTTGGGAAGTATTAACCTGTATGAGGCGGAGAACAAAACTCGGGAAAAAGAAAACCGGGATGAGTGGCAGAATTGAATACGGCTGAATCGACAGAAAAATGTTAAGCCGCTGATGGATTACATTGACACGATCATGCTGCATCTGGCCGAAGAGGTGGTGGAACTGAAAGGAGGGAAATACATCGCCAAAAAGAAGAACACATATAGTGTGGCGCTGTTTAAACACTGCTATGAAGAGGGCTGGATGAGGGCGTTGTACGACGGTAAGAATCCGGTGAAGAAGATCATGCTGTGGGATTTTACGAAGCTAGCCCAAGGGTTTGACTTTAGTGCATGTCTGCCGTGGAAGTACAAGAAACGGTAACCCATGAGAAAAGACACCTGAGCGGTGCCTTTTTTATGGCGTCGGTGACGATAGGGAAATTACTGAAAATATTTGCCTGAAATCGTTGTTTTTGAAACAAAGAACGTGCTGCTGTATAAATTCCTTTACACGGATAAATTTCCAGCTTCACTGACATTTGAGGAAAGTAAACGATGGCAATTCCCAAAAAATTTCAAGATTTAGTCAAATCGTTTTACGGTTGTACGGGCGGCAATATTTTTAGTCCGGTATGGTTATGTGGTCTTGAGTGGGGTGGTGGGTATGATGCTTCTGAACCGATCTTGGTTGATGGTCTAAAGCCCTATTATTTTGACGACTTACATTGCTTTACTGTAAACGAATTCAGGGATTCCTTCTGGGCGCCGGGAAGCGCCTTTTGCCGTAACGTTATAAAGATCTTAATGGCTACTCAAGAAGGGACTTATAGCGGGAGTTATACCAGTAACTTTGATGATTTATCGAAAAGGAAGATAGTGGGACCTTATGGATTAGCTTTAATTCTGAATACATTCCCGATTTCGATGAAAGGTAGAAATGTTGCTACAAAAAGCTGGGATGAATACAAAGTTAGGTTAGAAGATGGGAGCGTTAAAAGTTTAAAAGACTGGAGCGAATTGTCTTCTTTTTATGAATATAGTGATTATGTTATTAACAATCGATCAGCTATTTTCACTCAAGAACGAATTAAGAGGTTACCAAGATTAATCGTTTGTTTCGGTAATGAAAAGTATTTAAAACTTTGGGGTGGAGATTCGAAACTTGCTGCGGGGCATATTCGCAGTTTAGATAATGGTGAAAGCGATTGTTCTTTCTATTGGTTATCAAATGGAGAGGGAAAACCAAGAACGTTGTTACTTATTACACCGTTCCCTTCAGGACCGTACGGATTAACGAAGGATATTCAATTTAAAAATGTTTTTGAAAAAGTTAACGAGTTGTGCGTAGCAGAATTCGGTTCAAACTGGTTAGGACAATATGCTCTTTCAGAGGTCGAGGATTTAGGACAAAGTCAAGATAGTGAGAGTGTTCAATCTGATATTAAAACTTTTGGAAATAATGCAACTATGTTAAAGCAGATCTCCGACTATAAATGGAGTGTCAATAAGCAACTTACAGCAATGGACAATATTAGTGAAAGTTTTTCTACCGTTTTAAGTTTCAATGCAAATACGGAAGGATATGAAGAAATTTTTCAGAACTATCAGGTAAATTTGATGCGGGATTTGCATAAATTTGATGAGTTAGAGCGAAAGCTGATGGAAACAAATAAAGAAATCAGAAGTCGGCTTCTATCTATTCGACGTACTGAAAATAAATTATGAAAATCCTCCACACTTCCGACTGGCACATCGGTTCAGTCCTATACGGTCGTAAGCGTTACGATGAAAGTGAGCAATTCCTTAACTGGCTCGCTGAAACAATCAAAAGTCATTCGATCGAAACGCTCCTTGTCTCAGGCGACATTTTTGATACCTCAACACCAAGCAACACCGCTCAGGAGCTTTATTATCGTTTCTTAAATGAAGTCTCCAGAACAACTTGTCGTCATGTCATTGTCACGGGCGGCAATCACGATTCTCCGTCCTTTTTGGATGCTCCCAAAGCGTTATTAAAAGCATTCAATGTCCATGTTGTCGGAAGTACAGCGGAGAGAGAGGAAGACGAAGTCTTTGTATTAAAGGATGCCGCCAATAATCCGAAAGTGATTGTCTGCGCCGTTCCTTTTTTGCGAGATCGGGATGTTCGTCAAAGTAGCGAAGGGGAGTCCTATCGCGACAAAGAAAGTCGCTTAGTCGAAGGCATCATTTCGCACTACCAAAAGGTCTATGAAGAAGCCTGCAAAGAGCGAAACGAATTAGGTAAATCCTTGCCAATCATTGGGATGGGGCACCTTTTCATTGCCGGTTCTTCAATCTATAAACGTTCAGGTGAAACGAACGGTGAGCGGGATCTTTATGTCGGAAGCCTCGGTCAGGTGCCGGCGGATCGACTTCCGCCTTTTGATTATTTTGCCTTAGGGCATCTGCATATTCCTCAGAAGGTTACCGGTAAGGAAAATATCCGTTACAGTGGCTCGCCCATGGCGATGAATTTTGATGAAATTCATCAACAAAAATCTGTTGTGATTATTGATATCCGTGATCAAAAAGTGGACATTAAAACCGTGCCGGTTCCGGCATTCAGGCAGTTTGAACAAATTAAAGGCGATTGGGACAGCCTTGAAGCAAGTCTTAGGCGATTAAAAGAGGAGTCCTTTGCCGGTTGGGTTGAGGTGATTTATGAAGGACAGGAAGTGATCGGAAACCTTCGTGAGCGAGTCTATAAACTCGTGGAGAACAGCACCATTGAAGTGCTTAAGATTCAAAACGCTATGCTTTTTAATGCCGTGATGAAGCAGTACGAAAAGGAAGTGGAACTTCAGGATTTAAATCCCTTGGATGTTTTTGAGCAATGCTTGATCGACCATGGCATACCGGACGATCAAAAAGCTGTGTTAAAGGGACTCTTTTCAGAAGTTTGTCGTCAGATGAGTGAAGCGGATAATCAGAAAGAATAAGGGTAGAAAACATCATGCGCATTGAAAAAGTCACCTTTAAAAATCTCAATTCACTGGCCGGTACCTGGAGTATTGATTTCACAAACGAGCGTTATCGGGAAGACGGTATTTTTGCGATCACTGGTCCCACGGGAGCTGGGAAAAGCACGGTGTTGGATGCCATATGTCTCGCGCTTTACGGCCAAACACCGAGACTAGCCACCATCTCTAAATCCACCAACGAAATCATGACCCGTCAGACGGGGGATTGCTTTGCAGAAGTGGTGTTTTCAACAGGCAAGGGGCGTTACAGAAGTCACTGGAGTCAAAGACGCGCCAGAAATAAACCCGAGGGGGCGCTGCAGCCTGCTAAGCAAGAGCTTGTGAATTTGGATACCAATGAAATGGTGAATCTCAAAAAGGGGATCGCAGATAAGATTAATGAGCTCACGGGGCTCGATTTCAAGCGTTTTACACGTTCCATGCTCTTGGCTCAGGGTGATTTCGCAGCGTTTTTAAAAGCCTCATCTGATGACCGAGCAGTGATTTTGGAAAAAATCACCGGTATGGAAATTTATTCTGAAATTTCTGAAAAGGTGTATCGCCGAATGGATGAGGAAAGTAAGGCGCTGAAGGCTTTAGAGAGTCAGTTGGGCGGTATTGAGGTGCTAACCGATGATGTCCGTAAAGAAATGGAAAGCCAAAAGGATGCTCTTACTCAGAAAGAGACGCAATTAAAACAGTCACAAAACGCCATTCAAGAAGCTTTAACCTGGAAGAAAACCGTCAAAGGATTGGAAGAGACAGCTCAAGTCCTTGCACAAAAAGATAAAGCTTTACAAAACGAAAAAGAAGCGTTTAAGCCCAGTGCTCAAAGACTTCAAGTAGCTCTTCGAGCACAGAAAGTAGATTCCAGTTACGAGGCGCTTAAAACGATTCGTGAGACGTTGAATCAAACCACTCAATTAAGAGATAAAGCGGCAAGGGATAAACCGGTTGCAGAAGAAGCGCTCAAAGCGGCACAAGCCGCTAGTGACTCATCGAAAACACGGTGGGATGAGGCCGAAAACGCTCGTCAGAGCGCAATGCCCATCATCTCCAATATTCGTCTTAGAGATGCCGCTATTAAAAAGCAAAGTCTTGATTTGGAAGAATTGAAAAAAGAAGTCGGGTCGCTTCAAGAGTCGATTAATCAGAGTCAAAAGGAACTTCTTAATAAAGAAAGGGTTCTTTCAGTTTTAAAAGAAGAAAGCGCATTACTGGAACAGTATTTAAAAAGTCATGCGGGCGAAAAGGTGCTCGTTTCGGCCTATTCAGGACTTGAGGCAAGCCGTGACCACTTAAAAGAAATAGAAGACGAGATCAAACGCCTTCAAAAGGATGATCAAAAGAGTAAAAACAGGGAAAAAGAGCTTCAGGCACAGCTAGAAAAAGAAACTCAAGACCTTAAAGCTTTACGCTCAATTGCAGAGCATCTAAAGAATCAACAAGAAAAGGTGACCGAGGAGCTTAAGGGGATTCTTCAGGGAGAAACCGAACAGTCGCTTGTCACGCAACTTGACGCGTTGAAAGAAAAACGGCATTACCGTCAATTGGTTCAATCGTTGGAAGAGCATCGCAAGGGGCTCCAAGATGGCGCTCCTTGTCCGCTTTGTGGCGCAACGCACCATCCCTATGCCGAGGGAAATATTCCGGCTGTTGACGAAATTCAGACTCAAATAAATGCGGTGCAAAAAACGTTAAATGAGGTAATTCGCCTGAAAAACCAATTGCAAGAGCTCGCGACCAAGGCAACGCTTCAAAAAGAAGCGATTACGAGTGCAGAAACCAACCAACATCTGGTTCAAGAACGGTTGGATGGGGTAATTGAGCAAAGACGGGAAGCTTTGAATTTAATCGATGAAAAGAAAGAAAAGTTTGCCTTGGATTCAAACGCTTTTTACGAAAGTGTGTCCGGGTTTGGTCTTGCTTTACCGATGTCACCAACCGAAGTGATCAATGAGCTTTTGGCTAAGAAAACGTTATGGGTAAAAAATGAAGAAGCATTTAATGAGAAGCAAAAAGACTTGGAACGCGTAGTGAGCGAAATTCGGGAAATAAAGAGTCTGAAAGCAGAGAAGGAAAAAACTTGGCAAGGTAAACAATCTCAGTTCGTGCAGGATGAAGAAAAACTTAATAAAGAAAAAAGAATCCGAACGGAGCTTTTCGGAGACAAAGATCCGGATCAAGTAGAAAAGAGCCTCAATGATACGGTCACACAAACAAAAAGCTCGTATGAACAAATGAGAAAAGCGGCGGATGAAAAGGCAGGTCAACTGCGCACGCTCATCTCTGCGATTGAAACATACGATCGGCAGATTAAAGAGACGCAAGGTCGGGAACTTCAGGCGTTATCGCTTTTTGAAGCCTCTTTTAAAAAATTTGGCTTTGATGACCAAGAACATTATTTTCAAAGTCGTCTGGAAAGCTCGGAAGTGGAATCTTTGCAAGATAAGTCACAGTCGCTCACAGAACGAATCAATCGTCTGCAAGGGGAAATGGAACAAAATCACCAAGCGTTAGCCCAAGAAAAAGCCAAGAACCTGACTGATAAAACGATTGAAGAGCTTGAGGCAGAACAAAAAGCCAATGAAATCGAACAGACGAGCGTTCGGGAAACGTTAGGCAACATTGTTTATGAACTCCGAGGCGATGATGAAGCAAGGGAAAAGAGCAAAGATTATTTGAAAACGATTGCTGCAAAACAACTCATCGTGGATCAATGGAGTGCTCTTTCTGAATTAATTGGGTCCGCTGATGGGAGGAAATTCAGAAATTATGCTCAAGGCATCACCTTTGACATCATGATTGCGTACGCCAATCAGGCTTTGATGAAGATGAACGATCGCTACCTCCTAAAACGAAAAGACAAAGATGGACTTGAATTAGAGGTTCAGGACAATTATCAAGCGGGAGTCATTCGATCAACGAAAAACCTCTCCGGAGGTGAAAGCTTTATTGTGAGTTTGGCGCTTGCTCTGGGATTGTCCAAGATGGCTAGCCAGAATGTTCAGGTGGAGTCGCTATTTTTGGATGAGGGTTTCGGAACCTTGGATGAGGATGCCTTGGAGAATGCCCTCAAAACTTTATCGGGTCTTCACCAGCAGGGGAAATTAATAGGCGTGATCAGTCATGTCCAAGAACTCAAGGATCGAATCGGAACGCAGATTATTGTGACTCCAAGGGCGTTGGGAAGAAGCGTTTTGTCGGGCCCAGGTGTTGAACATTTGGTTCGTTAATCTGCATGATATCTTTCATAATTTGATGCACCCCATGTTGAAATATCCATCGTAGACATGGGGTGCGCTTTTATGGATAAATACGGCTGCTATGAAGCTATTCATGAAATTGAAAAGGAAATTTTCAGCCTAGTAAAAAAACACAGATCGCAATTGACTTTTCAGGAAAGTGTGCATCTGCACCAATTGTTTTCCGATAGAAAACATCATTTAAATCGATGTTGCCCGCTGACAGAAGAAAACTATCTGGCTTTTAAACAAATTAATCAAGAATTGGATAATTTAGTTTGGCTCAACAGAAAGCGCGCCCTTGAAATGGTCCGCTTTGTTTCTTCCGCCGGGGTATCACGAGAAAGTTCTAATTGGTTGATTAAGGCTTATCTGATTGTTGACGGAGATATGGGAGGAGTAGAGCTTTCTGACGATTCAGCCTATGGCTCTGACTTTAAACGGATGCGTCCTATTCTGGCCTCTACTCAAAATTACATTTCAACCAGTCCCGTTAATGAAGAAGATAAACACTTTGCAGAAGAGGAAATTTACGAAGAAGGTTTGATCGAAGATCCAAATCTCTCTTACTGGAACGAGCCTGATTACGATCTTGAGTATCTTCGCACTTGGTTTTTGGTTAATGTCAAAGGGTGCACCTGGGTAGAAAAGTATCAAGGTGAGATTTCTCTCGTCTTTCAGAACTTGCTTAGATATCGTTTTTGGTCGATACCGGATTTACTTCGTTTGCGATATAGCACAGAGGCTGACATTGAATTAATCGCTGATTATTCGCTTGGAGACAAAAAATAAAATGATGGTTGAAAACCGACACGCTTGTTTTGAAGAAATCCGAGCGCTTGAAAAAGCAATCTTTGGGAAAAAACCGTTTGATAACGTCAGCAGTTTGAAAGATCGAGAAGAGCATGAAAGGCAGTTTATTAAGCAGTCTCTTATTAAACGACAACAGCGTTTAAATGCCTCTTGTCCGGATACTAAAGAAAATCGAAAATTGTTTTGGGAGGTGACCCGTCAACTCGTGGACCTGGTTGAATTAAATTACTCGCGATCCATTGAGATTGTCAGCCGCTTGATTCAATCTCCGACTTACTCCAATGAGACGGATTGGTGCATTCAGTCGGGAATCCAAGTTGAATCAACGGGTGCTAAAAATGTCTTGGAAGATGAGATGAGCTATGGAAGCAACTTCTTTAAGATGAGAGCGCTTTTGTCAGAACTAAGTCGTTATCTGAACCGATATTACGGGCAGAAAGATTTGTGTTTTGGTCTAAGAGAGTATTGGCGAAGCGATTGCGTTAATAATCCGATGCTTAGTGATTGGAATCAATTTACAGACGACGCGAACATTAAAAATTGGTTGACCTACACGGCTGATGATTGTCAATGGTTGAATGACCAGACACTTGAAATTCCTCATATTGTTCATGAAATGTTGGACAATAACTATTGGTCAGTACCTGACTATTTGCACCTAAGCGGTCAATTGAGGAGCAATGTTCGTTTGCTCGTACAACATTACGTGGATGACCACGGCGGTAAAATCATTGAAGTGTGACTCGAAAGCTATCGTATCATTCACCTCTCCACAAATTCAGAAGCCAATGCTGCCCCCAAAATTAGTACAGCGCCAATAACGCCCGCGGTTGTCATTGGTTCCATTAACACAAAAACAGAAAGCAAAATAGCGATTGCCGGATCGATGTAGGAGAAAATGGCAATGCGGGCGGCTTCGAGTTTGGGAAGAGCCGAGAAATAAAGCCAGTAAGCCACACCAGTGTGCAAAATACCGACCGCTAATGTGAGACCAATCGTTGTGGTATCGGGCTTTAAAACAGAAAAATCAACCGTAAAGAGGACATAAGGTAAAAGTACAATGGCTGCAACGGCTAGCTGTACGATCGACGAGTCATAAGGATCGAGCCCCTTTAAGAACTTGTTGTTAATGACAACGCCGGCGTAAAAACAGGCGGCGATAAGTCCCATCGTAATGCCGTCTAAGGCAACGTTCTCCGAACCTTCCCAAACACCGGAGATGAGCGACATGCCGAAAAGAGCGCAAATGACGCAAATCCATTTGCCCAACGGGATGCGTTCGTGAAGCAGAATCGGGGAGAGGAGAATAAGAATAATGGGGGCCATGTAATAGGCAAGCGTAGCCGTGGCAACGCTTGTTAATCGATAAGCCTCAAAAAGAAAAATCCAATTGAGTCCCAGAGCGACACCGGCTATGACTAAATGTTTGAAGTTGCTTTTTACGCTCGCCGTATTGATTCGTCTTTTTAAAAGCTTCAATACCAATAGCAGGAAAAGCGTTCCTAATGCTCCACGCGACAGAGCAATGACCGTTGAGGGCAATTCGATAAATTTTACGAAAAGCCCTATTGTTCCGAAGATGGTCATGGCAAGAAGGTATTGAGGCATGGCTTTTTCTCAAAAGACTAACTCAGCAAAGATTAATCATTAGAGAAACTAAAAAGCAAAAACAAATTAGGTGGTTTTATTTAACCAG
>UMDS01052101.1_pt1 | contig 15556 bp, 10 predicted proteins | sample 1964551 | NCBI WGS metagenome assembly UMDS01 (sample SAMEA4836000, study PRJEB28245) | human gut metagenome | biome: gut microbiome; material: fecal sample | place: Denmark | collected 2008
GAAAGTCGCAAACAAAGATTTATGTCAAAATAAAACATAATCCTATTACAAAAAAATATCATAAACAAGCTATTATAATAAGATTATAATTATCTTTGTGTAAAACATGTAACCTATGACAAAAATAAACCCTTTCATAACCAGTGGCTATATTTCAGCAAAGTACTTTTGCGACCGTATAACCGAAACAACTACATTGACACGTTATATAACCAACGGAAATAATGTAGCTTTGATATCCCCTCGCCGTTTAGGAAAAACCGGGCTGATAGAGCATTGTTTTCATCAGCAACAAATAAGGGAAGTATATCACACATTTTTAATCGATATATATGCAACAAAGAATTTTCAGGAGTTTGTATTTGAACTTGGTAAAGGTATTCTGAATGGTTTGAAGCCGCGTGGAAGAAAAGCATGGGAGCTGTTTCTCAAATGTTTATCCTCTCTTCGCACCAGTATCTCTTTTGATTTCAGTGGTAATCCCAGTTGGAATTTGGAAATGGGTGATATAAAGACTCCCGCTATAACGCTTGATGAAATATTCCGTTATTTGGAAGAAGCGGATAAGCCTTGCCTGATTTCCATTGATGAGTTTCAAGTCATAGCCAAATATCCGGAAGGGGATGTTGAAGCCATATTACGGACACATATCCAACATTGTTCCAATGCAAAATTTATCTATGCCGGTTCGCAACGTCATATGATGGGAGAGATATTTACTAGTCCGTCACGTCCGTTTTACCAAAGTACGGCCATTATGGAACTGTCTCCTATTAATGCAGATATTTATACGGAATTCATAAAAAGACACTTTGCGGAGAATAAGAAAAAAATTGCAGTAGAAACAATTCAAGAAGTTTATAAACGTTTTGAAGGAATAACCTGGTACATTCAGTTTATGGCAAACTCGCTTTATGCAATGACTGCTGAAGGTGAAGAGTGTACTGTTGATAAAGTGAATTTTGCCATTGAAAATATTTTGTCACAACTAAATTTTACCTATTCTTCACTTCTGTTTCAACTCCCACCTAAACAAAAAGAAATTCTCATTGCTATTTGTAAGGAAGGAAAGGCTCAGGAAATCACTTCCTCTAAATTTTTAAAAACTTATAAGCTAACGGCGAGTTCTGTGCAAGGAGCCATAAGAGGACTTTTAGATAAAGATTTTGTAACTAATGAATTGGGAGTGTATAGCGTGTATGACAAGTTCTTCGATATTTGGTTAAGGAAACGGATCAGTTAAAAAGGAATACTATTGTTGACAGACCTTTTCTAGTGATGCAATAATAGAAAAATCGGTAAAAGCAGTTTGCCTTTACCGACTTTTATTTATAACATATTCTTTACCTCTATCAATTTTGGTCACTCGGAGAAATCTGAGAATTATTCTCTATTTCCGAGATGGGCAACTGATAAAGGAACGGACGTTCTTCCTGATTATAACGGAACTTGGCAGCAGAGAAGTGATTGTTGTTTTCTGCACCCCAGGTTTCATCCGTACGGTCTACAGGAATATTCAAACGACGATTGTCAATATATTCCAAGCCTTCTCCCCAGAACTCTACACGTTTTTGATAAATGATTTCCTCTATCAAGTCGGCTTTGTTCGTAAAGGTGTAATCATAATCGGGTTGACGGGTCTTCATGAAGTTTTCTAGTTCGGTTACAGCATCCGGAGAATTCTTGTGTGCCAAAGCTTCTATCTTTATCAGATAAGCTTCTTCCGAACGCATGTAGATATAGTCTCCCAATTCCCAACCGCTGAATGTACCTGCCTGGATATTTTCACGACCTGTACCGATGAATTTTACAGCCTGATATTCTACGGAAGCTGGCGTCTTAGTATCACGCAACAATGTCACACGGATAGGCTTACCGTCTTTATCTTCAGTATCCACACCTGTAGAACGGTCGCAGCAGAACCATTGCAGACGAATATCATTATCCGCGATGCGGTCTACAAACGGCTTAAAGGCGGCACGCCATACACCGATACCAGCATAGCCTTCACTGTAAGCATCCATCTGCGAGAAGTAAGATGCATAAATCGTACTATTATCTGCAGTAATGTCGCAGCCGAATACCACATCCGGCAGGCTGATGTTACTGAACCCTTGCAGTATCTGATTTTCATTCGTTAACATAGGGATGTTGTCTATCACTACTTGCGCATATTCTATCGCTTTATCCCATTCATGGATAACCATATTTGCACGGGCCAAGTGCATAGCTACTACGCAACCGTCCATATCCGTAGGTGAGGAGGTGTGTATCATATCCAACTGTTTGAAGAAGCCAAAGGCAGTAGTAAGGTCGCTCATGATTTGCTCATATATCTGGGCTACAGTAGCACGCGGCTGGTCGCCTTCCGTTTCTTCTGTGATAAGTGGCACGCACGGAGATTGCGAGAAGTCATATTTCTCTCCACGTCCCCATTTCGTTCCGTCTGCACCGGTATAATAAGAGTGTTGGTACAGATAGGTTAGTTGCAAGTATGCATAGCCACGGAAGCCGAGAGCGATGGCACGATATTTCAAATTGGCAGGATCTTCACTGTTGGGGTCAATCAGTTTGAGAATATTATTGGCATTGGCTATGACACGATAGTATTCTTTCCAGCGATTGTTGGTCGGAGTATAGTTCTGTTGCCAATAATCCAACAAATAATGATAGAGACTCATACCGAAACGTCCGGTCATAATCATGTCGTTACCCATCAACGATGTCAGGTAATCAAAGCTCTTTTGACCGAAATAATTATGTTGCATATCGGTATCATAATACTTTTGCATATCAGAATACATACCTGCCACAGCGGCCGAAAAAGTTTTATCAGGGTCGTCCTGAGCCACATTGCTCAGTTGGTCTTCGGTCAAATAAGCGGTAACATCGGCATCTTCAACACAAGATGTAAGCAGGCTGCCGACAACGAGTACCTGCATCATATATTTTATTATCTTCATATACAAAACTTTTTTAGTTAGAATGTAAGGTTGATACCTCCTGAAATCACACGCATCGGAGAATAGCCTCCATATTCATCGTCAGCGCCTGCCATTGCCACACGGGGGTCAAATCCCTGACGTTTGGACCACAAGGCAAGATTGTCTGCTGTAGCATAAATGCGCAACTTTTCAATACCGAATTTCTGCATCAGGTTTTTTGGTAATGTGTAACCCAAAGTAATGTTACGGATACTGAAGTAGCTGGCCTTTATCAGATTGAGGTCTGACTGCTGAGTGAAAGAGTTAGAAGCATTGTCCGCATTCCAGATAGGGAGTGAGCCTGTACTTGTCTCCGGATTGAACGTCTTCCACATATCCTTGTTATGACCTACATAGAATGAGGAGCTCATACCATCCAAATAGGAATAATCATAAGCATAGCCTCCAATCTGGAAAGCCGTTGCTATAGAAAGATCAATACCTTTGTAAGAGAAAGTAGTACTGAAACCGCCATTAAAATCAGGCAATGCAGATTTGCCGATGAAATAGCGGGTTGCCTCGGCGTAAGTAGTAGTGGTAGTGCGGCCTATTACTTCTCCTTTATCATTTGTTTCGTCCATGTACCACATGGCATTTCCTTTTTCATCCATACCGGCATACATATAAGTATAGTATTCAAAGCGGCTCTTGCCTTCACGCAGGTTGAATGGACCACTGGTAATACCATCTTTGCGATTTTCTTCGGGCAGCGTCAAGATGCGGTTTTTGTAGTGGGAACCCACAAGCGATACCGTCCACTTCAAGTCAGGCTGATTGAAAATATCTACATTTACATCGAACTCTATACCGGTGTTTTTCATCGCACCCAGGTTTTCCCAGTTATATGGACGTCCGGCTGTAGAGAAAGCTACGGGACGCTTGAAAAGCATATCATCTGTACGGCGATAGAAGTATTCAAATGAACCATATACCCGGTCGAACAAGCGGAAGTCTACACCCACGTCAAAAGTTTTCTGCTTTTCCCATGTCAAATCCGGATTACCGTAAAATTCCGGTGAATAGCCTAATTCAGCACCATTCCAAGTAACCGTATATTGGTCTTGGTAAGGTGTGTATACATAGGCGTAACCTTCATCCGAAAGTATATTTTCATTACCCTGGGTACCATATGAAGCACGTATTTTCAGGTCATTTAACCAAGCGTCCGTTCCGTCCATGAATGCTTCATTGGAAATACGCCAAGCGGCCCCTACCGACCAGAAATTACCCCAACGGTCCAGGAAGCGGGAAGTACCGTCGCGGCGGAAAGCTGCTGAGATATAATATTTGTTATTGTAATCATAGTCTGCCATACCGAAATAGCCCTCGATGTTGTGGTTCACCTTGTAGCTATTGATGTATTGCATCTGTCCACCATTGTTCAGTTCCGGATTGCTCGGATTAAAAAAGTTTGTTTTCTGTCCGTCAAAATAGTCGTATTCATACTTATAGTATTCATGACCGACCTTAGCCGATAAGTGGTGGTAATCGCCGAATACATTGCTGTAGGCCAAAATTTGGTTGAAGTTGGTAGTTGTTGTGTTGATACTTGCCTGTGTACCTCGACCACCGAACGACTGTCCGTCACCGATAGTTGGCGTGTAATAGAGTGTTTCGCTGTCATTCGTAAAATCATAACTGTAATTTGCCGTAAACTTGAAATTCTTCAAGAATGAGATTTCTATATATGAACGTGAAGTCAGGTTATTATACACGCTTTCACGGATGTCCTCTCTCATGTTGGCTATCACATTTTGATTAGTTGCAGTAGGGCGTTTGGATGTACCGTCTGTTTCACCGTTTCCGGCATCATACATGGGACGTCCGTCTTCATAATATTTCATGTTACCTTCTGCGTCATAGGCATGAACCGGGAAGATAGGAGCCCAGGAGCGTGCCACAGCGAAAGGATTAGAAGCAGTTCCGGCATTTTCCTGTACACCGTTTTGAGTAGCTTTGGAATACCCTACATTGGTACCTACTTTCAACCAAGACTTCAGTTGGGAGTTAACATTGGCGCGAGCTGTAAAACGTTCATAAGAAGAACCTAATACATAAGAGTCATTGTCCAAATATCCCATAGATACATAGAAATCCGTACGGTCGTTACCGCCTGATGCAGACACATTATATTCCTGACGGAAAGCGTTGTCGAACAAGGCATCAGCAAAAGTGTCATCATAACGCAAACGCGCATTGGGGTTAAGTTTACCATCAGGTGTCACCAGATATTCTCCTTGCGGAATAATGTAAGCATTGTAATTACCCAGTTCGCCTAGCAAATCCTGACTGGCTGCCAAATTAGAATCTTCAATGGAGTTTCCGGCTGCCCAATAGGTATTACGAATACCGTACCAAGTCAGGCGATAGAACTCTCCGGGATCGGTAGCCATGTCATAATCCTTATACGCACGCTGTGCCACCCCCCAACTACCGTCAAAGTTAATGGATACTTTGTCCTTACGTCCGGTCTTGGTCGTAATCATAACTACACCTCCGGCTGCACGAGAACCATACAAGGAGTTGGAAACAGCATCTTTCGATACGTTCACCGAAGCAATATCTGTAGGGTTGATATCCGACAACTTACCGTTGAAAGGCACGCCATCTACCACAATCAACGCATTATTGCTAGCTGAAATAGAACCTATACCGCGCAGGACGATATCGGCATCCTGTCCCGGCTGTCCGGAAGAACTTACTACCTGTAAGCCGGCTACAGCTCCTTCGAGTGCGTTTGAAACGGATGCAGCCTGCGAATTGCTGATAATTTCATTTTTCACACTACTGATGGAGCCTACCAGATCCTGCTTACGTTTAGTGCCATAAGCTACTACGGTTACTTCATCAAGCAGCTCCGTATCAGACTTTAATATTACTTTTAGGTTTGGTTTGATAGCCACTTCCTGAGTCTGCATACCGATGTATGAAATTTGCAAAGTTTTCGCAGAACTCATAAAGATATAAGTTATTAAAAATAAGAGTTTTATAAGTAACAGTTAAGTTACCATTCAGAGCAAAAGTATTTACACATATCATTCTGGCCGTATCTAATAATCGAATTATATTACCAAAGTGCTACCTATAATCTATAATAACTGTTGATTATTAGCGCTTTGTATGGACGACTGTTGGATAATAATCATATCATAAATATACTTATTGCTTTTTGAAATAACATTTTGTAAGCAAAAAAGTATTGGTAGCTTAAGTCTTCCGTTTATAACTTGAACTCGGCCTCTCTATCAAGTTTAAAATGAAAATCATCTGTTATGCTATCATACTATAGGGGATATACTTCTGATTTCAAGCATATTAATCCGTTCAAAACAGGTGTGACAGATAAAATTATTTACAACTATCTATCACGCCACACATTGCTTTAAAAATGGGCTAACCCCTATGTGTATTTACACCTGATTGCACGGAATAATTTATTGGTTATCGGTGTAAAACTTTTAGTTTTATAGGAGAAAACTAAAAGTTCCAGCATTACAAAACAACTTGCTTACTACTTATTAAAGCTGTTATCTGTCTTTTTTTTGATACCAAGTGCTGCTTGCTTTATTTTTTCCAAGTCATGGACAATCGTCATATCCATAATATTGGTATACACTTGTGTCGTTTTTACGCTTTTATGACCAAGCAGCTTTTGTACAGTAGTGATATTTACACCATTATATATAAGTAAAGTTGCATTGGTGTGACGGGCTGTGTGAAATGAAATCTTTTTTGATAACCCTGCCAATTTCGCAATGATTATCAGGTCTTTATTAATATTTGAGTTATCTCTTAAGCGGAAAAAATCCTCCAGATTATTGCGGTATTTATTAAGGATTACAATTCCTTTGCCTGCAAAAAGGAGATAAAGGGGTAACCGCACTTCTGTTCCGGTCTTTACAGATTTATATATAAGCCACGTTTCCTGATTTATATCTACAATGTTTTTCTTTGATAAATTTGTAAAATCAGAGTATCGCATTCCTGCATAACAGCAGAACAGAAAAGCATCCAAGGACTTTTGCAGTTTCATATGCTTGTCCGTCAGGCTCAAACGTTCCAATTGTTCCAGTTCTTCTGGTACTAAATGGGTGTGTTTGTTTTCCACGGTTTTTATTTTATACTTCCTGAAAGCATATTTCTGGATTTCAATATATTCTTTATTAATAGCAATATTTATGTGGCGTTTTAAATGTTTCATATGTTTCGCAATGGTATTGGTATGATATCCTTTCTGTTGCAGGAAGTACTCAAAAGATGAAACAAACTCGAATGTCAAATCGGAAAATACTATATCCCTTTTGAATTCTTGCAGCAATAGAAGAGTAGAAAGATGATTGCGTTTGGTGCTGTCCTTTAAAGACGAATTCGAAACCTCTTGCTTAAAGAAAGATATAAATGAAGAATTGTTCTCTCTGGTAGCTAAAGCATCCTTTAATAATTCCAATGATATACGTTTGCCCTGCTGCCATAATTCCAATTCTTTTTTCTCTATTGCTGCGACAAATTCGTAAATCAGGCGGTTGAGAGCATCTGCATTAGGGTGGTTTTTTACAACTAGTTTTTTTGCATCCCATTGTTCCGGTTTCAGATAGACTTTGGTTGAAAAGTATTTCTTCTTTCTGTCCAAATAAGCTTCTACTTGTACCAGTGCCATTCCTCTTTTGTTCAGACATTTCTTTCTGTTGTACACAAGACTGTAAATAATTTTATTCATCTCAAGTTATTTTGATTAATACTATAAACAAATAAGATGATATTCTGTGCAAAACAGGGTTTGAATAAGAATTAATATCTGCAAAAAAAGACTCTTTCTTTGACGGTCTGTTCTTTGAAGTCACTCAAAAGATTCAAGATATCTTGCTTTATCGGATGCACTAGCGTAAATATGAGAGCGTTTTTAACTATTTTATTTTAAAATATATATATTCGGATTAATAATAGAACAAAATGATTAAAACATAGTGGTAGTAAACATTACCATTTTAAGGTTCTGTAATTGCATAAAACATGCTATTCAGCATAAAATAATCGAAATTCTTAACAGATTGATAGATTTACAAGGTTTTTTCAATAAAATAGTTGTTCGTTTCAGTTTTATTAATATATTTGCACTTTGTTAGAGTAAAGAAACAATTAATGTAAAGTTAAACTTTAAGAGAGAATTTATGAAAAGAAAATTAATGCTGTTATTGGCCTGCCTTTTTGTGGGTATAGGTCTGGTAACTGCCCAAACACAGAAAGTCACAGGTGTTGTGATTTCTGAAGAAGATGGGCAGCCAGTTATTGGAGCTTCTGTATTGGTAAAAGGTACGCAAATCGGTGCTATTACCAATGTAGATGGTGATTTTACATTACTGAATGTACCAAGTTCTGCGAAAACTTTGCAGATTTCATACATCGGTATGCAGACTCAGGAAGTGGCTATCAAACCGAACTTAAAAGTGGTATTGAAACCTGATACTGAGGTGCTTGATGAAGTTGTAGTAACCGGATATGGAACCTTCAAAAAGTCCTCATTTACAGGTTCTGCATCAAATGTGACTACCGAAAAGTTACAGGATTTACCTTCTATCAGCGTGCAAGATCGTTTGGCAGGTTCTGTTGCCGGTGTTCAAATCACTTCTACTTCCGGTCAGCCCGGCTCCGTTGCCTCTGTGCGTATTCGCGGTATGGGGTCTATCAATGCCAGCAATGAACCATTATATGTCATTGACGGAGTGCCCATGCTGAACGGAAACGTCAGCGAATTCACTTACGCAGATTCCGGTAACAGTCTAATGGCTACACTGAATAGCAATGACATAGAGTCCATGACGGTGATCAAAGATGCTGCGGCTGCCTCATTGTATGGTTCGCGTGCCGCTAATGGTGTTATTGTCATAACAACCAAAAAAGGCTCTGCTGGCAAAACCAAGATAGGGGTAAGAGCAGACTGGGGTATGTCTAATATGGCAATCGATTATCGACCGATTCTCGATGGTAAGCAAAGACGTGAAATCCTGCACTTGGGATTTGAGAATTATGCCAAATATACCCTTGGTTATGATGCAGAACAAGCAGCAGCTTTGGCCAATAAAAACATCGATGAATATGCAGCAGAACCCTGGTCAGGATATACAGACTGGAAAGATGTCTTATTCCGTAACGGTAGCCACCAGAATTATGAAGTAAATGCACAAGGCGGTAATGAAAAAACGAGGTTTTATACTTCTTTTGCTTATACAAAGCAAGAAGGTATTACAAATGTATCAGGCTATGAGCGTTTCACCGGTCGCGCCAATGTTACACACCAAACCGACAAAGTGTTATTGGAAGCCAACGCCATGTATACTAATTCAACCCAAAACGTAAATAATGAAGGGACCAGCTTTGCAAGCCCTATCATGTGCTATGCAATGACTGCCTCTCCCTCTACATATCCATATAATGAAGACGGTTCATTCAGCAGTAATTTCCCTGCACTGAATGGTGCCAACCCTATACAAACTGAAACATATAATTACAACAGGGCTACCATAAACCGCTTCCTCGGTTCAATGGCCGCTACCTGGACTATTTGGGATAATCTGAAATTGAAAGAAGCCATCAGCTATGACTTCAACCAAAACAATGAACGTATATGGTGGGATCCCCGCAGCAACGACGGTCGCTCATCAAACGGTGTTTATCAGCGCGTTATGGGCAACAGAGGGCAGTTAAATACACAAACACAATTATCTTACAACAAATCCTTCGGATTACACAATCTGGATGCTTTGGTAGGCTTTGAAACCGAAGATTATAAATATGATTATTTATATGCCAACGGAAACCAATACCCTTCTTACCTGCCGGAAATAGAAAATGCAGGCGATAGCCGTGCTTCAAGCCATGTAGAACGATACAGAATGACTTCTTTCCTGGGACGTATCAATTATGACTACAATAACAAGTATTATTTTAGTGCAAGTTATCGCCGGGATGGTAGTTCCCGCTTGTCAAGAGAAAGCCGTTGGGGAGATTTCTGGTCTATATCCGGTTCTTGGAGACTGAGTGAAGAAGCTTTCATGCAGGATATCAAGCATGTGCTGACCGATGCCAAATTACGTGTATCTTACGGTGTGAACGGTACACAACCCACAGATTTGTACGGCTATTTGGGCGTATATGAATTTGGTTATAACTATGCAGGAAATGGCGGTTCGGCTGAAGCTCGTTTTGACAATCCCAATATGAAATGGGAAAAGAATTACGCAACCAACGTAGGTTTGGACGTTACGCTGTGGAACAGATTGTCGATTACTGCAGAATGGTATAACCGAGACACTAAGGATTTGTTGATGAGCAAGAATATTTCAGCCGTGCCGGGTGTAATCAACAGTAGCGGTGGAGCCACTATGCTGATGAATGTCGGTTCTATGAGAAACCGCGGTGTTGAATTTGAAATTAAATCCACCAATATCCAAAATAAAGACTGGTATTGGAGCACATCCTTGAACTTCGGACACAACAAAAACATCTTGTTAAAACTGGACGGCGAACAGAACGAAATGCTTGACGGCATAGCCATTCATCGTATCGGAGAGGCTTATCAATCATTCTATGCTTACGAATACGCAGGTGTTGATCCGGAAACCGGATCGGAAATGTTCTACATTAACGGAGAAGATGGAAGTCGTGAAACCACCATACATTCGAATGAGGCCAATAAGGTGATTATCGGTTCGCCCGACCCGAAACTGACCGGTGGTCTGACTAACTTTGTAAGTTGGAAATTCATAGATTTAAACTTTACTCTGACTTACTCTTTGGGCGGTCATGCATACGATGCTGCAACTTGGTTACAGTCTAATGGCGGTACTTACAACTATGTAGGTAATGTTCCGGCATACTATAAGATTGAAGATACCTGGAAGCAACCGGGCGACAACGCTAAATTGCCCCTATTTGCCTATGGCAATAAAAATACGGTTTCTTCACGTTGGATGATGCCTACCGATCACTTACGTTTGAAAAACCTGACCATAGGTTTCACTCTTCCAAGCAACTTGTCCAAAAAGGCTGGAATAAGCAAATTAAGAGCTTACATTTCGGGTAATAATCTGCTTACCTGGAAATCCAAAGACTTGTATGTAGATCCAGAAACCCCTGTTGACGGACTGTGTTACTTCGAGACACCTGCATTAAGAACAATTACATTTGGTATCGAACTTGGTTTCTAATTAAAATCTTTACTTAGCATATACATTATGAAGAAAATATATAATATCCTAGCATTAGCAGCAGTCACGACAGGGCTTTCGTCCTGTGTGAATAACTGGCTGGACCAAACCCCTTCCAACGGAACGCCAACAAGTTCCGCCATTACCAATTATAATGATGCCCGCACAGCAATGTATGGTATGTATGATGGCCTGCAAGGCAATTCCACTTACACCCAGTACTATGCAGCTCGCATGTTCTACTATGGAGATGTCCGGGGGGACGACATGCAGGCACGCACTCAAGGTATGCGCACCTCTTCTTGCTATGAAATGCGCTATACCGCAGATGATGCCCCAAACATGTGGAATATACAGTACAATGTGATAAGACGCGCCAATCGCTTGATTGAGGCTGTAGATAACAAGACAATTACCGATGCGGAAAATTTTCAGGCTGAATTGGCAAATATCTACAATCAGGCCAAAGTAATACGCGCCTTAGTACATTTTGATTTGGTAAAAGTGTACGGCATGCCCTATACATACGATGAAGGTGCTTCGCTTGGAGTACCTTTCGTTGACAAACCACTGGATCGTGATGCACAACCCGGACGTGACAAGGTAGCCGATGTTTATGCCAAAGTTGTTGCAGACCTGAATAATGCCATCGACTCAGAAGCACTGACCGTATCCAAAAAAGCAGGTGAAAAACAAGGCTATATTGATTTATGGGCAGCTAAAGCTTTGCTGTGCCGAGTGTATCTATACATGAACAAAAACCAGGAAGCCTTCGATTTAGCAAAAGAAATCATCAACGACTCTCCTTATGAATTATGGACTCCCGAACAATACGCTGAGGCATGGGACAAGCAAGATCCGAACCATACAAAAGAAATGATTTTTGAATTGATAAACAATGGTTCTGATGACTGGGCCGACCGTGAAGGCATAGGCTACTTGCTGAATGAACAAGGATATGCCGATGCTATCTGTACAAAATCATTTGTTGATATGCTGCAAACCGATCCTGCAGATGTCCGTAACGAAGTTGTACTACCAGCAATGTACGACAAAGACTTGAAGAAAACCTATGGGGACAATCCGATTTTCATCAATAAGTTCCCGCTGGGAGCACTGGGAGATATGCGCCTTGCCAACTTACCGATTTTACGTTTGTCCGAAGTTTACCTGAACGCAGCCGAAGCTGCTGCCAAACTGGGCGGAGCAGCCAAAGCAGAAGGTATAAAATATCTGAACGATTTATTGGACAAACGTACCAAAACTCCAACAGCCAAAGTATCCGATGCCATTGCTGATGACGAATTCCTGAGCAAAGTTTTGATTGAACGCCGTAAGGAACTGGTTGGCGAAGGGCAACGCTTTTTCGATGCCATGCGCAATAACGAAACGATTGTACGCTATAGCAGTGAGGAAAACCAAGGCTGGCACTACTCATTACTTAAAGAATCACAAAGTTTCGACCGTACGTATACAAAAGCATTGTTGCCTATTCCTGTAAGTGAAACCAATGCCAACCCGACTTTGAAAGCACAGCAGAATCCGGGTTATTAAACAAAGCCTAACCAGTACCGGTTTGTCATAATAGCAGAAAAGACAAACCGGTAGTTAAGCTTTCTGATGATAAAACATAAAGCATGATATGGTATTTCACGCTAGTTATAAAAAAGGTTGCAAGCGGAAGACTGTTTTCCTGTTTGCAACCTTTTTTCATTACTGCCAAATTCCGGCTCTCTTATTTAATTACATCAAACAACCTTCCTTTACAATATCCGTCAATATCGGCTTCACTCCGCTAACGAAACATTCTACGGCAATCACCATCAAGATGAGTCCCATAAGGCGCATCATCACATTATTACCGGTTTCCCCTAATAAATTGACCAAACGGGTGGAAGCCTTCAATATCAAGAATGTAAGAAAATAAATAAGGGCAATAGTGCCTATAAGCACCCCTTTCATCTCAAAGGAATGTGCATCTTGCATCAGTACGATTGCATTGGCAATAGCGCCCGGACCACATAACATCGGAATACCTAAAGGAGTAATCGAAATATCATCCGCATAGGTCTTGATTTCTTCATCTTTCAATTTCATCGGTGTATAGCGTGCCTGCAGCATATCAAAACCAATCTTGAAAATGATAACGCCACCCGCTATTCGGAAACCGTTTGTCGAAATACCGAAAAACTTGAAGAGGAATTGCCCGGCAAAGACAAAGACCATCAATGTGATAAACGAGACTAATGTTGCGCGCTTTACGATAGAACAACGTTCTTTATCGGTCATACCCTGCGTCATAGTCAGAAAAACCGGCATTGTGCCCAACGGATTAGTCAACGTAAAGAAAGATGTGAAACACAACAATGCAAAAGGAATGAGAGTTTCCATAATAGTATTTTTAGATGTTCATCATTGGAAACAAAAGTACAACTAATCTGTCAATGTCACAAAAAATTAAATAAATCTTTCAAATCAGTAATCTGATAGGTAGGAGCAAAAGGCAAGTCGGTACGACCGGACAAGTTGTAAAACACCTGGTGCATGCCTACTCCCGCCGCTCCGACTATATCATTTTCCCAACTATCTCCGATCATCAGCGAATTATTCAACTCGGACTGGGTTGTCGAAAGAGCAAAATGAAAAATCTCAGGCCAAGGCTTCAGGATTCCGATATCATCGGAAAGAACCACTTTTTTGAAATATTCATCAATGCCCGACGAACGCATTTTATGACTTTGGAGTTCTTTAAATCCATTTGAAAGAATGTACAAATTGTATTTTCCCGAAAGATATTCCAGCACTTCACGCGCATGTGGCATCAATTTGCTTTTGGTAGGAATCATTGTAAGAGCATCTCTTTCGTAAGCCTTTGCCAAAGTGGAGTCACCTGCTCCTACAGCCTCCAAAGGATAAAGATAACGTTGACGGTTTAACTCTTCTTTCGTGACTTTACCATCTGCATACTCTGCCCATAAATCCAGATTGCGACGCTGATAAAGTAAATAATAATGCTCGAACGAATCGAAATAGCGATCGTATCCATACTTCCAGTACATTTCTTCATAGGTATCACGAGCATTGAGAGAGAACGCCCAAAGCGTATCGTCCAAATCAAAAAAAAGATTTTTATAAAGCATAAAAAAGAATACTAAAAAGGCTGTTTCAAAAGCAGGCCTACAAACGAAACGCACTTTTGAAACAGCCCTATCAATTATCAATCAAGTAACTATTTCACTTGAATTACCAGATACTTGGAAACGCTCCAGAATTCTTTCGGATTGGTAATCTTCAATGTCAACTGATCTTTATCATCTTTTTCCAAGGTATAAGAACCGGTAGGATGGGTAGTCAGAATATCGGCATCTTTGGAATACAGTTTGATTTCTTTGGTAGTACGAATATCAACCTGGGTAAAATAATCCTTATTGACATCACCATCTTTCAAGACCGAACCTTTTTTAAATAATCCGGAACCGCTCAGAATTTTTTGGTCTTTCAGTTCTTTCTTCGTTCCGAATACAAACCATGCAGTATTAAGCGCTTTATCCTGTTCTGCCACTGTCTTGGCTTTTGCCTCATTCTCAGCAGTCAATTCACTCTTGACAGCATTCAAATCCGTAACGGCGGCATCCAATTCCTGGATACGGATATTCTTAGAAGCCAGTTCGGCCTGTAACTCTTCGATACGCTGGGTTTTCGCATTCAGTTCCTGTGTCAAAGACTCAACGGCTCTTTTTAACTGAGAAGAGTTGGTCTTACTGTTTTTCAACATAGATTGCAGCTTGGCAATCTGCTCTTTGTTCTCTTCCATTTGCTTACGGATGAATTCAATATCAGAGGCTATCTGCTGTTTAGCATTCAGAGAACCCTCTGCAACTGCACCACGCTGCAAGTCTACACGGCTTTCTGCCGCATTGATTTGACGAAATCCTTCCGAAATATCATTGAAAGTGCCCATCATTTCATCCAGTTCAGCATTACGCTGAGTCAGTTCCATTAAAAGAGAATCATTCTCAGCTTTCAACTGATCTTTGCTACCACCTGAAAAGCTGTCACATGAAGCCATAACGGCTGTACATACAATCAAAACTGCTAACTTTTTCATACGCTTTTGTTTTACGTTTTGTTAATGAAGTTATTTAATCGTCTATTCCTGCTACTACAATCACTATCTCACCACGCGGTTCGTTGGCTGTGAAATGTTCTATCAATTCGGTAAGAGTACCACGTACCGTCTCCTCATGTATCTTGGATATTTCACGGGAAACGGACGCCTGCCGTTCCGAACCGAAATATTCTGCAAACTGCGTCAGTGCTTTTACCAAACGGTGGGGAGATTCATAGAAAACCATTGTCCGGCATTCT
>UMDS01061556.1_pt1 | contig 15553 bp, 9 predicted proteins | sample 1964551 | NCBI WGS metagenome assembly UMDS01 (sample SAMEA4836000, study PRJEB28245) | human gut metagenome | biome: gut microbiome; material: fecal sample | place: Denmark | collected 2008
TCAGTCACTCTATCCAGCTGAGCTACCAACGCATACGTTCCGTCCGGAACAAGATGTATTTTATCACTCGCAAAGGGTTTTGTCAACAATTTTTTGAAATATTTTTGATTTTTTAGAAAAAAAGCGTCTTTTCGTCGTTCCAATTTCAGGTGTACCGGTACACCGCCTTGATCACGGCTCCCCGGCGGGGCGCCGGGCGATTTTCACGCCCGTAGGGCCAGCGGGAGCAGGACTACCGGCAAAATGACGTTTGCAGCACTTTTTCTTCTTTTTATTATACCGCTTTTGCCCTACTTGTGCTATAATAACTTTACTAATGTTTGAAAACGCTCCTTTTGGGGCAGCACGGAGGGTAGAACCTATGAAACTGGTAAGCGTGGAAACTCCCGAAAAGAGTGTCTGCAAAATGACGTTCAGCGCTTCTGCTGAGGAACTGGAGGCCGCATCCAACGCCGTGTACGAGCGCACCCGCGCCTCTTACACCATCAAGGGCTTTGCAAAGGGTGAGGCGGACCGCGCTCAGATCGAGGCGGACCGCGGAGAGCACACGTTCTGGTATGATGCCATCAATGACCTGATGGACAAGGATGTGCCGGCTCTGTATGACGCCGCCATGAAAGAGCACGGCTTCCGCGCCGTGGACGAGCCCACCTATGATCTGGTCAGCGTGAAGAAAGACGAGGGCTTTGTGGCCACCGCCACCACCGCCCTGCAGCCCGAGCTGAAGCTGGCCCAGACCTCCGGCTTCAAGGTCGAGTGCGTCACCCCGGCTGTCACGGACAAAGAGATCGACAATGTGCTGGAGCACCGCCGTCAGGCCTCTGCCGAGCTGGTGCCCCACAAGGGCCCGGCCGTCAAGGGCAATATCGTCCACATTGACTATGAGGGCCAGATGGACGGCCAGCCGTTCAAGGGCGGCTCCGCCAAGAACCAGACCCTGCAGCTGGGCAGCAGCCGGATGATCCCCGGATTTGAGGAGGGCATCCTGGGCCACAAGGGCGGCGAGGAATTCGACATCTTTGTCACGTTCCCCACCCGCTACCATGTGAAAGACCTGGCCGGCAAGCCCGCCGTCTTCAAGATCAAGCTGATCGACGTCTGTGTCCGTCAGCTGCCCGCCCTGAACAGTGATTTTGCCAAGAAAGTGGGCAAGGTGGACACCATGGAAGCGTTCCGTGAGCAGATCCGCCAGCAGATCCACGATGGCAAGCACGCCAGCGCCCTGAACCGCGCCAAGGATCAGGTCCTGACCCAGTTGGCCAACGCCGCGGAGGGCGAGATTCCCAGCGTCCTGGTGGAGAGCACCTACCAGCGCGAGATGGAGAACATCCAGCAGCAGCTCCAGATGCAGCGCGTCAGCCTGGACCACTACCTGTCCCAGGTGCACCAGACCCGCGAGACCTTTACCGCAAACGTTCACAAGGCTGCGGAGAACAACACCCGCGCCCGGATGGCTCTGCTGCAGGTGGCACAGCAGGAGAACCTCGTCCCCACCGATGAGGAGATGACCGCCAAGATGCAGGAGCGTGCCGACAAGCTCAAGAAGCCTCTGGAAGAGATCATGGCCAAGTCCAACGTGGAGAGCATTCGCCGCAACGAGGCCATCCGCCGCGCTGCTGACTGGGTGATCGAGCACTCCACCATCGAGGAGAAATAAGCAGTTTTCCAAGCCCGTGCCCTGCACGGGCTTTTTTGTTGTATTTCTTGACTTTTTCTTTGTTTTGCGTTATTTTTATAGTAGAATCTGTAATAAAATTTGGGCACGCCTGTCCAAGTCTCAGATTGGAGGTTTTGAACCATGAAAAAGCTATTCTGCACACTGTTGTCTGCGGCGGCAGCGGTGGCTCTGCTCTGTGGTTTTACCCCCTCTCCGCAGGAAAACAGCGCGGGAGCGGGGCTCATTACCAAAACCTATGAAACGGCAGAGGCCATCAGCAGCCTATCCGTCAGCGACAAATACGCCGATGTGACGGTAAAAGCCGATGATGTGGACCATGTGGTGGTGGAGTACAGCTACAACAGCTCCTACAACGATGCCTTTGGCACGGGCGGAGAGCTGTACAGCTTTACCATTGCGGGCCCGAGCCTGAACATTCAGGGCCTCAAGGGCGACGCTTCCATGAGCGTGAACAACAGCAAGTGCATCTGCACCATGACCGTCAAGCTGCCCCGCAGGGCGTTTGCAGGCCTCACGGTGGATACCAGCAACGGCAATATCACCATCCAGGATATGACGTCTCAGTCCAATACCCTGACCACCACCAACGGCAACATTTCCATTACCGGCGGCAGCCTGGATAACCTGAACGCCACGGCCAACAACGGCAAAGTGGAGGTAAACAACCTGCTCACCCAGACCTTTGCCGCTTCCACCCGGAATGGCCGCATCAGCCTGGCCAACACCTCGGCTTTGAGCATTACCGCACAGGCCCAGAACGGTGACGTCAAGCTGGACCACACTGCGTCGCCCTATTTCTACTGCACCGCCACCAACGCCAGCGTGGTGGGCACTGTGACGGGCCGCGGCGCGGAGTATGGCCTGAACCTGACCGCAGGCAGTGGTCGCGTGACCCTTACCGACGCCAACGACGATAGCTTCGCCATCCGCAGCAGCGCCCCTGTCCAGCAGAATCTTGGCGCCGCCCAGAGCTTTACGGCCAATGCCAGCAACGGCAACGTGAACCTGGAATTCGTGCAGTGAGGCACCTTTAAAACGACAAACACTCCTCTGTAAAACCAACAGGAGCCTGTGCCGGGAAGCGATTCCCACGCACAGGCTCCTGTTGGTTTTTGTGATTTTACTTTGTCAGCAGGTTGAAGCCCATGACCACGATGCCCAGCACCACCAGCACGATACCAGTCGCGCGGTTGAGGGTCTTGGCGTCCGCCTTATTGGCAAAGACCGCCGCAATACGGGCCCAGAGCAGGGTAAAGAGGACGCAGAGGGCAAACACGGGCCAGTCCGGGGCCCCGCCGATGGCAAAGTGGGAGACAGCACCCGTCAGGGCCGTGAACGTCATAATGAAGACGCTGGTGCCCACGGCGGTCTTGAGCTCATAGCCCAGCACGCTGGTGAGGATGAGGAGCATCATCATGCCGCCGCCGGCCCCCACAAAGCCGCAGATCAGGCCGATGATGACACCGCAGACGATGGACTGGATCGCACGCTTTTTCGCGGAGATCCCCTGCATGGCCTCTTTGGTGGTCATGACCGGCTTGACAATGAACTTGATGCCCAGCAGGAACGTCATAAACACCGAGAAGCCGCCCATCGTCCGAGAGGGGACAAGGCTTGCCAGCCAGCTGCCCACCACCGTGAATCCCAGCACGCTGGCCATCATGATGAGGCCGTTTTTCACGTCCAGATTCTTATTCTTGTGGTAGGTGTAAGCGGACACCGCACTGGCCAGCACGTCCGACGAAAGGGCGATGCCCACGGCCATGTAGGGGTCCATGCCCAGAAACGTGATGAGCATGGGGCTGATGACCGCCGCCGCACTCATCCCGGCAAAGCCGGTGCCGAGGCCGGCACCCATGCCGGCAAAAAATGTGACCAGAAGAACATATAAAATATGCATCTCAATCTTCCCCCTCAATGATGGCATCCAGATTTTTGCTCATGGTCTCCAGCGTGGCAAAAAACGCCGCCCGCTGGGCTTCGTCCGTGTGGTCCAGCAGCCGCTCCAGAAAACGGTTCTGCACCTCCCGGCCCCGCTCTACCACGGAGCGGGCCTTTTCCGTCCCGATGAGCAGGGTCTTGCGGCGGTCACCTGCCACGGCCTCCCGCCGGAGGTAGCCCTCCTGCACGAGGCGGTCCACATTGACCGAGACAAGGTTCGCTTTTAGCTTTCGCACCTCCACGATGTCGCTGGCCGTCTTGTATTCGGGGTTATTGACGAGGAACAGCAGGATATCCAGCGCCGTCTGCGGCAGCTTGAGCTCTTGACACAGGGGCTTGCAGGCGGCGTTGTAGCCCACCACAAACTTCTGTGAGAATTCCAGGCTGGGGTTCATGCCATGTCACTTCTTTCAATTTTAGATTGTTCAAATTTGAAGTGATTATAGCACAGGCCGTTTTCTCTGTCAAGGATGAAAAAAGCTCTGCCGGAACCCGACAGAGCCTTTTTCCTATTTTTCCGTTAAATCGCCAGCAGGATCAGCCGCATTACCAGCGCGCAAAGCCACGCGGTGACGCACTGGTTTACCACCATGATGGCCGCCCACTTGCCGCCAAGCTCGCGCTTGACAGAGGCCACTGCAGCAATGCAGGGGGTATACAGCAGGCAGAAGACCAGCAGCGGGGCCGCCTGGGCCGGGGTAAGGGCAGCTGCAAAGGCTGCCGAGGAGCCGAACAGGATGGTCAGGGTGGAAACAACGCTCTCCTTTGCCATAAAGCCGGTGATGAGGGCCGTGGAGACACGCCAGTCGCCAAAGCCCAGCGGCGCGAACAGCGGTGCGATCCCGCCCGCCAGCAGGGCCAGAATGCTGGTCTGCGGGTCAGACGTCAGGCGGAGCCGGAGGTCAAAGTTCTGCAGGAACCAAATGACGATGGTGGCTATAAAGATGACCGTAAACGCCCGCTCGAGGAAATCCCGGGCCTTTTCCCAGAGCAGCTGGGCCACGTTTTTCAGGCCCGGCAGGCGATAGTTGGGCAGCTCCATCACAAAGGGCACGGCCTCGCCCTTGAAGACCGTTCCCTTGAGGAGAATGGCCATTCCTACGCCCACGAGGATGCCAAGGAAATACAATCCCACCATGACCAACGCGGCCTGACGCGGGAAAAATGCCGCTGCAAACAGGCTGTAAATGGGCAGCTTGGCCGAGCAGCTCATAAACGGAGTGAGCAGGATGGTCATTTTTCGGTCACGCTCCGAGGGGAGGGTGCGGCTGGCCATCACGCCGGGCACTGTACAGCCAAAGCCGATGAGCATAGGCACGATGCTGCGGCCCGAAAGACCGATGCGGCGGAGCAGTTTATCCATGACGAACGCCACACGGGCCATGTAGCCGGTATCTTCCAGCAGGGAGAGGAAGAAGAACAGGGTCACAATGATGGGCAGAAAGCTCAGCACGCTGCCCACGCCTGTAAAGATGCCGTCGATGACCAGTGAGTGCACCGCCGGGTTGACTTCCCATGACGTAAGGGCGTTATCCGTCAAGGTGGTCAGCCGGTCAATTCCCGCTGCCAGCAGGTCCTGCAGGCCGGAACCGATGACGCCGAACGTCAGATAGAACACCAGCGCCATGATGCCCACAAAGGCCGGGATGGCCGTATATTTGCCGGTGAGGATCCGGTCAATGCGGTTGCTGCGGAGCTGCTCCTTGCTCTGATGGGGCTTGACAACGGTCTGAGCCACCAGCTGGTGGATAAAGTGGAACCGCATATCCGCAATGGCAGCAGCCCGGTCCAGCCCGCGCTCCTGCTCCATCTGGAGGATGATGTGCTCGATCATTTCTTTTTCGTTCTGATCCAGCTGCAGGGCCTCCTCTATGCGGTGGTCGCCCTCCACCAGCTTCGTGGCGGCAAAACGCACCGGGATGCCAGCTGTCTTGGCGTGGTCCTCAATGAGATGGATGATGCCATGGATGCAGCGGTGGACCGCACCGCCGTGGTCGTCCTCGCCACAGAAATCCAGCCGGCCCGGGCGTTCCTGATACTTTGCCACATGGATGGCATGGTCTACCAGCTCATCCACACCCTCGTTCTTGGCCGCGGAGATGGGCACCACCGGGATGCCCAGCATGGCCTCCATCTGGTTGATGCGGATGGTACCGCCATTTCCGCGCACCTCATCCATCATATTCAGCGCCAGCACCATGGGGGTATCCAGCTCCATGAGCTGCATCGTTAAGTACAGGTTCCGTTCAATGTTGGTGGCATCCACGATGTTGATGATGCCGGTGGGTTTCTCATTGATGAGGAACTGCCGGGTGACGATTTCCTCGCTGGAATAGGGCGACATGGAGTAAATGCCGGGCAGATCGGTCACTTCGGTCTCCGGGTGGCCCTTAATCGCACCGCTCTTGCGGTCCACAGTCACGCCTGGGAAATTGCCTACATGCTGGTTGGAGCCGGTAAGCTGGTTGAACAGGGTGGTCTTTCCGCAGTTCTGGTTGCCCGCCAGTGCAAAGGTGAGGGTCGTGCCGTCCGGCAGCGGATTCTCTCCCTTTTTGGTGTGGTAGCGGCCGCCCTCGCCCAGGCCGGGGTGCTCTACCACTTTCTGTTCCGGGCAGGCAGCGGGCACCACTCGGACGGTTTTTGCCGGGGAAACGTTGATCCGGGCCGCGTCATCCAACCGGAGGGTCAGGGCGTAGCCGTGGATCTGCAGCTCCATCGGGTCACCCATGGGTGCAAACTTGACAAGGGTGACCTTTTCCCCAGGGATCAGGCCCATATCCAGAAAATGCTGGCGGAGGGCGCCCTGTCCGCCAACCGTCTCAATGACAGCGCTTTCGCCGATGTTCAGTTCTTTCAGTGTCATGGTTGTCCGCCTTTCTTCGACCATTTGTTAGTCTGTATTAACAATGGTACTATAGGCTAACTTTCATCCTTTGTCAAGGGATGCCAACGACAAATTTCGTCGCGGACCGCATTTCATAAAATGTCCTATCGTGAAATGACCTCCGCGATGCAAAAACACCCCTGTCTGCCGCGGCAGACAGGGGTGTTTTCAACGTTATGGACAATCGCAGTGGAAAATCCTTTTATTTTGCAGTGTGGTAGCCGTCGGGGTTCTTCTTCTGCCAGTTCCAGCTGTCGGCGCACATCTCCTCGATGCCGTACTCAGCCACCCAGCCCAGCTCACGCTTGGCCTTGGAGGGGTCGGCGTAGCACTCGGCGATATCGCCGGGGCGGCGGGCCTCGATGACGTAGGGGAGCTTCTTGCCGCAGGCTTTCTCAAAGGCATGGATGACATCCAGCACGCTGTAGCCCTTGCCGGTGCCCAGGTTGCAGATGAAGAGGCCGCAATTGGTCTCCAGCTTGCGGATGGCGCAGACATGGCCGCGGGCCAGATCCACCACGTGGATGTAATCGCGGACGCCGGTGCCGTCCGGGGTGGGGTAATCGTTGCCGAAGACGTGCACTTTTTCCAGCTTGCCCACAGCGACTTTTGCAATGTAGGGCATCAGATTGTTGGGAATTCCGTTGGGGTCCTCACCAATGAGGCCGGACTTGTGGGCACCGATGGGGTTGAAGTAGCGGAGCAGGGCCACGTTCAGGGTGGGGTCCGCCTTGCAGACATCGGTCAGGATGCGCTCGGTCATGGCCTTGGTGGTGCCGTAGGGGTTGGTGGTGGCACCCACGGGGAAGTCCTCGGTGATGGGCACACTGGCGGGGTCGCCATAAACAGTGGCCGAGGAGCTGAAGACAAAGTTCTTGCAGCCGTGGCGGCGCATCACATCCAGGATGACCAGGGTGCAGTTGAGGTTGTTATAGTAGTATTCAATGGGCTTGGAGACACTCTCGCCCACAGCCTTGTAGGCTGCAAACTGGATGACCGCGGTGATGTCCGGGCACTCGGTGAAGATCTTCTCCACATCCTCATGCTTGGTCATATCGGCCTGATAGAAGCGGAAGTCCTTGCCCGTGATCTGCTTGACCCGCTCCAGCACCACCGGAGAAGCGTTATAGTAGTTATCGGCCACCACCACATCGTAGCCAGCGTTCAACAGTTCAATGCAGGTGTGGCTGCCAATGTAGCCAGCGCCGCCGGAAACCAGAATTGCCATTGCAAAAACCTCTCTCTCGTCACCATTGTTGCATTCTTTGTAAGGGCCTTGCCCCTGCTGCCTAAAGAATACCGCTTTTTGCACACGGAATCAAGTACCGCCCATTTTATGCGGCTGGATTCTTGTTGCATCTTTTTCTGCACGATGATGGAACCACAATTTTTTTTGCACCCTGCCCATGGAGGGAAGACGCTTTTTGTGCAAATGAGAGAAAGCGCACCCGGAACACAAAAATGGCCGCCCCGCCGGGCGGCCATTCCGTTCTCTCTTTTCAAAGGCGTCCGCACTGGCGTCCAGTGAAGAAACGCAGCGTGGTGTTGGCGCGGAAGACCTTGCCCGCGCGGAGGATGGTGGTGGGAAACTCCGGGTGCGAGGGGCTGCAGGGGAAGTGCTGGGTCTCCAGCGCAAAGCCACCGTATTTCTGCAGCGGCACGCCGCCCTTGCCCGGGGTGGGGCAATCCTGCAAAAAATTGCCCGTGTAAAGCTGGATGCCCGGCTGAGTGGTGTACATCTTCATGCTGATGCCGCTTTTCTCGCTGGTGGCCCAGGCGCACAGGCTCTGGCTGGAACCGCGGTCCCGGTCAATGACAAAGCAGTGGTCAAAGCCGCCGCCCACCATGGTGGTCTGGGAAAAGCCCGTGTCGATGTCCCGGCCCAGCGGTTTGCCGGAAGTAAAATCCATCGGCGTGCCCGCCACGGGCAGGATGCGCCCGGTGGGGCAGGTCTCGTTGTTGCCCTCCAGATACCGGGACGCGTAGAGCTTGAGCTTCTGGTTCAGCACATCGCCCTCACCATCCAGATTAAAATAGGTATGGTTGGTGAGGTTCAGCACGGTGTCCGCGTCGGAGGACACCCGGTAGTCCATCCGCAGGGCATTGTCCTCTGTGAGGATATACCGCACCGAAATTTTCAGATTGCCGGGGAACCCGTCTTCTCCATCCGGGCTCTCCGCCTCCAGTAACAGGGTATCGCCAAAGGATTTCACCTCGTAGATCTTGCGCGGGAACATGCCATGCAGATGGTTTTTGCCATTGTTGGCTTCCAGATGGTAGGCCCTGCCGCCTACACTGAACACCGCGTTCTCGATCCGGTTGGCGTACCGCCCCACAAACGCGCCGCAGCAGGTGCTGCTTTGGGAGTTGAAGTCGTTTTCGTAGTCGGCCAGGGTGTCATGCCCTACGACCACGTCCACCGGGCCCTTTTTTGTGGGGACAAGGATGTTTTTGATCACACAGCCATAGTTCAGCACATGCACTTCCAGTCCGCCGGGGTTGGAGATGATGTACTCGTTGACCTTTTCGCCGCTTTTTGTCACGCCAAAAGGCTTGGAACGAAACTGTGCCATTGCGCTCGCCTCCTCATCATTTGGTTCACACCCAGCAGGCGCACTCCTGAGTGTATCTTTCATAATTATGATTATATCATAGTTTCACACGCTTGTGGGCAGAACTTTTTAGAATTAACAGCCAATATTTTGGGAGATTTTTTGGTGGTTTTGCAAAAAGAAAATCCCCATGGATCGCTCCATGAGGATTTTTTTGTTTGCAGGGGAATTTATGCTTGCGCGTTGGCCTGCGCCAGGAACTCGGCCGCATCGTCCGGGATGTCGTCCAGGTCTTCCTCGCTGCCGATATCCACGTTGAGCGGCGGCTTCTTGAAGAGGATGTCGTACATCAGCGGGACGATGTACAGGGTCATCAGGGTGGCGTAGCTCAGGCCGCAGATGATGACGACGCACATGCCGCGCATCAGCTGTCCGGCCATATCGTTGCTCAGGGCCGTCTGGAGCATGGCCAGCACCGTGGTCAGGGTGGTCATGAGGATGGGGCGCATACGGGTCTTGCCGGTGGCGATGAGGGCCGCACGGCGCTCCATGCCGCCCAGGCGGAGCTGGTTGGTGTAGTCCACAAAGACGATGCCGTTGTTGACGACGGTACCCATCAGGACGATGAAGCCCATCAGAGAGATCATGGTCAACTGCTGGCCCGTGAGCAGCATTCCCAGCAGGCCGCCGGTAAAGGCCAGCGGGATGGTAAACAGCACGATGAACGGGGACAGCAGGCTCTGGAACTGTGCCACCATGACCAGATAGACGAACGGCAGGGCCAGTGCCAGCCACTGCACCATCTCATTGGTCATCTTGTTGACGTTGCCGGACTCGCCGCCCACGTCAAAGGAGCAGCCCTCCGGCATCTCATCGGTCAGGGTGTAGGCGTCCAGCGTCTTCTTGACCTGACGGGCCTGCACGGTGGTATTGTAGCCGGGCAGAGTGTCCGCCGTGACGGTGACGAACTGGGTCTGGTTCTCGCTGGTCAGGGAGTCGGGGGCCGTGCCCACGGTCCAGGTGGCAATATCGCTGAGCTGACAGGTGCCCGTGGTGGTGGTGCCATCGGCAGACATGGTGGTGGTCTCAAAGGCAATGCCCATCATGTTTTCCTTGGTGACGGGGTCCAGGTTATCGGTGATCTGGACCGTCATGGAAGTGCCGTCCACCACAACGGGGGTCTTGGCGGTGGTAGTGGTGGTCAGGTCCGCCGCGATCTGCTGATACACCTGCGCGACGGTCAGGCCATAGGCACGGACCTTATCACGGTCGATCTGCAGCTCAATGGTGGCGTCGCCGTTGCCCAGGCCGGTGGTGGCGTTGGTAAAGCCCTCGGTGTTGTTGACCATCTCCACGACCTTATCGGCCAGCTGGGTGATGGTGGCCGTGTCGGGGCCGTAGACCTTGACGCTGAGGCCGTTGGCCATCATGCTGGTGAGCTCCTGCATTCCGCTGATCTCCACGGTGCCGGTGCAGTTTTCCACGCTGCCCAGGGCGTCTTCCAGTGCCTGACGGGCGGTTTCGATCTGGGTGGAGGAGAGGCTCTCATCCAGTTTGACATTGATCTTATAGCTGCCGTAGCTGTTGGCCGCGTTCAGCAGGTCGGTAATAGCCTTGGGAAGGCCCAGCTGGCCAACGTCGATGCCGGCCACGCTGGTATCGGTGGTGATGCCCACCTCTTCCACATGGTCCACCGCCATCAGGGCTTCCACCACCTGCCCGGCCACATCGTAAGAATCCTCTTTGCTCATATCCGCCGTGGTCGAGATTTCCACAATGGCCTCGTTGCTGGTGATCTCCGGCAGCAGGGTGATGCCCATGGAGAAGACCCACCAGCCGCAGAAAGCCAGCAGAACGATGGCAGCCCCCAGCGGGATGGCGCGGTGCTGGAAGCACCACTCCAGGCTCTTGCCGTACTTGTCCTGCACTTTCTCAAACCAGGCCAGCTTCTTGGGCTCGGCCTTTTTCAGCACGGTGGAGGACGCCGCCGGGACAACGGAAATGGCCACGATGAGGGAGGCCATGAGGCAGTAGCCGATGCAGAGAGACATGGGCTGCATCAGGTTGCGCACCGTCTCGGAGGTAAAGATGACGGGCACGAAGACGCAGACTGAGGTGAGGGTAGAGGCCACAATGGACATGCCCACCTGCTTTGCGCCCTGCACGGCCGCGCGGGGTGCAGGGACGCCACGGCCCCGCAGACGGTAGATGTTTTCAATGACGACGACCGAGTTATCCACCAGCATACCAATGCCGAGGGAGAGGCCCGCCAGTGTCATGACGTTGAGGTCCAGCCCGGTGAAGTACATCAGCACGATGGCGAACAGAACGGACAGCGGGATGCTGATGCCGACCACGAGGGTGGGCTTGATATCTTTCAGGAAGATGGCCAGCACGATGATGGCCAGAGCGGCACCCACGATCATGCTGGTGAGGATGCTCTTGACAATAACGGTAATGTAGTTGCCCTGGTTGGACAGAACGACCACTTTCAGGCCGTCGTACTGGGCTTCCAGCTCCTTGAACGCTTCCAGACAGCTGTCCGAAACCGTGCTGGCGCTGGCCGTGGAGCTCTTGAAAATTTTGAGCACAGCGGCCCGCTCGCCATTCAGACGGGTATAGCTGGCCTCGGCGTTATCAATGACTTCCACATCCGCCACATCGGAGAGGCGGACGTCGCCAAAGCCATCCACATGGAGCAGCAGCGCGCCCTCGATATCGGCCACGCTGTCGTACTCCTCGCCAACTTTCAGCAGCCAGGATTTTCCGCTGGAGTCCTTGACATAGCCGGCGGGCATGGAGAAGTTCTGGGCGTAGATGAGGGTGGCCAGCGTGTCGATATCCAGCTGCTTGGCCACATCGGCGCTGGCGAGAGCTTTCTCCTTGGCCGCCTCATACTGGGCGTTGGCCTCGTCGTACTGGGTCTGGTAGTTGTTCAGCATCTCGCGGGCTTCGGTAAACTTCATGTACGCGGAGAGCTGCTGGCTGGAATAGCTGCCCAGCGCCTGGGAGAACGTGTTCATCAGCTCGGGCACATTGTCCATGGCCTTGATGGTATCTTCCAGCGTTTTATAGATGGTGCTCATGCTCTGCTGCACTTCCAGGTCGCCCGCCAGATCTCCGGCGGTGCTGCCGTCGGCACCCGTTTCCAGGTTCAGGCGGTTCTGCAGCTGCTGCAGGGCAACGGTGAGCTTATCGGTGATATCGCGCAGCTCGCCGATGATGGAAATGAGGGAGTCAATGTCCCGCATTCCCGTCTCGTTGAACTGGTCCACCACATGCTGCAGGCCATCGCGCACCTCGATCAAAGCCTGCTGGATCTCCGGCTCGTTGACCACGGCGATCAGCTGGTTCACACTGTCCAGCAGGGCCTGCGCCTTATCCCGGACGGTGGTCACGGCGGCACCCACCTCGGTGCCCATCTGGGCCATCACGGTATCGGAGACCATGTCGCCGTAGTTTTTCAGCTGTTTTTCGTACTCCTTGCGGCCGGCTTCGATCTGGGCCTGGGCGGCTTCCAGCTGCTCATGGGCCGCCGCCAGCTGGACATCGATGGTCTCCAGCAGCTTCTCGTTGATGACGTCGATCTTGGACTGGCTCAGCTGCACCTGCACCATCTTCTCGATGAGGCCGTTGGCCGAGATGCTGGACACGCCGCCCCTGCGCTCCACATAGGGCACCAGCGTGCCGCTGACGAAATCGGAGAGGTCGTAGACATCACTGCCTTCGCGGCTGATGGCAACCGTCATAAAGGCATTCATGTTCATGCTGTATTCAATGATGGAAGGGGTCAGGCAGCTGCTTGGCAGGCTGGACACCGTCTGGTCCACCTTGTTGGACACCTTGACCATGGTGCTGTTCATATCGGTGCCCTCGGAGAACTTCATCAGCAGCAGGCTGTAGTTTTCCGCCGAGGTGGCGGTGATGGTGTCCACACCCGCCACGGTACCCAGGGCGTTTTCCATCACGTCGGAGACTTCGCTCTCCACACGCTCCGGGCTGGCACCGGGGTAAACCGTGACCACCATCAGGTACGGCGTGCTGATGTCCGGCAGCAGGTTGGTCTGCATGTGGCTGAGGGCCACGAACCCCAGCAGCAGGACCATGACAACCCCAACCAGCACCGTAAACGGTTTTTTGACACTGAATTTTTCCATTTCTTCCTACCGTTTCTCTTAGGCCCCCAAAGCAGCGGGGCTTAAATTTCCTTTAATACCCTTATTATACACGAGGGGGAGGGGGTTGCAATAGTCCCTTGGTGAATCTTTTATAAAACTTAAGATACTTTTCCGCAACCGGGGAATTCTCCGCTTGATTCCTCAATTTTTTGACCTGTTTCCAGAATTTTCATGTCGAAATCAGGTTGTATACGAACGAGCCGGGCCGATCATTGCACCCGCCGCCAAATTTTTGAGGGCCCGAACACGGTGCCCGGACGCGGCGATTTTATTTTTTTCGTGGAAATGTGGTTTTGATTATGGTATACTAACATCAGAATGGAATATCAGGCTCATTTGGAGCCCGACTCAGATACAACGAGAACAACAACCACCCCAAAGAGGAATGCTATGAAAAAAGTCATCTCTGTCCGTTTTAAGGACAACGGCAAAAGCTATTATTTTGACCCCGCTGATGCTGACATCAAGGCTGGGGATTACGTCATTGTGGAAACTGCCCGCGGCATCGAGTGCGGCGAGGTGGTACAGGGCGTGCGGGAGATCGCCGACACGGCAGTGCCCAAGGCCCTCAAGCCCATTACCCGGATGGCCGACAGCGTGGATGTGCGCCGGATGCGCCAGAACCGCGAGGACGAGAAACGGGCCTACCACACCTGCCAGGAGTGCATTGCACGCCACGGCCTGGAAATGAAGCTGGTGGAGGCCGAGTACACCCTCGATCGCTCCAAGATTATGTTCTACTTCACGGCGGACGGCCGCGTGGACTTCCGGGAGCTGGTCAAGGACCTGGCCGGCATCTTCCACACCCGCATTGAGCTGCGCCAGATCGGCGTGCGCGACGAGAGCAAGATGATCGGCGGCCTGGGCATCTGCGGCCAGCCGTTCTGCTGCTCCCGCTTTTTAAAGGACTTCCAGCCTGTTTCGATCAAGATGGCAAAGGAGCAGGGCCTGTCCCTGAACCCTACCAAGATCAGCGGTGCCTGCGGCCGTCTGATGTGCTGTCTGGCCTACGAGGAGAGCGCCTACGAGTACCTGAACAGCATCATGCCCATGGTGGGCAGCACCGTCCGCACCCCGGACGGCCTGGGCACCGTGCTGGAAGTCAACCCCGTTTCCGGCTATCTGCGGGTGCGCTGCGGCACCGAGGCCCTCACCCCGCGCTACTACAAGGTGGGCGTGTGCGAGTACATCAGCGGCGGCAAGCGCGCCCCCCGCCGCCCGGACCCGGACGACGATTATTCCGGCGTGCGCAACCCCGCCCCGGTGGTAGCTTCCGCCGACGCCGATGGCAGCACGGGTTGCGGAAACTGTCCCAAAAAGGGTAGATAATTCCCAGAAAAATAGTGGGAATTCACCAAGGTTAGTCTGCTATAACTAACCATATTTCGTGATTTTCGCCAAAAAATCTCTTCAATTTCCTCCAGAAGTTAGCCTGTGCTTTTGTGCAACCCAACAAAAAAACGAGTTTTGCATTTTGCGCGGTACGGTTAGTCTTGCCTTTTTGATTTTGCTTTGCTAGAATCGTGTCAAGGATAAGATTTCCGAGGGAGCCCGCCACCCGCCGTGCAAGGGCAGGTTTCTTCATAAATGACCGCACGGGAGATAAGGAGAGTACGATTATGGCACACAAGGTTTCTGACGCATGTGTTGGCTGCGGCGCTTGCGAGGGCGCTTGCCCGGTTGGTGCAGTCACCATTGAGGGTGGTGTTGCAGTTGTGAACGCAGACGCTTGCATCGATTGCGGCGCTTGCGAGGGTGCTTGCCCCACTGGTGCTATCACTGCTGAATAATTGCAGCGATTCCTGTAAACAGACACAAAAAGCGGCGGACCTGTCCAAACGGGTCTGCCGCTTTTCTGTTTCCGCGCAATTTTCCCGGCCTGCACAATTTTGTCGGATTTTCGGCCCCGATATTTTGGCAAAGGATTTTGAGCCTGTATATGGAACATTCAACCGAGATTTTGTATAATAAAACAGAAGTCTATTGTTCGTCCGTCCACCGCTTTGGCTCGGACGCCTTATTGTTGGCCCGGTTCTGCCCGCCCAAACGCGGCCAGAAAGCAGCCGACCTGTGTTCGGGCTGCGGCATTGTCAGCCTGGAGTGGCACGACAGCGGCCACCGGGGCCCCTGCACGGCCCTGGAGCTGCAGCCGGAGGCCAGCGCCCTGCTGGCGGAAGCCGTGGCCGCGCAGGGCCCGGAGCTTGCCCACATCACCCCCGTCCACGCGGACCTGCGCACCTACCGGGAGGGGGAGGGCAGTTTTGACCTCTGCGCCTGCAACCCGCCCTATTTTACGGCGGGCTTCCAGAGCAGCAACGCG
>UMDS01046204.1_pt1 | contig 15248 bp, 10 predicted proteins | sample 1964551 | NCBI WGS metagenome assembly UMDS01 (sample SAMEA4836000, study PRJEB28245) | human gut metagenome | biome: gut microbiome; material: fecal sample | place: Denmark | collected 2008
GTTAATTAGTATATTTACATCATTAAAAGAAGTATAGACAATGAAAGAAAAAGAAATTTTACTCAAGACGATAGAAGGACCGAATGCCTCTATAGCCTCATTGTCTACTACTAATAAGAATCAATCCGAACAGATAAAAAATCTGCAGGAACGTATCAAGGAGTTGACGGCTCAGGTCGCATGGCTGAACCGTCAGTTCTTTGGTCGTAAATCGGAGAAACTTCGCGTATATGATCCTGATATGCCAGATCTCTTTGCCGACGAGTTTTCCGGACTCAGGCAACAGTTGGAAGAAAAACGGGACGAGGCTGTGGAAAAGATTGAGAAGGAATCGGTGGAAGACGTAAAACGAAATCGCCAGAACCGCAAAATGATAGAGGACTTGCCCGTATTGGAGACCGATACAATAGAGCCGGAAGGCGTAGACTTGTCTTTATACCATAGAATAGGCGAAGAGATAACAAAAGTCGTCAAACACAGGCCGGGAATGCTTTACATCAAGGTGATCATCCGTCCCAAATATGCTCTCAAGGACAGTACCCTGCTTCCTCCGGCCGGACAGAAAGGCGTAGAGATAGCTCCCATGCCGCTGATGCCGGTCGACAAGTGCATTGCTGACACCAGTCTGCTTGCCGAAATATTGCTTCAGAAGTATGAATATCATGCCCCGTTTTACCGTCAGATACAACAATACAGCCATCTCGGAATGAAAGGCCTTACCGAAAGTACACTAGACGGCTGGTTCAAGAAAACAGTAGAACTGTTGATTCCCTGTATGAAGGACTCAAACGTGAAGTCTTCTCCTGTGACTATGTACAGACGGACGAGACTACAGTTCCGGTCATTAACAGGGAAAAGCACAAAGCAGACAAGGAATATCTTTGAATGGTAAGATCAGTCATGGAGAAACTGGTCATCTTCCATTACGACGGGAAATCACGGGCCGGAGCGGTCATCGAATTCCTGGCAAATCAATATCACTTCAAGGGATATCTTCAATGTGACGGTTTTGCAGGTTATGAAACAGCCTTCAAGGCCAACCCCGACGTGCGGCTGCTCAACTGTCTGGTGCATATACGCCGTCATTTTGAGCAGGCTTTGGATGAAAACAGGGAGCTGGCCCAACATGCACTGACTCAGATACAGCATATCTATAAAATAGAACGTCAGTGTGACGAAGCCGGCCTGTCATATGATGAGTGCAGACAGGCGCGTCAGAAACTGTCCCGGCCAATCATGGAGGCAATGAAGGTATAGATGGAGACAGAAGGGATTAAATACAGTCCAGGTTCTTTGACAAGCAAGGCCATTACATATGCCTATACCAAATGGGATAATATTATGAGATGCCTGGACGATGGCCGCCTATACTGGGATAACAATCTGGCGGAAAACGTCCAACGGCCCATTACTTTAAGCCGAAAAAATTTTCTCTTCTGTGGTAATCACGAAGCAGCGGTTAACATGTCTGTCATATGTTCTCTGCTGGCCACATGTAAGGCACACGATGTAAATCCCAGGGTATACCTGAACGATGTGATCGCACAAATGCCTTATCACAAAAAGGCAACTCAAAAAGAACTTTTGAATCTACTTCCACACAAATGGAAGTTGAAACATCCGGAATGTATACTGACAAAACAAAAGGAGAAATCTTGTAACTAATACAAACTGTAACATATGGGGTTAACAAAACAATAGCGACTGATATACTATTAGGTTCATAGTGACAGTCGCTATTGTTGTATATAAAGGTTTAATACCTGTAGTTTGCCGAATGCTTACAAACATTCCGTCTCATTCATAGAAGAATTTCCCGTCCTGCTCTCTAATTTTCTTTGACCCTGATACGGAGGTTGTATGACCTCCGTATCAGGGTCAAACAACCCCGCCATGAGGGTCGGACGACCTGCGCTGGAAAGTTCAACCACCTAAAGGCAGACCGGCCCAATCCCCTGCCCGCCGGACAAAAAAATACGCTGTATGCTTCCAAAACCACAAGCATACAGCGTATTTATTTTCTTCCAACAGTTCCAGGAAGACTTAGAAATGATGACGAGGCGGCATCATCGGGCCGTGTCCCATTCCCCGTCCAGGTCCAGGTCCCTTTCCTTTTCCGCCAAAGACATTCAGGCGATAGATGAAATGCACCATACAGTAACTGTAAATGGCATTATACTCTGTGTCCTGACGCATTGCCGAACTGATGGTACGGCTGATATTGCTCTGCTGCCGCAGGATATCATAGAACTGCACGCTGACCGTTGCCGCATTACCCTTCAGGAAATCCTGTGAAATCTGCGCATTCCATATCAGTTCATCGGTATTCATGGCACTTTCCACATATCCACGCCGCGAGTTCTGAGACAGGTCAGTCGAAATATTCATGTTCCATGGCAGGCGGACATTGGTACTGGCTCCGTACGAGAACTGGTAAGTATCCAGGTTATTCTGCTCCTGGAAATTATTTCTGGAGTGCGAATAGTCGAGCGAACCGTTCAAGGACAACTCCCACCAGTCATTACGGTAAGTTCCTCTGAGACGCTCTCCCAGCGAAAGACTCTTCGTCACGTTCTCTTCAGCATCGGCCTGTCCGCTGCTGATGTATCCCACCATATTCTGATAACGGCAGCGGGTAAACGTATTGATGGTATACTTCTTGTTGCGCAACGCCGTATTCGTTCCCACCATACCGAACAAATTCCAGTTGCCGTTGATGTTTTCCGGCATCGTCGTATATCCACCGGTATTTTCATCGTACGTTCTGCGGCTGCTCACACTGTTCAGTTCATTCTGATACTGGAAATGCGAGAACACTCCCCGCTGCGTCTCCGCATTGAAACGGTTGAACATCATGCGCAGTTCGTTGGTGAACGAAGGCTTCAGTCCCGGGTTACCCTTCTTGATATTCAGCAAGTCCGTATCATCCGTAATAGGCAACAGGTCCAGCATGTCCGGCTGAGAACTTCTTCCCCGGTAAGTAAGACGCAACTGACTGGTTTTCGAGAAATTGTAACGGAAGTCCAGGGTCGGCGTAAAATTAAACACGTTTCTTACCGTATCGATATCATAATCGCCTTTCCGGTAAGTCAGATTCGAACGCTGCGGCTGCAGAGACACACCCGCATTCAGTCGCATTTTCTCACGGATCCAGCGGAAAGTCACGTCCACCTGATGGTTATAATACTTGTATACCGCCGTCTTGCTCAAATCCTTATTATAAACTCCCTGACTGCCGTCTCCCCATCCGTCACTGATGAGCCATCCTTCGGGCATGTCATAAGTCGAATTTTCGGTTGAAGAGTGCTTATACTGGAAGTTATAGCTGAACTGCAGGAACCCTCCTCTGAAAATCGGCTCACTGTAAGTCAGGCTGGCACTGTAGTCGCGCGTAGTCGTCGGAGTCGTGATGTAACGGTTCAGGATTTTCCAGCGTTCCTCCGGGGTTTTCTGGAAATATTCCGTCTCTGAGATAGAAGACTGTTCCGTATCCTGATTGGTATAATTGAACTTACCCCGGAAAGTGATGTTCCGTCCGGCGGTTCCCAGACGGCGGTTGGCAATCATCGAACCCCCTCCTTTCACTGTCTTTTTATGCGACAGCGAATTTTTCAGCACACGGTTCAGTACGTTTTCTTCCGGAACCAGCGAGGTAATATCCTCTGCCCAAAGCAGTTCGTCGGTTGCATATCCAGGGTCCTGACTGAAAGTGTACGACTTCTCGTCACTCAGGTTATCCGTCAGGCCGTAACTGACGCGCGGACGGAAAATAAAGGTAGTCATCGTGTCGGGTTTCCACTCCAGACGGAAATCGGCTACCAGGTTGGTATTCTCGTCATTGGCCCGTTTCATCAGGTTCTTGAACGAACTGCTTTCTGAAGAGACAAACGTTTCAGAAGACTGCTTGCTCACCTGGTCGGCATCCTTATAGTTAAAGTTCACACTACCTTCCGACTTAAATTTCTCGCTTTCTGTCGCAAAGTTCAGACCGCCCATCTTAATGGCTGTCAGTCCGTTGTCTTTCCGGCGGAATCCGCCGCCACCTCCCGGGAAGCTGTTGTCGTTGACGTTGTTGGCCGACCCGATGATGGTGAGCTGACTGCCGTCACGGAAATAATTGGCAAGTAACTTGCCGCTATAGCGGTTCTTCGAGCCACCGGCCACATCAGCATTACCGAACCAGCCTTTGTTCATGCCTGGCTTCACACTCAGGTCGAGCACCGTTTCTTCTTCTCCGTCGTCCACACCCGTCATACGTGCCATGTCCGACTGCTTGTCGTACGCCCTTACCTTATCAATGATATTTACCGGCAGGTTTTTCAATGCCACGTTTGGATCGTCGGCAAAGAACTCCTTACCGTCAATCATAATCTTTGAAATCGATTTTCCATTGATGGTTACCTTTCCATCATCGTCAATCTCCGCTCCCGGAAGTTTCTTCACCAATTCCTCCAGTGCCGAACCTTCAGGCAGACGATATGCCGAACTGCTGTAGACCAGCGTATCTGCCACAGCCGTCACCTCAGGAGCCTGAGCCACCACCACCGCTCCTTCCAGCATGATGGCATCCGATTCCAGAATTACCTGACCGACATTCACCCGACTGGGAGCCGGCTTTACCACCAGTTCCTTAAAATACGGAGTATATCCGACGTATGAAACCTTCAGCAAATATTTTCCCGGACGTACGGAAAGCTGGAAGTTACCGTTCATGTCAGACACGTTTCCTGCCACCATCGCACTGTCGGGCAAGGAAAGTATCTGCACCGTAGCCTGCATGATTGAGGACTTGTCCGCCCCATCTATCACACTTCCGGTAATCCTGTTCTTATTGTCCGCATTCCCCGAGAAAGCATCCGTAGCTGCCCAAACCAGCAGCATCCCCATAACCCATTTTTTCATTGTTTACTGTATCTTTCAAGCTAAAATCATTCGATTACGATTTGATGCCATACAAAGAAAAAGGTTTAATGAGACCCGCTGCTGATTTAACAGTTTATCACATTATAGGGGAAGAAATGCTTAAAATCCAAACAATTTTAACACCCCGCGCTTTTTGAGGTACTTTCTTAAACAGAAAACGTTTACAAACCTATTAAAAAAATATTACCCGAAAATTTTCATGTTTATTTCTAATCCATTATATTTGTATAGAATTTTAGTATAAAATGACGGAAGAAGACAAAAAGTTACTCGACACCTTTGAAGGTAAATTGAGACACTTCATGTATTTGTACGAAAAGCTGAAGCAGGAAAATGCCTCTCTCCGGCAACTTCTTTCTGAAAAAGAGGACCAGTTGGAAGGCTGCAAGAACAGTTATAAAGAACTGGAAATCAAATATACGAATTTGAAAGCGGCTCGCATAATCAGTGTCAATGACAACGAACTCAGAGATACGAAACAACGGTTGGCGAAGCTAGTGCGTGAAGTCGACAAATGTATCGCTTTGCTGAATGAATGAATTTAATTTAAGTAAACGAATCATAATGGACGACAGCTTAAGAATACATCTGCTGATTGACAACAAACGGTATCCGCTCCACATCAAACGCGACGAGGAGCTGTTTTACCGGAATGCTGCCAAACAGATTGACAATAAACTGAACAAATACCGAGGTGCATTCCCCAATTTCTCCAACGAACAGTATTGGGCGATGGTTGCACTGGACCTGGCTTATGAAAATCAGCTTCTGAAGGACCGGAACGATACGCTCCCCTATCAGGAAAGGATCAAAAGGCTGCTGGAGGATGTAGAAGCCTGCATCGGACAGAAAGGGGAAATGGACTAGCTTCAGTCAGACCTGTCAATTTTTTAGATATATAAGAAAGTGGTTTTGCGCACAATTGGCATCAGGCGATTGCTTGATTTCCATTGTGCGTTTTTTATTTATATTAAAAATTAAATTATAATGTTGACAACAGTAATATTAACGGTTGTGGCCTTTCTGTTAGGAGGGGCACTCTCATATTACTTTTTCAAGTATGGCTTGAAATCGAAATATGACAAGATCATCAAAGAGGCGGAAGCAGAAGCCGAGGTAATGAAGAAAAACAAGTTGTTGGAAGTAAAGGAAAAATTCCTCAACAAAAAGGCGGACCTGGAAAAGGAAGTGGCCATACGCAACCAGAAAATCCAGCAGGCGGAGAACAAGCTGAAGCAGCGTGAAATGGTGCTGAACCAGAAAAACGAGGAACTGCAGCGCAAACGCAACGAGAATGAGGCTATCAAGGAAAACCTGGATGCCCAGCTGGTAATCATCGAGAAGAAGAAGGAAGAACTGGATCAGTTGCAGTCGCAGGAACGCGAGAAGCTGGAGGCTTTGTCAGGCCTTTCGGCTGAAGAGGCTAAGGAACGTCTGGTGGAATCCCTGAAGGAAGAGGCCAAGACTCAGGCGCAGTCGTACATCAATGACATCATGGACGATGCGAAACTGACTGCCAACCGTGAAGCGAAACGAATCGTCATTCAGTCTATACAGCGTGTGGCTACTGAAACAGCCATTGAGAACTCGGTTACGGTATTCCACATTGAATCGGACGAAATCAAGGGCCGTATCATCGGACGCGAAGGCCGTAACATCCGTGCCCTGGAAGCTGCAACAGGAGTGGAAATCGTAGTAGATGATACTCCTGAAGCTATCGTACTCTCTGCATTCGACCCGGTACGCCGCGAAATCGCCCGTCTGGCATTGCACCAGCTGGTAACCGACGGACGTATCCATCCGGCCCGCATCGAAGAGGTGGTAGCCAAGGTACGCAAGCAGGTAGAAGACGAAATCATCGAAACCGGTAAACGTACTACCATCGACCTGGGTATCCATGGTCTGCATCCGGAACTGATCCGTATCATCGGTAAGATGAAATACCGTTCTTCATATGGTCAGAACTTGCTGCAGCATGCGCGTGAAACAGCCAATCTGTGTGCCGTGATGGCCTCTGAGCTGGGTCTGAACCCCAAAAAGGCAAAACGTGCCGGTCTGTTGCATGATATCGGTAAGGTGCCCGATGAAGAACCGGAATTGCCGCACGCACTGCTGGGTATGAAGCTGGCTGAGAAGTATAAGGAAAAAGCTGACATCTGCAACGCTATCGGTGCTCACCACGACGAAGTGGAAATGACCAGCTTGCTGGCTCCTATCGTACAGGTTTGTGACGCAATCTCAGGAGCCCGTCCGGGAGCTCGCCGCGAAATTGTAGAAGCCTACATCAAGCGTCTGAATGACCTGGAACAGTTGGCTATGTCTTATCCGGGAGTCACCAAGACGTATGCCATCCAGGCAGGCCGTGAGTTGCGTGTCATCGTAGGTGCCGACAAGATTGACGACAAGCAGACAGAAAGCCTGTCTACCGAAATCGCCAAGAAGATTCAGGATGAGATGACTTATCCGGGACAGGTGAAGATTACGGTAATCCGCGAAACCCGCGCAGTAAGCTTTGCAAAATAAGTTATGATACAATAAACGAAAAGGCCGTTCCAGCAGGAACGGCCTTTTTCATCAGGATATATCAACAATCGATATAAAAACTTCCACATCAATTATGACCGCTTTCCACAAGCGTCACTCTGTCTATCCGCAATTTATCATTTGCTACCAAAAGCGGAAGTCATGACCTTCTCCGCACAGGCATATCCTTCCTCATACAGGGCTGTCAGCTTCTTCGTATCCCGTTCTATGCGGTCTACCTGAACCGGCTTCTCGGGTCTGATTGCAATGATCTTGCCCTCATCTTCCAAACGCTCCACCATTTCCAGCTGCTGGTTATATACCTTGCAGCGGTTGCTCAATACCACTCTCAGACGAGGATAGCGGGTATAGATGAAACGGGGCACCTTGATGTCCTTTTCCGATTTCCGGTATTCCCTGTTACGGGTCAGCACCACCACATTATGTTCATATCCCTGTTCCATGGCCCTCAAGACAGGAATGGAATCGATGATTCCACCGTCCAGCATCGGTTTACCGTCCACGTAAGTGATGGGACAGACATAAGGCAGACTGCTGGAAGCCTTGGCAATGGCCAGCAGCCGGAACTTGTCTTTTTTCTCCTCCAGGTAGCAGGCACGTCCCGTCACACAGTTGGTGGTCACCATCTCGAAACGGGTAGGATTCCGGAAATAAGCCTCATAGTCATACGGAAGTATCTCTTCCGGGAAAAGTTCATACAGCAGACGCTGATCCAGAATACTGTGCTGATACCAAAGGTATTTCAGTCCGATATAATGGTATTTATCCAACAGATCGATGTTACTGTATTTGGCTCTGCCTTTCTGATGAGACAGATAAGAAAGTCCGTTACAAGCTCCGGCAGAAACGCCAATTGCATAAGGGAATTCAATCCCCTGTTCCATAAAGTAATCCAATACGCCACAGGTAAATACGCCACGCATACCTCCTCCTTCAAGGACCAAACCAGTGTTTTTAATATCCCAATCCATAGGCTACAAGAATTTAGACATGCAAAGATAACTTTTTAGTAAATTCATTTCAGAAATTATTCCATTTTATTTTCTTTTCCAATATAGCGATTTTCTTCATACCAAGAAAACAAAACTGAAGTTTGTTTTCTGACATGACTGTACAGCGTATTTTTCATGTGCTGCCGGTTGTTGAAAGTCAGAGGGAATCAACCGTTGCACCTGCGACTACCCCGGCAGACAAAAAAAGAGCCGCATCACACATGAATGTAGATGCAGCTCTTTTGATAAGATGAGCACTAATTTCTATTTTCTATGAGTGTCCTTTTCAAGAGATGACCGGTGGACATTACCGGATTATATCAACGTCTCAAATTCGGATTTTTCTGTGAATCCGTATCCGGATAAGGCAAATACATCAGATCGTCGTTCCAGGTCTTATTGACAAGCAAGACTCCTTCGGTTGCAGTCACCCCGGAGACTATTTCCACAGGCGCATTCTCTGCACGTTCTGCGAATGTATTCTTCAACTCATTCATGCGGAACTGGTCGCTGCGACGGGTAACCAGTGCTACCCAGTAACCGGCCACTTCCCATCCATGTTCCTGATAAGCTGCATTGGCCAGCTGCTCGTTGGACATGTTATCGATGGCTACTCCATCTACCGTATTCACCTGGTCGGAATTGACTGCGCGGGCTCTTACACGCTTCAAGCATTGTTTAGCCATTGCCATGTCTCCCTTTCCACTACGTGCTGCAGCCTCAGCGTACCACAAAAGGACTTCAGAATAACGGATCAGGCGATGACGGTGTCCGTTACACATATTCTGGCTTTTAGGTAATTTATAATCATAAGGAGCATCGATGTTCTTTTTGGTTACCGGATCCCAGTTGACAGTAAATACGCTGAACATCGGATGATATTCATTGACATAAGGAGTGCCATCCGGCTTTTTGTCCCACCAGTTTACCAGTGTTCCGTCTGTCAACAGGATTTTCGGATCATAAGTGGCATCTTTACGAGGGCCTTCCGGGAAACGTTTCCAAAAACGGATTTCACCCCAGCCGTCTCCCCAGCCACCAAGAGACTCAAACACATTACAAGAAGTGAGCTGCGAGTCCTGAGACCAGTCTACAATCGGTGAGTAGTTAATTCCCAGAACCGTTTCTTTATTATAATTGTTACTCATGGCATACACATTCTTATAATCATTGTCCAGTTCCAGGCCGTATTCACTCTCTTTGCTGATAACCTCCAATGCTTTATCAGCAGCTTTTGCATAATATTCTGCCCCTTTGTTCAAAGGCCATCCTGCCATTGCCATGTATACCGCCGCCAGAGTCGACTTGACTGCCTGCTGTGTCACATACACATTGACTCCATTCATGAAACGGGGAGCAGCCGAATAAGATGACGGAAGACTTTCAGCAGCCTCCAGATCCTCCAGAATATACTTATAAACCGTTTCTACTGGTGAAAGTTCCAGCGTAAAATCATCATTTACGTTATCCATATTCATTGGCAGAGGTCCGAACAGGCGGACTAAGGTGAAATAAGCATAGGCTCTCCAATAGCGCGCCTGACCGATTGCCACATTCTTTTCCTCTTCCGTGGTCGGGGTTTTTCCACCATTGTTAATGATCATGTTGGCAGCCTTGATAATTTCATAATGACGGTTCCAGCAGTCCTTCACTCCTTTATTGGAATTAGTCGGAGCAAACCTATCCAATTCGGCAGCAGCCTGCTTGTTACTTCCCGGATTGGTAGTAATATCATCCCCCTGCCAGTGAGGATATTGCATATTCGTAAAAGTCTGCGAAGCGTTTACTTTATTATACAATGCATATACACTCATGTTCAATTCATCCTGAGTGGAGAAATAATTCTCAGGAATCAACATACCCTGAGGTTTTTCATCCAGAAAATCACTGCAGGAAGTAGACAAGACCGCTGCAGACAACAGACATCCTAACAATATATTATTTTTCATACTTCAACTATATAATAAGCTACAATTCGATTTATAAATTAGAAATTCATACGTACTCCAAACGTAAAGGTTCTTGGAGTAGGATAAGCTCCCATATCAATACCGGCATCCACATCGACATTCGAAGTCGAGAAGGTAGAACCGGCCGGATCCAATCCTTTATATCCGGTAATCGTGAACAGGTTCTGACAGCTGAACGACAAACGGATATCGGCAAACTTGGTCATTGAGCGGGGGAAGGTATACGACAGACTGATGTTTTCCAGACGGACGTAATCTGCATTTTCCATCCATTTGGTAGATACAGCCTGATAATTGTTGCCCGAACCGGTCAGACTCGGATATTCAGCACCCTGGCCGACCTTATCGAAACCGTTGAAATAAGCCTCTCTCAATGTCACGAAACGGGAGTCTCCCACCATGGAAGCCATGGTAAAACGAACCAGATTCAGGCGCTGTGCCCCAAACGATCCGTTCACAAATACATTCAGGTCCCAGTTCTTGTAAGTCAAGGTATTGTTCCATCCGAAAGTGAAGTCAGGCGTTGCCTTACCGATTACGGTACGGTCGGAACCATCAATGACTCCGTTGTTGTCACGGTCCAGATAAGTATCATTTCCGTTTTTATCCAGTCCGGTCCATTCATATCCGTAGAACGAACCGATTGCATATCCCGGTTTGATGATGGTCGCCTCATCCACCATTCCGGCAGCCGGTTTGGAACCGAAGAAGAAGTCGTTCTCACCTCCAGCCAGCTTTTCTACCTTGTTTTTAAGATAAGTTCCGTTCAATGTAGTCGACCAGCTGAAATTCTTATTCTGAATCAGGGCTGCATTGATAGAGATATCCACACCCTTATTACTGATTTCACCGTCGTTTACCCAATAAGTAGAGCCACCTTTATATCCCGGCACGGTTTTCTGCAGCAAGGCATCCGTAGTCCGTTTATTAAAATAATCCACACTTACATTCAGACGACGGTCAAACAGAGAGAAATCTACTCCCAAATCAAACTGGCGGGTCTTTTCCCAAGTCAGTTCTGGAGTCGCAATATCCGCAGCCCAATATCCGGTATAATCATTGGCAGTACCGAAATTGTATTTCAGTTTTGCCATCAATCCCAAAGTAGAATACGGGTTAATGGCCTGATTACCCACGATACCATAGCTGGAACGGATTTTCAAATCCTGTATCGCTGATACGTTTCTCATGAACTTCTCATTACTGATGGTCCATGCAGCAGCAATTGAAGGGAAATATCCCCATTTGTTTTTACTGAAGCGGGAAGAACCGTCGGCACGGAAAGTCGCAGTCAGCAAGTAACGCTCGTCGTAATTATACAATACACGTCCTACTCCAGACATCAATGCCCATTCCGTAATTCCGTTACTGGCCGAAATACTCTGTGACATATTGACATCCCACCATCCTACACTTTCCGTCAACAGGTTTTTGCCGGAAATTCCCATGGTACGTTCCTGGCGCTTTGTCACCTCATATACAGCCGTTGCGGTCAGAGAGTGCTTGTTCCACTGCCCCATGTAAGTAAGGTTGTTTGAACTCTGCAGCATCATACTGTACAGGTCGGTATTGCCCATTCCGTTACTTGGATTCACACGGGTAGAAGAAAATGAGTAAGATTTCGTATCGTTGTAATCCAGACCGTTTGTAGAAGTAAACGTCAGCCCTTTCAGCAGATTAAAACGAAGGTCAACATAACCGTTCAGGACATTCGCCATGGTTTCTCCTCCGTGCAGATTCAAAATACCCACCGGATTGCTGGCAATGGCATTATACTGGTCCTTATTGTAGTTGCCGTTGTCATCCATCATCGTCATGGTAGGCGAATAGTTCAGCGCAATCCAGATCGGATTTTCCTTACCGGTAGCAAAATTTCCTCCTTTGCGAAGACTGTGAGAGGCATTGATATCGGCTGCGACATGAAGCCATGGAGTCACATCGGAAGTCACATTCAGCTTAGCCTGATAACGTTCATTCTTAGAATTGATTACCACACCGGTCTGTCCCATGTAGTTACCGGAAATATAATACTGTGTCTTTTCATTACCGCTGCTCACTGACACTTTATAGTTCTGCGTAAGTCCTGAACGGAAGATTTCATCCTGCCAGTCGATACCGGATGTGCCGTCCTTATACGCATTCAGCTCTTTTTCAGAGAAATCAGTACCTTTTACTTCCTTCAGGGCCAAAGCATATTCATACGGACTCAAGACATCGTAGCGCTTATAGACATTCGAAACACCGAAAGAAGCATCAAGGGTTATCTGGGTTCTTCCGGCCTGACCGGTTTTTGTAGAAATCAACACCACTCCGTTCGAACCGCGGGAACCGTAAATAGCAGTAGAAGAGGCATCCTTCAGTACCTGCATCGACTTGATATCCTCCGGATTGATACCGTCCAAACCACTTTCTCGTACAATTCCATCCACTACATACAACGGGGCATTGCTCTTATTGACAGAACCGGATCCGCGCACACGGATTTTTACACTACCTCCGGGAACTCCGCTGCTTTCTACCTGCACACCGGCCACACGTCCCTGCAAGGCATCGGCCACACGTGTTACCGGCTGGTCCTTGAAGTTTTTATTATCAAGTACAGCAACCGATCCGGCCAGGTCAGCCTTCTTCACGGCACCGTATCCGATTACCACTACCTCTTCCAGTTTTTTGGTATCTTCCTGCAATACCACTTTCATGTCCTTTGCCTGTGAAGCAGGTACTTCAATGCTTTCATATCCGATATAAGAAAAAACCAGGACTGCCCCAGGAGCTACAGACAAGGAGAAATTACCGTCAAAGTCTGTAATCGTACCGTTGGAAGTCCCCTTTTCAAGCACATTCACTCCGATCAGTGACTCTCCGTTCGTACCTACCACATTACCTTTCACTGTTATGTTTTGTTGCTGAACAGATATCGTAGACGCATTACCGACAGCCGATACAGATGCCAGGTTTCCTACGGCCACCAGGCCACCTAATACTACAGGGAGCATTCTGCAACACTTCAAGTCGCGCAAGGTTGCACTTTTCCCGATGTTTGAAATGTTTTTATAATTCATAGATATTAAATAATTAAGGAATTAACAATAATCTCATGCGAGTATCTCTACTCGCGGCCAAAATTAGATTTTCAGACAATAAGGGACTTCCAAACTTGGCTAAATAACCTCCAAAAACAACTAATATTCAATTTTGGATGCATTATGAGCCATTTTTAGATGCGTCCCGCTTCTTTTTTCATTTAAGAATCATTAAATCAGATTATTTTACTATATTTGCTTATATAATAACACAAGAATTATGAATGGATTTATAAAACTAAAGATAGTTTTTATTTTATCTCTGACGCTTTCCTTATGCTTTTCGCTGAAGGGAGCCGACAATAAGAACTATAGTTTTAAGCAAATCAGCCTGCAAGATGGAATACCGCCCAAAATAAACTGCATACATTCGGAAGAAAATGGATTTATATGGGCAGGCACTCAAAACGGCATTATCAGATACGACGGAAAGGTTATCAGAACTTACAATGCGTTCAACCGGGAAGATTCATTGCCCAGCAACCGGATTATAGACATCATAGGAGACGATGAACAACAGGTATGGGTACTTACTGCTGAAGGCATCGCAAAATATTCCTTGAACTACGACCGTTTCTCGGTGCCTGCCTTCAACGGACATCCCTTAATCGCACAGTCAGCCTGCAAGGTCAAGGACGGAATTATTTTCGGAAGTTTCAGGAAAATCTATAAATATACTTATGAGACACACCGCTTTTCAGAAATTCTCACATTACCGGCAACCGAAAAATATCAGATACAATCCATACAGCTGTTGAATGACGAGGAAATAGTCTGCATCGACCGGCAGAAAGGTATGTACCGGGTAAATCTGCAGCACCGGAAAATCACCCCGATAAGGCTGTGTGAAGACGCTTACATCCTCGATATGAAAATAGACAGCAAGCAGAACTGCTGGCTCTCTCCTTACAACGAGGGACTGAAGTGTTATTCGAAAGACGGGCAACTGCTTGCGCATTATACCACAGAGAATTCCCGGCTCAACTGCAACGTCATTTTATACATTACCATAAGCGACGGACTGATATGGATGGGAACGGACGGAGGAGGGATCAACATCCTTAATCCGGAAACGGGAGAGATATCCGTGCTGGAACACATATCGGGAGACGAGCATTCTCTTCCGGTCAATACCATCCTGTGCCTGCATGAAGACCCGAACAACAAGGATATGTGGGCCGGAAGCAACCGGGGCGGCCTCATCAATATCCGGAAAGTCTCTATGAAAACCTATACGGGAGTCATTCTGGGATACAACAAAGGGCTGAGTGAAAATACCGTACTCTGCCTGTACGAAGATTCGGTAGAGAACAAAATCTGGATAGGTACAGACGGAGGAGGAATCAACAAACTGAATCCGGAAAATGAAACGTTTCAGCATTATCCCAATACATGGGGAGATAAAATAGTGTCCATCTGCGGATACAGCCAGGAAGAACTGATCATTTCCGTATTTTCCAAAGGTCTGTTTTTATTCAATAAGAAAACCGGCACTAAACGGCCGTTCCTGGACGACATCCCCAGTCTGAATAAAAGACTGAAATACACCGGACTGTCGGTAAATGTATTCCAGGAGACCCCTCATTCGGTACTTATATTCAGCAATCCGGTATATCGCTACGACATCCGGAAAGATGAGTTGCAAGTCATCGAGAAACCGGACTCCATTGAACTGAATACAATGATCAGTACCATCAATACTTCGGTTATTTTTTTAGCGGCTCCGAGGAGCCGAG
>UMDS01039513.1_pt1 | contig 15238 bp, 10 predicted proteins | sample 1964551 | NCBI WGS metagenome assembly UMDS01 (sample SAMEA4836000, study PRJEB28245) | human gut metagenome | biome: gut microbiome; material: fecal sample | place: Denmark | collected 2008
TACCAGGATAAGAAGCTGGGGATCACCATCGTGGCGGATGCTGTCCAGGCGGCAAATTTTGCACCGGATTTCCGTGCCATGTCACCCTGGGGAAATCAGAAGATCTTAAGATGTATCCACGATACCGATGGTCTTGTGGTTCAGAAAAAAAGTCCGGTGGATCTGAAGGTGGAGTTTGAAGGAAATGCGCACAAACTGATCGCGGCTCCGGAAGACTTTTTTTCCGGATTTTCCACGGCAATGCCGGGAGATGTTTTTCATGATTCTGTAGAGATCCGTAACACAACGGAGCATGCTGCAGAGATCTTCTTCCGCACATCACCGGAATGTAAATCGGTAAAGGATCAGGAATTTCTGAAAAATCTGAAGCTGGTGATCACCATGAATGATAAAAAGCTGTATTCCGGGGATCTTCTGGCTGCATCTCTCAATAAGGCCGTGTCCCTGGGGGAATTTTCCAGCGGAGAAAAAGGAAACATGAGATTTGAGGTTACGGTTCCGGCAGAGCTGGATAATTTATATGCTCTTCGAGCTGCAGATGTGAAATGGATCTTTTCTGTGGAGGAGGATCAGGAGACGGCAGATACCAGCCCTGTTCCACGCCGGAATGGCAGGAAAGAAGCCACAGAAAGAGCTTCCGGAAATAACAGTTCTTCGGTAAGGACAACACCAGTGAAGACAGGAGATGAATCTCCTGTGATCCTGTTTGCACTGATGGCTGGTATGGCGCTGCTTACCTGCAGTCTGACGCTATGGAAAGGAGGACGAAAAAATTGAAAAGAAGAATGATCGGTGCATGGATGGCATTGATGATCACAGCTTCTTCTCTTGTGGTTTCGGCCAGTCCTGCAGCAGATATGAGTTCGGTATCAGCAGATCCGCAGCAGGAACAGACAGAACCGGAGGAAGAAGAGGAGGCCCCGGACATTCCGGTAACAGATCAGCCTGGGGAGGCTGAGATGCCGGTTCCGACAGCCTTGCCTGAACCGGAAACGGTGGAGAAAGCTTTTGAAGAAGGTAAAGATAATACTGAAAATACGGACAGTGATGAGCTGATCGAACCGGAAGAAGAACCGGAAGCTGTTTCAAAAGAAGGAGAAAATATAGCTCTGACAGAGATACCGGAGCAGACAGAGGATTCGGGATTTACTGTATTCACGGAAGAAAACGCGGAAATCCTTACAGGAGAAAGTGAAGAGGATCAGGAACTGATCCAGGATATCGAAAACGGAGAGATCATTGCTCTTTCTGCAGCACTTCCCGGGGAGTTCCGGGAAGCTGGTAGTGTGGAAGTAATCTCAGAAGGAGAGGATGCCCTTGCAGTTGCAGCACTTTCTCCGTCCCAGTATTATCTGGACAGCTGGACCAGGGTTTACTGCGATGAGATCTGGACAGCTGCCAATGATTTTCTTGGTCCCGGAAATAAAACTCGTATGGGATGTACGTATCGCTCTGTACATTATATCGATGATACAGGAGAGGAAAAGGTTTCACCTCTGTATTGCCTGAAAGCAACTCAGGATGGGTTGGACAGTATGACGCTGAAGAATGAGGCAGTAAAAGCACTGACTAATTCTGTGATCCAGAAGCTTTTGTACTTTGGTTACGGAGGACCGGGGGATCTGGGAACCGGATACGACCCCTCCTGCAGTCACATAGACTGGTCAAAATGGCAGAACCGTTATGTATTTACGCATATTGCGCTGTCAAAGGTATACTTTAATGACTGTGGATATGCCACAGCAGCAGAAGTAGAACATACAGGGATAAACCGCCTGATCGATAAGATCCAGACATTGACGATCCCTGCAAGAAACAAGGCAGCCGTTTATGTTTCCGAAGACGGTTCCTGGGCAGCAGCATCCGGAAAGACGATCCCGTTAAGTGTATTCCGAAGCAGACCTGCAGGTTTTCCCTTTGTTCCGGACAGTATGAAGGACGGATTTCAGATGAGTACTCTTATGAAAGTAACAGATGGAGCAAAAGCAGGGAACGGGATCACCATAACAAGAGGAGCCGCAGAAAAATGGCAGCTGGCCTACTGGACAAGTGCAGCGGATTATAATTCTCACAAAACCAATCCCAAAATGATGTCGGGGACAAGCCTGAGCCTTAAGGATGGAGCATATTTTTTTCTGATCTTTCCGTTAAATGCATCTGCAACAAAGAAGTTTTCCTGCAAAATGCTACTTCAGCCGGTTTCCTATATCCTGGTTGACGGAAGTGCCCAGGCAGGAAAAGATGGAGTACAGGATTTTGGCGCTTACGTATACCAGGGAACAAGAGGAAGCCTTTCCTTTTCAGTAAAGCCATCGGTTTACGGCAATGCAAAGCTGGTCAAGAAGGAACCCAACACGGGAAAACTGATCCAGGGAGCGCAGTACGGACTGTTTGCAGCAGAAGCTCTGACCTCCGGATACCGGACTATGTACAGTAAGGATCAGAAGGTTTCAACCGGAACAACAAACGCCAGTGGAGAGATCCTTTTTTCAAAACTGGTTCCGGGAAAATACTATGTGAAAGAAACGAAAGCCGCTGCAGGCTATAAACTGAACACCGCTATCAAAAATGTTACAGTAACCGGCGGAAAGACAACAACCGTCAGCGTAACGGATATCATGGATATCAGCGGAACAGTATCCATCAGAAAGAAAGACGGAAATACCGGCGATCCACTGGCAGGAGCTGAATTCACCCTGTATCAGTGGAGTAAAAAAAGCAAAGCCTACGTAACCTTAAAAAAACTGACTTATGATGGACAGAAGCGTACCTATAACTCCGGGAAATTTAATTATACCGAAGACAATCAGGGAAAATTCCGTGTGCGTGAGACAAAATCTCCTCCCAATTACACCGGAAACTGGCAGAAGAATTTTACGCTGGATAAGCCGGGAGAAAAGCAGGAATTTCTGTTTGAAGCAGTGAACTACCAGACTGAAAAACGAAGGATTGAAGTTCGTAAGATCGATGCAAAAACCGGTGAGATCCTGAAAGGTGCGGAATTTACACTTTATGAATACAGTGCAGCCAAAAAAGCCTATAAAGAAAAAGGAACTCTTCTGGATTATGACATCTCCAGTGAACTTTATGTAAGTGGTGAACTTTTGAAGACTTCGGATAATGAGGGAAAATATAAGATCGCGGAAACAAAGACTCCGCCCGGATATACAGGAAGCTGGGAAGAAGAGGTGAATATCACAGACAAGGATGCACGCCTTTCCTTTGAAGTTGTCAATGAAAAGGAAAAGGAATATAAAGGGGTGATCCGTCTGAGAAAAACAGACATCTATACCGGGGAAGTTCTGGAAGATGCGGAATTTACCGTGCTTCAGTGGAATAGAGGGAAGCAGACTTACCAGAATAACCTGGGCGGGCAGAGCATCCTGAAGTTTGACGGAGAAACCGGATGGTACTCTACGGAAGAGCTGGTGCTCACAGATGACAATCAGGGAAGGTTCAAAGTAGTGGAAACAAAAAATCCGGAAAACTATACTGGCAAATACGAAAAGGAGGTAATCTTCCAGAAAAAAGAAAATACAGATACGGATACTGTGGATCTGAAAGCAGAGAATACTCCGGTAACACTTCCGCTTGGAAATATCACCATCATAAAAAAGATCAAAGAGGAGGATATTACCTGGGCTCATGGAAATCCAACCTTTTCCTTTGTGGCAGAAGGTACGGATCTATCCGGAAATCCTCACAGATATGAGGATTATGTGACCTTTACCAGAGGAAGCTATGAAACCGATAAAAATGGCTATGCAACATTATCGGTCACTCTCAGGAATATCCCGCTGGGGCAGTATACGGTCTGGGAAAAACCGGTACTACGCTACTATCTGAAAGATGTACGGGCAAATACAGAGAATGTCCGCATCATAAAAGGCGCTGCACCTGCATATGGTACAGATCCCCGGAAGATTGCTTCCGGTACGGCTGCTCTGACAATGCAAAACAAAAATGCATCGCTGACTTTTGTAAATGAGAAATCCAGATATGATCGATATTCCCACAATGACAGCATAAAAAATACCATACCAGTATCATTTTCATGAAAAAAGACAGTAGGGCAGGAGTAATCCTGCCCTCCGCAGCGTATTTTATATAGTAAAAAACAAACTGTAAAAAGAAATAAAAGAACTACATATATACCCAAAGATATGGTATACTTTTTTACAAATACTGTGAACTCAAGAACTCTCTGGGAGGTCGATGATGAAAACAGACGAAAAAAATCCCGTTTTTGATATTCGGGATACATTGGAAAAATACGCTTGCATTTATCGAAATACTACACTGAAGCTTTTTCAGTACTGTCAGGAGACGGATATATATGAACGTTTGGATGAATACCTGAGACCTGTAAAAAATATTACGGATTTTAAGACCAGTGGACAGAAATACAGCAATGTTTATAAAGACGACTGGAAGTACCTGACGGATTTTCTGACATCCCGGGAAGGCGGGACGATAGAAGTGCGGTGTATCAATAAAGACGGTAATGCGAGTCTTCTGACAGTACGGGGATTTATAGCACAGGATAAAAATACCGGATATCATTATTTCATAGGAAGCTCCAGAGATATCACCAGGGAGAAGCTGCAGGAAGAATTTCTTGAGGAACGTGCCCAGAAAGATCCTCTGACCGGAGTGTATAACCGCTTTTTCGGAAAAGAACTGATCGATGAATACCTTGCATCCAGAAATCCCTATGCAGGATGCGGGATGATGGTGCTTGATGTAGATTATTTTAAAAATGTAAATGATACTTACGGACATATGTTCGGTGATGAAGTCCTGAAACGTTTTGCGGAGCTGTTTGTGGCTTTGTTCGACATTAATGATGTGATCATGCGTCTGGGTGGCGATGAATTTGTGATCCTTTTGAAGGATATCAGCCATGCAGCGATCATGAAAAAGGCAGGAAAACTGATACGGGAAGTGCAGAAACTTAAATTTTCGGGAACCACGTATCTGGCAACCTGCAGTGTGGGGATCTGCTTTCTTCCGGAAAATGTTTCCGGATATACATATCAGCAGCTCTTTGAAAATGCAGACTGGGCACTTTACCAGGCAAAGAAAAATGGAAAAAACCGCTATGCTTTCTGTGATAATCTGAGACGTTTTGAGGATAAGACAGAGGAAAAGCAGGAATTATACGAGGGTGTTGAGATAGATGCCAGATATCTTCATAATGATATTGTTTCTACTGCATTTGAAATATTTGAAAAAATGAGTAGCTTTCAGGCAGCGATTGAACTTCTGATGAAAGTGATCGGTCTGAAATTCCGGCTTAACCGAATCACAGTCCTGCATACCAAGGTGACAGAGCAGAAAATAAACAGGGTTTTTCAATGGGTTTCGGAAGAAGAATACAGGCTTTTGATAGATGAGATACATTTCTCAAAAAGTGATTTTATCACATTGTTTCGCCACAATGATGAATATGGTACTGTGGTGATTCAGGAGAATGATCTGGCTGAATATTCGGAACAGGGAAGAAAGAATGTGTTACAGTGCGGAGCAAAAACCGTAGTCTGTGCTGCCATGTACTGTGAGGGAAGCTATACAGGGGCCATTGCATACGTGACCTGCCAGGAAAAAAGGCTCTGGTCCAGAGAAGATCGTAAGCTGCTGGGAGAAGTGACCAAGATCATTTCCGCGCATTATGCCAAGAGCCAGGCATTTAACAGTGCTTATCGTAGCATTGCTGCAGAATCCGGACGGGATCAGCTTACTGGATTGTCTTCTTTTTCAAGATTTCGCGAAAACGTGGAGAAAATGCTGATCGGAGGTTACGGGCCGGGACATGCAGTGATATATACCGATTTTGAAAAATTTAAACGTATCAATGCAAAATACGGATATCGTGTGGGAGATCAGATCCTGCGGCAGTTTTCCGAGTATGTGATAAGCGTTCTAAAAACAGATATGGATGTATATTTTACCAGGGCGATCTCTGATCATTTTATCCTTTTCACTCCATGTGATATGGATGTTGATCCGGAAACATCTGTTTTAAAGACCAATCAGGAGTTCTTACGGCAGATGAAAGAGAAATATCCGGATATGGAGCTCTGTGTCCGCACAGGGATCTATCTGATCACCAAAGAATGTAACAATGCATCTGAGGCGATCGATGCAGCGAATTATGCAAGAAAATATGCTGCTGGAAATTGTGAAACAGGTGTTAAGCTGTATGACGAAGAACTGAAAAAGCAAAGCGATGCAGAGTGAAAGATACAGGAATACGGACCGGAATCTATACTTTTTCAGAATTTCAGGAATAATCTTTCAGGAAAGCTTTTACAATAGAACAGAGATGTTTGCGGCAGGAGTGAGCTTATGAACAGAAGTGTTCCGGAAAGTCTTTTGATCTGTATTTTAGTCTTATGCCTGGCTCTGACACCCGTTGGTGTCAGGGGAGAAACGGAAGATAGTGGAAAAGCACAGCAGCTGATCGAAGCGCCGGGTGCAGTCCTTATGGAAAAAGAAACCGGTACAGTGATCTATTCCAAGGATCCTGACACTCGAAGAAGCCCGGCCAGTATTACAAAGATCATGACATTGATCCTGATCTTTGATGCTATCCGTGAGGGAACCCTGCATCTGGAGGATAGCATTACCACCAGTGCTTATGCCAGATCCATGGGAGGGTCTCAGGTATTTCTGGAAGAAGGGGAAAAGCAGACTGTAGAAACCATGATCAAATGTATTGTGATTGCTTCCGGAAATGATGCCAGCGTAGCTATGGCGGAGCATGTTGCGGGAACAGAACAAGCCTTTGTGGAGAGGATGAACGAGAGGGCGAAGGATCTTGGAATGAAAAATACTCATTTTGTGGATTGCTGCGGGCTGACGGAATCACAGGAGCATTATACAACTCCCTATGACATTGCACTTATGAGCAGGGAGCTCATCAGCAGATATCCGGAAGTTCTTACATATTCATCTGTCTGGATGGAGGATATCACACATGTTACCAGAAAAGGCTCCTCGAAATTTACGCTGACCAACACAAATAAACTGCTGCGCAGCTATGAGGGGTGTATGGGACTTAAAACAGGCAGCACCAGTATTGCAAAATACTGTCTCAGTGCTGTGGCAGAACGAAATGGGATCACACTGATCGCCTCAGTGATGGCCGCACCGGACCCGAAAACAAGATTCCGGGATGCAGCAGCTCTTTTAAATTACGGCTTTTCTAAATGCACATTGTATCTGGATGATGCTCTGGAGCCACTGAAACCTATGAAGCTCCGCAAAGGAGTCAAAGAGCAGGTTCCGCTTGTATATAGAGGGAAATTCCGATATATCAGCACAGATGGAACGAAACCTGACAATGTTAAGAAAAAGTTGATCCTTCCCAAAGAACAAAGTGCGCCGGTGAAAAAAGGGCAGAAAGCAGGGGCACAGGAATACTATCAGGATGGGAAAAAGATCGGTAGTCTGGATATCCTGTACGGGGAAACAATAAAAAAGGCCGGATACCATGACTGGCTGGAAAGAACCTGTCAGGCATTTCTTTTGTGATGCCTGCAACATATTTTGACAAAAAGGGCAGACTGGATGTATAATACAACGGATTGAAGAAATAACAGAACAGGGAAGGGATTTTGGATGAAAGAGATCAGAACAGAAGATGCAGTGGGACACATTCTGTGCCATGATATCACGCAGATCATAAAAGATGAGAAAAAAGGCGTTCTTTTCAAAAAGGGGCATGTAGTGAAAGAAGAAGATATACCACTGCTGCTCTCTGTAGGAAAAGAACACCTTTTTGTGTGGGAGAAAAAATCGGGGATTCTTCACGAAAATGAAGCTGCAGAGATCCTTTACAAAATCTGTGCCGGAAACTCTTCCAAAGTACATGGAACTGAGATCAAAGAAGGTAAGATCGAGGTGGTATCAAAGATCGATGGTATTCTGAAAATACGTCGTGATGCACTTGTGGCTGTGAATTCTCTGGGAGAAATGATGATTGCTTCCAGACATGGCGATTTTCCGATAAAAAAAGGTGATAAGGTTGCAGGAACCAGGATCATTCCGCTTGTGATCGAGAAAGAGAAAATGGATGCAGCAGAGAAGGCAGCAGGAAATCTTCCGATCTTTGACATTCTCCCTTACCAGCAGAAAAAAGTAGGGATCGTCACAACCGGAAGTGAGATCAAAAAAGGACTGATCCAGGATACCTTCACACCGGTACTCCGGGAAAAGCTTTCCGGGTTTCCGACAGAGGTGACAGGCCAGGTGATGCCGGGAGATGATAAGGAAGAGATCACAAAGGCAATTCTTTCTTTCGCAGATGCAGGAGCAGATCTGATCATCTGTACTGGCGGAATGAGTGTGGATCCCGATGATCGTACTCCGGGCGGGATCCGGGATACCGGAGCAAAGATCGTAACATATGGAGCACCTGTACTTCCGGGAGCTATGCTGCTTGTGGCATATCTTGAGAGGAACGGAAGATCCATACCGGTACTTGGACTTCCGGGCTGCGTCATGTACGCAAAAAGAACGGTATTTGATCTGATCCTGCCCAGAGTAATGGCGGATGATGAGATCAAGGCAGAGGAGATCGCCAGGCTGGGAGAGGGCGGACTTTGTCTGAACTGTCCGGTTTGTACTTTCCCAAACTGCGGATTTGGAAAATAATATGAAAAAATTCAGAATCAAACAATATGAGATCTATATGGACAAGATCCATGCTCCACAGGGCGTGCGGATGATCCTTCTTGCGGATCTTCACGGGATATCCTACGGAAAAGACAATATACGGCTGACAGAGACGATCCGAAAGCTTGCCCCGGACGTGATACTTTCTGCCGGCGACATGGCTGTACGTACAGAAACGGATACTCTGGTAACTGCATGTAAGCTGCTGACAGAGCTTGCAGGGGATTTTCCCGTGTATTATGCGCTTGGTAATCATGAATATAAAATGTTTCTTTCCGAAGAATATCGGCCATATTATGCGAAATATGAAAAGGCACTGAAAAAAGCCGGTGTGCATATTTTAAGGAACGGACATGAAGCTATGGTCCTGAAGGGAGAGCGCTTCTGTTTCTGGGGCCTGGAACTTCCCATCGAATATTATCACAAGCCGAGATCACCGAAGCTGAAAAAAGAAGTGATGGAAGAACTGATCGGAAAACCTGAAGATAAAGGGATGCAGATCCTGCTGGCACATAATCCAAAATACGGAAAAACCTATTTTGAATGGGGCGCGGATCTGATCCTGTCTGGACACTATCACGGAGGCGTTGTCCGCCTCAGTGAACATTACGGTCTTTCATCTCCTCAATATTTGTTTCTTCCGCCGTTTTGCTGTGGAGACTTTCACAAAGGGGATCAGCATATGATCGTCAGTGCTGGACTTGGAGAACATACCATCCCCCTTCGGATCCATAATCCAAGGGAACTGCTGGTGATCGATATAAAACCTTCCGAAAAAATGAAATGAGGAAACCCTATGGCATTATCTGTTAAGCTGAATGTATTTGAAGGCCCTCTGGATCTTCTACTTCACCTGATCGACAAAAACAAGATCGATATCTATGATATTCCTATTGTGGAGATCACAGATCAGTATATGGAATATCTGCATTCCATGGAAAAAGAAGATCTGGGGATCATGAGTGAATTTCTTGTCATGGCAGCTACCCTTCTGGATATCAAATGTAAAATGCTTCTTCCGAAAGAAGTGAATGAGGAAGGAGAAGAGGAGGACCCCAGAGCAGAGCTTGTGCAGAAGCTGCTGGAATATAAGATGTACAAATATATGTCCTATGAATTACGGGACAGGCTTGGAGATGCGGCAGGGGTTTATTACCGAAAACAGGATCTTCCGGAAGAAGTGCTGCAGTATACTCCACCGTCTGATCCCCAGGAACTTCTCCGGGGGCTGACACTGGAGCGGATGAGTGCGATCTATCAGGCTTTGATCCGCAGACAGGAAAATAAGATCGACCCGATCCGAAGTAAATTCGGAAGAATCGAAAAAGAGGAAATATCACTTTCTGATAAATTGCTGGAAATGAAGGAATATGCAAAAGCTCACCGGAAATTCAGCTTTCGCAGGCTGATGGAAAACCAGCATTCCAAAATACAGCTGATCGTGACCTTTCTGGCGATTCTGGAACTGATGAAGATGGGACATGTTCATGCAGAACAGGAAGAGCTTTTTGATGATATTCATGTGGAAGTTATCACGGATCCGGACACATGGAAGAATCTGACAGAGTTCGCAGATGAATAATATAGTAGGAATGAGGACAATAAGTGGAAATCAAACGAATTGAAGGAGAAATCGAAGCCATCCTGTTTGCAATGGGAGAAGCTGTGGAATTACCCCGTATTGCCAGAGCGATCCGTCAGGATCCGACAACAACGGAAAATATCATCCGAAATATGATGATCCGTTATCAGGAAGAAGAGCGGGGGATCCAGATCATAGAGCTCGAAAACTCCTTTCAGCTTTGTACAAAAAAAGAATACTATGATTCTCTTATCCGGATCGCAGCGCAGCCAAAGAAACCCACTCTGACAGACGTTATGCTTGAAACCCTTTCGATCATTGCCTACAAACAGCCTGTTACAAAAGCAGAGATTGAAAAGATCCGAGGGGTAAAATGTGATCATGCCATCAATAAGCTGATGGATTATGATCTGGTGAGAGAACTTGGACGTCTGGATGCTCCGGGTCGCCCAATCCTCCTGGGAACCACCGAAGAATTTCTGCGCTGCTTTGGTGTCCAGGGGCTGGAAGACCTTCCGGAAATGGATCCGGTCCAGCTGGAGGATTTCAAGGCGGAAGCAGAGGAAGAGATCCAGCTGAAGCTGGACGTATAACAAATAACACGGACAGATGCCGGTTTACCGGGACCTGCCGGACAGATCAGAAAACAGAAGAGGAGTGACGAAAATGCCCACAACATACGCACATGATCTTTTTGGAAAAAGGGTTTACCGGAAACTTTCCGCAAAATTACAGCATCTGATCCGAAGCAACGGAAATCTGTACCGGATCGGACAGCATGGTCCGGATATCCTGTTTTATTATTTTATATCCAAAAATCCGGTGACACAGTACGGAGTGCAGATGCATGGACGGAAAGCAAGAGAATTCTTTGAAAAGGGCATGGCGAAGGTCCGGGAGGAAAAAAATCCTGCACTGATGGCTTACCTGCTGGGGTTCGGATGTCATTATATCCTGGATTCTACCTGTCATCCTTACGTCAATCAGGTAGCTGCCGAGGGGAAAATCTCACATACGCTCTTTGAGAAGGAATTTGACCGTATGCTGATGTATGAAACCGGCAAAGATCCATTGCGTTTTTATCCGTCGCATGGGATCCGTGCCAGTTTTCTCAGTGCATGGACGATACACCAGGTACTACCGGCGATCCGTACCGGGAACATTTATCTGTCATTGAAAATGATGAAGATATTCACCTGTATTTTGGTATGTGATGATGGAGGAAGGAAGAGACGCCTTTCGGAACATGCCCTTTCCCCCGCAGGAAAAAAGATATCTGCGTTTATTACCGAATTTTTTATGAGCCCGGAGCCGGAGATCGACTGTAAGGAGGAGCTTCTTAAACTGGACAGTCTGATGGAAGAGGCACTTGCCAAGGCGCCGGATATGCTGGAAGAGCTTGCTGCACTTGCAGTCAGGCCAGGACATCTTTCTGACAGATGGGATCTGACCTTTAACGGATGATCGATCCCGGCAGACAATAGATACAAGTGATATCTGAATGCTATCCCCGCATAAAATTAAATATAACAGTTACTGTAAACAGTTATATGAACCGTGTACGGGGTGATGCATTATGAGCAAACGGCGTATGGCCGCTGTCGTGCTGGTGACAGCGGTCCTTATTATTTGTCAGATCTTTCAGGTAAAGGCGGCAGATGACGAAAATCTATATGCACTTTCTGCAGTTCTCATGGATGGGGAGACCGGCCGTGTGCTGTACGGAAAAGAAGCATACAAAGGACGGCCGAATGCCAGCACCACAAAGGTAATGACCTGTATTCTTGCTCTGGAGCTGGCAAAGGGAGATGATTACGTACAGGTTTCCGGGAATGCGGCATCTCAGCCACAGACACGTCTTGGCATGCGGGAAGGCCAGCAGTTTTATCTGGAGGATCTTCTCTATTCACTGATGCTGAAAAGCCATAATGATTCCGCAGTGGCCATCGCGGAACATATCGGCGGCTCCGTAGAAGGTTTTGCAGAGAAGATGAATGAAAAAGCAAAAGAGCTGGGATGTAAGGACACACATTTTGTTACACCCAATGGTCTGGATGGAGAAGATGAAGGCGGTATCCATCATACAACAGCCCGGGATCTTGCCTTGATCATGGCGTATGCAATAAAAAATGCAACATTTGTCCATATTACCCAGACTAGAGATTATACTTTCACGGATATCTCAGGAAAAAAGCATTATTCGGTACATAATACCAATGCTTTCCTGGATATGGAAACAGGAGTGATCTCCGGAAAAACAGGATTTACAGGAAATGCCGGATATTGTTATGTCTGCGCAGTCCGACAGGACGAGCGATTATTTATCGTGGCTCTTCTGGGATGCGGATGGCCCGGAAATAAAAATTATAAATGGAGCGATACTAAGAAGCTCCTTTCCTATGGCAGGGAAAATTATCAGTATGTGATGCTGCCGGAGCTTCCGCAGCTGCCTGAGATCCCGGTAACAGAAGCAGCACCGGGAAAAGAAGATCCATATCCGCAAAAGTCCGATCGTTCCGGATATCCTCCCAAACAGGTTATGCTGAAAATACACGCAGTACTTTCTGAAAAAGATCGTGAGAAAAGATATCTTCTGAAAAAAACAGAAACGATCACATGGGAAACGGAGCTTCCGGATAAGCTCCCGGCACCAATACAGAAAAACCAGAAGATCGGTACACTCCATGCAAAGCTCAACGGAAAAGAACTCCTTTCCTGCCTTGTAACCGCCGATGACAAAATCGACAGAATTACCTATAAATGGTATGTGGATAAAGTATTTAAGGATTATTTCCATTAATTTAGCGACCCCTGGCATAAGTCAGGGGTTAATTTTTTAACGTTCGTGACGAAAAGTATTGAATTTTCTGCAAAAAAAAGGTACAATTATACTCGGCTGAATTTTTGGTTATATTAATAAAAAAATGGAGGGCATAGTATAATGAGTAATGCGACACAAAGCGTAGCGGCTGCAAGGATCGATTCCCTGCTTGACGCCAACAGTTTTGTTGAGATCGGACAGGCTGTCACAGCCAGAGCTACAGATTTCAACATGACTGAAAAAAAAGCACCTTCAGACGGTGTGATCACCGGATATGGTGTGATTGACGGCAGTCTGGTGTATGTATACAGCCAGGATGCATCTGTACTGAACGGAACAGTTGGTGAGATGCATGCCAAAAAGATCGCCAAAATTTATGATCTCGCTCTGAAAGTTGGAGCACCTGTTATCGGTCTTGTAGACTGTGCGGGACTTCGTCTTCAGGAGGCTACCGATGCACTTGAGGCATTTGGTGAGATCTATCTGAAACAGACACTGGCATCCGGTGTTATTCCACAGATCACTGCTGTTTTCGGAACATGCGGCGGTGGAATGGCAGTTGTACCGGCTCTTACAGACTTTACATTTGTAGAGGAGAAGAAGGGCAGACTGTTTGTAAACAGTCCAAATGCACTGGAAGGAAACAGAGTGGAAAAATGCGATTCAGCTTCCGCACAGTTCCAGAGTGAGGAGACAGGACTTGTTGACGGCATCGGAACAGAAGAGGAGATCCTTGGACAGATCCGTACACTGGTCAGCATGCTTCCGGAGAACAATGAAGACAATGACAGCTTCAAGGAATGCACAGATGACCTGAACAGAGTATGTGATGATATCGCAGGCTGCACAGGCGACACAGTTATTGCGCTTTCAAGAATCGCTGATGACGGTGAGTTCTTCGAGACAAAGGTAGCTTACGGCCAGGATGTCGTAACAGGCTTCCTTCGTCTGAACGGAGCTACCGTTGGCGCTGTTGCAAACAGAAGCGAATCTTACGATGCTGATGGCAATAAGACAGAGATTTCCGACGGAACTCTTTCTGCAAGAGGTGCAAGAAAAGCAGCAGACTTCGTAAAATTCTGTGATGCTTTTGAGATTCCGGTACTTACTCTTACTAATGTAACAGGATTTAAAGCTACACTCTGCAATGAGAAGATGATGGCTAAATCTGTAGGTGAGATGGTACATGCTTTTGCATCTGCGACTGTACCGAAGGTAAATGTTGTAATTGGTAAAGCATACGGAACTGCATACGTTGCCATGAACAGCAAATCTGTCGGAGCAGATATGGTTTATGCATGGGATACAGCTGAGATCGGTATGATGGATGCTTCCCTTGCAGCAAAGATCATGTATGAGGGAGCTGACGCTTCTACACTGAATGAGAAGGCAGCTGAGTACAAAGAACTCCAGAACGGTATCGCATCTGCAGCAGCAAGAGGATATGTGGATACTGTGATCAAAGCAGAAGATACAAGAAAATATGTAATCGGTGCTTTTGAGATGCTGTTCACAAAAAGGGAAGACCGTCCATCCAAAAAGCATGGAACAGTCTAAGTGAGGTGAGCGTATGAGACAGTTTTATAAAAAGATCTCTTCTGTCTGCATGGCACTTCTTTGCGTAGCTGCACTTCTGATCGGATGCACAGCTACTGCATGGGCTGCTGATGAGATTGATGATTCTGTAAAGAGTCAGCTTGTCACAACAACCAAGGGCCTGACGGATGCGATCATCGCAATGTCCGAGGATGATATCCAGGGATATCTGGAATCAGAGGATGCTTTCACACAGAGTGCTGCAAGTGCATGGGATGGCTCCAGAGAAGAGCTTGGTGAGAAAAAAGGTGATATCGAGGAGAAAGATATCACAGTGGAGTATTCCGATGATCAGTATACCGTTGTTGTTCCGGTATCCTTCGAGAAAAACAAAGCGAATTTCACTTATGTATTTGATAAATCAGGAACCCCGACATCTCTTACAGTTGATGTGAATTATACACTGGCACAGAACATGGAGAAGGCAGCGCTGAATACAGTGATGGGTCTCGGAACTGTATTTGTGATCTTGGCATTCCTGATCTTCGTGATCTCTCTTTTCAAATATATTCCCGGACTTGTGGAAGGAAAGAAAAAAGAGAGCAAACCGGCTCCGGCAG
>UMDS01053321.1_pt1 | contig 14786 bp, 10 predicted proteins | sample 1964551 | NCBI WGS metagenome assembly UMDS01 (sample SAMEA4836000, study PRJEB28245) | human gut metagenome | biome: gut microbiome; material: fecal sample | place: Denmark | collected 2008
TCACGAATCAGTTTGTTATCAAATCACCAGATGGCACTTCTACCATTATTGAAGGTGGAAAAATCAAAACAGGTGCAATTACAACCGATATGCTCTCTTCTTCTGTAATCAAATCAAAGAATTACAAAGAAGGTACATATGTTGACGGTGCAGGTTATTCTATTTTAGGAACATTCCTTGATTTAGACAACGGTATGATTCATACACCTGGATTCTATACAGATACAATCGGAAATGCATATTTCAATGGTACAATCAACGCATTAGATGGATGGTTTGGAACAGAGCAACATAATTGGTATATTGGAACAACTATCATTACAGACATAATGAACAATGATGGTGCGTTGACAGGCGATGAATATTCTTATTTGAAAGCTACTGAAAATGCTGCGATTGTAGTGAATGAATGGCATTTACAAAGTCAGAACGATAATATGAGCCTTCAATCTGGATTGACTACTCTTAACAATGGTAAGTTTGTACTCAATCCACAAGATAATAAATATTATGATTTTGGTATTGTAAAACCAGATATGAGCAAAGATGCTAAGTCATATAATAAGAAATTCTTATATATTAGACGAGCAGATACACCTACTACTCACCCTCAAGATTGGGAATATTTATTTCACGTGGATTATGATGGTTCTATTTGGTATAAAAATCAAAATGTTGCTGGTGGAAATGTTTTTCTATCTACTACAGGTGGAACTATTAAAGGTGATTTAACAGTCACAGGAACATTAAATGCAACGGCAAATCAAGCGAAAAAAGTAGTAAATGCTTTGAGCATCAATGGAAAAGCTTATGATGGTTCAGCGGCAATTAATGTTGGTTCTATATCTATTGCATATGGTGGAACAGGTGGAACTACTGTCAACGAAGCAAGAGCAAATTTAGGAGTACTAGGATCAAATAATAAAAATGGTTATTATGGATTGGCTCGTCCAGATGGAAATGATACAGATTGGATAAGATCAACTGTAAATGGTTTGATTCCTTATCAGTCTGGAATTGCTGGTGATGGTCATAGTTCTCTTGGTACTAGCACATGGTATTTTTCAGAGGCTTATATTGATTTTATTCATGGTTCTTTAAAAGGGACTGCTGACAGAGCTATTTGTGATGATGAAGGAAATAAGATTTCTTCAACATATTTAAAAGCAACATCTACAGAATTTGATTCGATTACTGTTGGTAATATGATCGTAAATGGTACAGCAAGATTTGTAAATGGTTTAATGGGAACATTAACAGGTAATGTTATTGGTAATGTTTCAGGTAGCGCAAGTTATGCGACATCTTCTGATACTGCAAACTATATTAATCTTGTTGCAACTAATGAGATTCGTTTTTATAAAAACCAGTTCAAAGGAGGTACTGTACATTTTGGCTATAGATGGTCAGATGGTTCTACTTCTCCTCTGATTACAGAATACAGATTCAACAATGGTAACGGATCTCCAACTCAAGTTACGGCTTCTCAGTTTAATGGTAATTTAAATGGTATTGCTACTAGAACTACTCTATTAAATCCTGTTACAACATCTGATACTTTTACAACTGGCACTAGCACATGGCGTAATGGCATAACTGATGGATATGTAGTATGGGGACAATGGTGGAAAGACACTAGCTTAACAAATGATACTGGTGATTTAACTATTTGGATTAGAAAAGAAGGTGCTGTTACTACTGCAAATATGACTATTGATGGTACTATTTATGCAGTAGGAGGATTCAATGGTAATGCCACATCCGCAACAAAACTTCAAACAGCACGTAAAATTGGTAATGCTTCTTTTGATGGCACAGCAGATATTAGCTTATCTTCCATTGGTGCAGCTTCAAGTGGACATACTCATAATTATGCTTCAACATTAAGTTTGAATGGAACGAATTTTACTGTTACATCAAATAAAATCACAGTAAGTAGAGAACAACTCTTAACTGCTATTGGTGCATCGTCAGGTTCAGTAAATGGATATATGTCGGCTGCGGATAAATCAAAACTTGATTCCATTACTGTTTCTGATATTGGTACAGTTGGAGCAAATAGTATCAAAGGTACTGGATATATTAAAGCTACTATAGCAAAAGGTGTAGCGACACTTTCTCATAATACTTCTGGTGTTACAGCAGGAACCTATGGTGCTGATTCTACAAACTATCTTACGATTCCTAAGATTGTAGTTGATTCTACTGGTCATATTACAAGTGCAAGTGCTTATAGTGTTACTGCGGCTAATATAGTAAGTAAATTAGGAACTACAGCAGTCAATCGAGCTACGGCAGATTCAGATGGAAATACAATTAATTCTACTTACTTGAAGTTATCTGGTGGAACAATGACAGGTAATATTTCATACAAAGGTACTAAAGCAACATATGATATGATCACATTCATCGACAATCCTAATGATACTTATGGTAACGGTATCGCTATTGGTGGTGGTGGTACAGTAATTATCGGAGGAGGAGAATCTTCTGATTTTTGTAAAAACAATTACATTAGTGATGGCGGTAATGAACGTCTTATATTGGCAAATGATGGTATGATTGATTTTTATGTTAATTGTCAGGATGGTTCAACAAGTAAGGCAGTTCATACTTATATTGATACCACTGGTAAATATATTGGTGTTTCTGCTCAAGCAACTCAATTAGAAACTAGCAGATATATTTTCGGTAAATTGTTTAATGGAACAAGTGATGTGGCAGGACAAGCAATGGTTTATGGTTGGTACAATTCTAACGCGGAAAACCGATTTGCTAGTGGAGGATTACAAATTCGTGAAAATAATTGTGTGCAAAATAAACAATCTGATATAGCATACGCTCCTTCAATAGGATTCCATTGGTCTAATAGAATTGCAGCAACATTATTGTTTCACTCAGATGGAATTTTCTATTTTAGAAAACAAAATTTCACTGATAGAGCGACTATTGATGCCAACTTGAATGCCGGAAGCATTGCAGCCACCACAGCTAATATTTATGGCACAGCGACATTTACAAATATGTCTGTTCATAATGGTGGAATAAGATCTGGTTTACTTCATCTTCAAGGTAATACATCTGCATCTATTGCTTATGGCGCAAATAATCCGAAGATTAAGTTTGTAAATTCAGATGGAAGTCAGATAGTTGAACTAATGTATACTGATTATGATTCTGTAAGATGGCCTGCTGGTTTAGCTGTCAGAGGAAATCAAGGGAATGAATATCTTGATGTGCCACATTTATATGCTAATCAAGTACATGTTGATAATCACTGTGCTTTACAATATGACAGTTCAAATCAATGTTTAAACTTCGTATTCTCATAATACAGGGAAGATAGGTGTTATAGCCTATCTTCTCTTTCAAAATAAGAAAGGAGGGGTTGTTTGGGATTACAAGTATGGATGCCTATGATTGGAAATATTAATAATCAAGGGCTAAGTAATTTATCAAATCTTTCGGGAAATTATGTGCAAGGAACATGTAGCACTTTTGGAAAGTGTTTAAATGTCCCAAATTCTTCACCTATTAGTTTTATGGCAGATGGATTAGTTAATGCTAAAAAATTCAGTGTGTGTTTCTGGACGTTGGCTGATAAGAGTACAAAAGCTGACTGGAATCAAATGTTGCAGTTAGGTGATAAAAAGACCGATGGTTCTTATGGAAGTAATTTTCGTTTTGAATCTTGTACGACTTATCCTCGTGCATGTTCTTTTCATAATAATGATATATATGCAATCACTGGTGGAAGTAGAATTTTAGGTTCTTCAAATGGTACATGGTATCATGTTTGTGTTACATATGACGGCACAGAACTTAAATCATATACTAATGGAAATTTAATTGGAACGGACGTAGGTAATGGTGGTTATCTCACAGGTTATGTTCAAATTGGTAGTGCAAATTATTTTGGTTTAATGAACGATCTTCGTATATATGATGAAGTTATTTCACAAAAGCAAATAAGAGGTATTTATAATTTGCAAATCATTCATTATCCATTGAACAACATCTATGAAGTCGGAATTACAAATAAATATTTTGGTGATGCTGCGGAAGGTGCTTTGAATTATGATGGCAATTATATTACCAGAACAAAGCTTTCAAATGAACGTGGATATAAATACAAATTGTCCTATACAGGTACAGGAAAAGATATGTGGAAATCTTTGGAAATAGGAAGTCATTTCTCTTTTACCGCAGGAAGGACATATTATTATTCATGTAAAGTACGTTGTCATTCTAAGTCTCATACTCAATTATTTTTAAGAGCTGCTAGATGTGGTAATGATTGGGTAACAACTATGGTAGATACTTTAAATGCGGATGGACAATGGCATGAATATACTGTTTCTCAAACTATAAATGCAAATTTTAACAGAGGAGATGGCATAGTTACATGTAATCCGTGGGTAGAATTTTATACCAATGATATGAGTACTAGCGGTATGTCTTATACTTTTGATGTAGATATAAAAGATATCCAAGTAACAGAAGGACAAAAATATTCGTTTATCGCAAATGAAATGGTAACTTCTTCTGTATCAGATATATCTGGATATTCTAACAACGCATCGGTTGGTATTGGCGTGCAATACTCTGTATCTAATACATCGTTGAATATTTTAGATGATTCCGTAAGTGTAGATGATACTACTCTTTCTGTACAAAATGCGAGTGTTGCTGATACAACTTTATCATTAGCTTCTAACAACGCATCAGTTGGTGTTGGCGTGCAATCTCCACGCTATGATGCATGTTATTATTTTTCTGCAAAATCATATCTTAAATTTCCAAATCCAATATATGCTAAAAAGACAATTTGGGGTCTGACCATTAATATGTGGGTAAGGCTCGATAGTGGATGTGGTGGATATGCTACTATCCTATCAGGTTTAAATAATCCTACAAGTAATTTCCCGTGGATATGTGTAAATACAGAACAGTCAGGACTTTGGAGCTATATATGGAGTAATACACCTCAATATGGAAAAGGTATGCCAAATCAATCTTTATCATTAAATACATGGTATATGATCACATATGTTTTTAATAGCGGAAGTGTTTACTGGTATCTTAATGGTACAAGAAAAGGTGATATTACAAAATATACCACATTAAATTATATCAATGCAGATATGGAATATTTAGCATTGGGAAACTCTTATTCAGGAACACAATGGAATACAAATTTCTGTGGATGGATTTCTGATTTTAGAATGTTTACTACGGTACTTAGTGCAGACGATGTTAAGGCATTGTATCAAAATTCAGCATCTATCACTTCGACTGGACAAGTAATGTTAGCAGGTGAGGTGGTTGAATCATGACAATGATTAAGAAGAATGGAAATGCTATTGTTCCAAATTTGTATGAGTGCAAAGCAATGTCTATTTTTGTCGATGGAAATGGAATGGCTTTACAAAATAGTGTTACTTATATACCAAGCACAGGATCAAATTCATGTATGCCTGAACGTGTCGTAACAGTAACTCCAAATGTAAAATACTATATTGAATGTACTCTTACATGGAATGGATTTACAAAAACAAACTCTGGTGGAACTTTTGATATGTGGTTTCAAGGTACTCAAAATGATGGATGGACAACAGGAAATCCTATCACAGGTGCGCTAAATGATGTAAAACGACCACGTGATGTTGTATTAAGTAAGACTACTGGTGTTTATACATATAAAACTACATTTACATCTACAAACACAGCTATAACAAAATTCGGAATTAGTATGAGAAGTGATTATTCAAATGGAACTGCATGGGTAACTCTCAGTGATATATTGATTGTTCCAGAGAAATATTATATTGACCTCTTATCTTCCAATTCTGTAAAGACAAAATTTCATAATGCTTATATAAGTTGCAACGAAATTATTGAGAATTAAAAGGACTAATTGTTAAGTAATCTATTTTATAGATAAGAGTGTAAATAAGTGGACAAATGTATTTTGCATTCCTTGTTCACACTTACTTAACAATAGGTTTCAAGCCTTAGTGACTGCTACTATCGAAAGATATGTTGCAGATACGAACTACGTTAGAGAAAAGGTTAAAAACACACCTTCAGATGTGCTCGTCAGTCTGAAGCTCTGTGAGTGCCAATCAAGAAACTATGCTAATGTCCTACATAGATAACAGAGAAACACATATACCCTCTCCAACATTGGCAAGACGAAAATTACTCCGAAAGGAAGGTATCCAGAGATGGAAAATAAAATTGAATATTGTTTTGTTATTGATAAAAATAATAAACCATTAGCACCGACAAAAGTTAATAAAGGTTGGTATTTGATTAGAAAAGGTAGAGCTAAATTAAAAAGCAAATATCCTATGGTAATACAATTAGAAAAAGAAGTTAAATCTAATGAAGACGATGAAAGTCATATGGTTTGTGGCATAGATGACGGTTCTACACATGTTGGTTTAGCTATTGTTCAGAAATGTCTTACTAAAAACAAAGTAGTGTTTAAAGGAACGATTGAGCAACGCCAGGATGTAAAGCGTCTCATGGATGTAAGGCGTGGATATAGACGTTATCATCGTTGCCACAAAAGATACAGACAAGCAAGATTTAATAACCGTTCATCTTCTAAAAGAACTTGTAGATTAGCACCAAGCATCAAACAAAAGAAAGACGCTATTTTAAGAGTATTATATCAACTAAATAGCTGGATAGATATTCAAGAATATTACCTTGAAGATGTTTGTATAGATATTCGTGCAATGACAGATGATTATAAACCTTATAGATGGCAATATCAGAAATCTAATCGCTTGGATGAAAATTTAAGAAAAGCGACTATCCTGAGAGATGGATGTAGATGTCAAGAATGTGGGAAATCTAACTGTATATTAGAAGTACATCATATTAGAGCAAGAAGATATGGTGGAGCTGATACCATTGGAAATTTAATTACTTTATGTAAAAAGTGCCATGATAAAACAGAAAGTAGAGAAAAGGATTTTGAAGAAGGATATTTCAATATGATTAAATCTAAGCCAAAAAGATTTGATTATGCAATGCATGTAATGCAGGGAAAAACTTATTTGAGAGAAAAGATTTCTGAATTAGGAATATTACATCTTACAAATGGTGGAGAAACTGCTAATAAACGTATTGAGTGGAACATAGTAAAATCTCATAGTAATGATGCAATATGTATTACAGATGGCATCCCAGATACTTGTGATATTAAAGAGTGGATTATTAAACCAATGAGAAGGAAATCAAAGGCAAAAACTGATAATGTGCTAGGAATTAAGCATAGAGATTTAGTTTCTTATACATATAAAAGTGGAGAAACTCATACAGGATATGTTACTGCTTTATATCCAGAACAATTGGCTTTAAATTTTCAATCAAAAACTAAACATTGCAAGAAAGTAAATGCACGAAAATGCAGATTACTTTGGAAATTCAATAAAATTTACTGGTTATAACAATGTGTATAATATTGCACATTTATCTATAAATAAACACATTTTAGACAGGAGAAAAAATATATGGCTCTATTTAAAGTAAAAGTAACAAAAAAAGAAAGTGGTGAAGAAGTTGAATATCGACTTTATGAGTGGAATCCTTCTATGTTTCAAACAAATGCCACTTTGAAACTTATTACATCGGATTATCAATCTGTAAAAACAGATTTTAATGATATTGAAAAATTAGATATTTATGCAGGAGAAAACTTCCTAGCTGCATTTACAGCATATGATAGCTTTTCTTCTGCTATGGCTTTTAGTTCACAATTTTATGAGCCTGAAAGTCGTTTTGTTGACGTTATCGAAATCAATCTAACAAAAGCTGATTTAGTGAATCAAGTGCAAAAACTTGATGCTAAAATCAATCCGGTAATAAATCCAGATGAGATGGATTTAGAAGAATATAAAACATATATCCATAATCAAGTATCTCAATCTGCTCAAGCGGATATTTTTAATGGACAGGATATTGTTATGTCAGATGGAAGCACAGGACATTTCACGTTCACTCTCGAAGATCAAAGTAATACTGCTTCCGCTATGGCTTCGGTTAGAGAACTATTAGGACAGGGAGTTCCTATTGAACAACTTTCTGTCCCATATCATTCATCTGGAAATCCATGCGAAATGTTTTCAGTAGTAGATTTTACAAATATCTATACAACATTATATCTTCATTCTACTTATGTGCAAACATATTGTAATGCCATCAACATGCTAATTAAAGTATGTGAATCTAAAGAAGAACTTACAAAAATTACATATGGAATGGAACTTCCAGAAGAATCTATGAATCGTGTAAATGAAATCGTAGCATCTTCCAAAGCGTTTATGATGAAGATTGTAGAACCATATCTTCCAAAAACTGATACAGATACAACTGGTAAGGATGAATCTAGCAAAGATGATACTACAAAAGATAATGTGAATACAGATTCTTCAACGGAATCATCATCTGAAACAAAGAACAACTAATCAAAAGAATGAATTAATTTAAAGGAGATTTTAATATGAGTAATTTCAAGAAAATGACACTAAAGAATGTAGAGCTTATCAATATTTATGCGTATATCAATCGTACAGAAAAAGTAATTGATAAAAAAGGGAATGTTGAAAAAGATGAAAATGGCAATGAGAAAACATACTCCCCTACTTTTGAGCTTATTAAGAATTTTAACACAAAAGCAAAGTGGGCGTTTCGTGTAAATCTCAAAAAGATTGAAGAAGCTAATAAACTTTATGAAGAGGCACTCAGAGAATTTCAGTCCGAATATGCTGATGATGAACACTCTACAGAAGAGGTTATGAAAGATGAAAAAGGTAATCCTGTAAAAAATGAACAAGGTGAAGAGATTAAGACAAGAACTGTTAAAAAGGAATTTTTTGATGAGTTTCAGAATAAATACCAGGAACTTTTAGTACAAGAAAATGAGATCAATTTCAAGCTTATCACTATTGATGATATCGAAGATGCAACCCCATCTTTTGCAGACCTTGAGATGCTATCATTTATGATTGATGATGAGGACGAATAATATCGTCCTCTTTTTTGAAAGGGGGCACGATTTATTTGGCTCAATTAAATAATTTGATCGTGACAGGTAGCTCACGATTTTTGAATAAGGTTTATTTTAGTAATGGTGGTACATTTAATGGAAATTTGAATGTTAATAATGGTAGTCTACAATTATACGATAGAGTTGCATTAGAAGGATATGATTCTTGGCTTCGTATCAATGAACCAAAACATTTTACATCGGGTATTTATTGTGGTGATGGAACATTGAGAACTGATGGAGAATTTCAAGTTGGAGAAGGTGGAAATTACTTTAAAGCAAATAGTTCTGCTATCACTTGTAATAAATCATTGATAGCAAATGCGGGTGTTGATTTTAGATATGGAGCTTCAATTAGAAATGCAGGTTTGGAATTATATTTTTCAACTCCATTTATAGATTTTCATTTTGATAACAGCAATAATGATTATACTTCGAGAATTATTGAAGGTGGTAAAGGTGTTCTAAGTATCAATGGCGTAAACTGTTCAAGTTCAAATTTAACTGCAAACAATGTTAGTGCAACAAACGTCAATGTTTCTTCACGTATCAATGCGGATGCTGCAACAGCTATATTTAATAATGTCTATGTTAAAGATGAACTTCGTAGTACAACATGGGCGATTGATAATATCACAAATCTAGGTTCTACATTCTATGTATCTCCGTGTATTATCTTCACAAATCCAAGTGTTTATATTAATTCAAAATCTGGCACTACTGTTACTCTTACTATTACTGATAACAATATTATAAGTTCTAGTATTGGCGGTCAGACATGGACTTCTGGTAGTAAAATTAAACTTATGGGACGTATCAATACATCGGTTCTTGGTATAGTGAATGGTACAATGGCAAGACAATTAAATACTACTACTGCTAAAACAGCATATATCACATTAAATTTTGCAACTACTGACGATTGTGCAGGAATTGAACAAGGTAAGACTTATTCTGGTTCATCTGTTGGTGATTTAAAAATGATGATGTATGAGGTCAATCTTAATGTTAATGGTACAACTAAGAATAGACCTGTAGGAATCAGAATGTCGTCTTATAATGAAGATAAGAAATCTAGTATTGATATTTATAATGGTACTGTCGATGATGGTAAGCCTATTGTGCGAATGGGATATTTAGGTGGACTTCCTGCTGTTAATGGAGAAAATCCTACGGGGTATGGATTCTATGCAGTAGGCAATGCTTTCTTTAGTGGTAGGATTGTAAGTGGTTCTGGTAAGATTGGTGGATTTAGCATATCTGATTATAAATTAGTCAATGATGCAGGAAATAATAATGTAATCGGATTGTGTAGTACGCCCAATAAAGAATGGGCTATTTGGACAGGAGCATCTAAAGGTGGTGATGCGCCATTCCATGTAGGTCATGATGGAGGATTATATGCTTCTAAAGCCACAATCAAAGGTAGCATTACTGCAACGAGTGGTAAGATTGGTAACTGTAGTATTGAAAATGGTCGCCTTGTCCTTGGTGATACCATGAATTACGCAAATCTCAATGCTAATACATATGGTAATTATGGATTCAAATTAGTTGCTGATGGAAATAACAATCCTTGGTTTCAGTTCAATGATACACCACAGAGAGATATTCTTATAAGTCCTGTTGGATATAATTCATATAAGTGTAATGGTGGCGAATGGTTCAGAATTGAATTTGAGTTTTCATCTACTGTACAAGCTACTACAGCAGAAACGTATGGTTCTAATACATATGTAAATATTAACGTGGGACTATATGGAATAAATACAAGTGGTTCAAGTTGTTGGTTTATTCCAGTTGGTGCAAGGGGAAATTCTACTGGATCTGTTCAAAAAGTTTCAACTGCTATACACCTGGATTCGAGTGTTAGAAGTTTTTCTGTTTTTGTACAATGTCAAGGTTCTGGTACATTTTCAGGTACGCTTAGAATCCGTAATGTTTCTGTATATAGAATGATGGGGAATGAGTTAATAGTTGATGGTGCTATTACGGCAGCTAAGATCAGATCTGGCGAAGTCACAGCAAATGCTATTGCATCAAATGCCATTACGTCAGATAAGATCAACGTATCTCAATTATCTGCCATTTCTGCTGATCTTGGTAGTATAACAGGTGGTTCAATTAATATTGGAAATGGAAAGTTTAAAGTTGATTCTAGTGGTAATTTTACTGCCACAAATGGCAGTCTTACTGGAACAGTTAATGCTACTACTATGAGAGCAAAACAATCAATTTCTGTTTATAGTGATACGTTTGATACCTATCAGAAAATTATCGAATGGTCAGGGCAATCTGGTTTAAATATAGGTTTAATAGGTGATGGAAAAACATCTGGGGTATCAGGCGCAAGCATTATTTTATATGGTAAAACAATTTATTGCTATGATGATTTATCAGTCCTTCTAAATTTGAACGTAGGTAAAAATTTAGTTGCCGAAACAATATCAGCTACTTCTACAATATCAGCTAATTCAATTGATGCTACTACTATATATACAAATAATAAAAATACCTCTATGGGAGTAAATTTATATACAAGTGGAACATTGACTGTTAAAAGTGGAACAACGTTAAAAAGTACGTTACATGTTGATGGAGAATCAGGATTTTATGGAAAAGTAACAGCTCGAAGTTCCTTTGCGTTTCTTGATTATAATGCAGAGGAAGATGCTAATGCAACTGCCGTATTTAGACGACCTATAGCATCGGCGGGGTCTAATAAAACCAAAGTTGCTTTTTTACAATCTCAAGCAGGAAATAAAATCAGTATTCGTGCACAATATGGATCTACATCATGGGGCACAGCAACATTTACTGGCTCAAGTTCAGACATACGATTAAAAAGAGATATAAAAGATTCTTCCGTTAATGCTTTATCAAAAATTATGCAAATGAAAATTAGAGAATTTAACTGGAAGCAAACAGGAATACATCAAGAATTAGGATGCGTTGCAGATGAATTAGAGTTAATTGATCCTCTTCTTACTACTGGTGGCGGATATGATAAAGATGGTACTATGAACATTAAATCTATTGATACTCTATTATTGAGTGAATATGCAATTAAAGGTATTCAGGAATTATACAGACAAAACAAACAGCAACAAAAAAGAATTGAATATTTGGAATCACAACTAAGGAATAAATAAAAATAAAAGGCAATAGATTTAATATAGTCTATTGCCTTTAGAAATCTATTTCACAGTTATCTTACATTTTACATATTTAGAGCCACTTTTAATTATGATATATGCCGTTCCTTTCTTTTTTGCAGTAATTATACCTTTACTATTTACCGCTACAACTTTTTTGTTATTAGAAGAATAGCTTATTTTGTCTTTGCTATATGACGGAGAAAGCTTTGGTTTTAAAGTATATTTCTTACCTACTTTGATTGTGATATTCTTTTTTACTCCGTAGATTTTTTGTGTTTTTGCGAATTTAACAATTAAATTTATTTTTGTTTTTAATCCACTATTCAATGTTAATTCAATAGTATATTGTCCAATTTTATTATATGGTTTTATTGTAATTGTATCAAGCGATTTACCTTTCTTAATGGTATATAAACTAAGATTTAGATTTCCTCTTTTACGATATATATTATCTCCATTTGCATGAGTAACCTTGATGGTTTTTGTTTGATTTGCATATGCATACATAGTAACATTTGTAGTGGATGCTTTACAATATGGCTTGACAGGATTTAACACTTTTCCACTTATCACAGTTCCGCAAATTCTACATTTTTGACAATTTGAATAACCATAATCTTTATATGTTGGTTCTTTGTATTTTATAGTATCAATTCTATGCTTTCCGTTTTTACAATCTTCGCAGAATGTTATAGTGATATTCGATATCTTTAATATACTTTTATTTTTGGTGGAATTAGCATATTCCCAACTGTTTGTTAAAGCATCATAAAAATATTTAAAATGATATACTCCTTCTGCTCTGTATTTGCTAAATACTTCATTAGGATTAAAAACATTTTCTATAATATCAGTTTTAGGATTATAGAATAAATTTGTTGGCATGTATGATCCATTATGTTCATAAACAATGCTACCAACAAAAGTTTTTTTATCAGGATCAGAGTTATCATATGTCCTATTAGCAATTTTAAAACTAATGTTCAATCTATCTCCATATCCCAAAATTGAATCATTATTGATTTTAAAATCTGTGATAACAGGAGGTTGTGGTTTTACTTGATCTTCCTCAATATACTTTCCCTCTTCTGCTGTCCCATCAGAAAAATCACTAGCTGAAACTTTTCCTGCTGTCAATACCATGCACAATAATAGCACCGCCATTAATACAATACATGGTATAAAATGAATACCTATTTTCTTTTTCATTCTCTGTACCTCCCATAGTTTGATATCTTCATTTTACTCTCTTCTGTTGAATGTTGCAATCAAAATTGAGGTATAGAGAAAAGTTAGGAGGTGAAAAATGAAATCATTACGTAGTTTTATGAAATACCTACTACTATTTACATTCTCTGGATATGAATATGTATGCTTGGAACTAATTTTTAGAGGACGTTCAGATATCACAATGATGTTCTGTGCGTCCATTTGTGCCATTCCAATGATTGTTTTGAACAATATGTTTTCATATGAAACGGACATTTCATTACAAGTTGGAATATGTGCAATATTTGCTACCCTTGTTGAATATATATTTGGAATGATATTCAATACAGATTATCACATTTGGGATTATAGAAATATGCCTTTTAATATTGACGGACAAATCTGTTTGCCGTTTACTTTTTTATGGGCGTTTATCGCTGCAATTATCATTCCATTAATGGACTGGATTGACCATTACGTATTTGATTATCTTCCAGATGTAAAACCATATTATAAATTGTTTGGTCGGATTATCTGGAAAATGAAGTGATTAATCTTGATTAATGATAAACCATTTATGTTTATCTGTTCTATAAAGTAATGCTATTGTTCTAACAGCATTATCATATTCAACCATATATTCACAAGAAAATAGAATATCGTGCATTTGAGAAATGCACATTTTGGTTGACACCTGTATTCTTTCGTTTTTGTATCTGAAATAAAGAGGTTTGATATTTCCCTCTGAGTCAAAAGATGCAATTACAGCTACAGGTGTTAATTTTCTGTAACTCATAAAAATCTCCTATCCTAAACTTATGTTCGATATTATATACCATTTTAATCAGAACGTCAATTCGGGATAGGTTATCAATATAAAATAGGAGGTCTACATATGGCTGTTATTGATCATATCACAACAAATAATTCAGCAACATATGAAGTTCAAGATACTGTTGTTCGTACAAAAGCAAACAATTTAGAATCAGCAAACTATACAGATATCGGGGGGGGTTCGCAGATGGCAATACTCTCCTAGTCAAAACTGATAATGGAATGAAAAAAGGATATCTTAATAATTTTGCAAATTGGATTTTAGACAAACTTGCTACAAAAGTATACAATCAGTTAGCCACATCAAATAAAACTATGATTGGGGCACTTAATGAATTATATAGTAAGAGGTTATGTATGCAACAAGTATACAGAAATGGGGTATGGAATGATTGTAATAACATCCCTATAGGCGAAACAGCAATGGTATTTAGTTCCGCGAAAAACAAACCTCTCGGAAATACTACATGGTTTATTTTCTGTATGGGTTCAGAAGAAGATAAGATAAAGTATCAATTAGCTAT
>UMDS01036062.1_pt1 | contig 14648 bp, 6 predicted proteins | sample 1964551 | NCBI WGS metagenome assembly UMDS01 (sample SAMEA4836000, study PRJEB28245) | human gut metagenome | biome: gut microbiome; material: fecal sample | place: Denmark | collected 2008
GGTTCAGCTTACTGACGCTGCGGAAGATGTAGCCGAGCAAAAAGCCGTCCAGCATACGCGGGACAAAGCACAGCAAAATGGAGAAAAACGGGTTGATGCTAAAAAGCGTGGACCCGAGCATGCTCACGCCGCCGACGCCGATCGCCTGCAGAAAGCTTGTGAGGCCGAAGACGGATCCTGCGATGAGACCACCTACAGGTCCGAGGGCCAGTGCGGACACGGCGACCGGGATAACGTTGAACGTGATGGCGAGCGGCCCGATGTTCAGATAGCCGAGCGGCGTAAAGGACATCAGCAGCAAAAGCGCCGTCATCAGGCCGAGCAGAGTGAGCTGCTTTGCGTTAAATTTCTTGTTCATATTCAATTTTCCTTTCTTGTTATTATTCTCCGTAGGAGATACAATACAATACGAAAAAAGTATAGCACAGGTTTTAAAAAACCGCAATGTTTTCTATTGACTTTGACGCGGCGTAAAGTGATAAACTGGGCTTAGCCCGAGAGGAGGACGAAAGATGAAAAGTGAGCCCAATCTCGCCACCTCAAGCAGGGACGAGAAATTCTGTATTGCGATACTGAAAAGCTGTGCTATAATGAAATTAAGAAATTCAGTTGTATTGAAAAGCTTGATTTTGGAGGTGCACAGTGGAAAATAAGGATATTTTAAACGCTTTGCAGAATTATGAAATGACATTCGGAACGGCAGAAAACATATTTAACGGCGGATTTTTGACAGATGCAGAGCGCGATTTTGTGATGCGTGACAGCAATGCATTTTTGTTCGGGCTTATCGCAGATCAATCGGTGAAAGCGGAGATCGCATGGTCACTGCCGTATAAATTGGCGCAGCGGTTAGGGCATTTTTCCATGCAGAAGATTGCCAAAGAAAGCTCGTCGGAAGAAATAGGCACACTGCTACGCACAAAGCCGGCATTGCATCGCTATCCTGGCAATATGGGGCGGTATTTGTGGGCGGCAGCCGAAAGACTTACATCGGAATACGACGGCTGCGCCGAGAATATCTGGGGCAATGTGACTGCCATGGAAATCGTAGAGCGGTTGGAGGCGTTCTCTGGAATCAGCCACAAAAAGGCTTCACTTGCTTGTTTGCTGCTTTGGCGCGATTTGGGTGTCGAAATATCAGATAAAGAAAATATAGATATTGCGTATGATGTGCATATTCGGCGTATTTTTCTGCGCGCCGGGTTCTGTGAAAAAGATACATTGAAAGACGTAACGGAAGCGGCGCGGCGGCTGAACCCTAAGTTTCCGGGTTATTTAACTTCGCCGTTCTGGGCCTTAGGCCGAAATATCTACCGGCCGACGGAGCCATTGTGCGGACAATGTCCGATACGACCCTTTTGCGCACGGCGTTTGGATAAAACTGAAAATCTCCGTGCTTGAATTTTGCACAGTCAGGAAAGCGGGAGAATCAGCAAATCGATTTGCTGATTCCGGTGAAAGTGAAGGCGTAAAAGAGAACATAAAATAAAAAACTACGGTGCTCGTGGGTACCGTAGCTTTTCTTATATACAGGGTTTACAGCGTTTTAATGCAGCGCTTTTTTGGGACAGACCTTGGTGCATGCATAGCACAGGATGCACTCCGTGGCGTTTTTGCGCTTTCGGCTTTCTTTGTTGACCTCGACGTTCATCGGGCAGACCTTCAGGCATTTGCCGCATTGGACACATTTGCTTTCATCGCAATGTACGCGCAGGAGTGAAAAATAGCTCATCGGCTTTAAGAAGACCGTGATCGGGCAAAGATATTTGCAGAACGCGCGGTTATCCTTAAAAATAAACGCGAGCGCGATGCCGCCGGCATAGTAAAGAATGTTGCCGATGAGGAACAGCCAGAACATGATGCGCTCGAGATTCGAAAACTTCATCAGGAACAGGGCGGAGACGAGCGCGAACGAGAGCGCGAACATCACATAGCGCAGCGCGCCCAGCTTTTCTTTGCGGGGCTTTTGCGGCACTTTGAACGGGAGCAAGTCTAAGACCATGGCTGTCCAGCAGGCATAACCGCACCAGCCGCGGCCGAAAAGCAGCGGGCCGAAAATTTTTGCGACGGCGTAGTGAATCGTCGCCGCCTCGAACACGCCGGAAAACAGATAGTACCAAAAGCCCTCAATCTGCATGTTCTCCTGCGACATCAGCCCCAGATACACGAGCATGTAAAGACCGACTGCAAGCTGCACAAACTGCCGCGCATAGCGTTTTCCCGCGGTGAAAAGCGCTAAGCCGACCGAAAGGCAAGAACCTATGTAGCTGAAATTGAATAAATAAAACAGGTTGCTTTTTGTGAGCCACAGCGTAACCGCTACGCCTTCAAAAAGCAGAAACATCAAAACCGATGCCCGATACTTTTTCAAGATGAGCCTCCTTGTAACTGTGCTTTGCACATGTTGTGCGTTGAAAATTTAATTTTACGCTTTCATTCTACCATATCCCGTATAAAACACAAGGGAAATCTATCGCATAACGGAAAAGGCATTTTATGAAAGAAGCGGGGCTTTGTGCGGGGTAGGGCGGGAATGGGGGAAATGAGCAAAGATGGGGCGGAAAAACAGCTTATTCTGTACACTTTTCCGCCTTAAAAAACATTGACATTTGGTACCAAAATCGCTATAATAAAGAACATTAGTGTACGCATTTACCCGTTTTTCGGAATTACAAATAAAGGTGGTTTATTTACTATGGCAGAAAAGGCATATTATGTTACAGAGGAAGGCCTTGCGGCATTGCAGGCTGAGCTGGAGGATTTGAAGGTCAACCGCAGAAAAGAAGTTGCGGAAAAAATTAAAGAAGCGCTTTCTTTCGGCGACCTTTCCGAGAACAGCGAATATGACGAAGCAAAGAACGACCAGGCTATCCTTGAGGCGCGCATCGCCGACCTTGAAGTGATGGTGAGCAACGCACGCGTTATTGAGAAGGAAAACCTTGCGGCAGATACCGTGCACATCGGTTCTTCCGTATTTGTAAAAACGAAGCGTGCGGACGGCAGTGAAGCCGAGCGCAGCTTCAGCATTGTGGGCTCTAACGAAGCAAACCCGCGCCAGGGCAAGATCTCCGATGAATCCGCCGTGGGCAAAGCACTTGTCGGCGCGAAGGTCGGACAGACCGTTGAAGTGGAGACACCCGCAGGCATCGTGGAGTACACGATCATCTCCGTATCTTAATTGAGAATCAGGCGGTGCGGATAGAAAATCCGCCCGCTTTTTTTGTGACCGCCGTGCGGCGGGGAAAGGAAGGCAGAAAATGGCAGAAAAGAAGACCCCGGAAACGGAAGCGGAACTGACCGAAGTGCTGCGCGTGCGCAGAGAGAAGCTCGCTCAGCTTGTAGAAGACGGCAAAGACCCGTTCCAGATCACGAAATTTGACGTGACGCACCACAGCGCGGAAATTAAAGACGATTTCGACGCGCTTGAGGGCAAAGAAGTTGTGGTGGCCGGCCGTATGATGAGCAAGCGCGTCATGGGCAAGGCATCGTTCTGCAATGTGCAGGACTTAAAGGGCGGCATCCAGTGCTATGTGGCGCGTGACGCCGTGGGCGAAGACAGCTACAAGGATTTTAAGAAATTTGACATCGGCGACATCATCGGCGTGCGCGGCGAGGTGTTCAAGACGAAGACCGGCGAGATTTCCATTCACGCTTCGGCTGTGACGCTGCTCTCGAAGAGCTTGCAGGTGCTGCCGGAGAAGTTCCACGGCCTGACGAACACCGACATGCGCTACCGCCAGAGATATGTCGATCTCATCGTGAACCCGGAAGTGAAGGACACGTTTGTAAAACGCTCGAAGATCATTAAGGAGATCCGCAATTTCCTCGACGGCAGAGGATTTATGGAAGTGGAGACCCCGATGCTGGTTTCGAATGCCGGCGGTGCGGCGGCGCGTCCGTTTGAGACGCATTATAACGCGCTGGACGAAGACGTGAAGCTGCGTATTTCCCTGGAGCTTTACCTGAAGCGCCTCATCGTAGGCGGCCTTGAAAAGGTTTACGAGATTGGCCGTGTGTTTCGCAACGAGGGCGTCGATACGCGCCACAACCCGGAGTTCACGCTGATGGAGCTTTACCAGGCCTACACGGATTATTACGGCATGATGGAGCTGACGGAGAACATGTTCCGTTACCTTGCCGAGAAGGTGTGCGGCAGCGCGGTCATCACGTATAATGGTGTGGAAATTGACCTCTCGAAGCCGTTTGCGCGCTTGACGATGAACGACGCCATCAAGAAGTATGCGGGCATCGACTTTGACGAGGTGAGGACCGACGAAGAAGCGAAGGCGCTTGCAAAAGAGCACCACATTGAATATGAGGAGCGCCACACGAAAGGCGACATCATCAACCTGTTCTTTGAGGAATACTGCGAGAAGGAGCTCATTCAGCCGACGTTCATCATGGACCACCCGCTGGCGATTTCTCCGCTGACGAAGAAGAAGCCGAGCGACCCGACGAAGGTGGAGCGCTTTGAGCTGTTCATCAACACGTGGGAAATGTGCAATGCGTACTCCGAGCTGAACGACCCGATCGACCAGAGAGAGCGTTTTGCGGCGCAGGACGCGGCGTTTGCTGCGGGCGACGAGGAAGCGAACCACACGGACGAGGACTTCCTGAATGCGCTTGAGTACGGCATGCCCCCGACGGGCGGCATCGGCTACGGCATCGACCGCCTTGTGATGCTGCTGACGGATTCCCCGGCCATCCGCGATGTTTTGCTGTTCCCGACAATGAAACCTTTGGACTCTGACAAGAAGGTTTCCAAGGAAGCTTCGGCTCCTGCGGAGGCTGCTCAGGCGGCTCCGGTTGTGGAAGAAAAAATCGATTTTTCCAATGTGGAGATCGAGCCACTGTTCCAGGATCAGGTGGATTTTGACACCTTCTCCAAGAGCGATTTCCGTGCCGTGAAGGTCAAGGAATGCGAAGCCGTGAAGAAGTCCAAAAAGCTCTTAAAGTTCGTTTTGGACGACGGAACCGGCACAGATCGGGTCATTTTGAGTGGAATTCACGAGTATTATGAGCCGGAGGAGCTGGTCGGTAAGACCTGCATTGCAATCACCAATCTGCCTCCGAGAGCGATGATGGGCATTGATTCCTGCGGTATGTTGATCTCCGCCGTGCATCACGAAAACGGCGAAGAAAAGCTCCATCTTCTGATGGTTGATGACCATATTCCGGAAGGTGCAAAGCTCTATTGATTGACCTAAAATTGTCGGTGCTTACGCCAATTTACTCCGAGCTTACGCCAAAAATGCGTTTGAAATTCTGCGATTGCAGACAAGTTCCGATAGCATACGATAAGTTCATATGATTTAAGCCCGCTGATTTCGGTCAGCGGGTTTTTTCTATTTCTGCCCCTATTACATCTCCGTGATGTGATAGGGGCTTTCTTTGTCCCTGAAAGGTGGTCGAAAAAATTTTTTGAAAATTCTCTTTGTTATTTCCGAAAAAAGTTCCCAGTTGGTTAGTGAGGGAAAAAACCTCACGAACCTTGAAAACAGAATAATTGCTCTGTGCGCGTTGAAGACGAATATCACACAGAACATGGGCAGGCCGCATTGCGCCGCGACTTTAATTTTGATTCTCCTGTGACACAGTAAGAAGTGACAAGACTTTATAAGTAAACACCGAATCGCACAGCGCAGGCATTTTGGCCTGATGCTGTGCGATTTCTTTTTCACCTCACGAAATGCTGGCCTGCACAGCCGTTTGCTATGCAGCGCGTCTCATCCTTTGGGATGATTTACATTTCAGAACAGCCGCGTATAATATAATTTGAGATAGGTGGCAAAAGGCTTATGACAATCTCGCACTGTATCAAAGGGAGGAAAGACATGACCGAAAATATCATCATAAAGTCCTCCGTTCAGAAACGGTTTGACAGCTTCATAGCGCATGGCAGAGTCCTTTTTTTCAGCGCGCCCTGCGGCTTTGGAAAGACCGTGCTGGCGGACGCGCTGCTGCGCGGGCGGAATGTGCTGCGGCAAAGCGCGGCAGACCCAGACTGCGCAATCCCACCGTCAGCGCAGGATTGGGACATTCTGCTGATTGACGATCTTCAGCTCATGCAGGAGGAAGCCGGGCAGCAGGCTCTTTGCGAATTGATTCGCTCAAGTCCGGAGCGCCATTTCGTGCTGCTCTCGCGCGGTGTGCCGCCCGGCTGCCTGACGGCGTTTCAGTACACGGGGCTGATGACGGTGCTTGAGGCCGACGACCTGCTTTTTGACGCGGACGATGTGCGGCGACTGTTTCAGCTTTCGGGAGCAAATGTAACAGATAGCGAGATCGACGGAATTTTGAAAGAATCCGTGGGCTATCCGCTGGGTGTGGCCATCACGGCGCGGTGCATGTTCCCAGACAAGCCGTGGACACCGGAGCTGGTGGCGCGGGTGTTCCACGAGGTGTTCCTCTACTTTGAGACCGCCATCTACCGGCGCTTTGACCTGCCGGTGCGGCGCTTCCTGTTGGAGCTGGCTCCCTTTGAAAGCTTTGACCTGGAAATGGCGCGGATGGTCAGCGGCGATCCCCATGCCGGCGAACGGCTGGACTGGCTTCTTCGATACACCACTATGCTGCGCTACGACGACTGCCAGCGCTTCCACTTCTGGTCGGGTTTCCGAGCTTTTCTCCTCTGGGAGATGGAACGGGAGTATACCGAGGAAAAGCGCCGCGCGCTACTCAGCCGCGGCGGGCTTTACTATGAGTTAAAGGAGGACTTCTCCAGCGCGCTGGACTGCTATACCAGGGGCGGCGACCATGCCAAGGTCTCCGAGCTGCTGGTGCGCAATGCAGAACTCCACCCCGGCATGGGTCACTATGCCGAGATGGAAAAATACTACCGCAGCCTGCCGGAGGCGGAAATTCTCGCCTCTCCCTCGCTGATGCAGGGCATGAGCATGCTCTGCGCGCTGGCGATGGACTACGAAGGCTCGGAGCGCTGGTACGGCGAGCTGCAAGCATTTGCCGAGCGCTGCGGCAGGCAGGACGCCGCCGGAAAGCAGGCCCGCAGCCGCCTTGCATGGCTGGACATTTCTCTCCCCCAGCGGGGCGTGAACGGTCTGACGGAAACCATTCCCGCCGTGTTCCGGCTGCTGATGAACAAGGAAGTGACGCTGCCGTCCTTCTCCGTCACAAGCGCGCTGCCCAGCATCATGAACGGCGGCAAGGACTTTTCCGCATGGAGCAAAAAGGACGACCTGCTCTACAAAACCCTCCGTCTCCCCGTGGAGGCGGTGCTGGGGCGGGACGGCGTGGGTCTTGCGGACTGCGCCATCGCCGAGAGCAAGTTTGAAAAGGGGGAGGACGTGGCCGGTCGGATGCTGTCCCTTCTCCCACAGCTGAACGAGGTCCGCAACCGCGGCACGCCGGACATGGAGTTCGCCGTCAGTGGACTGCTGGCCCGCAGCCAGCTGGCAAGCGGACAGCCCGCCGACGCGCGGCGCACCATCGAGGTGCTCCGTGAATACTTTGCCGAGCGCGGTTTGACACGCTTTCTGCCCAATATGGACGCCATGCTCTGCCGTATTGACATGCACACCGGCGACCTTGACGCGGCGGACGCGTGGTATCGGGAAAAAGCCCCGCGGGAGCTGACGCACCTGAACGTCATGCGGCGCTACCAGTATCTCACCCAGGCCATGGTGGAGCTGGAGGACGGCAGGCCGGACACGGTGCAGCTGACGCTTGCCCCGCTGGAGCCGTATGTCCAAAACTGCGCCCGCATCATCGACGGCATTCACTTGAATGTCCTGACTGCCATTGCCCTGTACCGCAAGAAGGACGAGCGGTGGCGCGAGCGATTGACGGCGGCGCTGGATGCGGCGGCGGAGTACCGCTTCATCCGCACCGTCAGCGTATACGGCACGGCAGTGTTGCCGCTGCTGGAGGCACTGGACTGGGATGGCGACAAAAAGTGGTATAAGCAGATAATGGCGGCGGTACGGAAGCAGGCGGCATTCTACCCGCATTTCCTCGAACCCCGCCTTGCCCCCGGTGAGGAGTTGACGCCCACGGAGCTGCAAATTCTGCATCTGCTCTGCGCGGACAAGTCCAACGCCGAGATCGCGCAGATCATGGATGTGAAGCTGCCGACCGTGAAGACCCACGTCAGCCACATCCTCGACAAGCTGAACGTGAAGCGCCGGGCGGAGGCCAAGACCGCCGCGAAAAAGCTGCGGCTCATTCCGGATGACCTATAAAAGCTGTGCCTGTGCTTGAACGGGCTGGATATAAACCCTATATGTATATTCTGAAGGAGGATCTTATGAAAAAACGAGTATTGAGCTTATTTATGGTGCTCGTGCTTTGCCTGACGCTTCTGCCCACAGCGGCTTTCGCCGAGGGAGAGGACGTGAGCATATCGGGCGGTGTCATCGGCGGCGGTGAGACCGGTGGCGGTGAGACCGGTGGCGAGGGCGGTGGGATCTATGTAGCCCCCGGAAGCCCGACAGAAGGGGGCGGCGGCACATACATCCCCGGAGAGGACACGCGGACGGAGATCTGGTGCGTAAGCAAGCCCGATTCCATTGGCCGCGGCTATGACGGCACAACGGACGGCGGCACGATTCCAATCGACTTGACATTTACAGACGGCACAAATGAAATCAAACTCAAAGAAGGAACGGGCTTTACCGCCAAGAAGACGTTCGATTCCGCGGACGCGGGATGGCATACCGTCACTGTGGAAATCGCGCTAATCGGCGAAGCCGCGGTAAAGTACAAGCTCAAGGCGGGCGAAGAAACGTTTACGATCGGCGGCAACATCAACAAGGCCTATCCCGATCTGACCGTAACTCTTTCCAAGACGGCTTGCACGGCGGGCGAAAAGCTTCTTCCGCTTCTGTCTGTCGAGGGTGCTCCGGAAGACGCCGAGGTGACATATTATTATCTGGCTTCCGCGTTTAAAAGCTGGGCGGGCTCTTCTGACGTAGAGGGCAGCGAAGCCATGCCCAAGATTGACGAGAACACTGCAATCAGCGAACCCGGCACATATTACGTTTACGCCAAGACCGGCGAAACCACGAACTACGAAGAGGATCGGTCAGCAACCGTGGAACTCACAGTCAACGAGGCTGTCGTTGAGGCCGCTTCGGTAACAAAAGCGGACGGAACGGACGGCGGCACATACGAATCCCTCCCGGCGGCGCTGAATGCGGCACAGGACGGCGACACCGTCAAGCTGCTGGCAGACCATACGACAAATTGGAGCGACGTCGAAGCGGGCGAGTATGCCACTTTGGCTGTCGTCAGGAAAACCTTGACGCTCGACCTGAACGGCATGACGGTGGATTATCTCACTGTGGGCGATGTGGTTCCTGACGAGGAGGGCGGAATCCTTGAGTCCTACGACGGCAATCTGACCGTCGTAGATAACATTCAAGGGGGCAGCTGCGGCAAAATCAAAGACCTCGAATTTGTAAAAGGTTCCCTGGCGATTCAGGGCGGCCGGATTGGAGATTCACTTACCTGCGACGGGAACAGCGGCACTGTAACCATCAGCGGCGGCACGGTATGTAACGCCACGGTAGGCGATGGCGCAGCCGTTACCGTCACCGGCGGCACAGGGCACGCGGGCACATGGTACAACGATGGTACGCTGAAGATCACAGACGGTACGTTCGGTAATGTAAAATTCCTTAATAACGGTGGTACCATCGCCATCAGCGGCGGCACGTTTGGTACAATTACGAACATCAACGGAAGCAGTTCAATCCCACTCATGCCCCTGCTGGCAGATAACTATGCCTTCTACCAAGGCGACAACGCGCAGAACAGCACTGAAAAAACGCTGACCAATGTAACGGTCAGGCCCCACACCCACAGCTTTGAAAACGGCAAGTGCGACTGCGGCGTGGCAGCAATCGTCGTTGACAATAACAACAGTTGCTACAACACGTTACAGGCCGCTTTGGATGCAGCGGCGGATGACGCTTCTATCACGTCGGTAACGCTGGGACAGGATTGGACCGAGGATGTCACGTTCAGCGGGTCGGCGGCTGGGTCGCTCACGCTGAACATGAACGGTCACAAGCTGGAAGCAGAAGCAGGCGTTCCCCTGACCGTCACCGGCGGCACACTGCGCATCGAGGGCGCGGGCGAGATCAACCAGAACACCGCTTCCAACGCGACCGCCTTCCCTGCCATCTCTCTCACCGGCGGCAAGCTGGTGATTACGGGCGACCTCACCGCGCAGGGCGGCTACGACAGCAGCAGCGGCCGAAAGCCCGCGATCTATGCCACGGACGGCGAGCTGGATTTGCAGGGCAACGTATCCTTGAACGGCGGTCTGACGATGCTCGGCAACGCGAAGCTGACCAATCTTCTGACAAAAGGCACGTTCTACGCGCAAGACCCCAACGGTAACGCCACAGCGGACAACGTCCTCGCCGTCTGCATTTGGCAAGAGGATGTGGCCAGCGACAACTACAACACGGTACTTAAACTGATAGCCGATGGCTATGCCATTTATAAAGCAGATGGCACCGTCAGAAACGCCGCTGCACTTACACTCAAGTCTGACACATACAGCATTGGGGCGCACACATGCAACTACACCCAGGACGAAGCGCATGGCATGGCCTACTGCAAATGCGGCAGAAGCCACGCACACAGAGACTTGAGCGAAGAAAAGTCGGTGCTGGTAAATGGTGTCTGCCCCATCTGCGGCTACCATTGCCCGCACAAAAATATAGGCGATGACGGCGTTTGCACGGACTGCAACGCAAAAATGGTTGCCAAGGTAACGGTCGGCGAAACGACCACCTACACGGCCGACCTCGCCGATGCGTTGAACAAGGCCGCCAACGGCACGACCATTACACTGCTGGCGGACACGGAAATTTCGGCTTATGTCAATATCTATGACGAAACCGCAACCAACGCCGATCAAATGGTCGTCACGCTGGATTTGGCCGGTCACACTGTTACAAGCGGCAATCCGATTGTGATCGGTGCTGACCGCAATGGGGCTGCTTCCCATTACGGCACACTGAAAATCGTCGGAACCGGTAATATTACGTTAGATTACGTCAATTTGGACACCAGAGAAAAAGGCGTATTGGATTTGACCGGCTGGACAGGCGAATCCATCAGCTCTGTGACAGTAACCAGAATCGGCAATACGAACGAGGGCAAGTTGATTGTCGGTAAGGATGCCGGCCACATTGGCAGATTGGCCTTCGCCTTCGTCAACTGTCCGTCTGCCGAAATCACAAAAACCAAGCTGTACGGCGGCAGCTACGACGAAATCATCACGATCGGCAGCGGTACGCCCTCGCTGGCCGGGCTGCTCCCGAATGGCTGCGTATTCAAGAAAGAGGACGGCAGCTTTGCGGATGCCACAGCAAGCAATCTCTTCAATGTCACCGTTTCCGCATGCGACCACGGCGGCAAGAACGGCTTTGACAAAAGCGCCACTACCTGCCCCTACTGCGGCGCGCCCGCGGTGGCTGAAACAGCCTTGAACAATGGCGAGGGCAACCGCCCGTGGCGGAGATTTGCTGATTTGCAGACAGCCCTTGACGCAGACAGAGACGGCGGCGCGACCCTTAAGCTGCTGGCCGACGTGACCGGCGATTATACCATCAACGGCACGCAGGACACGGGACTTGATCTGAACGGCCACTCCATCAAGGGCACGGTGACGGTCAAGGGCATCAAGGGCGGCTTTATCACCACCACCTTGAGCAACACGCAAAACACCACCACAGCCAGCATTGATAAGGTCGTTGCCCACAAGGGTGCAAAACTCGCCGGGTCGGGATATCCCGCTGTGATCGGTGAATTGACATTGGCCGATGGCGCGACGTGGAAAAATATTCTGAATCTTAAAACACTTGGATACAAGGTGCTCAACGGAGACGGCACTTACAAGTGGTATGCCCCGGATGATGTCAAAGGCTCGCAGTTGAACAACGTTATCATCAATAGACTGCCCATCACCTCCAAGACCTTGAATCTGAAGGTCGATGGCAAGAACCTGACCGGCAACTCGCCGAAGGTGGAGCGCGGCACGACCGTCCAGCTCTGCGCCAGCTGCAATGCGAAGGATGTGACGGTGACGTTCTCCATCCTGAAGACGGGCGAAACAACGCCCATCACGCTGTCGGGCAACGATGTGCAATATACGACAGTCGGCACCGGCACCACCAAATTCTACGTCGCGGAGTATGCTTTCAACGATGTCGGCAGCTACACGATTTCTTTCACCGCCACCAAGGACGGCTATACGGTGACGAGCACCCCCAAAAAACTGACCGTCACCAAGCCGAACTTAAGCAATGCCGAGATCACGTTCCCCTATGGCAATGAAGCGGCCTTTAATTCTGTGTCTGCGACCGGTGTGCCGATGTTTGTCGTGACATACAACGGCACAAAGCTGGAAGAAAATGTGGATTTCGTCATCACCCGCGGCGCTAGCACCTACGATGTAGGCCCCTGTACGCTGACCATCAAGGCAACAGACAACGGCGATTATACCGGAAGCAAGTCTGCCGAATGGACGGTTCGACCGCTCAAAGTAGCGGCTTCGGTCGGCGACATCATTAAGACATACGACGGAACGACAGATCTGCCTGAAAACACGAAAATCACATTTAAGAGCGCGGACAGCTATTATACTGGTACTACGCTTCGGCTGGCTAAGGGTAAAGATTATGAGGTGTCCAACGCCCACTATGATTCCGCCGATGCAAGCGAAACCGAAAAGACTGTCTCCTTCACCATCAAGTTAAAGAATGCGGGCTATGTCTTTGAAGACGGCACGACGGAAAAGGCCTTTACGCTGAACGGCGCGGATTTTGATGATAAGACCTTCCAGATCAATAAGGCCGCCGCGCCCGGTTCCGGTCTCCACCCTGCGGTGACAGTCATCAACGATCTGGCAAAAACCTATGAAATGGTACTGTCCAACGACTACTTGCCTAAGCTGAATTCTCCCTGTGAGTATGGAAACGTCAGCTATTCGTTGAGGGGTACCTACCTGACGGACGGCTACAAGGACACCGTTCAGGTCAAGGTTATGGAGGAAAATGGTCAGTATAAGCTGAAGCTGACCGTTCCGGCAGTAGATTACGATAAGGTAAGTTCTGTCGGCACGATTGATGTCCGGGTCACCTCGGATAACTATCGGGATTTTTACTTAACCATCGGGGTGAAGACCAAAAACAAGGATGTTCCCGTGCCGGACGGCCCCATCAGCGCAAGCGATATTACCTATGGTCAAGCGCTGAATGACAGTAAAATCGCAGGTAAGATGAAAGCTGGCGGCAAGGCGATTGACGGTACATTTACATGGACAGATGGCACAATCAAGCCAGACGCAAGCGACAGCTATGAGGCCGAATGGACATTCACCCCGGCGGAGGGCTATGAGGAATACGCGACCGCGACCGGAACTGTGACCGTCAAGGTTGCACCCAAGTCCATCGAGGGCGCAACCATCACGCTGAAAAAACGCGAATTCACGTACAACGCGGCGGAGCAATCGCCGACGATCACCGGCGTGATGCTGAAAGGCTGGTCTGAAACCATCACCACCTACGATATTGTAAGCGGTGACAAGGCCATCAATGCCAATGACAGCATTACCCTGACCATCAAAGGTACCGGCAACTACACCGGAACTGCCACAGCAGAGTGGAAAATCATCCCTGCGAAATTGACCGTCAGCGTTCCAAGCGAAGTCAAAAAGGAGTATGACGGAACCACCAACGCAACGGTGACGCCGACCTTTAACGGGCTGCGAGGCAAGGACAACCTCACCGCAGCGGATTACAGCGTCACGGCTGCTTTTGACAACGCCAAGGTGGGGTACAAAAAGACCGTTATCGGCAAAGTGACACTGAACCAAACAGAAACAGCAAAAAACTATGTGCTGACGAACGATGGAAATTTCAGCACTGACGACGGCACCATTACAAAGGCCGTTGCCCCCACAGTGCAGCCCGTTGAGCTGACCATCTACAATGGTGTGCAAGCGGACTATTATGTCGATCTGCCGTCGCTGCCTGACATGGGTAAAGGCAAATCCTATGGTACAGTAGGCTACAGAAAGACGCATACGATCAACTTGTCTGAAGGGTACAAAGCCCAAAGTGATTTGCGCGCCGATCCTGAAAACCTAAATACTCTCCGGTTATTGCTGCACATGACTCAGACCGGCAGCCTGACAGGAGAAATCGGCACGGTCACGATTCCGGTCACCACCTCCAACTATCAGGACATCACCCTGACTGTCAAGATCAGCGCGAAGAACAGGATCACTCCCACCGGCACACCGACGCTGAGCAAGAACGCCATCATCTACGGCGACGCCCTGAATACCATCGCTCTCTCCGGCAAGCTCCATGATAATGTCAACAACGTGGATGTCGATGGAACCTTTGAATGGGTGGACGGCACGCATATAACCGTGGTTGGGAACGGTACCTATGCAGCCGAGTGGATTTTCGAACCGACTGACACCGAGAAGTATTTAACGGTTTCGGGAAGATCGAATATCACTGTCGAAAAGGCTCGGCAGTACGGCAAGCTCAGCATGGCGGGCTATACTTACGGTAAAACGCCCAGCACACCGACCTTGACAGACCAGACGGGCGATTTGAATGCTCAAGTGACCTACAGTTATGCCGCTGCGGACAGCGGCTCTG
>UMDS01042739.1_pt1 | contig 14576 bp, 7 predicted proteins | sample 1964551 | NCBI WGS metagenome assembly UMDS01 (sample SAMEA4836000, study PRJEB28245) | human gut metagenome | biome: gut microbiome; material: fecal sample | place: Denmark | collected 2008
GAAATGAGCCTGTGCAGGAACCGTGCATAAACACTGTTTCTGCGCAGGCTTTTTGTTAAATAAAAACGGATTTGTTTTTTCTAACATTTGGTGTATAATACTTTTATACTGGGTTTGTCTGTGCAGGATGAATGGTGCCTGCATGGAGGGCAGGGGAGAATGCTTCCCTGACTGGCTCAGAAAGACACCATATAGAAAAGGAGAATCCGCCATGTCGGAAGCATTGAAAGAACGCAAAGAGATGGACCCGCAGTACCAGTGGGACCTGACCAAAATGTACGCCAGCGATGCGGAATGGGAAAAGGCTTTTGCCGCCATTGACCCCAAAATTGAAGCTTTGGCTGCCTGGGAGGGCAAGCTGAACAACGCTGCCAGCATTCGTGAATTTTATGATGCAGAAATCGGCGTGTTCCGTGAACTGGAAAACCTGGCTGTCTACACCAGCCTGCGTCTGAGCGAGGATACCCGTGCTGATGACGCCCAGAGCATGGATGCCCGCGCTACCGCCAAATATGTAAAGGCTGTCGGTACCATCGCCTATGCTCAGCCGGAAATCCTGGCACTGCCGCAGGAAACCCTGGATGCCATCATGGCTGACGAGCAGGTTGCCCCCTATCGTTTTGCTCTGGAAGACCTGCTGCGTGCAAAGCCTCACACCCTGACCGCCCCGGAAGAAAAGCTGCTGGCTGCTTTCGGTGAGGCATTCGGCACCCCGAAAAATGTTGCCGATAACCTGGAAGACGCCGACATGGTGTTCGATTCCGTCAAGGATGGCGAGGGCAACGATGTGGAGCTGACCGCTTCCAACTACATCCTGCTGCAAACCTCCAATGACCGCGTGCTGCGCAAGAATGCCTTTGAAAGCTACTACAAGAGCTTTCGCCAGCACATCAACACGCTGGCTGCCTCTTACTCCGGCGCTGTCAAGACCGCTACCGCCGAAGCCTCCGTCCGTCATTATGAATCTTCCCGCGCCATGTCCATGGCAGGGGAGAACGTGCCCGGCCAGGTCTATGATAACCTGGTGGCTACTGTGCGCAAGCACCTGCCAGATATGTACCGCTATGTTGCTCTGCGCAAGCGCATCCTGGGTGTGGACGAGCTGCACTACTATGATGTGTACGCCCCGCTGACCAAGGGCGTCAGCGCCCATTACACCTATGACCAGGCCAAGCAGATGGTTCTGGATGCCGTTGCACCGCTGGGCGAAGAGTACGGCACCATCGTTCGCAAGGGCTTTGCCGAACGCTGGATCGATGTGTTCCCCAACAAGGGCAAGAGCGGCGGCGCTTACTCCGGCGGCAGCTATGATTCCAACCCCTATATCATGTGCAACTTTACTGGTACGTTGGACAGCGTTTCCACCATTGCGCATGAGATGGGCCACAGCATGCACAGCTGGTTCAGCCGCCATACCCAGCCTGCCCAGTATGCCGACTATACCCTGTTTGTCGCAGAGGTCGCTTCCACCGTCAACGAGAACCTGCTCATTGAGCACCTGCTGGCAGAAAAGAACCAGGATCCCGCAACCCGCCTGGCCCTGCTGAATCAGTACCTCGAAAATTTCAAGGGAACCGTCTACCGCCAGACGATGTTTGCCGAGTTTGAGCGCGATGCCCACGCCATGGCCGAGCGCGGCGAAGCCCTGAACCCCGCCGCCCTGAACAATCTGTACAAGAAGCTCATTGTGGACTACTTTGGACCGGAGCTGGTTGTGGATGACGAGGTACAGTACGAGTGGGCACGCATCCCGCACTTCTACCGCCCGTTCTATGTTTATAAGTATGCAACCGGCTATTCCACTGCCGTGGCATTGTCCGAGGGCATCCTGAAGAACGGCGAACCGGCTGTTAAGAAGTACCTGGAGTTCCTGCACATGGGCGGCAGCGCTTACCCGCTGGATGAGCTGCGCCATGCCGGTGTGGACCTGACCACCCCCGCCCCGGTGGATGCTGCCCTGGATAAGTTCGGCCGCATTCTGGACGAAGCCGAAGCCTGCGTGGCACAGCTGGAAGCTGCAAAATAAGCAGGGGAAAGTCCTGAGGTGTATCTGAGAAATTCGAAAATTTAGTCTGTTTCTGCAAACACAGCGGGATTTTGCGTTAAAAAGCCTTGGAATCCGCAAAGGATTCCTATGGCTCTTTGCCTTACATCCTGCTTGCGTTTGCGAAATATCCGTCATTTTCTTTGTTTTCAGATACACCTTAAGCGCAAAATTAGGGCAATACCGCATAATTCTAAGTGCCGATACGGCGAGCGAGGTGCGGCAGATGCTAAGCCAAAAGCGCAGATAATACTGGATGTCTTATCGAGCATTTTGGCAACGCAGATGCCGTGCCGCAGCCGCCGGAGCGGTGCTTGAGCCGTTAGGCAGGAATTGTGCGGTATTGCCTTAGAACCCACGGTGCAGAAAATCAGCATCTTGCACGATTATTTGAAATATTTTTTGTGAATACTCTTGACAGAGCGTGGTTTATCCGCTATTATAATAAATGCGTGAGTTAAGGGGTCAAGTGCGGCCAAAATGGAAGCACAACCCCCGCAAAAAACTGCGCGGAATAATCAAGAAAGGAGAAAAGAAATGCCTACTTTTAACCAGCTCGTACGCAAAGGCCGTGAGGTCCTGGTAACCAAGAGCACTGCTCCTGCCCTTCAGAAGAGCTACAACTCCCAGAAGAAGCAGTACACCACCATGAACAGCCCCCAGAAGCGTGGTGTTTGCACCGCTGTTCGTACCATGACCCCCAAAAAGCCCAACTCTGCTCTGCGTAAAGTTGCCCGTGTCCGCCTGACGAATGGTATCGAGGTCACCTCCTACATTCCTGGTATCGGCCATAACCTGCAGGAGCACAGCGTTGTCCTGATCCGTGGCGGTCGTGTTAAGGACCTGCCCGGTGTCCGTTACCACATCATCCGTGGTACTCTGGATACTCAGGGTGTTGCAAACCGTAACCAGGCTCGCAGCAAATACGGCGCAAAGCGTCCCAAGGCCGGTGCCAAGAAGTAAGGAAACATCTTTTCGCCATAAAATGGTCAGCTGACCCTTTTGTGGCATAACGGGAGTTTTCTTTAACTTTCGAGTACCGATGATATCATTAATGTGAAGGAGGGAAGAAAGATGCCCAGAAGAGGTAAAATCGCAAAGCGCGAAGTTCTGGCTGATCCTATTTACAATTCCAAGCTCGTCACCCGTCTGGTCAACAGCATCATGCTGGATGGCAAGAAGGGCGTCGCTCAGAAGATCGTTTACGAAGCTTTTGAGACTGTCAAAGAGAAGACCGGCAACGATCCTCTCGAAATGTTCGAGAAGGCCATGGAAAACATCATGCCCAGCCTCGAAGTTAAGGCCCGCCGTGTCGGTGGCTCCACCTACCAGGTTCCCCTGGAGGTCAGCCCCGCCCGCCGCGAGACCCTCGGCCTGCGCTGGCTGACTCTGTACAGCCGCAGCCGTGGTGAAAAGACCATGTCCGCTCGCCTGGCCGCCGAGATCATTGACGCTACCAACAACGTTGGCGGCGCCGTCAAGAAGCGCGAAGATACCCACAAGATGGCAGAAGCCAACAAGGCTTTCGCGCATTACCGTTATTGATCTGCTTACTGAGGAGGTTTAAGCCATGGCAACGCCGAGAGACGTATCCCTGCAAATGACCCGAAATATCGGTATCATGGCCCACATCGACGCAGGCAAGACCACCACCACCGAGCGCATTCTGTACTACACCGGTATTAACCATAAGATCGGCGAAGTTCATGACGGCGCTGCCACGATGGACTGGATGGAGCAGGAACAGGAACGTGGTATCACCATCACTTCCGCTGCAACCACCTGCTACTGGAGCCACACCGAGACCCAGCACGATCCGGCTCTGTTCAAAAAGAACCGTCATCGTATCAACATCATCGACACCCCGGGCCACGTTGACTTTACTGTTGAAGTTCAGCGTTCTCTGCGTGTTCTGGACGGTTCTGTTACCGTTCTGGCCGCAAAGGGTGGCGTTGAGCCTCAGTCTGAAACCGTTTGGCGCCAGGCTGACGAGTACAAGGTTCCCCGCATGGTTTACGTCAACAAGATGGATACCATGGGTGCTGACTTCTTCCGCTGCGTACAGATGATGCATGATCGTCTGCATGCCAACGGTGTGCCTATCCAGCTGCCTGTCGGCCAGGAAGACACTTTCCGCGGCATCATCGATCTGATCGACATGAAAGCCGATATCTACTATGATGATATGGGCAATGATGTGCGCGTTGAGGAAATTCCTGAAGACCTGAAAGAACAGGCTCAGGAATATCATGACAAGCTGATCGAAGCTGTTGCTGAGACCGACGAAGAGCTGATGATGAAGTACCTGGAAGGCGAAGAGCTGACCAAGGGAGAAATCAAGGCTGCTCTGCGTAAGGCTACTATTTCCAACGAGATCGTTCCTGTTGTCTGCGGCTCTTCTTACAAGAACCGTGGCGTTCAGAAACTGTTGGATGCAATCGTTGATTATATGCCTGCTCCGACCGACGTTGCGGCCATCAAGGGCACCAACCCGGAGACTGGCGAGGAAGAAGATCGCACTTCTTCCGATGATCAGCCGTTCTCTGCACTGGCATTCAAGATTATGACTGACCCGTATGTCGGTAAGCTGTGCTTCTTCCGCGTGTACTCTGGTACCGTTGAGGCTGGCACCACTGTTTACAACTCTGTTAAGGATCAGGACGAGCGTATCGGCCGTATCCTGCAGATGCATGCAAACAACCGTAAGGATATCGACATCTGCTACGCTGGCGATATCGCCGCTGCTGTTGGTCTGAAGAACACCACCACTGGTGATACCCTGTGCGATGAGAAGCATCCCATCATCCTCGAGTCCATGAACTTCCCCGAGCCGGTTATCCGCGTTGCCATCGAGCCCAAGACCAAGGCTGGCAGCGAGAAGATGGGTATTGCCCTGTCTAAGCTGGCTGAAGAGGACCCGACTTTCCGTACCTGGACCGATGAAGAAACCGGTCAGACCATCATCGCCGGCATGGGCGAGCTCCACCTGGAAATCATCGTGGACCGTCTGCTCCGCGAGTTTAAGGTCGAAGCTAACGTTGGCGCACCTCAGGTTGCCTACCGTGAAACCATCCGCAAGGAGGCTAACCAGGAAACCAAGTACGCACGTCAGTCCGGTGGTAAGGGCCAGTATGGTCACGTTAAGATCAAGATTGAGCCCAACCCGGGTAAGGGTTATGAGTTTGTCAACGGTATTGTTGGCGGCGCTATCCCGAAGGAATACATCCCCGCTGTTGACAACGGTATCCAGGGCGCGATGAAGTCCGGCATTCTGGCTGGCTATCCCGTCGTGGATGTCAAGGTCACTCTGTGGGACGGCTCCTATCATGAAGTTGACTCCTCTGAAATGGCGTTCTCCATCGCCGGCTCCATGGCATTCAAGGATGCTATGAAGAAGGCTGATCCCGTCATTATGGAGCCTATCATGAAGGTTGACGTTGTTGTTCCTGACGAGTATATGGGCAACGTCATTGGCGACTTGAACAGCCGCCGCGGCGCGATCCAGAACCAGGAATCCACCGATGGCACTGCCCGTGTCACCGCTATGGTTCCTCTGTCCGAGATGTTCGGTTACGCTACTGACCTGCGTTCCAAGACCCAGGGCCGTGGCCAGTACTCCATGGAGCCGGCTGATTACCAGCAGGTTCCCAAGAGTGTTGCAGATAAGATCATGACCGAGCGCAATAAGGGCTGATTCTGCACAAATTCGCGCAAAATACTTGATTTTTCTTGAAAAATCTAGTATGATAGCCTTACAACAGGCTATTTTATCTGTTTGAATTAAAGGAGGATACTTCCAATGGCTGAAAAGGAAAAATTTGACCGCTCTTTGGAGCATGTCAACATCGGTACCATCGGTCACGTTGACCACGGCAAGACCACTCTGACTGCCGCTATCACCAAGGTTCTGGCTCTGAAGGGCGACGCCGATTTCATGGATTACTCCAGCATCGATAAGGCTCCTGAAGAGAAGGCTCGTGGTATCACGATCAACACCGCTCACGTTGAGTACCACACCGCGAAGCGTCACTATGCCCACGTTGACTGCCCGGGCCATGCTGACTACATCAAGAACATGATCACCGGTGCTGCTCAGATGGACGGCGCTATCCTGGTTGTTGCTGCAACCGATGGCCCGATGCCGCAGACCCGTGAGCACATCCTGCTGGCTCGTCAGGTTGGCGTGCCCAAGATCGTTGTGTTCCTGAACAAGTGCGATATGGTTGACGACGAAGAGCTGCTCGACCTGGTCGAAATGGAAGTTCGCGAACTGCTGGACAGCCAGGATTTCGACGGCGACAACACCCCGATCATCCGTGGTTCCGCTCTGAAGGCTCTGGAGAGCACTTCCAAGGATCCCGATGCTCCGGAATACAAGTGCATTTGGGAGCTGATGGACGCTGTTGACAGCTACATCCCGACCCCGGACCGTGCTGCTGATAAGCCGTTCCTGATGCCCGTTGAGGACGTTATGACCATCTCCGGCCGTGGCACCGTTGCTACCGGTCGTGTTGAGCGTGGTACTGCTCATGTCGGCGATCAGATGGAAATCGTTGGTCTGAAGGAAGAGAAGCTGACCACCACCATCACTGGTCTGGAAATGTTCCGCAAGAGCCTCGAGTTCGCTCAGGCTGGCGACAACATCGGCGCTCTGCTGCGTGGTATTGACCGTGACCAGATCGAGCGTGGCCAGGTTCTGGCTGTTCCCGGCTCTGTTCATCCCCACACCACTTTCGATGGCCATGTTTACGTCCTGAAGAAGGAAGAAGGCGGCCGTCATACCCCGTTCTTCAACAACTATCGTCCTCAGTTCTACTTCCGTACCACCGACGTTACCGGCATCATCACCCTGCCCGAAGGCACTGAGATGTGCATGCCCGGCGACAACGTTGATATGCACGTTGAGCTGATCACCCCGGTTGCCATGGAAGAAGGCATGCGTTTCGCTATCCGCGAAGGCGGCCACACTGTTGGTTCCGGCGTTGTTTCCAAGATCGAGAAGTAATTTTCGGCTTGTGATATAGCTTTCAAGGCTCCTGCTGTTAAGGCAGGGGCCTTTTTGTTGTGTACGACTTATGGGGCGGGGAGGGGGCAAAGGCCGGGTGTGGAAGACCAAGGAAGGCATCATGAAAACATCAGGAATTGTAGATAGGGGAGAGGACACCATTCGGAACTTTGAAAAAGTAGAGCAGGAGGGGACACTCACACCGCCCTACCTTGGGAAGGTGTATTTCAGGTCGCGGTTAAGGGGCAAGGGGTGATCTATCCCTAAGTTTTCGGAACGGTCAGGAACGCTTTCTACAGTACAATTTATAATGGGTAATTCTCAACCTCCAATTTTCCCTTCAAGTTTCCTCCAATCTCTGCCAAATCTCTCAACAACAAGCCAAACCGAAATGGCAAAAAATGCGCGATCACAATACCGGATGATTGGATTAAGAGATTGCAAAGAACATTATCGGGGTAAATGTTTAATCATTTGATAAAATCAGGAATAAACCATTCAAAAATGTTAATAAATACCGCCAAAGGGTCACCGCACCGCAACGCAAATAATGTGCGAAAAACAGGTTTCAGTTGATTCAAGGACAAAAATTTAGATAGAAACCGCTCTAATGAACTATGCAAATTCTGGCAACTGTGATATAATGTATATACCTAGATGTGTCGGAAAGGTTATCATTTGCGGGATCAAGGCATGCAGCCGGTACAACGTTTTGTCAGCCGCTGTGCCGGGGCCAAAAGCCCCAAAAGCAGGCCGCAGCCCGGCAAGGGATCGCCAGACCGAGGGGAGCACAACCAGGCGTTTTGCAATCAACACCTGCAAAGTGCCGCACATCTGCCGTACCACTTTTCACACAAAAGGGGAAAGTAGTAACACTTAAGGGAGGATAAAATTATGAAGAAAAACCTTCAGCGTTTTGGTGCATCCGTGCTGGCAGCAGCCATGGTGCCCAGAGCGTGGCGCTTCCCGCAGCAGCCGAAACTACCAAGATTGATTCTTCGGTAACGCAGTCTGTTGCAGCTAGCGCAGCAAGCGCGGCCAGCGCTGTGCAGTCCCTGCCCAAGTTCACCAGCACCGCAGACCTGATCAAGCAGACAGCCCAAACGCTGGCTGCCCAGGGCGAAGTGCATGAACTGGAGCAGGACGATGCCAAGCTGGAAGCGACTGCACAGAGCAAGGCGGGCATGAGCCTTGCAGCGTTGGAAAATGCACTGGCCGATGCCATGTACGCCAACGCCGCAGCCGGCAAGATCAACACCGAAGCCTATGGCCTGAACAAGGACGAGATGGCATCGGTGATGGCTGCCACCATCAAAACGTATCATCTGTCCAGCGCCGTTACCGACCTGGGCTATGAGACGAACGCCGCAGGCGTTGTGACCGCCGTTACCTTTACCGGCAGCTCCGGCATGACCTCTGCGATGGAATCCATGACCAACAGCGATGATGAAGTGATTGCGCAGCAGGCTGACAGCTACGCACAGGCTTACGTTGCTGAAAACTCCGATACCTTTGCGGCCAGCGCCGCTGCAGACGGCCATACCTATGGCGAGCCGAAATGGTACTGGAATGACACCAACCCGGAGCATGGCCACACCCATACCTGGAAGGAAACCCCCGATGGTTACTGGACCAAGACCGATGACGGCTGGGCTTACACCGCTGTGTATACCTGTGAAAAGGACGATGCCTACCAGAAGGTAGAAGGCACCGTAACCAAGGATACCACCGAGGCAAAGCCCGGCGTTGCCGGCAAGACCGTTTACTCTGCCAGCGTGCCCGCTGACAAGAGCCCGGTTAAGAAGGAATACAAGGAACCCACCACCCGCACCGACGACATTGCCGCCCTGCCCTGCCAGAACCATGCCGTGCCCAAGGATGCAGATGGCAACTTTGTTGCTACCTTCAACTGGGAAATGAAGAAGGTCGAGGGCGAGCTGGCCGCTGACTACAGCAACGCCCAGCTGTTCTATGACAGCGAAACCGGCAAAATTTCTGCCGGCGCTCCCGTTACCATTGACTGGGAATGCACCAGCGTCACCTTCAAGTGCGCTGTCTGCGGCGAAGAAATCAAAAACCAGCCGGTAATGACCATGCCGGTCAGCGTTGTGGTAGACCAGAATGACAATTCCGTCTACATCAACGTGGGCGGCACCCCGACCCTGGATACCACCTCCGGCGGCACCGGCGTTACCCTGGTGTCCGCAATGAAGGACGGCAACTGGTACGATATGCAGAACAACCCGGTTGACGCAAGCAAGGTGAACTTCACCTATCAGAGCGGCGACAACAAGGGCAAGAACAGCCTGCTGCTGTACGACAGCCAGAAGACTGCCGTGTATGTGGACGACCAGGGCAACCAGGTCACCAATACTTACGATGTCTCGACTGCGCAGATGAACTACTACTACTTCCAGCTGTCGCAGTTCAACCAGGACGAAGCAGAGTACTTCGGCGTGGTTGCCCCGTTCTGGACCTCCAAGGGCGTTCAGAAGCAGGGCGAGGATGGCAGCATCACCGGCACCATGGGCGCAATCAAGGTATTGTGCAGCATTGATCCGAACGATAATGTCCCGCCGACCACCATGGCATTCATGCTGAACATGCTGCCGCAGGCGTTCATGTCTTACGTCATGAACTATGGCGAAGCTCTGAAAGCCATCCGTGATGCAGGCTTGGCACAGGTTGCCAAGCTGGGTGACGCTGACTATGTCACCAAGCTGCTGGTCCTGCACGACTGGATCTCCCAGGTTGCAGAATTCGATATGGGCTCCATGGGCGATATCACCGGCGGCGGCAACAACGACCCCATCCAGACGACTGCTTTCGGTGCCCTGCTGGGCGGCGAGATCGGCGCTAAGGGCGTTGAGTATGGCTGCATCTGCCTGGGCTATGCAGCTGCATTTAACTACATGGTCCAGAATTTGCCTGACAACAAGAGCATCTATAAGAATGATGACGGCAGCTGGAAGACCCCCGATGAAGTAGGCGATAACGCTGTTGTTGACTTTGCCCAGATCCTGTATTACTGCGATACTTCTGATACCAGTGTTGCCGGTAATGCGTTCGGCGGCGGCATGTTCAACAACGTCCACTACTTCAACGCAGTCAAGGTCAACAAGCTGCAGGGCGACAGCAACTCTGCTACGATGACCACCGGCGAAGCCAACAAGAACTGGTACTATGTTGACGTCTGCTATGATGACGTGAACACCGAGTGCATGGCCCAGACCCGCGTTGAGAACGCAGGCGACCTGCGCCATGTCAACTTCCTGGTTTCTCCCTCCGGTCTGGAAGGCCGTTACAGCAAGTACTATGATTACATTGACTCGCTGTACGATGGCTACACCTACACCAAGAACAAGAATCCCGATGTGGATGATGACGGCAATGTTGTGCTGAACAACGGCAAGCCGCATTACTCTTACACCAAGGCGGAGAACAAGAACGAGACCCGTTACACCGATACCTGCTACGAGGATACCTGGTTCACCTCTATCTGCAGCCCCATCTACTTCGACAATAATTACTTCTATTACGTTGATACCACGACCAACCAGAACCTGTATAACAACATGCGCCGCCAGCAGTCCGAGAACGGCAACAACGGCAACTCTGGTTCCGGCAGCTCTGGTAACAACTCCCAGATGCAGCAGTTCATGAAGAAGATGCAGAACCAGGGCCCCGATACGCTGGAAGCACGTCCGCGTAATGCGAACTACTATATCCGCAAAGAGGATTCCAGCAGCAGACCCGGCGGCTTCAGCATGAGCAGCTTTACCAAGACGGATGACCCGTTTGATATCATCCTGATGTACTACAACGATCTGAAGGAAACCAGCAGCAACTTCAATGATGACGACAGCAATGCCAAGGTTCTGGCCGAAGCTGGCACCATCTATAAGATCGATACCAGTGCAAAAGATAAGCATACCAAGGTTGAAAACAACCTGAACACCGAGTGCCTGGCAGACGCTGCTGCAAAGCGGATCTACCCCGCACTGGTACACTCTACCGCACTGTATGATGGCAAGCTGTACTTCAACGTCAACAACGCCATCTACCGTATGGACCCGACCACTGGCGCAGTGGAAGAAGTGAAGGAATACAACACCGTCTATGGCGGCATTAAGCTGACCAAGGATAAGGACGGCAACATGGTTCCCGATACCCACTTTCCCGGCATGAGCATGGTTATCATGGATAGCGCCCAGGATACCAGCAGTGTGAAGTATCTGGGCACCTTCATGAACCATCCTCTGGCGGGCCTGACCCTGCGTGACAGCTACAGCTTTACTACCACCACCCAGCAGGGCCAGACTGTGATCACCGGCATCAACACCACCAAGGATCAGCTGGTCGTTTCTGTCGGCACCAACCTGTCCAACACCTATAAGGAACTGGTGGACGGCAAGGCAGAAGTCAAGACCGATGCCTCCGGCACTTCTTATGCAAACCGTAAGAGCTACAAGACCGAGTCCTGGAACTACAACCCGAGTTACAACCAGAACATGGGCAGCTCTGACGAGAAGAACAAGAACGAAGAGTTCATGTGGTGCGCTAACCTGGTTGAAACCATGCCGATGTCCGACATGGTCAGCGACCTGAGCAGCGGCGCAACCACCAATGTTTCCGTTGAAGCATGGTGCGATACCCCCGCTTACACCCAGGACCGCACCACCAAGTACGGCCTGACCAAGGGTGAAAAGAAGTACGCTGACGGCGCACTGCCCAAGGGCCATACCTGGGCTCTGGATGAGCTGGAAACCAAGTCCGTTGGCAACAATGTGTACCTGTGCTCTGATTGCCATACCGCAACCGAGAGCGTACCTCACACTGTAACCCTGCCGGAAGCAGTTCAAGGCGTTACCCTGACCCTGGGCACCACCAACAACACCTACATCAAGGACGATACCGTTACCCTGACCGTAGAAAAGGAAGGCACCGATATCGTTACCGTTACCGCAAAGAACGGCGATACCGATGTTGCTCTGACTGAAGTTCAGGAAGCAGCGCAGGACGAAGCCGCAGCCCAGGCTACCACCGAAAAGGCTAAGACGGTTTACACCTTCACCATGCCAGACGGCGATGTGACCATCAGCGTTACCAAAGACGCCAAGACCTATGAGGTCAAGCAGGCGGCAACCACCAACGGCAAGTTGGAAATCAGCCCGGCCACCGCTGCTGAGGGCGCGACCGTTACTGTTAAGGTTACCCCGGATGCCGGTTATGCCCTGAAGGAAAATGGCCTGAAGGTTACTTACACCGATGCCGACAACAAGGAACAGACCGTTGAAGTGAAAGCTGGCACCGAAGCCAACACCTACACCTTTGCAATGCCTGCTTACCCTGTCAACGTCAGCGCAGAGTTTGCTAAGGAATACAAGGTTACTGTGGCAGACACTGCGAACAAGAACGGCGAAACCAAGGTGAGCGCAACCGCAGCTGTTGAAGGCACCGAAGTTACCGTTACCGTTAAGGCAGCTGATAACTACCAGCTCAAGGCTGACAGCCTGACCTACAGCTACAAGAGCGGCGAAGATACCAAGACCGAAAAGCTGACCCCGAACGCAGAAGGCAAGGCTACCTTTAAGATGCCCGCAGCTGATGTCAAAGTCACTGCAGAGTATGTCGAAAAGAAACCGGAAGCCTACACTGTGACAGTGAACAAAGCTACCAACGGCACTGTAACCGCTGATAAGGAAACCGCCGCAGCAGGTGATACCGTTACCCTGACTGTTGAGGCAGACGAGACTATGTACTCTCAGGCTGTGCTGGCTGAGGACGGCCTGAAAGTTGCTGACAGCAAGGGTGCTGCAGTTGCATGCACCGATGGTGCTGACGGCACTTACACCTTCACCATGCCTGCCGACAACGTAACTGTCACCGCAACGTTTGAAATCGTTGCATATGGTGTTGAGGTTGCACCGACTGAACATGGTTCTGTTACCTTTGAGGGCGGCAAGAAGTACTTCAAGGTTGGCGAGAATGTTACTGCTACCTTTACCGCAGAGGCTGGATATGAGCTGGCTAGTGCTTCTTATCAGGAAGGCAACAAACCTACAGACATTACAGCCAAGGTTAAGGAAGCTAGCAACACTTACACCTTCACTATGCCTGAAAACTATGTGAAGATCGAAGCAACCTTCACTGCTGTTCAGCCTACTGAACCTACTGAGCCCACCGAACCCACCACTCCGGATGAGAACGGCGGCGACAACACCGAAACCGAGGCTCTTGAGGCCGAGGAGCGCACCGTTCATGGCACCGCTGAAAAGACCACCATTACCGCAATGGCTGTCTTTACCTGCACCGATAAGAACTGCGCAAGTGCACAGTTCGTGGATGCAACTGTAAAGCAGACCAGCGGCGTTACCACCGCTGCTGTCACCTTCAACGGCAAGGACTACACCGCCAAGTACGGCGAGAAGAACGGCTGGGTTGAAGAAAACGGCAAGAAGTACTGGTACGAAAACGGCGTGAAGCAGGGTACTGAGGGCCGCGGCAAAGAGATCTATGATCCCGATTCCGACGCCTGGTACTGGCTGGATGCTGTCCAGGGCGGCGCAATGACCGTCAGCAAGGACGTTTACCAGGAATCCGCCGCCGGCCAGTGGGCTGATAAGCCCGATGGCACCGGCAAGTGGGTCCGTTACGATGAGAACGGCCACATGGTCAAGGGCTGGCAGACGACCGATAAGGGCACCTACTACTTTGACCTGATCACCGGCGCTATGGCTAAGGGCGCAGGCGATATTGACGGTGTACCTTGCGCATTTGACGAGTACACCGGTATCGCTCTGGACGGCCAGTGGCTGACCATCAAAGGCGCTGACTTCTGGTACGAAAAGGGCGTTCGCCAGGGCCTGGATGGCCGCGGCAAGGAAATCTATGACCCGGCTTCCGACGCTTGGTACTGGCTGGATGCCATTGACCAGGGCAAGAAAGCCACCAGCAAGGATGTCTATCAGGAATCCGAAGCTGGCCAGTGGGCTGACCGCGCCGATGGCACCGGCAAGTGGGTCCGTTACGATGCACAGGGCCACATGATCAAGGGCTGGAGCACTGACAAGCGTTACTATTTCGACCCGATCTATGGCACCATGGCTAAGGGCGATGCAGTCATCGACGGCCGTACTTATCACTTTGATAAGAACACCGGCGTTCTGCAGTAATCCCACAGCCGAACAATGAGCTGTAACCAGCCCATTAACCCCTAAATAGAAATGCCGCAGCAGACGTAACAGTCTGCTGCGGCATTTTTGTATTTGTGGGCATAGGTTCGGTGAAATATTTGCCGGGCCAGTAGGGCGGGGGACCCCACCCCGCCGAAATACTGGGAACAATACACAATTAAAAAATTGCAATATACCTTGCTATGCCGTAGGGGGCGGCGTCCCCGACGCCCCGGAGGAGCGTATAAATTACAGGCCTTTTGTTGGTAACTGTACGGTAGGGCGGCCAGCCCATTGGCCGCCGGATGAGCCCAGTCACAAATCTCATTTATCAGGCTCTGCGCGAGGAACC
>UMDS01043248.1_pt1 | contig 14547 bp, 11 predicted proteins | sample 1964551 | NCBI WGS metagenome assembly UMDS01 (sample SAMEA4836000, study PRJEB28245) | human gut metagenome | biome: gut microbiome; material: fecal sample | place: Denmark | collected 2008
CCATTCAAGCGCGCTACCAAAACTGCGCTACACCCGGATATCGTCCTCCGCCTCCCTACCGAAGCATTGGCGACAAAAGATATTATACGCATCTTTCCGGGTTTTGTCAACACTTTTCTGCATCTTTTTCTGATTTTTTCAAGAAAAGTATGATTTTCGTCGTATGAGCGCCGCTTTACTTTTTTGCTTTTGCACCAGTTTCCGCTTCCGCGGCCCGCAACTGCCTGTCCTTTTCCAGCAGGGGCTTGAGGTACTGGCCGGTAAAGCTGCCGGGTACCTCGGCCACCTGCTCGGGCGTACCCTCGGCAATCACCAGGCCGCCGGCGCTGCCGCCTTCAGGGCCAAGGTCAATGATGTGGTCCGCACACTTGATGAGATCCAGATTGTGCTCAATGACAATGACCGTGTTGCCCGCATCCACCAGCTTCTGCAGCACCTCGATCAGGCGATGCACGTCCGCAATGTGCAGGCCTGTGGTAGGCTCATCGAGAATATACACCGTCTTGCCGGTGCTGCGTCGGGCTAGCTCATTGGCCAGTTTGACACGCTGGGCTTCGCCGCCGGACAGGGTGGTGGCGCTCTGACCCAGGGTCACATAGCCAAGGCCCACATCCATCAGGGTCTGCAGCTTGCGGGCGATCTTGGGCTGGTTTGCAAAGAACACCACCGCCTCCTCCACGGTCATGTTCAGCACGTCGGAGATGGTCTTTTCCTTATACTTTACCTCCAGCGTCTCGCGGTTATAGCGCGCGCCCTTGCACACCTCGCAGGGGACATAGACATCCGGCAGGAAGTGCATCTCGATCTGCAAAATGCCGTTGCCCTCACAAGCCTCACAGCGGCCGCCCTTTACGTTGAAGCTGAACCGGCCCGGGCCATAGCCGCGCATCTTTGCATCCTGGGTCTCGGCAAAGACGGCGCGGATATCGTTGAACACACCGGTATAGGTGGCCGGGTTGGAGCGGGGCGTGCGGCCGATGGGCTGCTGGTCGATGCCAATGACCTTATCCACAAACTCCAGACCCTCCACCCCGTCGCACTTGCCCGCACGGCTGCGGGCACCGTTCAGCTCACAGGCCAGCGTCTTGTACAGGATCTCATTGATCAGGCTGGACTTGCCAGAACCGGAAATGCCGGTCACACAGACGAACTCCCCCAGCGGGAACCGGACATCAATGTTGCGCAGGTTGTTCTCCCGGGCACCTTTCACGGTCAGGAAGTTTCCATTGCCGGTGCGGCGGGTCTGGGGCACAGCAATGCGCTTGCGGCCGGAAAGATAATCGCCGGTGATGCTCCGCTTGGCCTTACAGATATCCTTCACGGAGCCCGCCGCCACGATCTCGCCGCCATGAACGCCCGCGCCGGGGCCCACATCCACGATATAGTCCGCGCTGCGCATGGTATCCTCGTCGTGCTCGACCACGATGACGGTATTGCCGAGATCCCGCAGGTTCTTCAGGGTCGCAATGAGCTTGTCGTTGTCACGCTGGTGCAGGCCGATGCTGGGCTCGTCCAGCACATAGAGCACGCCGGACAGCGCACTGCCAATCTGGGTGGTGAGGCGGATGCGCTGGCTTTCGCCGCCGGACAGGGTGCCAGCCGCACGGGCCAGGGTCAGGTAATCCAGACCCACGCTCTGCAAAAACTGCAGGCGGTTCCGGATCTCCTTCATGATCTGACCGCCGATCTGCCTCTGCTTCTCGGTCAGGTTCGGCTCATTTTCGGCAATAAATTTCAACTCATCCCGGATGGACATTTCGCAGAACTCGCTGATGTTCTTATCCCCAACGGTCACTGCCAGCACCACTGGCTTCAGGCGCTTGCCGTGGCAGTCCGGGCACTCCACGCCGGACATGAAGCTGCCGATCTCTTCCTTCATCCACTCGCTGTTGGTCTCCCGGAAGCGGCGCTCCAGGTTCTCCACGATGCCCTCAAACGTATTATAGTAGACACCGCTGCCGAACTCATTGGTTCGGTGCATCTCGATCTTTTCGCCGTTGGTGCCGTAGAGCAGGGCGTTCACCGCCTCGGTGCTCATATCCTTGATGGGCGTGTCCAGCGTAAAGCCGTATTTTTTACCCAGACCAAGGTAGTACATTTCGCTGACAGAGCCCTCGGCGTAGTACCAGCCGCTGGCCTTGATGGCCCCCTGCCGGATGGACAGGTTCTTATTGGGCAGGATGCGCTCCTCGTCCACCCGCATGAACGTACCAAGGCCCGTGCACTTCTCACAGGCACCCTGGGGGTTGTTGAAGGAGAAGAGCCGGGGCGACAAGTCCCCGATGGAGATGCCGTGCTCCGGGCAGGCAAAGTTCTGGCTGAAGGTCATGCACTCCCCACCGATGACATCGATCTCGGCGATGCCGCCGGTCAGAGCCAGCGCAGTTTCCAGCGAATCTGCCAGACGGCCCCGGATGCCCTTGCGCATGGCAAGGCGGTCCACCACGATCTCCACTGTGTGCTTGATGTTCTTTTCCAGCGTGATCTCTTCGTCCAAGTCATACAGATTGCCATCGATCCTCACACGGGAGTAGCCGCCCCGCCGGGCGGCATCCAGCTCCTTCTGCTGCGTGCCCTTGCGCTGACGCACCACAGGAGCCAGCACCTGGAATTTGGTGCCGTCCTCCAGCTTGAGCACGGCATCCACCATCTCATCCACGGTCTGCTGGCTGATGACACGGCCGCACACCGGGCAGTGGGGCACGCCCACCCGGGCATACAGCAGGCGCAGGTAATCATAGATCTCGGTCACGGTGCCCACGGTAGAGCGGGGGTTGTGGCTGGTGGTCTTCTGGTCAATGGAAATGGCCGGCGACAGGCCGGTGATCTCATCCACATCGGGCTTGTCCATCCGGCCCAGGAACATCCGGGCGTAGCTGGAAAGGCTCTCCACATAGCGGCGCTGGCCATCGGCATAAATGGTATCGAAGGCAAGGCTCGACTTGCCGGAACCGGACAGGCCGGTCATAACAATGAATTTTTCGCGCGGGAGGGTCAGATCAATATTCTTCAGGTTGTGCTCCCGTGCGCCTTTGATGACGATCTTATCGTTTGCCAAGGTACTTTCTCCCTCTTCTCTGTGTCTGTGCATGGTTCTGCCTGCGCTCGGTCTCGGCATCCGAGTCCACGGTGGGGTTCTCGCCCCGGCGCAGGCGGTCGATCTGGTCACGCAGGAAGGCCGCATGCTCAAATTCCAGCAGCTTGGCGGCCTCCTTCATCTCCCGGGTCAGGCGCTCAATGGCAGCTTCCCGCTCCAGTTTGCCCATGCGGCGGGTATTCCGCTTTGCGTTCTCCGCCTTATCGCTGATCTCAATGCTGTCCGCAATGGCCTTGACGATGGTCTTAGGCACGATGCCGTGTTCTTCATTGTAGGCCATCTGGATGGCACGGCGGCGCTCGGTCTCGGTGATGGCGCGTTCCATGCTGTCCGTCACCTCATCGGCGTACATAATGACCAGACCCTCGGCGTTGCGGGCCGCGCGGCCGATAGTCTGGATGAGGCTGGTCTCACTGCGCAGGAAGCCTTCCTTGTCGGCATCCAGGATCGCCACAAGGCTGACCTCGGGCAGATCCAGACCCTCACGCAGAAGGTTGATGCCCACCACCACATCGATAGAACCCAGGCGCAGATCTTTGATGATCTCCATCCGTTCAAAGGTGTCCACCTCGTGGTGCATATATTTGACCTTGATGCCCTGCTCGGTCAAGAAGTCGGTCAAGTCCTCAGCCATCTTCTTGGTCAGGGTGGTCACAAGAACACGCTCGTTCTTCGCCGTGCGGGCGTTGATCTCGCCCAGCAGGTCAGTCACCTGCCCCTCCACAGGCCGCACCGAGATCAGCGGGTCCAGCAGGCCGGTGGGCCGGATGACCTGCTGCGCGATCCGGGTGCTGTTCCGGCGCTCGTACTCGCCCGGCGTGGCCGAGACGAACACCATCTGGTTCAGTTTGCTTTCCACCTCCTCAAACTTGAGGGGGCGGTTGTCAAAGGCCGACGGCAGACGGAAGCCATATTCCACCAGCGTCTTTTTGCGGGCATAGTCGCCGCCGTACATAGCACGCACCTGCGGCAGGGTCACATGGCTCTCATCCACAAAAAGCAGAAAATCCTCCGGGAAATAATCCAGCAGAGTGGTGGGCATGCTGCCCGGCGCACGGCCCGACAGCACCGCAGAGTAGTTCTCGATACCCTTGCAGATTCCCACCTCGGTCAGCATCTCGATGTCGTAATTCGTTCGCTGCTGGATGCGCTGGGCTTCAATGAGCTTGCCCTCGGCGGTAAACTTCTTCACCTGCTCGTCACACTCGGCGCGGATCTTTTCAATGGCCGCTGCCTTTTTATCGGCACTGACGATGTAGTGGCTGGCCGGGAAGATGGCCACGTGCTTCACCACGTTCTGCCGGGTGCCGGTAACGGGGTTGAACTCCGTGATGCGGTCGATCTCATCCCCGAAGAACTCCACCCGGATGGCAAGGTCGCTCATGTAGGCCAGATAGATATCCACCGTGTCGCCGTGAACGCGGAACTTATTGCGGATAAAATTGATGTCGTTCCGCTCATATTGCAGGGCGACCAGCTTTTTGCACAGGTCATCCCGCTCCATCTGCATCCCGGGCCGCAGGCTGATGACCATGCTGCGGTAATCGATGGGGTCACCCAGAGAGTAGATACAGGACACCGATGCCACAATGATGACATCCCGCCGCTCCGAAAGCGCCGCCGTGGCCGAGTGGCGCAGGCGGTCGATCTCATCGTTGATGGCGCTGTCCTTTTCAATGTAGGTATCGGTGCTGGGGATGTAGGCTTCGGGCTGGTAGTAATCGTAGTAGGAAACAAAATACTCCACCGCATTGTCCGGGAAGAACGAGCGGAACTCGGTGCAGAGCTGGGCCGCCAGCGTCTTATTATGGGCCAGCACCAGCGTGGGGCGGTTGCACCGGGCGATCACGTTGGCCATGGTAAAGGTCTTGCCGCTGCCGGTCACACCCAGCAGGGTCTGGCAGCGGTCGCCCCGCTCAACGCCCTCTACCAGCTGCTCAATGGCCTGGGGCTGGTCACCCGTGGGGGCATAGTTGGAGACGAGATGGAACTGTTCATCGGCCATGTCTCGGTTCTCCTTTCTGTTCTCAGATGGAACTACAAATAGTTGTACTTTTCATGTTGATTATAACACAATTATTTTATAATATCAATACGGCCTGAGCATCTCCCCGGTCTGGAAATCGTAGAACGGCAGGCGGTTGGCCTCCCGCATGGAGAAATATTCGCTCTCGGTCAGGATGATGTGATCCCGCAAATGCACCTTGACCAGCCCCAGTGCCCGGACGATATTCTCGGTGGCCATCAGATCCTCCCGCGAGGGCAGGGCCACGCCGTTGGGGTGGTTATGGCAGAACACCACACTGTCGGTACCGCCCTTGAGGGCTGCCGCCACCACATCCTTGATCTCCAGACTCACCCGGTCGCTGGTGCCGTCCCGCAGCCAGAACAGCCCCTTGATGCGGCTGCGGCCATCCAGCGCAGCCAGCAGGGCGCGTTCCTGCACAGTCCCGGCAAACTGTGCCATCAGGTATTCGACCAGCTGGTCGGTGGTCTTCATGCACTTTTTGCCGTTGACCGCACACTGGGTATAGTATCTGCCGACCTGCGGCAAAAGATGCAGCATCCGGGCGGTAGAGGGGCCTACCCCCTCCACTGTCAGCAGATCCTCCTCAGAGGCATCCAGCACCCCGGCAAAGTCTCCGAACCGGTCCATGAGGACATGGGCAAGGCCGTTGGTGTCCTTGCGGGTGTTGGTGATGTAAAGGACATATTCCAGCGCTTCGTGGGGTTCCAGACTTTCCAGTCCGTACTGCTCTACCCGGGCGCGCATCCGCTGGCGGTGCCCCGTATGCGGGCTGCTTTCCTTCGCCATGGTCGTTCTCCTTTTGCGTTATTACTCTAATAGTACCGTTTTTTCAGCAAAACACAAGGGGGGCACAGGAAATATTCTGCGTTGACTTCAAAGAAAGGGTGGTTTATTATAGAGAAAAGGCTTTTTTATGAATCAATATGCCCTCTCAGTCAAAGCCTGCGGCTTTGCCAGCTCTCCCAAAGGGAGAGCCCCTTGTGGCTCTCGGTCAGCATGTACTGAACCCGGGAGATACATTGCCTCTCCCTTTGGGAGAGGTGGATTTGCGAAGCAAAGACGGAGAGGGCTTGTCTTTCATCCAACAAAAGGAACGATCTTATGAAACAATTTACTGCCACCGCAAACGACGAGGGCGTGCGGCTTTCCCGCTTTGTCCAGAGCGTGACGCGCGATCTCCCCACCAGTCTGCTGTACAAGAGCTTCCGCAACAAGCGGGTCAAGGTCAACGGCAAAAAGGGAGCCCCCGAGGATCGGCTCAAGGCGGGCGACCTCATTGAGCTTTACATCAACGATGAATTCTTCCCGCCCGAGGGCGCAAAGCCTGCAGCCCGCAAGCCCGCCCCCAAAAAGCAGCAGAACCAGCCCAAGGTGACCGTCATCTATGAGGACGAGAACATTGCCGTGCTGTACAAGCCCACCCATCTGCTCTGCCACAGCGACCGCACCGGCGATGCCAACCTTGTGGACGCGTTCACCCAGTATCTGGCCCAGAAGGGCGAGTATGATGCGGGCGGTGAGAATCGCTTCAAGCCCGGCATCTGCAACCGGCTGGACCGCGGCACCGAGGGCCTTGTCATCGCTGCCAAGAGCTACGCCGCCCTGCGGGACATGAACGAGATCATCCGCACCGACCTGCTCAAAAAGGAATACTACACCATCACCGTGGGCATCCCCCAGAGCGGGCGACTCACGGCCTGGTGGGAGCACGACGAGAAGAACAACAAGGTCAGCATCCACGCCCACCAATCTCAGGATGAGCGCCGCAAGCAGATCATCACCGATGTGGACGTACTGCGCACCGCCGGGCCCTTTGCCCTGTGCAGGATCGGGCTGGTCACGGGCCGCACCCACCAGATCCGCGCGCATCTGGCCTACCTGGGCAAGCCGGTGCTGGGAGATATCAAATACGGCAACCGCAAGATGAACGAGCGCACCGGCACCCGGACGCAGGCTCTCTGCGCCGTCCGCATCAGCTTCCTGGATATCCCGGAGGAAAACAGCCTGCGCTATCTCTCCGGCAAGGTCATCAAGCTGAAAGACCCCCAGATCGTCAAACAGTTCGACGCGCTGGATAAGAATAAAGAAGGAGCAACATCATGGCAGACCTGAACGCCTATTTCAAAAGCATCATCGACCAGGACCGCGAATCGGTGGTCATCTGCGATCTGAACCACATCATCATTTACATGAATCCTGCCGCTGTGGTGGATTACGGCAAATACGGCGGAGCCGCCCTGCTGGGCAAAAGCCTGCTGAACTGCCACAACCCCCATTCGGTGGAAGCCATCCGCAAGGTGGTCGAGTGGTTCGCGGCGGATGCCAGCCACAACATCGTCTATACCTACTACAATCCAAAGCATGTCCGTGATGTCTACATGGTTGCCCTGCGGGACGAGGACGGTACCCTGATCGGCTACTACGAGAAGCATGATTCCCGAAAAGCTGAAACTATGAAGCAGTACGATTTGTTCTGACAAAGAAAGGCGAACTCCACACAAAAAAGACTTTGCCACCTACCCCCGTGCGAAGATGCTACTCTGCTATACCTCCCGCATAAGCAAAACGAACGCCTGCCGGGCTTTTCTCACACGGCAGGCGTTCGTTCTTTTTATAGGGTCGATTCGTTACTTTGCCAGCAGCTCGTCAGCCAGCACATCCATCTGTGCCTCAGCGGCGGCATTGGCGGCAGAGCGGATGGTCACAACGGCATCACAGACGGTGATGTTCTTCATGCCGTCCAGCTCGGCACGCATCAGCTTTGCAGCCATGGGGGCCCAGGTGCCGTTCTCCATCAGGCCAACGGTGCGGCCCTGGAAGTTCTTGGTCTTGAGGTGGGTCAGCAGATTCTCCATCGGCGGGAAGAGGAAGCCATCGTAGGTGGCGCAGGCCAGCACGATCCGGCCGCAGCGGAAGGCCTCAGTGACGGCATAGGAGACATCGGTGCGGGTCAGATCCATCTCCACCACCTTGGCCCCCTTGGCGCGCAGCTTCTCAGCCATGGTGTGGGCGGCGGCCCTGGTGTGGCCGTGGATGGAAGCGCTGGCCACCAGGATCTTCTCCGGCTCCTCGGCCTTGTAGCTGGACCACAGGTCATAGTAGTTCAGGTACTTGCTCAGATCGCCGGTCAGCACGGGGCCGTGCAGGGGGCAGATGGTGGCGATATCCAGCGCGGCGGCCTTTTTCAGCAGAGCCTGCACCTGCGGGCCGTACTTGCCCACGATGTTCAGGTAGTAGCGGCGGGCCTCGCTGGCCCAGTCGGCGTTTTCGTCAAACCTGGCCACTGCACCAAACCGGCCAAAGCCGTCTGCAGAGAAGAGCACCTTTTCACTGCTCTCATAGCTCACCATGACCTCAGGCCAGTGCACCATGGGGGCAAACACAAAGGTCAGGGTGTGGGTGCCCAGGCTCAGGCTCTCGCCGTCCTTCACCACCACGCGGCGCTCCTTTGCCACAGCATCAGCGCCAAAGAACTGATCCATATACAGGAAGGTCTTGGCGTTGCCCACCACCTGCATTTCCGGGTAGAGGGCGGCCAGTCTGGCGATGTTGGCACCGTGGTCAGGCTCCATGTGGCTGACCACCAGGTAATCCGGCTTGCGTCCGGCCAGTGCCTCGGTCAGGTTGGCAAGCCAGGGCTCCGTGGCACGGTTGTCCACCGTATCCAGAATGGCAGTCTTTTCGTCCAGAATGACATAGGAATTGTAGCTCACGCCGGTGGGCACCGGGTACTGGCTCTCGAACAGGTCAATGGTGGTATCGTCCACACCCACGCCCAGAATGGCTTCGCTGATCTTTTTCACGCTCATAGCAGACATCCTCTCTATCCATATTGCTGTGCCGGAAAAGCGGCAATATAATACTAATAACGGTTCCTAGTATAGCACATTGTTAAAGATTATTCAAGCTCCTCCGGCAGTCTTGCTGCCACCGGCCGGCCGGGCTCGGTGTCCAGCTCCAGCAGGGCTGCCGCGCTGGCATCATCCAGGCTCTGGACACTGCGGAGCTTGCGGCTGATGGCCCGGCTGCGGACACCAATGAGGTTGTCCAGCTCTTCATCGGTCTGGCGCAGGCGCTGCTGCATCTTGGAGAGACCCTGCCCAAACTTGTCGAACTCCGTCTTAACGGCACCCAGCAGCTGCCAGACCTCGCCGGAGCGCTTCTGGATGGCAAGGGTCTTGAAGCCCATCTGCAGGCTGTTGAGCAGAGCCGCCATGGTGCTGGGACCTGCAATGTTCACCTGATAATCCCGCTGCAGCACCTCCAGCAGACCGGCGTTCACCACCTCGGCGTACAATCCTTCAAAAGGCAGGAAGAGGATGCCAAAGGTCGTGGTGTAGGGCGGTTCCACATACTTTTCCCGGATATCCTTTGCCTCGCTCCGCAGCACCAGTTCCAGCGCATGGCGGGCATTCTCCACCGCCTGCGCATCGCCGGAGGCCTGGGCATCCTGCAAGTGCGCGTAGGTATCGCCGGGGAATTTGGAGTCGATGGGCAGCCAGACCGTGCCGCCGTCCGTGCCCGGCATCTTGATGGCATATTCCACCCGCTGGGTGCTGCCCGGGATGGTGGCCACATTGGTCTCGTACTGCTCCGGAGCCAGGATCTCTTCCAGAATGGCCCCCAGCTGGATCTCACCCAGAATGCCGCGGGTCTTAACGCCCGAGAGCACCTGCTTCAGTCCGCCCACATCGGCGGCAAGGTTCTGCATCTCGCCCAGCCCCTTGTACACCTGTTCCAGCTGGTCGTTCACAGCCTTGAAGCTCTCGGTCACCCGCTTCTGCAGGGCATCCTGCAGTTGCTCATCCACGGTGTGGCGGATCTCATCCAGCTTTTTGGCGTTCTCGGCCTGCAGGGCGTTCATGTTTTCCGCAAGGGTCTTGCGCAGCTCTTCCAGCTTCTGGGTGTTGGCGGCCTCCAGACTCTGGAGCCGCTGGGTCAGGATCTGCTGCTGGCCGCTCTGGCCCTGTGCCAGTGTAGTGCTCATGCTCTGCACTGAGGTCTGCAGCGTCTCACTGACGCTGCGGATGGCGGTATAGTTCTGCTCCGCCATTGCCGCCTGTCTGGCCGCAAAGTCTTTTGCCTGTGCATCGAGCTGCTGCTGCATCCAGCGCTTGAGCTCCTCGTAGTCTCCCCCGTTCCGGGGCTGGTTCAGTTTCCAGAGCACCGCTGCCAGCAGCAGGCAGATGGTGACCAGCAGCAGGGTATACAATCCAGCTAAAAATTCCATTGATTATAAGTCCTCGAAATCGACCAATTCTTTCCGGGTATCCAGCGCATCGCCATAAAGGCCAACGCCGTCCACCTCGCACTCGCCCGACTGGTTATCATAGGGGTCGGAGCGGAACCCGTACATCGGCGGGTCAAAGGGTGCCTCAAAGGCGCGGTTTGCCACCATGCGCCCGGTGTCCAGGCTGCCGAAGTAGTGGCGGCGCAGCTCTTCCTCGCCCTGCCGTGCCATGGAGGCACCAAACGAGCAGTCGGCATACATCCAACCCTTGGGGGCAATGTAGAACATGGCCCAGTCGTGGCAGCCCACGCCGGTGGGCGACACCGACAGGCCGCTCTGCCAGCGGGCCGGAATGCCCACCAGACGGCAGAGGGTGATGAAGGTCAGGGCCATAATGCCGCAGTCACCGCGCCGGTTCCGTGCGCAGCGGTCGGGCAGGCAGTCCTGCACAAAGTAGGCGGGCTGATAGTGATACCGCACGTTCAGGGTAACGTAATCATAGATGCGCTTTGCCTTTTCCGCCGGGTCGGTGATTCCTTCGGTCAGCTGTGCGGCCAGCGCCCGCAAGTAGGGCGTGAACACGATATGCGGGGCCTGCTCCTTGGTATCAAAGGTCGGCTGTTCCGGTGCAGGCACAAAGTCCAGCGGGTCAGCATAGACTGCCGTTGTCTTGTAACGGTACTGCACCCCGAAGCGGCGGTTTTCGGTCAGGTCAGCCTCCCAGCAAACGGTGCGCTGGGGGGCGTTTGCATCGGCGATGCGGCCCGGCTGCTCGGTAAAGCTCTGCAGCTCGATCTCGCTCTGGGCCAGGCATTCCGCCGGGATGGGCAGCCAGGCGCGGACGTGCACACTCTCCCGGCCCTCTGCCTTTGCCTTGGCCAGAGCGGCGGCAAAGGCCTCATCCGACATTCCCACGCTGGTCTTCAGCGTGATGCGGGCACTGGCCTGCCCTTCCCGCTCCATCTGGTCATGGATGCGGCGGCGGCGCTCCCGGGCCAGCGTAGCCGGGGCGGGCGGGTCGAGCTGACGGGCGGCAAGGTCGGCGTGGGTGGCGATCAGCGTCTCGGCAAAGCGGTCAAGGTAGTGCTTCTCCCCTTCCACGAACCGCCAGTCCACCCGGCCCTCATGCACCAGCTGGCGGAACTCCTCCACCGTGAAATCCCGCACAAGGCCCTGCATCCGGGCCACGGCCTGTGCCTCGTTCCAGCAGTATTCCTGCGGCAGACGGCACATGATCTCCTTCTGCACCAGCAGGGCATCCCGCAGCGCGTCCACGCCGTGGGGCACAGGGTTGGCGGGCTGCTCGTACTCCGGCATTTCCAACCCCTGACTGCGGGGGCTGTTCTGGGTCTCCGTCCAGTCCTCGGCCAGATATTCATCGATCCGTGCCATTGCTTCTTTGTAATAGCCCGCGGCCTTCAGCCGCTCCACATCATCGGGCAGACCGACGTTCAGATGCACAAATGCTTCGTTCAGATCTTTCATCCTGTTTCATCCTTTCTCTCAGGCGCACTGCTCTTCCCAGAAAGCAGTGGCTTCCACCAGCCAGTTCTCGGCATCTGTTCCGGTGCCGATGCCGCAGACGTGAGGTGCATTGTTGAACACCCGGTAAACATGCTTGACGTGATTGGCCTGCAGGGCAGCTTCCAGCTGCGGTCCCTGCCGCCAGTAGACCAGCTCTTTCAGCAGCGTGTCGTTCACACCGTGCCAGTGGTAGGTGGCGGGGTAGTCCGGCGTGATCTCATCCGAAAGGTTCCGGGTATAGTATTTGGGGCCGTACGCGCCGATATCCTGAATGACATGGTAGATGGGCTTGATGTAGGTCATATCGTTGATGGGGTAGCCCAGCAGCAGGGCGGCAGGCTTGGGCACATTGTAATGCTGATACCCCACCGATTCCGTGCCGAACAGACCCGTCAGGTGGCCGCCCATGGAATATCCCACGATGGCGTACTGCTCCGGCTGGATGCCAAACTCCGCAGCGTGTTCCTCAATGTACTGCATGGCCCGGCCGATGTCCTCCAGCGGAGCGTCATCGGAAGCATCCGTCCAGACGCGATATCGCAGAATAAAGGCGGCATAGCCCAGCTCATGCAGCTGCCAGGCCGTGCAGGCCCCCTCCTCCAGCTCGGCGCTCTCATTGGCACCGCTGCCAGCCAGGATCAGCGCAAACTTGGCATTTTCGGCCTTGGCCGGAAAATAGAACAGGCCGGTGTTGTTTTTGGTGCGGTCCGCCGCCTTTTCCGCATCCGTGTAGAACGAGTGAGTGACCTGAACGCCATTGTTGTAGTTTTCAATGACCAGATTCAGCCCCTTGGCACAGCCTTCGGCCACATACTCGTTGGTGTAGCCTTCCACAGTGGTCATCTCCCACAGGGCCTGACCCGGCGGGCAGTCCTTATCCTGCGAGTAGGTGTAGAAGCCGGAGTTCTTGATGCCCGGGTTGTTGCGCACTTCCTTCATGGTGGTCTGGGCCGTGATGTTGGGCTCTCCCTTTTCCATTACGGCACCGGCGGGCAGGGCCAGCAGTGCCAGCAGACACAGCACCATCGCGACGATTCGTTTTGCCTGTTTCATGTTCCGTTCCTTTCCCCCGGCACCGCCCTGATTGCATTTTCCCGTACAGAGGGCTATAATATGAGACCGCACAGGCGACACCGGTTGGTTTTTGTTCTATTGTATCACACCCGCCGGTATTGTCAAAACAAATCTGTCCGCAAAATCCATGCGTTGTGATCTCCACGCTTCCGAGGGGCCGGGTATTCAGATTCCGGACACTCTGCCCGGCCTGAGGTGAACAGGTTTCCATTGTGATTTGCGGCAGATTCTGCTATACTGAAAAGAAATATTGCACACGCAATGAGGGGAAACCGGAGCATTGCGGCTCCGGTCAGGATAGGAATATGAGTGAGATCACAGTCCGGCCCATGATGCCGGAGGATTGGACTGCTGTGTCCAAAATATATCTGGAGGGCATTGCCACCGAGCACGCCACCTTCCAGACCAACTGCCCGCCCTACACCGCCTGGGACGCATCCCATACCCGGGAATGCCGCCTGGTGGTGCTGGACGATGGGGTCGTAGCCGGCTGGGCAGCCCTGCATCGGGTAGACCCCCGCTGGTGCTACCGCGGCGTGGCCGAGGTGAGCATCTATGTCGGGGAGAAATTCCGGGGCAAGGGGCTGGGCTATCACCTGCTCACAGCGCTCTGCCGCGAGGCTGAACAGGCCGGGTATTGGACGCTGCAGTCCACGGTGCTGCAGGACAACGCCCCCTCCCGGGGCCTGCACCTGAAATGCGGCTTCCGCGTGGTGGGCCGCCGGGAGCGCATTGCCCGGGACTGCCACGGCCGCTGGCTGGACACCTACCTGATGGAGCGGCGGTGTGCAACAGACGAACCGGCGGGCTATAAAAAGCTGTAAGGCGCTTTTTGCGGGAAAGATTTACAGTTTCTTCAAAAAGCGGCCTTGAAAATCCACAAAAATATGATATACTAACGTAACGATACCAAAGCGATAGAAAGGAGGCGCGCGGAATGGCACCGACCAAAGAGCGTCCGGCAACCAAGACGATTGCCACAAACCGGGAAGCGCGCCACGAGTACTTCGTTCTGGAAGCGCTGGAGACCGGCGTTGAGCTGAAAGGCACCGAGGTCAAGAGCCTGCGTGCCGGCGGCGTAAACCTGAAAGACAGCTGGGTCGACATTGAGGACGGCGAGCTGCTGGTCAAGGGAATGCACATCACCCCCTACGACCACGGCAACATCTTCAATCAGGACCCCATGCGGGTGCGGCGGCTGCTGGCCCACAAAAACGAGATCCGGCGGCTGCACCAGCAGTGCAAGCTGCAGGGCTACACTCTTGTGCCGCTTTCGCTCTACTTCAAGCATGGCCGCGTCAAAATGGAGCTGGGCCTGTGCAAGGGCAAAAAGCTCTACGACAAGCGTGCAGATGCCGCCAAGCGTGATGCCAAGCGCTCCATCGACCGGGCCGTTAAATCCAACGGCGTTTACTATTGATTTCAGGCAGCATTCCTGCCCGGAAACTTCAAAGCTTACCCACACCGCAAGGTGTGTTTTATGGGGGCGTAAAGGTTTCGACGGGGGGAGCGAGGCCTGGGCAGCGGGTAGCAGTGGGGGACCTGCTCTAAACTCCTCCAAAAAATTAACTGACAACAATAATTATCAGTTGC
>UMDS01045572.1_pt1 | contig 14164 bp, 16 predicted proteins | sample 1964551 | NCBI WGS metagenome assembly UMDS01 (sample SAMEA4836000, study PRJEB28245) | human gut metagenome | biome: gut microbiome; material: fecal sample | place: Denmark | collected 2008
CGTTGTCGCCGGAGACGTTGCAGGCAGTGCCGAAGGAATCCTGGGTGATGTACAGTGCCACCATGATGGCGCAGATGGGGCCGTTGGGGTCGCCTGCCTCTGCACCGAAGATCATGTACAGGAAAGGCAGAGCGGTCATGATAGAGCCGCCGGGAGCACCGGGAGAAGCCACCATGGCAACGCCCAGAGTCATGATGAACGGTACCACGGTGCCCAGGCTGATGGGCAGCTGATTCATCAGGCAGACAGCGGTGGCACACGCGGTAATGGTGATCATGGAACCTGCCATGTGGATGTTGGCACACAGAGGCACGACAAAGTTACGGATCTGTGCGCTCACGCCGTCCGCCGCGGCACACTGCAGGTTGACCGGGATGGTAGCCGCCGAGGACTGGGTGCCCAGTGCGGTGGTGTAGCCGGGGATCTGGTTCTTGATGAGCTGCAGGGGGTTCTTGTGGCTCACAGCGCCTGCGACACAGAACTGGATGAAGATGCAGATCAGGTGCATGATGATGACCACCAGGAACACCTTCCACAGGATGCCCAGAATGGCGTAGGTCTTGCCGGACTTGGTCATGTCGATGAAGGTACCGCAGACGTACAGGGGCAGCAGCGGGATGATGACGCTGTGCAGCACCTGATCGATGACGGCAGAGAAATCTTTCATGCAATTATAGAGTGTATCGCCAATCGTCTTTCCGCGCAAGGTGGACATGCACAGGCCCAGCACAAAGGCCAGCACCACGGCAGAGAGGGTGTCCAGAATGGGCGGGATGGAGATGGAGATGTAGCTGGCCAGAGAGTTGTCAGCCGTGGCGGCGATCTGTTCCAGAGCGCCTTCGCTCATGAAGCTGGGGAACAGGCTTGCAGACACCAGATAGGATGCCGAGCCTGCGATCAGGGTGGAGCCGTAGGCCAGAGCCACCGTGATGAGCAGCAGCTTGCCTGCACCGCTCTTCAGATCCGCAATGCCCATGGTGACGTAGGCCACGATCATCAGCGGGATGACGAACTTCAGGAACGAGCTGAAGATGCTGGATGCCGTGACAATGATCCGGCAGAACCACACCGGGAAGAACTGGCCGACGATGATGCCCAGCACGATGGCAATGAGCAGCTTCGGCAGCAGCCCAAGCTTGAATTTTTTCTTTTCCATAGAAATAATTTCCTCCTTTTGCTTTCCTGGTTCCCATACAGCACCTGATGGCGCTCTCTTCACCTCAGCCTGCACAGCCAGTCTTTTTCATGATACGCCAAAATTTTACTTGACGTGTTGACGTCTTTAGTTTAACATAGACATACACATGATTCAAATTCATAAAAATAAATTTATGGATTAAAAGTTTTTATAGCAAAAAAGGAGTTCTGCGATGGAAGTTCGTCAGCTGAATACCCTGATCCGCGCGGCTCAGTTCCAGAGTTTTTCCAAGGCGGCAGAGTCTCTGGGCTATTCTCAGTCCGCTGTAACGGTACAGATCAAGGCACTGGAAGAAGAGCTGGGCGTGCGCCTGTTCGACCGCATGAACAAGCGGGTCCTTCTGACCGTGGACGGCCAGCGTTTTCTGGAATATGCCAACAGTATTCTGGATACCATCCAAAGCGCCCGCCAGGCACTGAACGAAAATGCCGAGCTGGGCGGCAGCCTGCACATCGGCACGCTGGAGTCTCTCTGCTTTTTCCGCCTGCCCGGGCTGATCCGCCAGTTCCGGCTGGAGCACCCCAGGGTCGGCCTGCGGGTCACCACCGGTTCCCCGGAGGAGCTGATAGAAAAAATGGAGCAGGGGGAAGTGGATCTTATCTGCATTCTGGACGAGCCCCGCTACTCCAATAACTGGCACAAGTGCAACGAAGTGCCGGAAGAAGTGGTGTTTGTGGCAACGCCGAACATCGACCTCGGCCATCCCGGCCCTTACCGGGTGGCCGAACTGCTGGACAAACCGTTCTTCCTGACTGAGCGCAACGCAAACTACCGCCGCACTTTTGATAAATTTCTCGCTTCCCATCAGGTTGAGCTGACCCCCAGCCTTGAGATCAGCGATACCGCATTTATCATCAAGATGCTGGAACATTCTTCCGGGATCTCCCTGCTTCCCCGCTTTGCGGTGGCCGAATCCGCCGCAAAGGGGCAGCTGCGCATTTTGGAAGTTTCGGACTTCCAGCTGACCATGTACCGCCAGATGTTTTACCACAAAGATAAGTGCTGCACCCGGGAAATGAAAGCTTTTATCCAACTGGCCGACGGGCCGGATATCCCTCTGTGACCCGAAGCAACCCCATTGAGGCGTCAGAGCTCTTTTCCGTCCAGCACCGCCTGTTTTAACGTGTCCCCCTCATACACCAGCTTCAGGGAGAAATAGGGCCGTTCTTCTTTCAGAAGCCGAAAGAAGATCTTATCTCCCTCCCAGATGGGCAGGCTTGTCACCTTTTCTTTCGGCACCCATTCCAGCACGCCCTCCTTACAGGCGTCGCCCTTTATCATCTTGCCCTCCCAGCGGTCCGCCGTGTAGAGGTGGATGAACTCGGTCATATTGCCCCAAATGAATGTCAGCAGCCCCCGGCAGCGCCAGCGGGTCAGGGTCAGGCCCGTTTCCTCCCGCACCTCCCGGAGCAGGCAGTCCTCCGGGCTCTCGAACCGCTCAAATTTGCCGCCGACACCCACCCATTTATCGTGGTTGTAGTCATCCTGCTTTTTCACGCGGTGGAGCATCAGGTAGGCGTCCTCCCGCTCCAGATAGCAGAGCGTGGTGCTGAAAATGGGGTATTCCGGGTCCATAAAACTTCCGAGATTCATCGCGGTCCTCCTTTTGATTCATCACAAAGGCGTCCCACAGGAAAGCCCCTGCGGGACGCCTCTTTTGCTTTTCAAATTCTGTTTTGATCCGGCTCAGCCTTTGCGTGCCGCACGGCCCTTGCCCGCGTTGTTCAGCTTGCGGACCAGATCGTTCTGGTGCTTGCGCTGAGAGGGGGTAGGCTCCGGGTCCCGGGCTTCCTCAGGGCGAGCAAAGGTTTGCTTTGCGTCCGCGTCCACCCGGACCAGGTTCCACTCCTGATTGCCGCCGGAGACATAATTCCAGATCTGGGCCTGGGCACCGTTGGCGGTGTTCATGCCCACCAGGTCGATGTACTTGTCGGCCAGCACATTGCGGATGCGGGTGCGCCCGCCGCGGGTGGGTTCCAGCGCCCAGCACTGGCTCAGGCCGCTGGTGCGGCTCCACTGGTGCAGCCAGGTGCCCTCCACCACGCCGCCCAGGGCCAGATCGATCATCTTGCCGGTAAAGCGGTTTTCGATCCGCCAGCGTCCGTCCCCGGCGTCCACGAACTTCCACTGCTGCCAGGGGTGGCCTGCATAATCCCAAAGACGGATCGCAGCGCCGTTTTCCGTATTGAAGTTTTTGACTTCCAACACCTTTCCATTCGGGGCTTTGATGAGGTAATACTCGTTTTCCAATAATACAACTTGTGCTGCCTTTGCCATAGCTGCGATCTCCTTTCCAATTGAGTACCTATATTATAGCGCATTTTCGCCGCAGCAACAAGAATGGTTTTTGATAATTTTTTTATGATTCTTTGTGCATTTTTACCCACTTTTCCGCGCGCCGTTCTCACCCGCTCGTCTCTCCGCGAAAAACAGCCGCGCACCCGAAAAACTCATACTGTTTTTTATATAAAAACAAAACGCCTTTTTCGCCCTGATTTCGCCCGATTTTGTGAACAAACTGTTTCCGCCGCAAGGTCAGTTTTGTTCAGAGCTTTACCGCGATAAAGTAAAGCGTTTTTGTTTGCTTTATTTCAATACAGTTACCAGATTTCAAAACGAGCTTTAATTTCTTTCACGATTTCGGCTATTGACTTTATCGCATGGCTGGAGTATGATAGAGTCACAGAGGAGCGGAAGACGCTCCCGGATCACATTGCAACATGCCTCTGCGGAACCACCGCGGGGCAGGAAAAATATAGGAGGTTTGATGATGTACTACTACATTCTGGGTTTCGGTATCGCATGTCTGGTTCTGTTCGGTATTGGCAGCATGGAGACGGTATGTGTCAAGCCGGCTGAGATGTTGGTCAAGGCCCTGTTGTGGCCTGTCACCCTGATGGAAGCAGTTGTGAACTACAGCTCCACTCATCACAACTATAAGGCTGCGCTGTAAAACACACCCCGTCAGGATGTCCTGAAAGACATGCAAGGCTGCTGCACCCGCAAAGGCGCAGCAGCCTTTTTGTTTGGAATTTTCCGCAAACCGTGGTACAATAAGGGGCAGAAAGCCCCATGGGCCCGCCGGAACCCACCGACAACAAAGGAGAACTATGAAACCCGATTACAAACTTGTGGCAAAAGCCAAATATATCCACACCACTGCCGACCTCGCCAGCGAGCTCTGGCACGAGGTGTACAAGCGCTATTACCCCGCCAAGCAGCTGGACACGCTGGTGGACACCCTGCAGAGCGCCGACGCCATTGAGGAGGACATTGACAACGATGTCAACTACTTCCTTGTGCTGCTGGGCGGCAAGGTCATCGGCTACTTTGCCTGGAAGATGGAAAATACCTCTCTCCACCTGCTCCACCTCTACCTCAAGCCGGAGTTCCGGGGCAAAGCACTGGGCCGGGACATCGTGGCCAGCTGTGAACGCCTGGCCCGGGGCGAGGGCCGTGGCCGGGTGTGGTGCACCGTCCACGCCAAGGCCCTGCCCGTGCAGCAGTTCTTCAAGGCCAAAGGCTACCGCCTGCTGGGCCCCGCCGAGGAGGGCGAGACCACGCGGCTACCCGGCCAGCTCATTTTTGAGCGGATGCTGTAAAAACTGCAAAATAGCCATTGCTTTTTTGCCGCGCTTGCACTACAATAAAGTAGTGTATTGAAGTGCCCTTTCTGCGGGCCTGACGCAAGATGCCATCAGGGGAGGAAAGCTTTATGGCAAAAGATCATCCCACCGGAAAATCCGGCCTGTATTCCGCTCTTCTGGAGCTGAAGACGCCGGAGGAGTGCTACCGCTTTTTACAGGATGTGTGCAGTTACGCCGAGCTCAGCGCCATGGAACAGCGCTATAACATCGCTGAAAAGCTGATGAACAAGCAGAGCTACACCAGCATCATGGGCAACATTGGCGCATCCAGTGCCATCATCAGCCGGGTGAGCCGCGTCCTGAGCCGGGACGACAGCGTGCTGCGCCGCCTGCTGGAAGAGAGCACCGCCCCCGCCGACAAGACCGAGGCTTAGGAGGTAGTGATTATGAGCAAAGCAGTTGTATTTTTTGCCGACGGCACCGAAGAGTGCGAGGCACTCCTTGTCATCGACCTGCTCCGCCGCGCGAAAGTCGAAGTGACCGTTGCGTCCGCCATGGGCCGCAAAGAGCTGGTGAGCAGCCATAAGATCCACCTCACCGCCGATGCACTGGCCGAGGACGTGGATTACTCGGATGTCGATCTGGTCGTGCTGCCCGGCGGCATCCCGGGCACCCCCAACCTGGCCGCCAACAAGACCGTCACCGAGACCTGCAAGGCCTTTGCCGCCGCGGGCAAAAAGGTAGCCGCCATCTGCGCCGCCCCCAGCGTTCTGGCCTCGCTGGGCCTGCTGGAGGGCAAAAACGCCACGGCCCACGCCGGGTTCCAGGATCAGCTGGCCGGTGCCATCGTCCACGATGAAGAGGTCGTGGTGGACGGCAACCTCACCACCAGCTACGGTCTGGGCGGTGCCATCCCCTTTGCGCTGGAGCTGGTGCGCCAGCTGGCCGGCAAAGAGGAAGCCGACCGTATCCAGAACGCCATTGCTTACCGGCATTCCGTGCTCGGATAAACACGAAAAAGAAAACCCGCCGTCGGCGGGTTTTCTTTTTCGCTTAGAACGGATGCACCCGCAGCTCATGCGGATAATGGTTCAGCACCTCACAGCCGTCCTCGGTGACGAGGACCAGATCTTCGATCCGGACGCCGAACTTGCCGGGAAGGTAGATGCCCGGCTCGATGGAGAAGCACATGCCCGGGGTGACAACATTCTCGTTCACCGCCGAGACGTCACCGGCCTCGTGGTCTTCCAGACCAATGAAGTGGCCCAGGCGGTGGTTGAAGTAGGGGCCATAGCCGGCTTCGGTAATAAGGTCGCGGGCCGCAGCGTCAATATCGCAGAGACGGACGCCCGGCTTGACCAGCGCTTCGGCGGCGGCCTGTGCCTGCCGCACCAGCTCATAGACCTTACGCTCCTCCTCGCTGGGCTCCCCGGTAAAGAACGTCCGGGTCATATCGGAACAGTAATCCTGATACACGCCGCCCACATCGATCAGGACGCACTGGCCCGCCTCCAGCGGGGTGTCGTCGTTGTCGTGGTGAGGGTCTGCCGCATGAGCGCCAAAACCGCAGATGGGGGGAAAGCTGACCCCGGAACAGCCGTGGGCCGCATAGATGCCCCGGATGGCGTCGGCCATCTCTTTTTCGGTGATGCCGGGGCGGATGAGAGCCTCAAACTCCGCCATGCAGTCATCGTTGACCTTGGAGGAAGCCCGCATGGCCTCCTGCTCGGCAGCGTCTTTCACCGCGCGGGCATCGTCGCAGGCGGCGGAAGCATTGCGGTAAGCGGGTGCCGCGTCCAGCTCCATCAGCCGGAGCAGGAACCGGGCAGGCCAATTCTTATCAATGCCTAGAGGCTTGTCCCGTTCCAGCCAGGGCAGGAGCTTTGCCGGGGCGTCCTCGCCGTCCGAGTAGTTTTCCACCGGGATGCCTGCCTCCGGCGTGCCGAACAGCGCGTTGACAAAGAAACGGTGGTTCCCATCGGCCCGGAGCAGCAGAGCCAGCATCCGCTCGCCGGGCTGGATGCGCACCCCGGTCAGATAAAAGATCGTGGGCGGGTCGCTGACGATCATTTGGGTCAGGCCCTGTCTGGCGAGGTTTTCGGTCACCCGTGCAAAGCGGGCTGCATAGAGTGTCTTCATGTTTTGGTTATCCTTTCTGTAATTTTTATTGCAAAATATCTTTTATGTTGACAAATTTGCAGGAAGCGTCCACTTGTTCATAAATAATTCATAATAAATTCATGTAGTGTTCATGCACTTCCGGTATATGTATGGCAACGTCGGCGCGCAGAGCGCCTTTGCCCCGCCCAGTATAGCACGGTGTGCCCAAAAAATGAACCATCCGGCCCGATTCCGGGCCCGCTGCTCTGGCAAACCGCCGCACAATCTGTTATACTGGACAAAAAGCCCTGCCGGCCCCGCTGGCACAGGAAAGGAATTGGAACGCTATGAAAATTGGTTTTTGGGAACTCGTGGTCATCGTGGTGGTCGCGTTTGTCTTCATCGGCCCGGATCAGCTGCCCGTTTATGCACAGAAACTGGGCAAAATGCTCCGTGAGCTGAAGAAATACACCGGCGCTGCCTCCGAGGAGATCCAGAAAAACGTGGTCGAGCCGCTGAATGAGATCCAGGCCCCCCTCAAGGAAGCCGTTGCTCCGCTGACCGATATCAAAAAGGATATCGACAACAGCGTCAAGGATGTGACCAAGAGCTTTACGGGCATTGGCAAGACCAGCAAGGAAGAAGCCGCCAAGGCTGAGCAGGCGGAGGAAGTAACCGAGCTGGAAGAGGTAGAGGAGCTGGAAGACACTGCCCCCGCCGCAAAGCCTGAGGAAAAGCCCGCAGAAGAGAAATCCGCTGAGGAGCCCAAGGCAGAGGAGAAGCCGATAGAGGCCGCTCCCGAAGCCGCTCCTGCCGAAGCTGCAGAGCCTGCCGCCGCCCCGGCCGCGGAGGAAGCTGCCCCGGCTGAAGAAGCAAAGGTCTGAGCTGCCTTTGCCCCGTATCCCTCTATTTTGATGCACCCGCGCCTGCGGTTGCCGAATACATTGGAATCCGCCCGCCACACGGCGCGGCAAAAGTAAAAAGGAGATTTTTATTATGCGTATTGGTACGAACGAGCTGCTTATCATCCTGGTCGTTGCTCTGCTGATCTTTGGACCCAAGAACCTGCCGAAGCTGGGCAAGATGTTTGGCAAGACCATGAACAACTTCAAGAAGGGCATGGAAGAGGGCGAGGAGGAAGAGAACACCTCCAAGGCTGAGACCAAGACCGAGAAGAAAGACGACGAGGAGTAATTGTGGCTACAAACGTGAAGCGCAAAAAGAAAGCCGAAGTCATGGAAGACGACGGCAGCATGACGCTGACCGGGCATCTGAAAGAGCTGCGGAACAGGCTGATCATCTGCGCGGTGGTGTTTGTGGTTTCCGTGGTCATCACCCTGATGTATGCGGACCGCCTCATTGATATCCTGACGGCGATGGGCCAGGGTTATTACACCTTTGTTTCCATTGCCCCGCAGGAAAAGCTGATGCAGTATTTCCGCGTGTCTCTGCTGGCGGCATTCGTCATCACGGTGCCCGTGGCGCTGTACCAGATCTACGCCTTTGCAAAGCCCGGCCTGAAAAAGAGCGAGACGTTCTTCCTCAAGCTGGTCATCCTGCTGGGCCTGGCACTGTTCTGCGTGGGCGTGCTGTTTGCCTACAAGCTGATGATGCCGTTCATGCTCCGTTTCCTGAGCACGGGCATTGAGGGCGCTGATTACATCCAGACCACCACCAGTATCGAGAGCTATGTCAACCTCTGTTTGACGATGTTCATGATCTTTGGCTGTGTGTTTGAGATGCCTCTGGTCACGATCATCCTGTCCAAAATGGGCATCATCTACCCGGATCTGCTCAAGAAAGTCCGAGGCGTCGCCATTGTCTGCATCTTCCTCATTGCAGCTGTGGTCACCCCGCCCGATATCGTGTCCCAGTGCATGGTGGCGCTCCCCATGGTGCTGCTGTATTTCATCAGCATCTTCCTGAGCGGCATCTTCTACAAGCCGAAATCGGATGCCGAGGACGAAGACGACGACACCGAGGATGACGAATAATTTCCCCAAGGCTTTCCGGCTCTCCCGCAAGGGAGGGCCTTTTTTTATCCCCTGAACTATGTTATACTATTATCAATAAAATTCGGCGGTGTGTCCGCCGCAGTAAAGGGGTAAATGAATCATGAAAGAGTACGCATTCGGCATTGACCTTGGCGGCACCACCGCCAAGATCGGTCTGTTCACCACCTCCGGCGCTCTGCTGGAAAAGTGGGAAGTTGCCACCGACACCTCCAATGCAGGCGAGCACATCCTGGAAAATCTGGCCGCTGCCGTCCTGGGCAAGATGAAAGAGAAGAGCATCCAGCCCGAGCAGGTAGAGGGCGTGGGCATTGGCGTGCCCGGCCCGGTGCTGGACTCCAGCATCGTCCCCATCGTCTGCGCCAACCTCGGCGGCTGGGGCGAGCGGAATGTTTCCGCCCAGCTCTCCGGCCTGCTGGACGGCCTGAAAGTTCTGGTGGGCAACGACGCCAACGTCGCCGCCCTGGGTGAGATCTGGATGGGCGCTGCCAAGGGTGCCAAAAATGCCGTCATGGTCACGCTGGGCACCGGCGTGGGCGGCGGTGTCGTCGTCAATGGCAAGGTCATTGACGGTGTGCACGGCGCGGGCGGCGAGATCGGCCACATCACGGTCAACCGCCACGAAACGGCCGTCTGCGGCTGCGGCAAGCGGGGCTGTCTGGAGCAGTATTCCAGCGCCACCGGCGTGGTCCGCTGCATGAAGAAGCTGCTGGACGAGAACCCGGACACCCCCTGCGTGCTCCGCGGCACCGAGTTTGCCGCCAAGGACGTCTTTGACGCTGCCCGCAATGGCGACGCTCTCGCCGCCCGCGAGGTGGATGAGATGTCCGACACGCTGGGCATGGCTCTGGCCAACATTGCCTCCACAGTAGACCCCGAGGCATTCCTGGTGGGCGGCGGTGTTGCCCGCGCCGGGGATGTCCTCTTTGCCCCGCTGAACAAGCACTTCCAGGAGTATGCGTTCAAATCCTGCCGTGAGACCCCCATCAAGCAGGCCAGCCTCGGCAATGATGCCGGCATTTATGGCGCTGTCCGCCTGATCGTGGGCGCATAACGCAAAGTTTTCCACAAACAAAAGCAGGACCGTTGAAAATTCAGCGGTCCCGCTTTTTTGTTTTGTCTGTTTAATCTTTGTGGAAATAGATGCTGTCTTCCTCCGTAATGGGGCGCACCACTTTGCAGGGGTTGCCCACGGCGACGACACCGGAGGGGATGTCTTTCACCACCACGCTCCCGGCCCCGATGACCGTATTGGAACCGATGGTAACTCCGGGCAGAATTGTCACATCGCCACCCAGCCAGACGTTATCGCCCAGCGTGATGGGCTTGCACAGCTCCATCCCGCTGTTGCGCTCCTGCGGCAGGATGGGATGGATGGCTGTGTACATGCCGCAGCCGGGGCCGATGAAGCAGTGCTGTCCAATGGTGATCTTGGCGCAGTCCATCAGGTAGGCCCCGTGGTTGAGATAACTGCCTGCGCCAATGACGCAGTTGTAGCCGTAGTCCGTGTAGAAATGCGGCAGGATCACCACATCTTCCGCCATGCCGGGCAGCAGCTTGTGCAGCAGCTCGGCCCGCTTTTCTTTCTGGGAGGGGCGGGTCTGGTTGAACTCGGTGTATCGCTCTTCGGCCTTTTCGCGTTCGATGCGGAGTTCCTCATCAAAATTGGCGTCGTACCACAGGCCTGCTTCCCATTTTTCGCGTTCTGTCATCTGGTTTTCCTCCTGTTACAGCGTATCCTCGCCGGGGAGCTGGTTCCACAGGCGGTAGTAAACCCCCTGCTTTGCCAGCAGCTCCTCGTGGGTGCCGGCTTCCTCAATGCCCTCGGCACCGAGAACGAGGATGCGGTCGTAGTTCTTGATCGTGGTCAGCCGGTGGGCGATGGTCAGGGTCGTGCGGCCATGGGCCAGCTTTTCGAGGCTCTGGCCTACGAGGATCTCACTCTCGTTATCCAGCGCGCTGGTGGCCTCGTCCAGAATGAGGATGGGCGGGTTCTTGAGGAAGACCCGGGCAATGGCAATGCGCTGCTTCTGGCCGCCCGAGAGCTTGACACCCCGCTCCCCCACATAAGTGTCAAAGCCGTCTTTCAGGGCCAGAATAAAGCGCTCCGCGCCCGCCAGACGGGCCGCTTCGACGATCTCCTCCCGGGTGGCACCGGGCTTGCCGTAAGCGATGTTATCCGCCACCGAGCCGCTGAACAGGTACACGTCCTGCTGGACGATGCCGATGTCCTCCCGCAGGCTCTTGATGGTCACCTTGCTGATGTCCTGCCCGTCAATGAGGATGCGGCCGCTGGTCACATCATAAAAGCGGGGGATGAGGTTGCACAGCGTCGTTTTGCCGCCGCCGGAGGGGCCTACCAGCGCCAGCCGCTCGCCGGCTTTGATGTCCAGACTGACGTGGTGCAGGACTTTATTGTGGTCGTCCGGGTACTCAAAGCTGACATCCTCAAACCGGATCGCACCGGGGCCGGGCTGGAGAGGCTTGGCGTCCGGGGCATCGTGGATGGGGACAGGGGTGTCCATGATCTCAGCAAAGCGCTCAATGCCCGTCATGCCGCGCTGGAACTGCTCCGCAAACTCCACGATGCGGCGGATGGTGGCGATCAGGGTGGACACATACAGCACATAGGCCACCAGATCGCCCGCACTGATCTTGCCGTACACCAGCGAGAGACCGCCCGCCAGAATGACCACCAGATACATCAGGCCGTCAAACAGGCGGGTGGAGGTATTGAACGCCGCCATGGCGTAATAGCCCAGCGTTTTGATCTGCTCAAAATCCCGGTTGCCCTGCTCGAACTTGGCCCGCTCCTGCTCTTCCGCCGCAAAGGCCTTGACGACGCCCTGGCCCAGCAGGCTGTCCTCGATGGTGGCGTTCAGCTCACCGATCTGGACACGCTGCTGGCGGAACCGGGCCCGCAGGCGCTGGTTCAGGTAGACCGACACCACGCCCATCAGGGGCACGCAGGCAAACACCGCCAGCGTCAAGGGGATACTGGCCTGGCACAGGATGAGGAACGAGGCCAGGATCTTGATGCCCGCAATGAAGAACTCCTCCGGGCAGTGGTGGGCAAACTCGGTCACGTCAAACAGGTCGTTGGTGATGCGGCCCATGATGGTGCCCACCTTGGTGTTGTTGTAGTAGGTGTGGTCCAGCAGCAGCAGGTGGTCAAAGGCGTCCTTGCGCATATCGGTTTCAATATGCACGCCCATGATATGGCCGATGCCGGACATGAAATACTGCGCCGCTCCGTCAATGACGCGGAGCACGAAGTAGAGCGCTGCCAGCTTGAGCACGATCTGGGCGGTCAGCGTGATGCCCACACCCATGGCGGAGTTGGTAATGGTGCTCATGATCTTGGGCAGGATGATATCGCACACGGTGGTCAGGGCTGCACAGAACAGGTCGATGAACAGCACCTTTTTGTACTTGGCCAGATAGGGCAGAAAGCGCCGGATGAGAGCCCCGCTGCTGGTATGGTGTGCACCGGGGTCATGGATGGTCGTTTTAGGCATAATTCCTCTTTCTTTTTATGCTTTTTTACTATAATCTCGTTCGCCGTAGATGGCGGTGCCGATGCGGACGAGGGTAGCGCCCTCCCGGATGGCATTCTCAAAATCGCCGCTCATCCCCATGGAAAGGGTCTCCATGGCCACATTCTGGTAGCCCCGCTCCCCGGCCTGCACAAACAGCTTGTACACCTGGGCCAGGTAGCGGCGGTTCTGGGCGTCGTCGTTGTTCACCGGGGGAATGGCCATCAGGCCCTTGACTCGGATGTGCTCCTGGGCGGCGGCGGCATCCAGCAGCGGCCAGAGCCGTTCCGGGGAAACGCCGGTCTTGGACTCCTCGCCGCCGATGTTCACTTCCAGCAGCACGTTCTGCACGATGCCAGCCTTGGCAGCCTCTTTTTCAATGGCGGCCAGCAGGTGCTCGCTGTCCACGCTCTGGATGAGGCTGGCGCGGCCCAGCACCTTTTTGATCTTGTTCGTCTGCAAATGGCCGATGAAATGGCTGGGCTTGCCGCAGTAGGCCCCGGCGTCAAAATTGGCGCAGAGCTCCTGCACATGGTTCTCGCCAAACACATCAATGGGCAGGGCTGCACTGGCGGCAACAATGTCCGCTGTGCGGGTCTTGCAGGCGGCACAGAGCTGCACCGCTGCCGGGTCGCGGCCCGCTTCCCGGGCGGCTGCCGCCATCTTGGCGCGGATCTCTTCCACCGCTTCCCGCATTTCTTCCAGTGTCTTTTCCGCCATAGGTCAATCCTCCTCGGTATATTTTGCGCGCTCACCACCGATGAGCTTGGGGCGGGTGCGGGCACAGAGAATGTTTGCTTCGCCGATCTGATTCAGGCTCAGGCGCACCGGCACGGCCACCCGCTTGAGGTGCATCCCGATGAGAGTGCCGCCGATGTCGATGCCCGCATGGGCCTTGATCTCTTCCACGGCGATCGGGTCATGGAACTGCTTCCAGCAGGTGGTGGCCCAGCTGCCGCCCGCGTGGGGCCGGGGCACCACGCAGACTTCCTCCCAGCCGTATCGTTCGGCGGCTTCCCGCTCGATGATGATGGCACGGTTGAGGTGCTCACAGCACTGGGCCGCCAGCCAGATGCCCTGCGCCGCCAGCACCGGGGCAATGCCCGCGTACACGGCCTGCGCCGCTTCCAGGCTGGAATCCTTGCCGATGTGCCCGCCCACGATCTCACTGGATGAGCAGCCTACCACAAAGACATCGCCCTTTTTCAGCTTTGCCTGCTCCAGCAGCTCCGTGACCGCCTGCCGGGCTTCCTGTTCGATTTGTTGTTTGAACGCTTCCGTCATTCTAAAACACCTCGGTTTTAAATTCTTACCCACTGGATCTTCGTTTCACCGGCCACGCCCAGATACACCCGGTTCTCCGCCGGGCAGAGGGCAAGGACACCGCCCAGTGCCTTGCCGCCGTAGGAGGCAAGCAGCGCCCCGTCCGGGCCAAAGCGCTCGGCGCAGATGCCATCGTCCGGCATCTGGAACAGCCGTTCCCCCATGGATTCACTCAGCCGGAGGGCGGCACCCCGCAGCAGGGTGCCGTCGGCGTGGTCTTCCAGCCAGGCGGAACGCGCCCAGCGGTAGCCCACCGAGACCGTGCCGTCCTCCTCCACTGCCAGCGCCCCGGGGTATCCGGGCAGGCCCGCGGCCAGCTGTGCACAGCCCTTGCCCCCAGCCATCAGCTCCCGTCCACCGGACGGGACTGCCCAGATGCAGCGGCTGCCAAGGTCGGAGACGTACAGC
>UMDS01043798.1_pt1 | contig 13850 bp, 10 predicted proteins | sample 1964551 | NCBI WGS metagenome assembly UMDS01 (sample SAMEA4836000, study PRJEB28245) | human gut metagenome | biome: gut microbiome; material: fecal sample | place: Denmark | collected 2008
AACAAGTAACTTCCTTGCAACTGCAATTAGTGCTTTTTGTTTGCTTTTTCCTCGTGCCAATAATCGTTGATACATTTTCATGAACCTACTGTCTTTTGTTCTAGCCGCACTCCAGGCTGCTTCCACCAATATTTTACGAAGGTATTTATTCCCATGGGTGATTTTTCGGGATTTAATTTTTCCTGCACTCTGGTCATTACGCGGTTTAAGGCCTGCCCAACCTACAATTGCGGATGCGGTTAGGAACATCTTCATATCCACTCCGATTTCAGCAATGATATTGGCAGCACTCTCTTCCTTTATACCCGGAAGAGTTTGAAGCAATTCCAATTCTTCGCAATAATGCGCTTCGCAAATAGCCTGCATCTTGGCTTTATTTTCACTTTTGTGTTGTTCCATCTGCATACGTTCGTCACGATACTGACGGAGTATATCACGGTCCGTATCAGATACAAAACCATTGAGAGAATCTTCGACAACCTGTCGCCCGTGCTTGTTCAAGGTACGTTTATGAATTAAAGTTACCAATACTTTCGGATTACTCTCTCCCGATATAATGGCGTTGACAACCTTTTGATAACCTTTACAGGAGATGCAGGAGACATAGTTGCTAATACGGATATTACAGCGTTGAAGAATCATATCCATACGTTGTTCCGCATGAACGATGTTTTTGGAGAGTTCATGATTGCGACGCTCATATTGGCGCAAACATTGAATCATACGATCCGGAACGTAACTACCACGAATCAAACCTTTCTGCAGAACTGTAGCTATCCACTCAGCATCCTTGACGTCACTTTTACGACCGGGAAGCTGTTTGATGAAATAAGGATTGACAAGTTTCAGACTAAAGTCAACAGACAAAATATTCCAAATTGGAATCCAATAGATACTTGTACTCTCAAGAGCAACTTCACAAACATGATGAGAAACAAGCAAATCACGTAACTTATCCAGCTCAGGAGTCAATACACCAAAAACAGATTCGATTTTTGAACCGTTTTCATACAAGATACACATATAAATGCTATCTTTGTGAACATCAAGACCACATACTCGTCTCATAATAAGCCAATTTATAGGTTAATAACTGGAGACCTAAAGATAACAAAAAATTGTGTACCAAGAGTACGAATAAGGCGAAAGAGAGGGAGGTGGTCTTGTTTTTTATTGGACTGGCATAAAAATCCAAGGTTTTTATGTAAGTTTGCATTCCATTATAACAGACAGCGTTTTATGAAGAAAAAATAATCAATACAGATATGGCAAAAGAAAAAATCATCCTTACGGGCGACCGCCCCACGGGACGCCTGCATATCGGACATTATGTAGGCTCATTAAGACGCAGAGTGGAGTTGCAGAACTCCGGACTGTATGACAAGACGTTCGTGTTCATAGCCGATGCACAAGCATTGACAGATAACATGGAAAACCCGGAAAAGGTACGTCAAAACGTTATCGAAGTAGCTCTCGACTATCTGGCTTGCGGATTGGATCCTACGAAGAGTACCATCTTTATCCAGTCGCAGATTCCGGAATTGTGCGAACTGACATTCTATTATATGGACCTTGTCACCGTATCGCGTCTGCAACGTAATCCGACGGTAAAGACGGAAATCCAGATGCGCAACTTTGAAACAAGTATTCCGGTGGGGTTCTTCACCTACCCTATCAGCCAGGCTGCGGACATTACGGCGTTCCGCGCCACCACCGTTCCCGTTGGCGAAGATCAGGAACCGATGATTGAACAAGCCCGTGAAATCGTACGCCGCTTCAACTTTATCTACGGCGACACATTGGTAGAACCGGAAATCCTTCTGCCTGACAATGCGGCCTGTCTGCGTCTGCCGGGTACAGACGGAAAAGCCAAGATGAGTAAGTCTTTGGGCAACTGTATCTACCTTTCCGATACAGCCGACGAGATTCAGAAGAAAGTGAAGAGCATGTACACCGACCCCGATCATCTGCGCGTACAAGACCCGGGCAAGATTGAGGGGAATACCGTATTTACTTATTTGGACGCTTTCTGCCGCCCCGAACACTTCGAACGTTACCTGCCCGACTATCCTTCTCTGGAAGAACTGAAAGCCCACTATCAACGTGGTGGTTTAGGCGATATGAAAGTGAAAGGCTTCCTCAACAATATCATGCAGGAAACCTTGGAGCCGATTCGTAACCGCCGCAAGGAATTCGAAAAAGATATTCCAGCTATCTATGATATGCTGAAGAAAGGCTGTGAAGCGGCACGCGAAACAGCCGCAGCGACATTGGACGACGTGCGTCGTGCCATGAAGATTAACTATTTCGATGATGCGGAACTTATCGCAGAGCAGGTAAAGAAATTCAGCGCGGAATAATCTCCGCGCGGCAAGGCATAAAAGAAAGGGCTGTATCCGGTAGCGGATACAGCCCTTGTTCTTTTCTATTTATCTGTTAGTTAGCAGATTTCACTAATACCACACGGTTCAGAATCGGTTGTCCGAACTTGTCGACACCACCATCGGCAGAAATTTTCAAGCGGTTGGCAGGGATACCGTAATCCTTTACCAAAACATCCACTACAGCCTGTGCACGTTTCAAGCTCAGCTCTTTGTTGAATTCAGGAGTACCTGTTGCAGAGTCGGCATAGCCGTTTACGGTGTAGGTAGTGTTCGGGAACTCTTGCATCTGTTTGGCCAGATAAGAAATGTTCATCACCTCACGCGGAGATACTTCGGCAGAGCCAATCTTGAAGAATACGGTACGCGGTGCGATATTCGGATCGGTAACGACAACTTCAGTTTCAGTAACTTCCACCGGTTTGTTCTGTGCAGCGGTCAGGGCCGACTCCAACTGTTGGTTGGCAGCAGCCATTTCAGCTATCTGCTGTTGCATGGCAGACAGCTCAAGAGCGGAAATCAATTGTGGCGTCGGACGGTTGAAACCACGTTTCGGGAAGTGGTAAGTCAAACCAAGCGTTGCACTGAACACACCATCATACCCCTTACCGGCAACTGTTCCGTCAAATTTATCTTCGGCTCCCATTGCACTAAGTTCCAGATTAATGTCTATTGCATTTGAAATGCGAAAGCGGTTGATGATACCGGCATTCAGAGCAAGTGCCTGACGGTGAGGCTTCGTATAGTTATGAGTGAGACCGGCACCCAGATAAGGAATGATTTCATATACACGGTCTTCGTTGTATCCACCAAACAAGGCATTCAGGTTGAACATTACATCACCGTGGAAATTCATGTAATCAAAGCGTTGCTTGTACGAGCCATTCGCACGCTGAGTACCCTTTACATAATCAGCAAAGGGGTCCATGGTAAAGCCTTTTGCCTGAAGGCCGCTATACTGCAAACGTAATCCGAGCCCCGGAGTAAACCATTTACCCACAGAAATATTCATCGTGGGACTAATGCGCTTTCCGAAATCACCCAACTGCTGGTCGTTATCTCCATACATTACCGATGCACCGCCACCGATAGAGAAAAACCAGTTGCTCCAGAATGGATTTGTGATTACCTGGTACTTATCCTGTACCTGAATAATGTCAACCTGCTCTACAACAACAGGTTTTTGTTGTGCCATAGTGGCAGCAGATACGCCGGCCAAAGCCAGCAACATTAGAATCTTTTTCATATACCTTAAAATAGTTAAGTTGGTTAATTAAATTCTTTATCATTCAAACTGATTAATTAACGCCGACAAGACTAAAAGGTTCTGAAAAAAAGATTTTTTTTAATTGTTATGGATAAATAATGTACAAATCATCATTTCTGGAACAACTTTTCAATATCCTCTTCTCTGATAGTGGAAAGCACCGTACGGCCATCAGGCGTATAGCTGGGCGTGGAACAGGCAAAAAGGCTGTCTACCAAATTGGACATCTCATCATTGCTCAGCACCTGTCCGTAAACGATAGCTGCTGCGCGCGCCAGTGTCAGCGCAAGGATTGTCCGGACTTCTTCCTTGACGTCACTGCCTTTCTCCATGGCGGTATGTACCATATTGCGCACCAGTTCCACCGGATTCAACCCCTCGATGCCGGAAGGAATACCATTGATAGCGTAACTGCCGCCACCTAAAGGACTGAGGTCGAAACCGACTGCCGCCAAATCGTCCGACAGACTTTCCAACACCGCAGCTTCGGAAACCGGCAATTGAATCAATTCCGGAAATAACACACCCTGAGATACTCCCTGCCTTTGGCGAATTTGAGTCATGTACCGGTCGAACAGCACACGGACATGCGCACGGTGCTGATCTATCAACATCAGACCGGATTTTACGGAAGTAAGGATAAAACGTCCTTTGAATTGCAAATGCTGTGCCCCCTTCTCCATGGAAGAAGAATCACCGGAATACAAAGAAGAAGATTGGGAAGCGGGCTCAACGGCTTCCGTTACAGCGGAAACCGCCTCCTCGAAAGCAAGCGGTTCTTCCTCGACAGGCTCATTCATTCTACTTGCTTTCTCCAAACCGGAATACAGCCCTTCCCACTCTACGCTTTGGCGCGGATAACTTCCTCCGCTGCTATAAGAAGAGGCAGAGGAAGTCTTGAAAGGATTGAAGTCCGCATTATAATGCACCTTAGGCGGTTCGATGGGACGGCTCTGCTCAAATGCCGGAATGTCAGGCATGCCCTCTGTATCAAAGTCTATGGACGGTACAGCATTGAATTTTCCAAGCGATTCTTTCACAGCCGCTGAAAGTATCTGCCAAATAGCCTGCTCGTTCTCAAACTTGATTTCCGTCTTTGTAGGATGAATGTTTACATCTATATTCGCAGGGTCTACCTCGAAATAGATGAAATAGGATATCTGTTCACCGGCAGGAATCAGTTGCTCATAGGCATCCATAACTGCCTTATGAAAATATGGATGGCGCATATAACGGCCGTTCACAAAAAAATACTGGTGCGCACCTTTCTTACGGGATGCCTCCGGCTTTGCCACAAAACCGGAAACTTTTATCATCGTCGTGTCTACATCCACCGAAAGCAACTGCTGGTTCAACTTCTTACCGAATATGGCGAGAATGCGCTGGCGCAACGGCATGACAGGTAAATTGAACAACTCCGCATCATTACTATACAGATAGAAAGCAACATCCGGATGCACCAAGGCTATGCGCTCAAACTCGGCAAGAATATTGCTTAATTCCGTTGAATTTGCTTTCAGAAACTTACGGCGGGCAGGAATATTGAAGAATAGGTTCTTCACTGAAAAGTTACTTCCCTTAGGACAAGAAACGGCCTCCTGACTCTCTACTTTGGAACCGGCAATAACCAGACGCGTACCAAGTTCTTCACCAGCCGGACGGGTTTTCAACTCTACCTCCGCCACCGCCGCAACAGACGCCAGCGCTTCACCGCGAAAACCCATTGTACGTAACGCAAACAAATCAGAGGCCTCACGTATCTTGGAAGTGGCATGACGCTCAAAGGACAGACGCGCATCCGTTTCGGACATTCCTTTTCCATCGTCAATAACCTGGATGCAGGTCTTTCCGGCATCCGTTACCAAAACATGTATTTCTGTGGCTTCTGCATCAATCGCGTTTTCTACCAATTCCTTGATGACAGACGCCGGACGCTGAATCACCTCTCCGGCAGCAATCTGGTTCGCAACCGAATCGGGCAGCAAATGAATGATATCGCTCATGATAAGTATAAAGTATAAAGTATGAAATAAAGGGTACAGAAAAAATTAGATAATACCGTTGGTAATGGCATACCACAAATATATCAGCAATGCCACAACCACTAGTATCACCCCCAGATGCACCGGTCTGCGTCCGCTTTCCTTACGACGTTTCAGATGGGTAGTGCCTTCAATGAACTTCCCCCGGATATCTTCGGGCGAAAATTCCTTTTCCGGCAACATGCCTAACTCGCGTTTGGCATCTTCCTCCATTTTGGCCAGTTTCTCTTTCCGTTCATCTACATAAATGTATGAATGATGAAATCCCCTCGGCTTACGCATTGCAAACATTCCCATAGCATTATTTTTTAGTTCGTTTTATATGCATATCTCTTGGCGAAGTTAAAGGTTTCCGGTCACTTTTCTGCAATGTTTCACCCGCTTTTTTACCCCGCCACTCAAAGATGTCATCCTTGTTCAAGGGACGAATATAATCAAACCACACAAATGAAGGAAGTTTCATCTTGTCGGCCGGTATTTGGTCCATAGGATACAATATGCCGTTGGACTTGCCTATCAAGGCAGCTTCTTCCATTTTACGGTCTTTGAGATAAATACGCAGGAAACTGCCTTCGGCATAGTTCATGCCAATCATTGTACTGTCTTTCTCTTCCGGATAGAACACAATCAGGACATTACCGTTCACATCTACCCGGCGCATATCTCCGTCCTGGAAAAAAGCTTTCATCTCCTTGCCTGTCACTTGGTTATAATGGATAGAATCTTTCTGTTCCACAGCCAGCGCCTGATTAATGATGTGCGCCCAGTCGATGGTGCTGTCGTTCATGTAGACCTTTACCTCCTCACCAAGCAACTGCTGCGCACCGTGCCACAAAACAGGGTCGGTATACATCGTCAAACAGGAATCCTTGGAATTATAAACCAAAGAATCGCACACTGCCTGCACATCTGTCCGGTAAGCACGCACCTTGTGATAAACACGCATTTCACGATAGGCAGAGTCTGTATTCATGTGGTAAGTTACCAAACGCAGTGTATCACCATGCATAAAAAGACTGTCACCCTGAGAATAGTCTATAGCAACGGCACGTTGGGTAGCAATGGCATTACCGGTTAGCTCATTATAAAAACAGTAATTGCCGGTAAGCATATTCTTGTTCACCGTATCATTCATCTGTACGTTATCGAAAGCTTCACCATAACCCAGCTTGCGGTCATAGAAAAGACTGTCTCCGGTAAGTTTCTTGCCTTCATTAGTCAAAATGGAACGGTCCAACAGCTCTGCTTGCTCGGATACGGTATTGTATTCTCCACGCTCCGAATAGATATGGTTCTTATCACTGACTATGTCAGAAGGCCCCAAAATCGTAGCGATTTTGGACTCCGTACTGTACTTTAACGTATCGGAAGTCAGGACAAACTTCGGATTTACCAATTTCACTTCATGGTTGAACACTGCCAGTTTGGTTGCCGGGCTGTATTCTCCCCATTCGGAAGTCAGGACATTTTCTTCATCGGTCAGCGTACCGCCGTCAAAGTAATATCCTAAATTATACAGACGGTCATAGTTCAAGCTATCCGTAGTAAGTTCCGTATTGCGGTTAATCATACGGACATTCTCACGCAGCATGGCAAGCTGGGACATACCGTCATAATACAAGTAATCACCGTATATGAACAAAGTGTCTCCCTGCTCCATACGAACATTACCGAATGCTTCCACAGAGTTAATTTTCTCGTAAATCAGAGCACTGTCACAAAACATGTACATACTATCGTGCTTCATCCTGACCGAGCCAATCAGCACCTGCACATCAGGGCGCAACTGCTGATCCGCCTGCGCCTCATCGGCATAAAGCAAATCCACACGTTTCTTTTTCTTGTCAGGCTCACTTTTCCTGTCCTGCGCGCTCAACAAACAAACGCCGAACAAACATACCAAACCAAATATCAGTCTTTTATCCATCCCGGATACTTGAATGTACAGTTTCTCCAATTTTCGTTGATGCGAACGTAAGTGTGTTTCTGCTTTTCACGAATCCACTTGTCCAGCATCTCATCCCGACGTTTCTCCAGAACAATCTCTTTCAGGTTCTGGTAGTCATCGGCAACGGTAGCCTTATGTCCATTGGTACGGCTCTTCAACTTCACGATGACACATTCTTCTTTTCCGGTTTTCTGCGGAATCATGGTGAATGCTTCAGAAATCTCGCCTACTTTCATCTTGTCTACCACTTTTGCAATTTCAGGCGGCAGCTCCTGCATCTCGAATTTGGAGGTATTGGTATTGGGGTTAGGCAGCAAACCGTGATTATTACGTGTATCCTTGTCTTGTGAAAGCACCGATGCCGCTTCCTCAAAAGAGAACTTCCCGTTACGAATATCATCGGCTATAGAGTCCAGACGAGCCATACCTGCTGTCAAAGATTCTTCCGGGATATGCGGTTTCAGCAATATATGACGGGTTTTAATACGGTCTCCACGCTTCTCTATCAGCTGAATGATATGAAAACCATATTCGGACTCCACTATTTTAGAGACCTTATTGGGGTCTTGCAAGTTGAAAGCAACATTGGCATATGCCGGATCCAGCATACCACGTCCGGAAAACTCGATTTCGCCACCGCGAATGGCAGAACCACGGTCCTCCGAATACATACGAGCCAACGTAGAGAAACTGGTCTCACCCTTTGTTATACGGTCGGTAAAATCGCGCAAGCGTTTCTTTACGTTTTCTATTTCTTCCAAAGGTACTTTCGGCTGCTGGGTAATTATCTGCACCTCCACCTGTGTCGGTATATAGGGAATACTATCTTGCGGCAGATCTTTGAAATAACGACGCACCTCGGCCGGCGTAACTTTGATTTCACCAACCAGTTTCTGCTGCATCTTCTGTACTTTCAACCCTTCACGGGCATTTTCCCGCAATGTTTCACGAATCTGACTGGAAGTTTTATTGAAGTATTCTTCCATCTTTTCACGTGAACCGATATTGCTGATATACATATTTGTCATATAATCCACACGCTGGATGACTTCGGATTCGGAAACTTCAATACTGTCAAGTGCCGCCTGATGCAAGAACAGCTTTTGTACGGCTATCTCTTCCGGTATCACACAATAGGGGTCCCGGTCGAACTTACGTCCTTCGTACAAAGCGCTCATACGAGCTTCTTCCACTTCGGACTTTAATATAGCCTCGTCGCCCACTACCCACACGACCTCGTCAATCACATTGTCTTGTCCATAAACGGTAGAACCGGCTAACAGCGTCAAGGCAAATAAAACTACAAACTTAAAGTTCATACACATCTTCATTCTTGGTATCTTATACTAATAATACTTAATTTTATCTTTTTTCTCCGCACGCTGATACAAATCTTCTTTCACCTGCTTCATAAAATTCACCTGCTTCATGTTCAGCATCATATCCTTCACCTGACTACGGGCAAACTCATACGGTTCCTGTTCTCCCACAGCACGATAATCGCTCACATTCAGAAAATAATGAAAAGCCGTATCTTTCAGTTCCACGTGGCGGTTCTTATTCAGATATTCTCCGGCATCGGGCACTTTCAGCGGCATCAAGTCCATCACTTCGGTTATCGGAACCCACTTGTCATAAAAATACTCGTACTTCACGGCATTCTGCAGACTGTATTTTTCCAGATGCTCTACGGCCTCGCGGTTTTCGGTCCTGTACCAACGGCGAACACTGCTCAGTTGAGGGGCTGTGAGGGGAACTTTGATAAACAATCCCTTTATCAAAGGACTCTCCACCTTAAAAAGCTCTTGATGCTTCTCATAATAATCAGCCAGTTCCGTTTCCGAAATTTCTTCAGAAAGAGTTTGGTTTATCAGCGCCTGCTGGTATGCATGCATAATCAACGCCTTCCGGTAATTCTCCACCAGTTTGTCAATCTCTCCGCTGTTGGGAATATTACTCTGCGCCTTCTCATACAACAGCACATCTTCTGCCCAGTTACGGATGTAATGCTCCGCAAACAACAGGCTGTCATCTTTCGACAACCCTGCGGGAAGCACCGCCTGCAGGTCTTCATGGTAAAGGAAGTTACCATCCAATTCCACTAACGGTGTTCGCCCTCCATGATCGTGCTGTTCCTTGCACGAGCCACAGAAAAGAAGGATTAAAAGTCCCAAACAGGTTGTTCGCATTACCAGCTGATATTTACTACATTTTAAGGTACGAAGATACGGCTTTAATCGGTTGCATCAGTGATTATTAACGGTTTTTAAAACCTCTTGGTTAATTTCAACCTTAGCCGAGGTGCGCAAACGGGTTATCCACTGCTTCTCCAGACAATTCCGATAATCAGTAACCACCCTGTCTTTTACTTCCCGATAGTCATCCGGCGCTTTCACCTTCTTACCCAGCACGGCAGTAAAAGGGAATGACACCATAGGCGCTGCGTCCTTGCCCTTAAACACCAAATCATCGACATATACATTGTCACCGGAAGCGAATGTTCCCTGCTCCGCCTGTATCTGAGGCTGTGCACCGGCATTGAAAGTCAACCGAATCGCATCTTTCCATTCTTCTTCCGGCAGACTCTTCAAAAATTTACGGGCTTGTTTGACAATACGTTTGCTTACTCCGTGCAGAACAATACCTTTATACCGCTGTTTCCTCCACTGATAGTCGGAACGATGTTTTTCAAAATAAGTTTGCAGACCGGCCTCATCTGACCCGATTCGTTTATGGATTTCCTGTCCGGTGATTTTATCCAGCAACAAGCGGTTCCTATACTCCTCCACCTGATAACGTAATTCCGGATATTTCCGCTCCAAACATACATTTTCATAATCAAGTACAGTTTTCATTACAAAAGCATCCAGCTGCCTGCGTACACCAGCCGGATATGCTGCTGCAAAACGGATAAAGTCATTTCCCGTATAACTCTTTCCTGCCAATGTAAACAGCGTACGTTTTGTTTGTCCTGTACGTATCAGTTCGTCCATACCCGTTTTGTCGGGAGCATACTCATATTCTTTCTTCAACTTCTCCACCTGTGCTTCAACTCCCCAATCAGTCCCGTGACGATGAGCCCGACAAAGCTCCATTCCATTCTTCACATCGTCAAAAGACGGCATTTCCATTCGCTCAATAACTTTCACAATATGAATGCCTTGCGGCGTAAAAAAGGGTTGGGACACTTCGCCTGCCGATAACTCAAAAGCTACATTCTCAAACTCTATCGGCATTTGCAGCCAACTCACCCAAAATGGCTGTTTCTCATCAGAAAAACGTTTTACGCAGGCATCAAAAGCCTCGGATGTCTGATTCCTCCGGAGATATTCGTAAATGGAGTCCATGCCGGCAACTGCTTTACGCAATGCATGACCGGATACATTTTGAGGAAGATACTTAAAAATATGACTCACACGGACGCGTCCCGCATGATGACCGGCTTTCATTTTATCATACAACCGGCGGGCTTCATTTTCAATGACAGCCGTATCTGTCAGATACGATTTTATCAACCGATTGCGGTAATTTTCAACCTTCTCACGAAACGAAAGAGCCGTATCCAAACCGGCTGTCTCGGCAGCAGATACTTTCAACTTGAAGTCTACAAACTTCTCCGCATACTTTTCCGGTGCAACATACCCGGAAGCAAACGATGCCGCATCCTTGTTATAATAATACTCAAACTCAGAACGCAGCACATCCTTTCCATTGACACGCATCAACACCGGGTCCTGCTGGGAAAAAGCAAGCCAGCTCACTCCGGAAAAAATCATCACCAAACAAGTCCTTATCATAACCATCTGTCTAAAATAGGCAAAACCAATAAACAAGCAAGTTCACAAAGATACAATATCATAAACAAATAATGCCCGAAAAGTATAATTTACTCTCCGGGCATATATCTTTATGGATGAATATCCTTATTCAGGACGGCTATAATTCGGAGCCTCGCTCGTTATCGCAACATCATGCGGATGGCTTTCCAACACACCGGCATTGGTGATGCGGGTGAATTTGGCATCATGCAGCTTCTCTATATTGGCAGCGCCGCAATATCCCATACCTGCACGCAAACCGCCGGTCAGCTGATAAATCACTTCATACAAAGTTCCCTTATAAGGAACACGGGCTGCAATACCTTCCGGCACGAGCTTCTTCACATCGCTCGTTCCGCTCTGGAAGTAACGGTCTTTAGAACCATGCTCCATGGCTTCCAAAGAACCCATGCCGCGATAAGACTTGAATTTACGTCCGTTGAAAATAATCGTTTCACCCGGAGATTCTTCTGTTCCGGCAACCAATGAACCAATCATAACAGAGTAACCGCCGGCAGCCAAAGCCTTCACGACATCACCAGAATAACGCAAACCGCCATCGGCAATCAAAGGAATGCCTGTGCCTTTCAGTGCCTTTGCCACATCGTACACGGCAGACAACTGAGGAACACCTACACCTGCAACGACACGAGTGGTACAAATGGAGCCCGGACCGATACCGACCTTTACTCCGTCCGCACCGGCCTCAACCAATGCCTTGGCAGCCTCTCCGGTAGCGATGTTGCCTACTACTATATCAATATTCGGAAAACGCTTCTTAGCTTCTTTCAATTTTTCTATTACATACATGGAATGCCCGTGCGCCGTATCAATTACAATAGCATCTGCTCCGGCATCGACCAATGCCTGCATACGCTCCAATGTATCGGCTGTCACACCCACACCGGCAGCCACACGAAGACGGCCTTTGCTATCCTTGCAAGCCATAGGTTTGTCTTTAGCCTTGGTGATGTCTTTATAGGTAATCAAACCTACCAGTTTATTGTCTTTATCGACCACCGGCAACTTCTCGATTTTGTGCTCCTGCAAGATTTGAGCAGCAGCTTCCAAATCGGTTGTCTGGTTGGTGGTAACGATGTTGTCTTTTGTCATCACCTCATCGATACGCTTGTTATGGTCTTTCTCGAAACGGAGGTCACGGTTGGTTACGATTCCCACTAAATGTCCTTCATCGTCCACTACCGGAATACCGCCAATCTTATACTCGGACATCAAGCCCAATGCATCAGCTACCGAAGAACCTCTCTTGATTGTTACCGGATCGTAAATCATACCGTTTTCGGCACGTTTTACAATAGCAACCTGACGGGCTTGCTCCTCAATAGACATATTCTTATGAATCACGCCAATACCGCCTTCACGGGCAATGGCAATAGCCATTTTCGCTTCGGTAACAGTGTCCATAGCGGCTGTTACAAACGGAATTTTCAACTCAATGTTACGTGAAAACTTAGTCGAGAGTTCGACTGTTTTAGGAAGTACCTCAGAGTAAGCAGGGATTAACAGAACGTCATCGTAAGTCAATCCGTCCATTACAATCTTATCAGCAATAAATGACATAGGGCTATGCGTTTAAAATTTATTGCGTGCAAATATACGGTTTTTATTCCATTCCGTATATTTACACGCAATATTTTTTTCTTTTTTTATCGCAGCCCGAGGATTAATTTGCCATTTCGGAGATGAACTTAATACGTACCAAACGTACTTCTTCTTCTGTAAAATCATCTCCCAGCTCATCCAGAGCATCATCGATATTATCCGTAGTAGATTCTTTGAAATAGTCGTATATATCCAACAGATGGTCTTCATCCATAATATCTTCCAGGAAGTAGTCGATATTCAGTTTCGTACCGGAGTAGACAATAGCTTCTATCTCATCCAGCAACTCCTCAAACTCAATACCTTTTGACATGGCGATATCGTCCAAAGCCACCTTGCGGTCAATAGCCTGAATGATAGCGACCTTCATCTTAGACTTGTTGGCCACGGTACGTACACGCAAATCTTCCGGACGTTCTATCTCGTTCTCCTCACAATGGCGTTTAATCAGCTTACAAAACTCTTCACCATAACGCTTCGCCTTGCCGGCTCCTACCCCCGGAATATTCTGCAACTCATCCAAAGTTATCGGATAAATAGTTGCCATTGCTTCCAAAGAAGGGTCCTGGAATATAACATAAGGCGGTACTTCCAACTTCTTGGAGAGCTTCTTACGCAAGTCTTTCAACATGGAATAGAGAGCCGGGTCTACCGCACAGGCGCCACCGCCGCGTGCCGGTGCTTCTTCCTCCACTTCCTCGAAATCATTATCTTCCGTAATCTTAAAGGATTTAGGATGCTTCAAGAATTTCTTACCTGCATCCGTTACTT
>UMDS01040375.1_pt1 | contig 13454 bp, 10 predicted proteins | sample 1964551 | NCBI WGS metagenome assembly UMDS01 (sample SAMEA4836000, study PRJEB28245) | human gut metagenome | biome: gut microbiome; material: fecal sample | place: Denmark | collected 2008
TGTTTTTCCATACATATAATTTCCATACCGTCATTTTATTAGGATTGAAGACCGAGTTCCTTTTTTATTCTCGCCGGCAGCACCTTTCCCTTTTTGTTCAGGAAGTCCTGGACTTCCGAAGCTTTGTAATAGGTACGTCCGTCAATCATGTAGTATGTGACAAGCTTCTTCTGGCGGTAGCGTGCAAGTGTACGCTTGGTAACACCAAGGAGTTCGCACATATCCTGGTTGTCAAGCAGTTTGTCACCCTCAAGGGCGGCCGTCTGCCTGTTCATGCGGTTCAGTCTGTCATCTATCCTGTCAAACCGTTCCATTATCTGATGGAGCATCATCTGGAATGTCTCCCTGTCTATCTGTATCATAATGAATTCTGTTTTTAGTGTAATAATTCCATTTTTTACACCGTGTTGCGCAACAGGTTTCATTATGATATAGGCCAAAACATAGACCAACGGAACATATCACCACATAAAAACATGACAAGTCATTGAGTAATAGGGAAATAAAAAATCAGCCCCATTAAAATGAGACTGATGGAAGTATTGCAAATGCAATATGTTGCAATGCCTTATTGCAATGCCTTGCAATAAACCAGGCGACAAATCCCGTTTTTGAATGTTTTGGATTTTACGGTTTTCCACTCTCCATGTGGCAGATATTTTGAGACGGATTTTTGGTTCGGACGAGTGGAAGGAAACAGGAAAATGATCATTTCATCTATGAGATGATAAACTGAGAGACCACGCAAAAGTTCTATGCTTTCTTCGTCATGTATCTCGGCTTGATAAAGGATGGATGGGTCCGACATGTCTTTCTCGCACATGAAATCCACAAGCGGATAACCCGGATAGAGCCGGCGGGTACATTTGTCGCGCCCGTATGAAAATCCGTCCTTGTCGTCTCTCATCCATTGCAATAATGGGTCGTCTTCCGCCGGAATGAAACCGTCTAATGTCATTGCTATCAGAACCTGTAACTTGGCCATACCTTTTTTCCTCTAAATGAAAAGCGTGAAACTCACGCACTATCAGGTAGAGGCTCTGGTAAGCCCATTGTAGAATCATGCATGAGCTCACGCTATAAGACATAGCATAAGCTACACGCAAAAGCCTCTACAATATCAATTTACCAGATTTCTACCTGAGACGTCTTGCGACTTATGTTGTAACATTCGGCAAGGCTCCAAGCACTGCCGATATTTTCTCCTTATGTTGTGACTGTTATTCCTATATTACAAGGATTTCCAATCATATGCAAATGTAGGCATTTTATCCCAAACAGAAATATGGAATGACACTTATTTGCCATTCAATCCATATTTTTTCATTTTCCGATATAGTGTGGACGGATCAATATGCAGTATGCCTGCTGCTTGTTTGCGACTCCCATGGCTGGTTTTCAATGCCTGTATTATCGAGTGTTTCTCTTCCGCATCGTTTTCAGGAAAAAGATTGATTTCCTCGGTCACCGCTTCCAGCTTGATATTCAGGTCGGCGGTTTCAATGAGCGGCTGTTTTGCCATAAGTACCGCCCTTCTTATCCTGTTGTGCAGTTCCCGCACGTTCCCGGGCCAGCGGTAAGAGAGAAGCAATTGTTCCGCTTCAGAACTGAAGCCTTCTGTCGGTCTTTTCAGTTCTCCGGAAAACTTTTTTCTGAAATGATGGGCCAAAGGCAGAATGTCATCGGGGCATTCATGCAAGGAAGGCTGGACAATCTCAAATTCGCATAGCCGGTGGTATAGGTCTTCCCTGAACCGTTTCTCTTGTATTGCAAATTGGAGATCTTCATTGGTGGCGGCTACAATCCTTACATCAGCCCGTTTTTCCCGATTGCCGCCAATCGGAATGTATGTGCCTTCTTGCAAAACCCGCAGCAGCATGGCTTGGACGTCCAGGGACAGGGTACCTATTTCATCCAGAAAGAGTGTTCCGCCTTTTGCCATTTCAAAATATCCGTCCTTGTTGGCGTCGGCACCGGTAAATGTTCCCTTTATGTGCCCGAAAAAGAGGGAGGGTGCAAGCTCTTTGGGTATGACCCCACAATTCACGGCGACAAACGGCATATTCTTCCGCTCTCCCATATAGTGTATACGCTGTGCCACCGATTCTTTTCCGGCACCGTTAGGGCCAAGTATAAGCACAGAAATGTCAAATGGGGCGACTGTACTGACCAGATGTTCGACTTCCTGCATCTGAAGGCTGTTTCTGGGGAGCAAATCCTTGTTTTTGTCGCATATCACGGATTTGGGACGGAAAATATCTTTCAGTTGTCTTTGCAGTTCGTCCATCTGTACCGGTTTTGCCAGATAGTCTTTGGCTCCCAGTTTTATGGCTTGCACAGCACCCGGTACCGAGGCATATCCGGTCATGATAATGAAAGGAATATCCATCCGTTCCTTCCGCATCCATTCGAGCAAAGATATACCGTCCCCTTCCGGCAGGCGTACGTCGGACAGCACAAGGTCGAAACTTTCTTTCTTGAGCAGTTTTCGTGCCCCAGGTTCATCTATTGTTATCTCTGCTTCATAACCGGATTTCTCCAACCATTTTTTCTGTTGCCCGGCAAGCATGATGTTGTCTTCAACTATCAGTATTCTGTATTTCATTCATGTTTCCATTTAATTATGTCCGTCCATTTCCGATAATCGGCTTTTTGTCTCAGATATCAGCCGGTCTATTCTTCTGACAATTCTTTCCACATCATTGCGGAATGCTGACTCATCCGTATCTTCCGCATAATGTTCATAGCTGTACGGTTCCAGTTCATGAGCTATTCCCAATTGCTCCCACATCGGGTACATCCTGTGCAGAGTTTCCCATATCCGCTTCCGGTCGGGCTGTTCCTGATTCAAAGAATCCAGCAAGTCAGAACTGTTCCTATTGGATTCCTCTATAAGAGTCTCCAAAGTCCAGCGTTCATCTCCAGTAGTGACATACAGTGCCTCGAAATCTGGAGAACGATTATCATCCATAGTTCTGTCTTGTCCAATAAGTGACGAGAGAATTTCGAGCAGGTCTCTTGTATAGAACGGTTTGTGGATACAGCCGGCAAATCCGGCTTGAATATAGCGGTCTGCATCGCCGTCGTTACGGGCGGTCATTGCGACTATGGGAATTGTCCGTGAATTTCCTATGTTGGAAAGGCGTAGCAGATGCAACAGGTCAAAACCTCCCGTACCACGCATCTGTATATCGGTCAGCAACAGGTCGTATTCTCCGGTTCTCAATGCTTTGACCACTTCCTGTGCATTGGTACAGGCTCGGCATGAGATACCGTTCCGTTCCATCATTTCAACTGTGTTATGCAGCTGTATGGGATCGTCATCGACGACAAGTACCCGCCGAGGAAGTCTAAGGTTTCCCGTATCAGTTTCTGGCTTGTCTCTTGCAGGCTTATTGGTCTGCCTAAGCGGAATTTCCACCTTGAATTCGCTGCCTTTACCGACCTGGCTCGAAACAGAGAGTCTTCCTCCGAACAGGTTCACCAGCCCTTTCGTAATGGAAAGTCCCAGTCCGAAGCCTTCTGAATCCAAATCCGGAGCAGCCCGTTCAAAGGGCTGGAAAATGCGTTGTGTCGTGTTCTCGTCCATTCCTATCCCCGTATCTTTGACCTGTACTGAAAGAGTACCGTCTTCATGACTTGCCAGAAATTTGATATGACCTGTACGGGTGAATTTTACAGCATTCTCCAGAATGTTGACCACTATCTGTCTTATGCGGTCTGCATCGCCAAGGGCGGTGATGCCGCACCCCATAAAAGCCTTGTCAAACATCAGTCCTTTGTCGTTCGCCTTGCGTGTGTATTCTTTAGCGATACTTTCCAGAAAGGATTCAAGATGGAAAGGAATTTCGTTCAGGGTTTCTTTAGCATCGTCCAGACGGGAGAGGTCGAGCAGGCTGTTGGCAAGCCGGGTGATATGACGGGATGATTCAAGGATGTTTCCGAGATAGGCATTGCGGCGTTTCCGGTCCCGAGTATCCATGGCCAGTTCAGCACTGCCACTGATGGCATTGAGAGGTCCTCGTATGTCATGGGAAAGTGTGATGATTATTTTCTTGCGCATATCGGAGAGTGTACGGTTTTGTGTTGCCGTATCTTCCAGTTCAGCCTTGTCCCTTTCCCTGCGGTTAAGGTCACGCATGATGATAAGGTGCGAAATGATGAGCAGGATGATGGCCATGCCGATTACTCCTGCCATTAAAAAGAACGACATTTTCTCTGCTTCTGCCATTTTTAACTCTCTTTGTGAGAAAGCAGTCTGTGCCTGTTCGTCAAGGTCGCCTATTAGTATGTTCAAAGCTTTGTTCAATTCCCTGTTGCGCATACGCAGACTGTCGGCATAAATGTCCATTTCGTTCGCCTGTCTTTGATGTATTGCTATCAGGCTGTCACTGAAATCATGAAGTTCTTTTTGGGATGGCATTACTTGTATTTCTTCTTTTTTTCCGAAGAATCCTGCAATCCCTTTTTTCTTTTGTTCTATGGTACGGATATGTGTTGCACGCCTCGCCACTTCCGGCAATTGGTTTACCAGCACGCTGTCCGCTTCAGTTCGCCGTTCAAACATTTCCATTATGTGCAGCAGGTGTGTCTCCTTTTCGGCAAGCAGAGCACGAAGAGTGTCTATCTGTTCCGGGCGTACATATTCATGGCAGTGTCGTTTAAGCGAGTTCAACAAACTGTCGGCTTGAAGTCGGCGGTTACGATAGTACAGATAGTCCGCTTGGTCCCAATTTACCACACCCTCACCCAATGTGGCGAGCCCCGTAATACGGCGATGAGCCGTGCTGATACCACGGCGTACAAGGTTTATGTTTGCTGTCTCAGCCTCAATTTCGCGCATCCGCCGCCGTTCATGTATCAAAATGGCGGCCATACTACCAATGACTATCATCAGAATTATATATCCGAATAGAATCTTATACCGTAATGTTACCGCCATATACTAAACTTAAAATTAATTTTCTGCTACAATGGCGGTCATTTTGCTGGTGACCGCCATTGAAAAAGACACACTATTTCTATGAAATATTGCTTCATGAAATACAGATGTACAAGCCGTTGATAGATTCAGGCTTATATCCGAGTTCCTGAATTGCAGCAATCATGCTATTACCTGGTTTTGCCTCGCCGGTAGCAGGGTCATAACAAGTAAAACTGTCTTTCTCTTTTTTTACGGCAATCCAATGTTTATTATCTACCAAGACCAATACATACTTCCTGATTGTTTCAGGGTAAAGGCCATCTAAAACTTGAATTTCCATGCCCACTTCACCTGTTATTCTGCTTATTTCTTCACCTATCAAATTCTTAAAAGGACCTTCTGCAAAATTTGAGCTATAGCATACCGTAACGGTTCTATCTGTTACATAATTTTTAAATGCAGCGCATATCCCCGATGGTAAAGACATACGAGTGCCGCTTGATTCATTGTTCTGCAAGTATATGCTTGCTGCAGATTTCGGATTCTTTTTAATAATCTCTGTATTCTGATAGTCCTGTATTCGTATATAAACCTCTATGGGGCACGTGCCTCTTTCCAAATCCACCAAGACCGCATTCAAAGCGAACCCTCCACAGAAATTATTGGGGGTTGGAAATGGAGACATACAATCTCCCGGTTCATCCTGACTTAATTTTTTTCCAAAACACATAATATTTCATTTTTAATGGTTAATACTAATTCTGTTGTTCGGTATTGTTTTTCTTGTTCATGCCTTGCAGAAGCTTCTTGTAATCTTCTACAAATTTGGAGATGGTCACGAATCCTGCTGCTGTCTCTTCATCAGATATTTCGTCAATGATGGTACTCTTGTCAGCTGGTGTTGCCTGAAGATAATAGCCAATAATCTGAGGAGTCGTAATTTTGATGTTGAAGCTTTTCTCCGTAGAGCTGGTGTGAATGCCTGCCGAGCTAAATGATGTGCTGCTGCTCTTTGCACCACTGAACAGCAGGAAGCCTCCACCGTGTGAGGCATGCTCTTCCATAGTTGCCGAAAATGTATCTGACAGCTGTTCGCTTGCAGCTACTTGGATGGATATATCTTTGGCAACAAGCATTGCCACAGGATAGCAGGGCAAAATATAGCCGCGGCTCATGTCTGAAAGCCGTTCTTCTGTAATCTCACTGTAATCTTTTATTGGAGACACACGTGAGGTGGAGACATTGAACATATCCTTGGTCAGGACAAAAATACCGGGATTGAACCATTCACGCTCAATACCCACTTTCGCTACATTCATTCCGATACGGATAGAAGTATCTTGGGATTTGCAAATCTCTTCAAATTTTGAAGAAGCAGTTTCCTTTTTCCCGGAAAAACCTGCAAACCACAGACTGGCGCCGTATGTGCTATTTGAGGCAGATGACAGAGTGCTGGTTTCCTTATCTAACTGTGAAGCTTTTGCATCTATCAGTATCTGAGTGAATCCATCAGGTACTATCGGCGTTCCCACGTTTGAAGGCTCCGGTGTTTTCTCGTCATTTACCTTCGGCGTTTCCTTGTCATTTTCATCCGGTGTTTCCTTTCCGTTGGTCTTGTTTCCTGATTTCAGAATATTGGAAACTTGCATTTTGCCGAGAACTTCATCAATGTCGGCATTGATTTTATCCAATTGTTCTTGAATAGGAGGGATAAGTTGCCTTAACTGCAAGAGATTCTTGTTTTCTGCTTCTTTCAACAAAGCGTTGGATAAGCTTTGAGACGCATTGATATATTTATTTTGACAATCCAGACCCTTGCTCAAAGCAGTCGCAAGATCCTTGGCCAAATCATCCACTGTTTTATCTCCCTTAAAATTCAGTCCTTTCGCCAGTCTGCTGATTATGGTATTGGGAACATTTCCTCCACTGAATATAGGCGCAATCGTAAATATGGTGTCTATGACGGTTTTTAAACCTTCGCCATATTTGTTTATTAATTCTTTTTGAGCATCATCCAAAGCTTTCCTTGCATTTTCCGCCTCTGTTTGGGCGTCTTTCAGTTCTTTGCTTCTATTTTCATCATCAATCAGAGCGGTCAGATTGGAAATTTGTGAAGAAAGAGTTATTCTGCGTGTTGACAGATTACGCAATCTCATGGCCAATGATTCCGGGGATTCAAGTAAGTCAGACGGGATAAAGGATGTGTTCAATAGTTCAAACCAGTTAGTCGGGTTGAATTTTACAGGATAAACTATACCTCCGTCTGGAGTCTGCCTTTGTATGTTTTCCAGTATTTGTCTGGCCTGTTCCAACTCCGCACCTGAACCACTGTCAAGGACTCCGTTCAGTATGTCCATATCGTTGGGAGCGAAGACGGACAACACTTTTGCACGCTTCTCATTCAGTTCCATTGATTCACTTCTGGCAACCGTCTCATACCACTGCAGGTACTCATTATTGTACTGGATGTTGTTCTCTTCTGAAATGTTAGGATATGTTTTTCTCAAAGTTTCCTTTTTCTTGTTCTGTTTTTCAGTCCATGCCTGTTCTGCCGCTACATATTCATCGTAAAGGCGGTAGAATACCTCCTGAAGCGTATAAGTTTTCGTGTCTCCGTCTCCGAAATCATAAGGATATGGGGTGAGTAGCAGCTCGCGTAACTGATTTTTCGCCTTGGCTATTTTCTCGTTCAGTTTAGGAGTTAAAGTGTCCAGGGCCGAACGGTACTGGTATGGTAATGTCATACCGTTATCACCGCCTGTAATGCGACAGGGGTCGAAGAGTTTGTTGGCCAAACGCGATTCGTTTGCTTCCACTGTCGGTCCCTTTTCAGCATTGTTTTTATAGTCGTAAGCAAAGTCCTTGGCAGTAAGTACTTGTCCCGGCAGGGTCAGACAGAGAAACTGATTAGGGTTTTCCCCTCCGATTATACTATCTATTTGATTGTAAATCAAATCTATAAATGGCTCATTCGTAAGGCTGGCACCAGAGTTGTCGCTTTGTATATTCGATTTGGGATCATCCTTGGTAGCTGGCTGAGGGTTATCCTTGGGATCAGTATCTCCTTTGGAGCCGGTATCATCCTTTAACTTAGGAGGAGAATCATTATTAATTTCTTGAGAGTCATTTGAAACCACAGGAACAGCAGTTTCCTTTACTTCATTTTTAGTGTTCTCGGGCAAATTCTGTTCGTTCATAGTTTTTACTTTTAATTATTGATAAATACTACTTTAAGAATCATCCAATTGACTATCAATTGAATGTACGAATTTTGTCTGTGCCTGACAAAATTTTGCAGACACGACCTCTCTCACTGGTGGATTCTCCGTGTGTTCCATCACGTCCTCCTTTCTTTTTTGGGGTTATACTTCGGTTATATTCCGTTTCGGGCGGAACTATTCCCGCCCGACGGTTTACTATTTTTTCAAGGTAGGCAATTCTCCAGTGAGTTCGTACTGCCAGCCTGAGCCGTTCAAGGCGGCGTTCATGGCATCAACGGCGTTCTGCCAGGTAACGGTTGTGCCGTCCACCTTCGTGGCTCCGCCGTTGTCATTGTCGGGGAGGCCGCTCCAGTAGCAGGCGGTCACGGTGGCATAGTTTTCTCCCACCACGCCGCCGGCACAGGCGTTGTTTGGACCGTCATTTTCAACGGTCACGTCGCCCGTGGCATAGCAGGCGGTCAGGGTGGCACCGGAATTCGTTGCACCTGCCACGCCGCCTGCCCGCTGCGTTCCCTTCACTGTGGCCGAGGAACTGCATCCGGTGATGGAACCGCCCTGTTGATAGCCCACCACACCGCCTACGTCGCTACCGCTGACGCTGCCCGACACCGAGCAGTTTTCAATGTTGCCGCCAAAGCTCCATCCCGCCACGCCGCCGACGAACGTGCCACTTGTTATGTTTATTTCTGTCAGCACCACGTTCTTCACCGTGCCTTTGATGAAGCCGAACAGACCCGTATATCGGTCACTTCCCGTAACGGTCAGCCCCGTGATGGTCTTGCCATTGCCGTCGAAGGTGCCGGTGTATGAGTTGCCGAAGCTTGTGTCTATCGGCGTCCAGTCTTTGCCCGTCAGGTCGATGTTGTCGGCGAGGGTGCAGTTCAGTGTCATATCTTTCTGTACGGCTTCGTTCCACGCCAGCAGCCCATCGGCGGAGGTGACGTTGTAGGTCTTGCCGTCCTCCGACACGGTGTATCCCGGGTCTTCTGCCGCGGCAAGGGAGACGGTGTAGGTATATTCCTCGCCCGCTTTCCATTCGGCTGCCTTCTGCATCTTATAGACGAAGACCTTGCCGTTGGTGAAGGCGCAGGTGATGAAGGCCGTGCCCGTTGCCACACTTTGCGGGGCTACGAGCGCAGTGTAGGTGTCACCGCCCTTGTCATACGGGGCGATTACGGCCGGGTTGCCGTTCTCGGTGGAGAGGCCGGTCAGCTTGACGGACGCCATCCCCTCGGTGTAGTCCGTCAGGACGACGGTCACCCGCGCCGTGCGGTGGGTGAAGCGGAGCGTGGGGTTGCCGTAGCTCACCGGCTGGTTCTCGGCGGAAATAAAGTCGCTTCCCTCGAAGTCAGTCGGCGAACTTTGGTCGGCTCTTACCACCACGGCAGGCGGGGTGGTCTCGCCCTCGGTGTAGGGCCACCACGCCGTGACGGTGATGTCATCGTGGTTAGTCCAGTAGTGCGGGTCGGTGGAGGTCAGCGTGGCGCTGGTGTTGTCGGCGGTGGTGGGCGTCACGTCGTACGCCTTCACCGTGCCGTCCATCCTGACTGCCACGCTCTGCACGCCCTCCCAGTCGCCGTCCACTGGGGCACGGGTACCGGCGGTGGCTGTCGCCGCGGGGTTCAGTCCCGTGGCGGTGAAGACGATGGGTGTACCTTCCGCTCCTTCCGGCAGAAAGCCCGCTTCGTCCCGCGTACAGGCGGCAAGGGCGAGCAGCAGGGCGAGGGCTGCGGATATATGGATGGTTGTTCGTTTCATGATGCGTGTTGTTTAGGGGTTGTTATTGTTTCTTTTGCAGTACGGGCAGACCGTCCGTGCCAAGTTTCCATTGATAGTCGTTGCCGGTAAGGGCAGCGTTCATGCCCTCGACAGCGTCCTGCCAAGTGGTCGTACCCTCCACCTTCGTGGCTTCTACCGTTCCTCCTTCATTATTGTATACTCCTTTGTCGGTATTAGCACACCAATAGCAAGCTGTTATAGAACCAATGCTAAAATTATAATTTACTATACCTCCACTTTCATTCTTTCTTAATGTTCCGGCGAACCAGCAGGCGGTGATGCTGCCTTGATTTGCGTTGGCTATGCCACCGACAGTACTGAAAGCGTTAATATTCCCCGTTACGGAGCAGGCAATGACTTGACCGTAATTATTAGTCACTATACCGGCTGTACCTCCGCTTGATTCGTATAATTCTACATCCACGAGTTGCAGATTCTTTACCGTTGCACTTTCTCCTATTCCTCCAAAAAGCGATGAAGCATTTAATCCCGTGATGCTGTACCCCTGTCCGTCGAAAGTGCCGTTGTATGTTTGAAAGCTATTACCTATCGGTGTCCACTCCTTGCCCGTCATATTGATGTCTTCGGTCAAGGTGCAGTTCAGCGAGAGGTCGCTTTGCACAGCCTCGTTCCATGCCAGCAGGCCGTTAGCGGTGTAGACTGTGTAGCTGCCGTCGTCCTGTATGAAATAACCCAAATCCTCTGCCGTGCCGTTCTCGCCGCCGCCGTCAGTCCAGCTGCCGATGGTGCAGCCTGCTAGTTCCAGTCCTTTGGCAGTGACACTGACGGTGTAGGTATAGCGGCTGCCTGCCTCTAATACCACATCGCTCAGCGGACGGAAATAGTAGGTGCCTCCGCCTAAATCCACCTGTATGAACGGGGTATTCGCCTTCACGGTCTGCGGTGCGGTGAGGGCTTCGTAGGTGTCGCGACCCGCCTCGTAGGTGCGGATAGTGGCGGGATTGCTGTTATCCGTGCCCAAGCCGGTGACATAGACATCGGCTCCCGTCACGCTCGTGATACCGTCTCCCGGTTTAAGAAGAACCGTTATACGCGCCGTGCGGTGGCTGAACTCAAGCGTGGGGTTGTCGAACTGCACGGTCTTGTTGAGAGCGGCGATGAAGTCGCTGCCCTCGAAGCCTTCCCTCGTGCTTTGGTCTTCCTTTACTACCACATCGGGCATCGTGGTGCCGTATGGCCACCATGCCGAAACGGTGATGTCCTCGCGGCTTGTCCACCAGAACGGGTCGGTGTCGCTGCTCAGGGTGGCAGTCTTGTAGCCGTCGGCATCGGATGCCATTACATTGTATTGCTTCACCGTGCCGCCCATTTCGACTGCTACGGTCTGTACGCCCTGCCAGTCGCCGTCCACGGTGGCGCGGGTGGAGGCAGGGGTTGCCACGGCTTGCAGGCCGGTGGCGCGGATTACCAATGGATACTCGCCCTCGGGCAACGTGCCGCCGCCGAGGTCGTCCTGCGTGCAGGCAGTCGCTGCAAAAAGCAGGACGGTTGCTGCGGACAGTATATGCAATGGAAGTCTGTTGTTCATATTCTTAGTCTTTTAGGAATGATATACTTAAAGGTCTGCGTTCACATTGCCGCCGTTCACCGGGTTCCAGTCGCTGATAGTGGCTGAGCTGACGGTTAAGTCCTTGTTGCGGACGGTGACGGTGTAGGTGTAGTTGTTGCCTGCCTTCAGTGCGCCGTCGGGAATGGTGAGCGTGGCGGTGTAGGGCTGACTGTTGTAGTTCACGCTCAGTTCGATACTTGTCGTTGACTGCGGGAAGAGGATGACCGACGAGGTGAGTGCGCCGTCCAGTTCCATTGTAAGGTCGGCTGTCTGTGCGTTCGCATCCGTTTCTGCCGTGCCGGTGGTGGTGTCGAAGCTGCCCTCCAGCACCAGTCCGGAGAGTGTGTAGCCGGTGGGTTTGATGGTATTGAAGTCCACACCGCTTCCTGCCTTGAAGGTGAGCGTAATCTGACTCATGCAGTGGTGGAAGGAACAGTCCTTGCCGCCTGCATCAGTGTCGTCGGTAAAGTTCACTTCAGGATTGTGCGTACTGGCAGTGGCACCGGTGGCATAGAGGAAGTCCATGGCGGGCTGGTTCTGCTGCGCCGTGGCATCGGTGGTGGCGGTCAGTGTCCCACCGTCCGCATCGTAAGGATAGTAGGCGGAGAAGGTGGTCGGGTCATCATCTTGGAAGAAGATAATGGTTCCTGTCGGTGTGAACTTCCCGCTTTCCCACCGGTATGGCACGTTGGTGTAGCCGAAGCGGCTTTCGGAGATGCCTATCTCGTCACGTTCCGCCCAGGCGGTTCCGCTGGCGCGGGTGGATACGGCATCGGAGATTTCGGCATTAATCACTGCGGCCACGGAGCCATTATTCAGGTTCTCATCATCGTTGGTGCAGGCGGAAAGCGCGAGTGCCAGTGCTGCGAAGGTGAATAATCTTGTCTTCATCGTTTCTGTATTTTTTATGATTCTTTTTACTTTTACATTTCGGCATCCACTCCGCCGCCGTCCACTGTTTCCCAGTCTGTGATTTCACCGGTGAAGCCCGCCTCGCCCGGGGTCTCGGCTATTGTGCCGCCGAGGGTCAAAGGCGCGGTCTTGCCGTCGTTGAAGCCGTTGAGAGCAGACGTGAGGTCGCTATTGAGAGATGTAGGCTGCGGGTTGCCGTCAGTGTAGGTCAGCGTGGCGGTGAGCCGCTGCGCGTCGCCCGCAATGCCGAGCAACCGGACGGTTGCCATCCACTTGCCCGCATCGTCGCCCTCAGTTATCTTCGTAAAATGCAGTTCCACCTCCGAGGGCGTACCGTGGGTACCCGTGGCGAAGTCCAGCGTCCCTGCCGCTCCGCTCAGCGTGCCCCAGATGCTCTCTATCCTGTCTGCAGCGTCGCCCGCAGGTTTGATGACAAGGGTCAGTTCTCGTACCTGCTGCCGCATGACGGCGGTCAGCGGATAGTCCTTGTCTTTCTCGATGCTCACCTGTTCCGTATGGGTGAAGAACCACCCCGGAGCATTGTCCACAAAGGCATCCGTGCCTGCCCGGTTTCCCGTGGCTGCGGCAATGGTGGCGGTGGTGCCGCTTACCGTGATTCCTTCAGCCGGGTTCCACACCGCAAGGGTGTAGCTGCCCGGAGCAAACAGATGGTCGGGGGCATGGGTGGCGGAAGTCTCCGTACCCGTGTAGTCGCCCATGGTGACCGTCCATGTGGCAGGTATGTCGATGCCCTCACCGCGGGCCGACCAGTCGGCTGTCACCGCAATCTTCCCGTGGTCGGGGTGCGGCGTATCATAGAGCGTGTCCTTCACGCAGGAAGAGAGCAGCACGGCGGCTGCCATTCCCATCATATTTATATATTGTCTTACTTTCATATCGTCTTCCTCCCTCTGTTAGAAAAGTTTCCACACTAATGTCACACCGGCGTTGATGGGGCCCCACCAGTCCTTTGTCTCACTGCCTTTGCGCACTCGTACACCGTCGATGACTTCATATTTCTCATAGTCGGCATTCAGGTAGCCCAGAC
>UMDS01051593.1_pt1 | contig 13417 bp, 8 predicted proteins | sample 1964551 | NCBI WGS metagenome assembly UMDS01 (sample SAMEA4836000, study PRJEB28245) | human gut metagenome | biome: gut microbiome; material: fecal sample | place: Denmark | collected 2008
ATGGTCACCACATTGTTGAGCTTCTGCTCGCCGCCCCAAGTGATGTTGGATGCCCACAGGGAGCCGCCGGTCTGCAGACCGCCGTTGTTGCCGATGCGGGTGCTGTCATCCTTGGTGTCGATGGCGATGTGGAACGGCAGGTTCTGGGTCTGCCACAAGTGGCCTTGGCTCAGCGGGTAGTCGTCGCCAGTGTCGACGACATCCTGCACATTAGTCATTTCCCACATGAGGTACAGGTTGTCGTCATCGTAGGCGCCGTACAGCGCGTACAGATCGATCGGAACCTCATACATGGAATTCGGGCGGTACACGCGCGGGTCGTCGTTGGCTGCGCCCTGCGCGATCAACATGGAGCTGTCCCAATCGGCAATGCTTGCGCCCTTGCCTGCGGTGAAGTTGATGGTCTTCTTGACGCCCATGCCCACCTTGTTGGTGCTGTACTGCGCGGCAAGGTTCTGCTTCGGGATCTCCACCTTCTTCACGGTCACGGAAGCGCTCAGCGCCTGGCCCCTCTTGACCTTCTTGCCATCCTTGGCGGCGGTGCCGGTCACCTTGACGGTAGCGGTCTCGCCAATGGAAAGAGTGCTACCAACGGAAATGACCTTTCCGTCAGTGAAGGAGCCGCTCTCGCCCTCGGTGGTGGTGTACTTCAGATTGTCGGCATCCTGCGCGCGCAGCGTGACCTTGACATTGTCGGAGGAGAATTCCTTGGAAGCCGCTTCCACGGACACGTTCGGATCGGATTCGCCCTTCACGTAGAAGACACTGACCGCGCCGCCCTTGGCGGTACCGGAAACGATCTTATGGTTGGAGACCACAAGCTGGCCGCCATTGACCTCATCCGGGTAGGTGCCATCGTCAAGTGTGGTGTCCATGCCGGAAAGGCTCTTGTCGCCACCCATGTTGGCAATGACCACACCATCGTTCTGAATGCCATCAGACGTGGAGCGCTCAATCATCAGGCAGGACTTGTCGCCGCAGTTCTGCAGGTTCTCGCCCTTGCCATCCATGGCGTTACGGAAGTGGTTGACTGCCGCGACGGACTTGTTCTTCCACATGTCGTCACCGGCGTCACCCAGCTGGGACTGCTCGGCGAACTGCGGGTTGGTGCCGCCAGAGCCCTTCGGACGGTTGAAGTACAGCGGAGCGCCGGCCCTACGGGAACCAACGACCGCCCAGCCCATCATGATCTGATAGTCGGTGAGGCCGGTGGATTCCTTGTCGCCGTTGGCGTAGTTATCGTGGGACTCAACCCAGGTGACCAGCTGGTCTTCGCTTGCGCCGCCGGTATCGATGTTCTTCACCATCTTGACGTCAAGGTTGTTCGAGCCGACAGCGGCGCGAATGGTCTTGCCGTAGTTGGAAGCGGTGTTGCCGCCGCCATCGGAGGAATTGTCGCGGAACATGTTGGCGTATGCCTTGTAGTCAAGGCCGGAATCGCCCTGCAGCACCTCGCCGTACTGGAACTGGGAGCCGTTCTTCAGAATGGTGTTCCAGTAGTTCGACTGCTTATTGTCGAAGACTTCGGTCGGCAGCTCGACGTGCTTTGCCGCATCGTAGCGGAAGCCGTCAACGCCGTCCGCCACAGCGGTCTTCAGGAACTTCTGCATACGATCGGCAACAGCCTGGTTCTGCGTATTCAGATCCCACAGGCCAAGCAGGTGGCACTGCGTCACCTTGTAACGGTTGGAATAATCGTTGATTTCACCGTTGGGGCCGTCGCAGCCGGTACGCTTGTGGAAGTACTCCTTGTTCTGCCAATCGGGGTCGATGGCGTTCCAATCGGAGGTGAAGTGGTTGGCGACCACATCCACGATCACACGCACACCATACTTATGGGCGGTGGCGGTCATTTCCTTCAGGTCAGCCTCGGTGCCGACCACGAAGTTGCCGATGGAGGTGTTCGCCGGCTGGTACACGTAGTACCAGTTCTCGGTGAACTTCTTGCCGTTGGCGGCGACTTCCTTGATCTTGCTCATAGGCTCGGTCTGCACGGAAGTGTAGCCCGCCGCGGCGATCTCAGGCATGTGCTGCGTGATGGTCTTGAACGACCACATCCATGCGTGCAGGATGGCGCCGTTCTTCATGTGCTTGGTCAGACCGTACTGGTTACGGGCCGCTTCGAAAGAAGAATTTCCGATGGTGTCCTGGTAGCTGTCACGATCGGCGGCAAGTGCGGTGGATGCCACACCCATACCGCCGAACAGCGTGGCGACCGCCACCGTTCCCGCCGCTACTTTCTTCCAGGTTTTGGCCGCACGAGCCTTGCGGGCCGCGCGCCTACGCTCTGCACGGGTCATCAACTCCGGTTGATCGTCGTGCGGAGGCTCTTTTCTGGTGAGTGCGTTCGCCATACCCGCGAACGTATGAGTGCTGAGTCGCACCTTACCCTCCCTGCTTCCTTGCATCTAACTTTGACAACGTTTGCCACTAGCAGACGTTGCGTCAAAAATACCACATTTTTCCTTTGAAAAATGAGTGATTTTTATTGAAAAATGGCGGTTAAAACGCAATTGTTTTCTGCTCTGTTGCAAACGCTGTCAGCAACAGATACACTCATACCAGCACCCCGTAGCACCCACTATCGTTGCAAATTCACATATGCAAACGTTTCAGAAAATTTTCCAACCAATACCACCTTGCGACGCAAAGCACCCTCGCCCCATCCCACGCCACCGACAGCCCACCCCCAACAATCCTGAAATTAATCTTTCAAGAGATGCTCAAAAAGGGCTTCTTTACCTCTTATGGCATGCAACATGCCAATCAAATCAAAATATCAATAATAAAAAATGGGTGAATATCACAAACACGCTCGGACTCAAAAAAATAGAGTAGGGCCAAGCTATGGTGAATCAATCCATGGACCTAAAAGAATTATCAGGCAACGATTTGGGAGCGGATGGGGGCGGGGGTTACCGTACGGTGCTTGCGCATGCTTTTCAGGATTTTACGGATCGCACCGTTCGTCTGTTCGGCGGCGACGCAGAACATGCTGAATTCGCGGCCATGCGGGTCGGCGATGTCCTTCGGCTGGGGAATCATCGGACGAATCATCGAGGACTTCTTGATTACCGACTGAAGACGTTCCTGGATGGTCAGTCCGGCAATCATATTGTTGCGAGCGCAGTAATCGCACATATTCGCGAAATCGTCAAGCAGGAACGTGTATCGTACGGCGGCTGGCGCCAACGTGACGATTTCCTTGCGCTGCTGCTTTTCGAAGCAGAGGATCAGGTCGGCTTCGTCGGCCATCTGTCGGGTCAGTCGTCGGGAACGGAAGCCGCTCGACTCAATGCCGACGCTTTGCATAAGGCGGCCGCTCGACGGATCGATCGGATGCATCGGCAAACCACGCGTGCCGGCGCTTGACACCTGCACGGTGGTGCCGTTCAGATAGTGGGTCATCAGAAGCTCGCCCATAGGGGAACGGCAAATGTTGCCCGTGCAGACGAACATGATGTGCATGCCTAAACCCCTTAACCGTTCTTCCAACGTTTCGTGTTGCGGTTTTGCGAAATCCACCATGGCTTCCGCAACCCGCCAAACGGAAATTTTAGCGCGAGGCGTTCCCCGCATGCGGCAAATCGTCCAATACGCGCAGAATCATTGCAGAAATTCGGCGCGGGCGGTGGCGGTCAGCGAATAGCGGATCGGGCGGGAGCCGTGGAACTCGAGCAGGTTCCTGTTCACCAGTTCCGCGAGCGCGGTGTTGGTCTTCCGCTCCCCCACGCCAAGCCATTCGCGCATTAGGCGGCGCGATATGGGTTTCGGAGCATCGTCGAAAAGCTCCTCCTGCAGCAGGAAGTACAGCATGTTCCGCTGCAGTTCCGTAATGCCCTGCGTTCGCGCATAATGTTCAAGCCTCTTCCGCGCGGTGTCAAGCAGGGTTTTCTTCTCGCCGAGCACAGAGATGATGTTCTTCTGGGCGGTGGCGATAAAACGGATCATCCGATATGAGAACAGCGAGACGTCAGAACAGTTCAGCGGATGCTGCGCATCATCAAACGCCTTGTAATACCGGCCTTTTGCGTCAGCGATAACCGGACTCAGGCTGATCGCCGTCGGTATGGACAGGTGCTTGCTCAGCTGCAGAGCAAGCAGGAACCGGCCCGTCCTGCCATTGCCGTCATAGAACGGGTGAATGCATTCGAAGGCGTAATGGCACATCACAGCCCGCAGCAGCGGAGGAATCGCCTCATCCGAAAGCAACGCCAGCCATTTGGTCAATTGCACTTGGATTTCCGATTCCGGCCATGCGCCTTGATGAATCTCCCGGTCAAAGCCGTCACACACAGAGACTTGCTTGGCTCTGAATACCATTCCGTCAGGCTTGTCTTCCTCCCGTAGTTCCCCAGCCATCACCTGATCGTAAATATTACGTATGTCATGCAACGTTTTCGGTAGTTCCAACGTTGCGGAATTTTCGCCGGAGAGTCCGAGAAAGAGTTTGGCAAGCTCACTCAACCGCTTGTGCGGCCCGTCCGCGACCGCCGCATCCAACGCGTCTGAGATTTCCTTGCGCGTGGTGTGCACGGCTTCTATGGAGTTCGTGCTCTGCATTTCCGCGCCGATGAGTTCCATCAGATACGCCCTGCGGGCAATCGGCGGCAATGCGGCCCACAGCGATTCGACCTGCACTTCCATGCCACGGACCGAATCCATGACGTTCAACAGTTCCCTGAACGCCACGGCGAACATCTCATGACCTTCGAATTCAATACCTGACCGGTATGTTGAATAGCCGTTGAGTCTTTTTTGGTATTCCTCCTCAGCCGCATCCTTCGGCTTGGCCGTGGATGATGACATTGCCAATGTCTGCCGTATGCTTTTGTACTCCATAACCATCATCCTTATAACCGTCATTTGTGCAGAATATGCAGGTTCGGGGTGAATATAGACTATTCCTATACCTACATAATGTCAAAAATGTCGATATAGCAGCAGGCGTGTTTGCGGCTATTGGTACGTTGAGGGGCATATGTGGGGATACGTGCGGATATGTTTGCTATGCGCAGATATGTTCAAGCGCAGATTAGGTGCGGGTCAGGCGACTTCGAGCGTGGCGAGGAGAGCGCGGTGGTCGGAGCCGGCGATGTACTTGGTTTCCAGATCGCCCACGTTCACGCCCTTGTCGTGCACGATATGGTCGATTTCGGCGATCGGCATCATGGCCGGGTACGTCATGTGCAGGCCTTCGCCCGCCTGCTGGCCGGAATCCAGGAAGCGGCTGCCGAGCAGGTATCGGAAGCTGGCGTGGTCCCATGTGGAGTTGAAATCGCCCATCAGCACGTACAGATTGTCGTAATGCTGCAGTTGGGCGAGCGAGTCGAGACTACGGTTCCACAGACCTTGGTTGCGGGGGCGCGGCGAGAACGGGTGGACGGAGCCGAAGCGCACCTTGCTGCCGCCGAAATCGATCGTCACGGCGGAAACGCTGCTTGATTCCACGGGAATGAGGTTCTGTTTGGCGTTTTCCATCGGCGCGGCGCTGTACAGCACGTTCACACCGCCGTTGTCATGCCACGTTTGCTGCGCGGCCACGGAATACGGCAGATAATTGGCGATTCCGGCGCTGTTGAGCCGGTTGAGCAGGTCCCATGACACTTCCTGCAGCGCGAGCACTTCCACATGCTCGTTTTTGACGATTTCGACGATCCGATTGGCGTCGGCATGCCCTTCCTTGGTGTTGAAGGTCATGATGCGGGCGTACCGGTCGGACGTGTTGGGCAAGCCGTCGGACGAGACTTGCGTGACTGCGGTGCTGGCCGCGTCGGAAATCGTTTGCTGCGGCCTGATATAACCCCAATGCCAGCCGATTTGCACGACCACGCACACCACGCTGACGGTGGCGAGTAGGACGCGTCCGCCTATTGCACGGACGGCTATCGCGGTGATCGCAATAATCAAAGACAGTATGCCCAGCCACGGCATCAGCGCGACGATAAGCGGCACGTACCGTTTGCCGTCGAGGTTGTTGGGCAGCATGCGCAGCAGCATGGCCAGCAGGATGACGGCGGTGGCCAGCCAGAGCACCGCGGTCAGAAGGTGTGTTGCTGCGGTACGGCGGGTCATGCCATGTTGCGCGCGGTCGAGGGGGCGGCTGGCGCATGCTTTGTCGAGCTGCGCGCCCAGATCCTCGATTTCGCTTTCGCTTGTGCGTTCGCGTTCGGCATCGTTATTGCCGCCGTTCTCACGCTCGCTTTCGCAGGTTTGCCGCATGGTTGCCTTTCATTACGTTCCCGTTCACCATACGCAACACGGCACGGGTGCGCCACCTCCTTCCCGCGAGGTTCACAGTGCTTTTACGTGCACCCGTACCGCATGCCACTATGCGGACATTTCTCTCTCATTTCCTACTGCGGGGAATGGCGGCACTTGAGCAAACCACGCTCATGACATGCCTACGGAACGGCGAAAATGCGGTAAGGGCGGACAGGTAAGGCTAGGCGGCGTGGGGGTGGACGCGATTGAGTGCGCGCTGGACGGTGTCGCGGGTGGAGCCGGCGCCGTTGCCGCGGACGCCGAAGAAGACCATGACCACCATGATGAAGCAGATGGTGGCGCTCACGCGCAACGCCCACTGGATGCCAAACACGTTCGCCACGGCATACATGTTCTTCGCGCCGCCGATCGCAGCCCAGCGCAGGGCGGTAAACGTTTCCATCAGAATCACCAGCACGGGTGCGCCGATGGCACCGGCAATCTGGCGGACCGTGTTCGTAACGGCCGAGCCGGCGCTCACTTCCTCAGGCTCCAGGCAGTTCAGCGACCATGTGGTGATCGGCATAAGCACGAATCCCATGCCGATCTGGCGCACGAACTGCCAAATCGACACCCACCAGATCCATGAGGTCATGGAAATCAGGCTCATCATGATGGTGCCGAACAGCAGGGTGATCGAGCCGATCAGCGCCACCGGACGCGCGCCGAGACGGTCGAGTGCCTTGCCGCCGAAGAACTGCGCGATGCACTGGCCGAACGCGCCGGGCAGCATCACCAAGCCGCTGATCGTGGCGGAATAGCCTCGGCAATCCTGAATGTAGAGCGGCATGATCACCATGATCGAGCTGAAGGCGAAGAACGACAGCGCGGCGGTGACGGTGCCGACGGTGAAGCTTTTGTTTTTCAGCACGCTCAGGTTGAGCAGCGGAGGTTGCTTGGACGGGTCGGCCGCCTGCCTGCGAGCGCCGTGGATCTGCCGCAGCACGAACCAGACGATGCCGACCAGGCCGATAAGCATGGCAAGCCACACCATCGGATGCGTGAACGGATACGATTCGATGTTCGTGAAGCCGAACATGAGTCCGCCGAAGCCGAAAATCGACAGGCCGACGGAGAAGAAGTCGGCTTTTGCGGACGCGTCGCGCGTGCCGAAATTACGCAAGCCGAAAATCGCCAAAAACAGTGAAATCACGCCGATGACCGTCAGCGTGAGGAAGATTGATCGCCAACCGTTCAAATCGGTTTGCACACCACCCAACGTGGGGCCGATCGCGGGCGCGACGCTCATGGCCATGCCGACGGTGCCCATCGCCATGCCACGGCGCGAAAGGGGGTAAATCGAAAATACCGTGATCTGCAGGACCGGCCACATCACGCCGGTGCCGACGGCTTCCAGCAGACGGCCGATCAAAACCAGTACGAACGATGAGCCGAGCCAGGCGAACACCGAGCCGAGCGTGAACACCGCCATCGATGCAATCACGATCTGGCGGGTGGAGAATCGGCGGGTCAGGTAGGCGGTGAGCGGCACCATAACGCCCATGACGAGCTGGAAAATCGACGTCAGCCATTGGCCGGTCGTCACGGAAATGCCGAAATCGGACACGATGGTGGGCAGTGCGGCGCTCAACTGCAGCTGCGTGAAGTTGCCGACGAACGTGATAAAGGTGAGAATGGCGATCGATACGAACGCGGCATGCGTCAGATGGTCGTTTTGGTACGATTCCTCGCGCGTGAGCGGGCAGGATAGGCTGTGGCGATTGTTGTTGCGGTTGTTGCCGCTGTTGTTACTGCCGTTGCCGCCGTTGTTGTGGCCGCCGTCGCTGCCGTTGCTTCCGTGGACATCGCGGTTCGGACGCGGTTTTGTCTCCGGTTCCATATTCTTCAGCAATTAAACCCCTCCGTTTGCAGACTGCACAAGTCTAATACCGTGGGTAGACGGAGCGTGCGGCAAGGGTGCGGGAAGTCTCGTATAACGGAAGTGTCGGTGCGGCGAAAATCAGGCTTTGCCGAGCATTGTCAGCACAATCAGCACCACGTTCAGAGCGACGATCAGCGCGGCGACCGCGATATTGACGACGTGCTTGACCGGACCGTCCACGTACTCCCCCATCAGCGTGCGGTCGTGCGTGTAACGCATCAGCGGAATAATCGCAAATGGAATGCCGACCGACAACACGACCTGGCCGACGATCAACGCTTCCGTCGGATTGTTGGCGAACCACAGCACCACCAGCGCGGGTACCAGCGTCACCACACGGCACGCCCACATCGGCGCTTTGATGCGTAGCAGGCCGTGCATGATTTCGCTGCCGGCGTACGTGCCGACCGACGTGGAGCTCAGGCTCGACGCAAGCAGACCAATCGAGAAAATCGTGCCGATCACCGGGCCGAGCACATGCTGGATGGCCCGTTGCGCGCCTTCGATGGTGTCGGTGCCGGTCATGCCGTACAGCGAGTTCGCGGCGAGGATGAGCAGCGCGAGGTTGACCGAACCGGCCAGTATCAGCGCCCAGGCAACGTCGATTTTGCTGCCGTGAAGTAGCTTTTTGATGCTCGGCTTCGCTTCGCCGGGGGCGTAATGGTCGTTGACGAGCGTGGAATGCAGGTAGATGGCGTGCGGCATGACCGTGGCACCCAGCATGGACGTGGCCATAAGCACGGTATCAGTGCCTTTAAAGCGTGGAATCAAGCCGGCGACGACTTCTTTCGGATTTGGCGGGGCGATGAACAGGCCGGCGATGAAACCGAACGTAATCACCAGCAGCAGGCCGATGATCAGTTTTTCGAAAATGCGATGCGTGGCGCCTTTTTCGAAAATCAGCAGCACCGTCGACACCGCGCCGATGATGCAACCGCCGACGAACAGCGGCAGACCGAACAGCAGTTTCAGTGAGATCGCACCGCCGATCACTTCCGCCAGATCGGTGGCGATGGCGATCACCTCCGCCTGCATGAAAAACATGAAACGGCCCGCGTCGCCAAGCCGTTCGCCCAGGATTTCCGGCAGGCTTTTGCCGGTGACGATGCCGAGTTTCGCGGACTGGTATTGGATAAGCACGCTCATGCAGTTGGCCAGCACCAGCACCCACACCAGCAGGTAGCCGTAGCGCGCGCCCGACGTGATGTTCGCCGCCACGTTGCCCGGATCCACGTACGCGACCGCCGCCACGAACGCGGGGCCGAGGATGCCGGCGAGCGCGTGGCCGTGGTGGTACGGCCGGGCGGATCGGTCATGCTGCGCAGTGATCGTCATATTCTTCGAATCCATATCGTTCTTCATATCCACGCAACGTTATAGTGCGTTTTCCGCGCAGAATTGTTACGTCTGTTACGGAAAGCTGAACAGCTGCCGAACATGCGCCGATTGTGGGGCGGACAGGCCGCGATCACGGAAGCCGCTAAACTGGTGCAGAGAACATCGCATTTCGACTCAAGGGGTTGTTCCATGACTGTTTTCCACACTCCGATGGTGACGCTTTCCGACGGCAATCTGATTCCGCAGATCGGCTTGGGCGTGCTGCGCATCGACGACGAGGGCGTTACCCCCGTGGTCGAGAGCGCGCTGGAAGCCGGTTATCGCCATATCGATGGCGCTGCGGGGTACAATAACGAGGCTGGCGTCGGACGTGCGCTGCAGAACGCGGGCTTCACGCAGGGTGAGAATCGCAAGAACCTGTGGGTGACGACGAAGCTGCGTGATTCGGAACAGGGGTACGATTCCGCACGCAAGGCGTTCGACCGTCAGCTTGATCTGCTGCAGCTCGATTATGTGGACATGTATATGCTGCATTGGCCCACCCCGTTCAATTGGCGTTCCGGCGAAACGTGGAAGGCGTTCGACGAGTTCCGCGCGGAGGGTCGCGTGCGTACGCTTGGCGTGTGCAATTTCCTGCCGGAGCATCTTGAGCGGCTGCATAAGGAAACGGGCGAATATCCGGCCGTCAACCAGATCGAACTGCATCCCACGTGGCAGCAGCGCGAGGTGGTGGCGTATTGCAAGGCGCACAATATCGCGGTCGAGGCGTATTCGCCGATGGCGCGTGGCGCGGATCTCAATGCCGGCGATGGTGTGATCGAACGCATCGCGCGGGCGCATGGCGTCACCGAAGCGCAGGTGATCCTGCGATGGCATATCGAAAACGGCACGATCATCATTCCCAAGTCGGTGCATGCGGACCGGCAGCGGCAGAATCTCGACCTGTTCGGTTTCGTGCTTGACCCGGACGAGCATGCGGCCATCGACGCGTTGGATGGGCCGACGCGTGCGGGGCACGATCCGATGACGTTCACGTATGCGTGACGGAAGCTGCGGCGAAAATCCGCAGAAGAGACAGCAGAACGCGCATTTCCGCAGGCAGCGTTTCAATGCCAACGGACTGGCGGAACGTATTGCGATTCTGCTGGTCGTGGCGGTGGTCGCCGGCATTTCGATCGGCCTGCTCATGCCGAAGGTCAATCCGACCGTCGGCGAGATCACGGGCGAGTATGTGGCGACTGGCAGCGCGGCGGAAACATTGCAATCGTTGACAATCGACGACCATCCGAGCCGGGCCGGGTACGATCGCGATTCGTTCGGTTTTCGGCAGACCGACGATGACGGCAACGGCTGCGACGTGCGCGAGGACGTGCTGGCGCGCGATTTGACGGATGTGCGATATGTGGGGGCTGCCGGTGCTGGTGGTTCTGGGAGCGGTGCCGGCTGCAAGGTGAAGTCGGGAACGCTGGCCGACCCGTACACCGGTACGACGATCCGGTTCACGCGCGGAGTGAAAACGTCGTCGGCGGTGCAGATCGACCATGTGGTGGCGTTGGAGAATGCCTGGCGGTCGGGTGCGAACCAGTGGGACCGTACGAAGCGGTACCGGTTCGGCAACGACATGTATAACCTGCTGGCGGTGGACGGGCCCGCCAATCAGGAGAAGGGATCCGCGTCGGCCGCGTACTGGCTACCCACGAACGGCGCGTACCGGTGCGAGTACGTGGCCCGGCAGATCGGCGTGAAAGCCAAGTATGGGCTGAGCGTCACCACCAAGGAAAAGCGGGCGATGCTGTCCGTGCTGCATGGCTGCCCGGCGCAAAGCGTACCGGAGCGGTGAGGCGCGTGGCAGATGGCGGAGCGTAGGTGCGCGGTGAAGCGTAGGTGAGTGGCGGAGTCTCCCGAAATGTGTCACGATTCGAAATTTTGGCCATTTTTTCGAATCGTGACACAAAACAAGCGACACGGGCAGTACCGGAAGAGTAGGTCCAAGGCCTGCTCTGGAAAGGGCGGAGCTGGCGCACAGATAGCGTGGGCAGTGCCGGAAGAGCGGAATCAAGGCCTGCGACGGAAGCGAGGAGGGCACTCAGGGGAGGAGAAGGCATGCGGAAAGCGGGAGCACTAGGCGGCGCGAAACCAAACACGCGACACTAGGCACGGGTGGTGGCGCGGGCTATGATGCGGGATTGGGTGGTGATGAGCTCCGGTTCCAACGTACGGCTGCCGTCGATGCGGTTGATGATGCGGCTGACCGCGGTCGGCGCGATCCAGTCGAGGCAGGAATCCATGGTGGTCAGCGGCGGCTGGAAATATGCGGCTTCCTCGTTGTTGTCGAAGCCGATCACCTGCACCCGGTCGGGCACCGCGATGCCGTTCGCTGCCAAAGTGAACAGTGCGCCCAACGCAAGCTGGTCGTTGAACGCCACGATGCCATCGAAGGGGATGCCGGAGTCGACGATGCGCTGCGTCATGCGCGCGCCCGAGCCGATGGTCCAATCCTGGCCGACGTTGGGCACTAGCCGTGTGTCCAATTCGACGCCTTGGTCGGCACACGCTTCGAATATGCCTCGCATGCGCAGCTGCGCGTTGCCTTCCACGGCGTCGCGCAGCTCGAGGATATGCTCCGGATCGGTTCGCGAGCCGATCACCGCAAGATTCGTGGCACCGTGGTCGAACAGGTATTGCGCGGCGAGACGCGCCTCCTGGACGTCGTCCGGGGTGACATGGTCCGCCTTGCCATGCGTGGACCGCGCGCCCACGCAGACCAGCGGATAATCCACGTCCAGGTCCTCGGGATCGAGATCCTCGACTTCGGAGATGGACAGGATCATGCCGTCCGACACCGTGGCATTGAAGTTTCGCAACAGCGCGCGGGCACCCTGCGCGGATCCTTCCGCATACGTGGTGATGTACACGGAATAGCCGTAGATGCGGGCCGCGTCGATCACCCGGTTGGCCAGTTCGGCCAAATATGGCGCGGTCAGGCTCGGCACCGCGAGCGTGATGAAGCCGGTTTTGCCGCGATTGAGATTGCGGGCCGACACGTTGACGCGGTAGCCGAGCCTGTCGATGACGTCCTGCACTTTTTCGCGTGTGGCGTCGGCCATGCGGCCGGAATGGTTGATGACGTTCGACGCGGTTTTGAGGGAGACTCCGGCCTCTTGCGCCACTTCACGCAGTGTGACGCGTTTCCTGTCAGACTTGTCCGGCTTCACTTCGGCCATATCTCCCCCTAACCGCATCCGTCATCGATATTCGACTTCCGACTTTACCGCCTTACCACGAGCACGCCGTTGCGGCGCACGGTGTACGAGCCGGGCTTTTCCTCCCGATCCGTCTGGAACAGGATGACCGGCTCGCCTTCGATGCCTTGCAATTCGACCGTCTTCTTGCCACGGGGCAGGTAGAAGTCGAAGGTGGCGTCGGCGGAGGCGCGCACGGTGTGCAGCACGTCGGCATTCTCCTGCGACGAGGCCGCGAGATATGCGCGGACCAGCTTCGTCAGATCGGCCACATCCAGGTCGCAGCCGACGAAATACGCTTCGCCGGAGCCGTACGGATTACGGGTGACCGCGGCCGTGCCGTCGAGCTCCCATTCGTCCGCTTCCTCGCCGGCGTACGTGGCAAGCACCTGCGCGTGTTCGCCGGTCACGTTCACGTCGTTCTGCCACAGGCGGGTCGTGGTGCCGTCCAGCGCGGCCGAATCGTCGGCGGACGACAGTCGGATCTCGCCCGGCTCGCCTTCGGCTTCGGCGCCGAGGATGTTGAATTCCTCGCCGCGGACGCCCAGCATCGAGCGCAACAGGCCATCGCCCGCGCCCGGGTATCCGCCGAGCCAAGTGTGGAAATGCTCGTCGATCAGTCCGGTCGCGTAGCCGACCACCACGCGGCCGCCGGCGGCCGCGAAGTCGGCCAACCGCTGCGTGTCGGCGG
>UMDS01014470.1_pt1 | contig 13395 bp, 15 predicted proteins | sample 1964551 | NCBI WGS metagenome assembly UMDS01 (sample SAMEA4836000, study PRJEB28245) | human gut metagenome | biome: gut microbiome; material: fecal sample | place: Denmark | collected 2008
TTCCAGTGAAAGTAGGACATCGCCCGGCTCCCCATTCAAAAAAGCCTCGAATCGTTTGATTCCGAGGCTTTTTTTTAAACTCCGTTAGTTAATCTCTGTCTTTCCGTCTGCGAGGACGCCTTCTGCGGTCATCATCGTCGTCATCATCATCGTCGTCCCAGTCATCGTCATCATCGTCGTCGTCCCAATCATCGTCATCATCCCAGTCGTCATCGTCATCCCTCGCATACAACGGTGCAGAAATACCAGCCGCGGATAGAAACAATAATGCCATTAAAAGATTACGTCTTGAGGTCATAGTAGCTAATCTCCTGTCAAGCGTTGATCTTATTTTGAGTATCTCAAAATTTTTTCTGTTGTCAGAATCGAATTAACGATCTGTAACCTCTATGACAAAGTACACGGATTGAGCGGTTTCCTATTCATATTTGAGGCGATCCAATTTGATTTGATAAATTAAGGGGCGTTGATCACTTCGGCAATGGCCGACATTATCAACACCCCCTTTTGTTTTTACCTTTCTCAGTCTCTGCGAAGAAAGCCTGCAATAGAAACTCTTTTCTTTAAAGTCGTTCGATGCTCTTCAATTGCACAAACAATTGATTAGCACCTCTCACCATTGCCGTCCATGCACTGAAATACTCAAAGGATTCTTCTTTGGCTTTTGTCCATTTCTCAAAGGCTTCGACCAAAAGACTGCGGGCTTTTTGCCCTGCTTTGTCCTGTAAACCCGGAGCTGATGCACTATAAGCCATCGCCACAATATGTTTTAACGTTTGTACTTTTACTTGAGAATTAGCTTCGACAGCACGCTTTTGAATAACGATGTTCATTTCGCTTAATTTATCCAAGAGCTCTTGCCAAATAGGTTCATTCACAAATGCTTCGCTGATGCTGTCCGTGCACTGCTTTTCTTTAACCACGTTTAGTTTTTCACGAATGGTTGTACTGAATTCGTTCCATTCAGCCATCAAATCCAGTGCGTCAGGGCCTTCAATAACGGATTGAATCAAACCGTTTGTGAAAATCTCAGTGTCTCGCATGAGCGCTTGAGGATCGATTCCTTGCATCGTGTCGTCCGTGGTGTGCCAATAAGGACCGTATACACCGGATAAACCGGCCACTTTCATGCTGACGCTGCTACTAGGCGGAACTTCAGAAATATTGGAAAAGACTGAAGGGATGCCCATGCTCATAAACGATTGATCACAGGACCGATTAAAGCGGGTGAAGGCTTGAGTAAAACTTATGCCTTCATGCGCTTTTCTAGCTAGTGCGGCTGTGGAGGCCATGACAGGTGTCTTTCCTAAAATCGTTGAACCCACCGCGCCCAGACAATCACAGTTGAGATTTAGAAAAACTTTCTCATTGAGCCAATTGAAATGCTTATCGTGCCAAGCCGTGCTGCCGGCATAGCGCCCATGACTGTGCCCGGACCAAATGACATAACAGACATCATGTTTGCGGTTTTTGAGCGTGAGAATTTCCTTGGCACTAGCCACCATTGCGGCGATTCCCGAAGCATTATCCAATGCACCGTCTCCCCAACTGTCAATGTGACCGGTGACGATCGCCGTAAACGCTTCGGAATTTTGCTCATTATGACGGACATGAGCCATCAAAACGGGCGATGTCGTCCAACGGCTATTGATTGCCAATTCAAGAGTTATCCTCATTCCATCTTTTAATGTCAACGCGTCTGAATGCTTTATAGAAGCGTTGGGCATCGTGACATAACGACTTTCGCAGCCCGGTGTCGGACTGCCCCAGACGTCACTAACAATCATGCGATGGATGCGATCCCCAGTATCAAAAAGCACCGCTTTTAATCCCAGCGCTTGGGCTTTTCTCAAATCATTCAAATTGGCCAAACCGTTAAGAAGAACAATCTCGTCAGAATTGCCCTTCTTTTCATAGCTTTGCCAATCCGAGGCAGAAAGAATACGCAAATGCCCTTGAACAGAAACCGTTCCTTGTCGGGGATTGTTTCCATCAAGAGGTAATGTCATAGCGTTGCCCAGAGCCTTAATGCGTTGACCATCCGCCGTCATGCGAACGTTGTCGACCGTCGAAACAAAAAGCGGAACGCGTTCTATGTTCACTTCTGCTCCGACATTTTTAAAGGCCTCAGCAATGACAATAAAGGCGTTTTCTTCCGATGGATTTGATAATCTCTCACCGGTATTAGCGATGTCTTGCAGTGTTTGCATTAAAAGCGTTTGGTCAAGCATTTAAAGACTCCTTATTTAAGGATTACTTATCAAGCGGCAAGCGACGAAATTCTTCGGTGAATGCCACAAAGTAATCGACAACCGCTTGCATCATGTCCTTGCCCCATTCGGCATTGGCTTTTTGACTGTCAATGCCGCCGAAGCCGCCCATGGGAATGCCTTTTTTGATGTCACGGACAAGCTTGATATGAGCGTCACCAAACTTCACAGAGCTTAAGTGTGTGAAGTGCAGCTTGTCGCTTAAATCATTGACGGTCGTTTCCGGGCAAGAGGCAATATCAATGAGTTCGGGTTTGATATGCATGATGGCCGATACTTCCTGAGCATCGCCGTGACCGGTGGTCCAGATTTTGTTTAATTCCGGAGCGATGCCCCACCAATCAAGCAATGTGATCAACGCGCCCGTTTCTCTGGCTAATTCAAGACCGGCCTTTTCAATAGCCGGGTCGTTGCCGCCGTGGCCATTGACGACGATAAAACGCCTGGCGCCGTGTTTGGCTAAGTTTTGGAAAACGCCTCGCATGATATCGATCATGGTTTCAAGTCCCATGTCAATGGTGCCCGCAAACGAGGTGTGGTGTGTGGCAACCCCAAAAGGAATCACAGGCGTCACCAAAATGTCGGTGCGCTTTTCCATTTCGGCGGTGATCCATTGCGGAATCAGCCAGTCGGTGCCGAGCGGGCCAATGGGGCCGTGTTGTTCTGTACTGCCAACAGGAATAACAACAACGGTGTTGGGATCCGCGAGTTTTTCCTGGGCTTGACGCCAATTCAAATGAGCTAATTGCATACTGTGCCTCATAACAAAAAGCCCGATGCGACGATCGGGCTTTTATCAAAATTAACCTTTAACGCGTTCCAAGTCAGCGAAGTGACGATCAAGCGTTTCTTGAGAAACAGGCTTGGTCACAAGGCTTACCAAGATGATCACGATCATGGCGAAGAGCCAGGCAACAATCAAGGGGTTAAAGCCAAAGGACCAGCTCGTAAACTTCAACGTAATGAGCACGTAGAGGATTTCAGCCGAGATAACACCGACATAAACACCGGCGGTCGTCGTACGCTTCCAGTACATGCCGAGCAAAATCGGAGCCGCCCAAATACCCAAACCGCCGAAAGCAAACAAAACGATTTGGAAAATGGAACCTGGTTTCATCACACCGATGCCGATGGCGATGATACCCAGAACAACGGTGATGACCTTAGACAGCTTCCAGGTTTCTTCGTCTGTTGCATTGCGGTTGAGAATCTTTTGATAGATATCACGCGAAGCGGCAGAAGTGGCCGTGAGCAACAAGGACGAAATCGTGGACATACCGGCAGAGAAAATACCGGCCACCATCAACGAAGAAATGAGCGGAGGCAAACCGCCTTGCAAAATCAAAGGTACAACGAAGTCAGAGTTCTTGCCTTCCAAGCCGGGGAAGGAAATGATACCGGTGACGCCGCACCATTCGATGAAGGAAGCCGAGAACCACATGCCCAATGTACCCAAAATGACGGCCTTAAACATCGTCTTGTGGTCCTTCATCGTGAAGAACTTCGTAAAGAGGTGAGGTTGACCGATGGCAAAGAAGGACCACATCACAATCATGGAAACGTAGTTTTGCCACGGATAGGCATTGTTGTGCCCCGGGAAACTCACATAATTGGTGTCCATAGCGGCCAACTTTTCATTGATCACTTCAAGGCCGCCGCCCAACTTAAGGGAAACGAAAAAGGTCACCACAGCGGTGACAACCATCAAAATACCTTGGATCAAGTCCGTGAGCATCACAGAGCGGATGCCGCCGGCCATGCAGTACAGGATAACGGTAATACCCATCACCACGATACCGACCCATTCATCGCAGCCCGTGTAGGTGGAGAAAATCACACCGCCGCCAATGGTCTGAGCGGCCATCATGGAGACAAGGAAAATCAACATGAGCACTGCCAATAAGCCGCGGATACCGGTCGAGTCAAAGCGGTCGGCCAAGTAATCGGCCATCGTCAGCATCTTGTAGCGATGACCCAATGTGATTAAGCGCCGGCCGACAAGCAAAGCCGGAATCAACATGGAAAAGGCAATGCCCGGAACCGACACGGACATACCGGCATAACCCACGTGGTAAATGGAGCCCGGCACACCCATGAAGGTCGACATAGAGTACTGAGTAGAAAAATAGGCGACACCCGTGAGGATGGCGCCTGCTTTACCAGACATCGTAAAGAAGTCGGCAAGGTTTTTATTTTGTCTGGAACCATACCAGCCTAAACCAGTCAAAACGACACAGTATGTAACGATCACGCACAAAAACGGGATCGTCATGCTGGCTGTATCAATAGAAAAATGCATGATGATTATTCCTCTTCATCGAATTCGTGATATTCGGGACGCTTCAGACATGAAGAGGCCCAAAGGGCAATACACACAATGGTCAGAAGACCGTATACCAACCAGCCCCAGATGAAAACGGGAACGCCGAAAAAGCCGGGGTTGTAGTCGGTATCGTAGAAACATGGCAGAGGCAACATGATGAATCCCCAAAGGGCCATGAAAAACCAGAACCATTTTTTCTCAAATTTGTTAGTAAAAGGATGCATAAAAACACTCCTTCAGAAAAATAACGATCTCAGTCTACTTAAGAATTTTTCAAGATTGATAGTTTTGTTTAGGTGTTAATCTCTATTAAATTCTCCATAGATCAAATGTTGAGATTTTTTTTTCATAAAAAACGCGTCCGAATTTTTGCAATCGGACGCGTTGGTTAAGGTGTTGATGGAAGTTATTCGTTTACAATCGCTTTAACTTCAACACCATAGCTGTCATGAGTTGTGGTCTTGATATTCAAGAGCACGGACCAGCGACGCAGCGTACCGATGATCACAAAGAGCATCAGCAGCATCACGATGACCGACAGCGAAGCCAGCAGGTACTGACCGGCGGGGATGTATTGGTTAATCCCCAGCCAGCAGCCTGCCCAGATCGTGATGATGGTCATCAAAATACCGGGGACACCCGTGATCGGGGCATATTTGGTCTTGTTCAAACGAAGAATAACCGTTGTGCCGATCAAAAGCGTCACCGAGGCGAGCAATTGGTTGCAAATACCAAAGAGCGGCCAGATGGAGCTGATATCGCCCGAGTAAACGAGGTAGCCCCAAGAACCCGTAAAGATCACCGAAGTGATGATAATGCCGGGCCACCATTGTTTGTCAGAGAACTTCGGCCAAACCTTGCCCATCATTTCCTGCAGGAAGAAACGACCGACACGGGTGCCGGCGTCCACAGCCGTCAAGATGAACACCGCTTCAAACATAATGGCGAAGTGGTACCAATAGGCCATCAGATTTTCCATAAAGGGAATCTGAGAGAAGATGTGAGCCATGCCGACAGCCAAAGAAACGGAGCCGCCCGGGCGGGCCATCAGGCTTTCCTGGACTTGGGCTTCTAAGTGCGGCAGCTCTTGCACAGCCATGCCAAGCGCGGCAAATTTATCAGCAGGCGCGTTAATGGCGAAGTAGTCGGCAGGAACCAACACGCAGGCGGCAACCAAAGCCATCACAGCCACAAAACCTTCCATCAACATGGCGCCGTAACCGACAAAGAGCACGTCACGTTCGTTGGAGATCATCTTCGGCGTGGTACCGGTACCGATCGTAGCGTGGAAACCGGACAAAGCGCCGCAGGCAATCGTGATGAAGATGAAAGGAATAACCGGACCGCCGACGATCGGGCCACCGCCTTTGACGAATTCCGTGAAAGCGGGCATTTGGAAATGCGGCATCACGAAAACGATACCGATTGCCAAAGCAGCGATGGTACCGATCTTCAAGAACGTGGACAGATAGTCACGCGGCAAGAGCAAGAGCCATACCGGAAGCACAGAAGCCAAGAAACCGTAAATCGGGATCAAAAGGCTCATAGCCGGTTTGTCGATATCCAGCCAGCCGAAATATTCCGGATGAGAGGCAACCCACGGACCGGACAGAATGCACAAAAAGAGCAAAACAACGCCGATTAACGTTGCACCCTTGACATCACCCTTGCGCCAAACCTGCATGTAAAGACCCATGATGATGGCGATAGGAATGGTTGCCGCGACCGTGTACGTGGACCAAAGCGAATTGTGCATGGCGTTGACCACGGCGATGGAAAGACCGGCTAAGGTCAAAATCAAAATGGCGAGCACAGCCCAAGCGGCCACCAATCCGGTGGTTTTATCAATTTCGGTGGTTGCGATGTGAGCTAAGGAGCGACCACGGTGGCGCACCGAGCAAAAGAGCACAACCATATCGTGGACGCCGCCTGCGAGCACGCAGCCGATCAAAATCCACAATAGTCCCGGCATGTAACCGAATTGCGCGGCAAGCACCGGTCCGAGAAGAGGACCGGCCGCGGCAATGGCGGCAAAGTGGTGCCCAAAGAGCACATACTTGTTTGTGGGGACATAGTCTTGTCCGTCAGAATAACGCATAGCGGGCGTTTGACGGGCTTCATTGACATTGAGAACTTTCTGAGCGATAAACAAACCGTAGAAACGGTAAGCGATCGCAAAAACGCAGAGAGCGGCGAAAACAATTGTTACAGCGTTCACGCCGGTTGACGTATCCATAGGAGCCTCCGTAAAAATGAGTCCGATCTTAGTCTATCAAGATTGAAGGCTCACACAAACTTTTTCTGTGTTGATTAAAAAGGAAAAATAACAATCTTTGCTTAAAGTCATAAACCTTTGTGACTAAAACAAAAGGCTCTCGGGATGGTCCCTAGAGCCTTCGGATTAGCCTGTAATTATTTAGGCTGTTTTTGTCTCTTCAGCAGAATCGGACTCAACGTTGATTGTTTCACCACTGCCCGGATCTTGATTCTTCGGTCGCTTCAGATAGAGCATGATCACCAAAAGAATCATGACAAAGCCGTGCGCCATCACCACAATGGAGTTGCTCCAGTAGGTGGCCATCAGACCGCCTAAAATTGGGCCGGCGACCGAGCCAATTTGCTGGGCAGCATAACTTAAACCATAAATTCGTCCGCGCTCACTCGGCAGGGTATTTTCGGCAAAAAGCGCGTTAATAGCTGGGAAGATACCCGCAAAGAAAATACCACCGACAAAACGCCAAATGACAAAGGGAGTGATTTCACCGGGGATTGCCTGTACGACACCGAAAATGCCGCCGCCCAACAGCGCCACATAAAGCGCCCAACGGTAACCGATATTGGTGCCCAATCGTCCCCACATCGGGGCGGCGAAAACGCCCGAGATGCCGACTACGGAGAAGACGATGCCAGAAACCATCACGATGTTGTCCATCGAGCCTTGTAATTCAGCAATGTAAAGGGGCAAAACCGGCTGAACCAACATGACGGCAAGCTGAACGACCGCCGCGGCAAAAAGCATGCGCTGAATGACCGGAACCTTGAGAAGCTTCATGGAGCCGCCGCTCTTTTTCTTTTCCACCGTCTTGACCACTTTCTTTTGCTCGCCGCCCTTAATGAAGACGATCAAACCCAAAGCGATCAGACCCAAAGCGGCGCCGGCAAAATAAAACGATGCGCGCATACCGAACACTTCAGCCAGAACGCCCCCGATCAACGGCCCAAAGACGCCGCCCGCGGTCGAGCCGCCTTGCATGAGTCCCAAGCACCACCCCATTTTTTTCTCTCGGGGCCGTCGATGTCATGATGGCTAAGCAAGCTGGCCACAGTCCCGCAGAAAAGCCCTGGAAGCTTCGCATGGCAAAAAGCTCCCACGGGGTTTGCACAAAACCGCCCCAAACGTACGAGATGGCTAAACAGGCGGCCGCACGTACGGCCATCGCTTTGTGGCTTTTCTTATCGGAAAGCGCCCCCCAGATTGGGGCCATGATGGCACTGATCAAAAACGAAATAGAAAAAATCAGACCCGACCAAATATTGACGTCGCTTTGCGCGACGCCCAATTCGTCAATCAAGTACATCGGCAGGAAAGGCACGAGCATCGTGTAGCTCGCCGACATAAAAACAGAAGTGATGGTCAAAAACCAGACCAGTGCTTTCCAATAGGGCATTTGATTCCCCAATCCAAAATCTAAAAGCGCATACAAAATAAATTCTCAGCATTTATCTTATGCTGAAAAAAATCAAAAAGTACGGCCTTGAATCAAAGTTAAAGCCCTTTTTAATCCAGCGTTTTCCCTAATTCCAAACAAAAACTCCGACGCTAGGGTCGGAGTTGAAAGGCTTGAAAAACCGCAATTAGGCTTGCGTAGTCTCTTGTTGAGAAGTTGCGCCATGGGCCCGAATAAATTCGGCGATATCGGCCACTTCATCAGGACAAATTTCATGGACCATAGGGTAGTCGAAAAATTCAACCGAAGCGCCTGCCTTATTGAGCACTTCCAGTCCCTTTTTTGCTTGGACAAGAGAGATGACCGGATCTAAAGTGCCGTGAGCCATGAAAACGGGCGTCTGTTTGGCCACATCGCTTAATTCATCGAAACGGGGATGTTTAGGAACATAACCCGATAAAGCAATGACACCGGCCAAGGGTGTAATTTGCGACAAACCCACCAGAATGGCCATCGCAGCCCCTTGTGAAAAGCCGCCTAACCAAATCGGCGAGTCGGGATACTTTTGACGTTCTTCTTCAATTAGGGCGGTAATTGTTTCGGCCGCTTGATTCATGCCATCGATGTCTTCTTTTGTCTCTTCTTCGAATGTCTCATCGAAAAGGTCGTACCAGCCGTTCATTTTCATGTTGTAGGCCGTAATATCGCGCAAAGGGGCAGAGGGCAGAACCATCCGAACGTTATTGAGTTCGCCGAATTGAGAAAGTTCCTTTTGAAAAGATTCAAAATCAGAGCCGTCCACACCCAAGCCGTGCAGCCAAATCAAAGTGATCGGCTTTTGAGTTTGGTCGAGCGGTTCCTGAAAAATGGTATCCATGCTTAAGGTCAAACAATTAGTGATGGGCCGCTATTGTATGAGAAATTCAAAAAAACTTCACAAAAATAGCCTGTTTGAAGTGTAAATTTAAATTCTGAAAAAGGGAAAAAAATTTAAAGGGAGCTAATGGATTATGCTTAAAGTTCTTTTTGTCTGCGCGGGCAACATTTGCCGATCCCCCACGGCGGAGGCTGTCTTTAGAAAGTTGGTGGATCGGGCGGGCCTGACTGAAGAATTTGAAATCGACTCGGCTGGTACTGAAAGTTTTCATGTGGGCGAAGGCGCCGATCGCAGAGCTATTGAATGCGCCACGGCCAGAGGCTATGACTTGTCCAAACACATTGCCCGTCAAATTTCTGCTTCTGACTTTGAGCGCTATGACCGGATATTGGCCATGGACTGGAACAATATCAATGAACTTAAACGAATGGCGCCTGCGGCCTACAGTCAAAAACCCGAACTTTTGATGCGCTACAGCACAAGCTATGACGTCTCCATTGTGCCTGATCCTTACTACGGGAATTCAGACGGATTTAAAAAAGTACTCCTTTATTGTGAGGATGCCTGTCACGGACTTTTGTCCACATTGGTTAATCAAAACGGACTTCACGCGAAAACCTTGTAATCAATACAATCTTTAGTCTGTAATGATTACAGACATTTTTCGCTTTGAAACAGTTTTTGAATTGACTCATTTATCCTTTTATTAACAATAGGATAAGTGAGTTTTTTTATGCTGATTTTTGAGAATTTTCTCATAATTTATCTTGCGTTTAAAAAGTGAAGTCAGTAATATCTACTTTCGTTTGAAAAAGCAGGGGTTATCCCTAGCTTAAAGAGGTCTGTTTTCAGACTTGTCTATATATAGATAGGCGTTGATTCGTTAAGGAGCTCAAATTGAGAAAACCTGTTTACTTGGACTACGGTGCCACGACTCCGGTTGACCCCCGTGTTGTAGAAAAGATGATTCCCTGGCTCTACGAGCGTTTCGGCAATGCGGCCAGCAATTCTCATCCGTACGGACTGGAAGCCCGCGAGGCTGTCGAAGAAGCCCGTTCTCAGGTCGCTCAGATGATCAACGCCGATCCGCGAGAAATTGTTTGGACATCCGGGGCTACCGAGTCGGACAACTTGGCGCTCAAAGGTATTGCTCACTTTTATAAAGACCGCGGCAAGCACCTCATCACGGTGAAGACCGAACACAAGGCCGTTTTGGACAGCATGCGTCATTTGGAAACGGAAGGCTTTGATGTGACCTACATGGACGTTTTGCCCAATGGTCTTTTGGATTTGGATGCACTGAAAGCGGCCATGCGTGATGACACCATTTTGGTTTCCGTCATGGCTGTCAACAATGAAATCGGTGTTATCCAAGATATCAATGCCATCGGTCAAATGTGCCGTGAACGTGGCATTTTCTTCCACGTTGATGCCACTCAGGCCATTGGTAAACTGCACTTTGATATGACCAAGGATCCGATTGATCTGATGAGTATGTCGGGTCACAAGGTCTATGGTCCTAAGGGAATCGGCGCGCTTTATGTCCGACGCAAACCTCGCGTTCGTCTTGAAGCACAAATTCACGGCGGCGGTCATGAACGCGGAATGCGTTCCGGTACCTTGGCCACGCACCAAATCGTGGGTATGGGTGAAGCTTATCGTTTGGCCCGCCTTGAAATGGATGAAGAAAACGCTCGCTTTAAGAAGTTGCGTGACAAGCTTTGGGCCGGTATTCAAGAAATTCCGGATGTATATCTGAATGGTGACTGGGAACACCGTGTCTCCACCAACCTCAATGTGAGTTTTGCCTTTATCGAAGGCGAAAGCCTCATGTTGGCACTCAAAGATGTGGCGGTGTCTTCGGGCTCGGCCTGCACGTCAGCCAGTCTTGAACCGTCTTTTGTTTTGCGTGCCTTGGGCCGCGATGATGAGCTCGCTCACAGTTCCATTCGCTTCACTTTGGGTCGCTTTACCACGGAAGAAGAAATCGACTTTGTGGTGGCGCAATTAAAGGAAAAAGTGGCCAAGCTTCGTGAAATGTCCCCGTTGTGGGAAATGCACCAAGAGGGTGTGGATCTCAACCAAGTGAAGTGGTCTGAACACTAAAAATCAGAAAGAGGATAGGACAGATGCAATACAGTGACAAAGTGATGGATCACTACGAGCATCCCCGCAATGTGGGCACGCTCGATAAGAACGAAAAGGATGTCGGCACCGGTATGGTGGGGGCTCCCGCCTGCGGCGATGTGATGCGCTTGCAGATCAAAGTCAATCCTGAAGGCATTATCGAAGACGCTAAATTTAAAACCTATGGCTGCGGTTCAGCCATCGCTTCGAGCTCTTTGGTGACCGAGTGGGTGAAGGGTAAGTCTCTTGATGAAGCCATGCAGTTATCCAACGAGCAGATTGCCGAAGAATTGGCTTTGCCGCCGGTGAAGATTCACTGCTCGATTTTGGCTGAAGATGCGATCAAGGCCGCGATTGCCGATTACCGTCAAAAACAAGGAAAATAAGATGGCTGTGACATTGACAGAAAACGCCGCTCGCCACGTCAACGCTTATTTAACAAAGCGCGGCAAGGGCATCGGTTTGCGCCTTGGGGTGAAGACATCGGGCTGCTCCGGCATGGCCTATAAGCTCGAATTCGCAGACGCGATCGAAGAAGATGACCAAGTGTGGGAATCTTTCGGAGTGAAGGTTGTGGTCGATGCCAAGAGTTTGCCCTACATTGATGGCACCGAACTTGACTATACCCGCGAAGGCCTCAATGAAGGGTTCAAATTCCACAATCCCAACGAGAAAAGTCACTGCGGTTGCGGTGAGTCTTTTCAGGTGTGATTGAGCGCCTCATGAGTCAAAAAGATTATTTTTCCCTTTTAAATCAACCGCAGACTTTTGCGGTTGATTTGTCGTCTTTGGAGGCGGTGAAAAACGTTTTGCTTCAGCGCCTGCATCCTGATCGTTTTGTGACGGCCAGCGCGCTTGAAAAGCGCATCGCCCAACAGATGAGCGTACAGGTTAACGAAGCGTACCGCACACTTGCCGATGATCTTTTGCGCGCGCAGTATCTGTGTAAACTCAAGGGCTTTGATGTCAATGAGCATCGTCCGATGCCCGCTGATTTTCTGATGCTTCAGATGCAGTGGCACGAGGCGCTGGAAGCGTGTGAGCAAACGGGTGATGAGGGCGCGCGTCAAAGGCTTTTTGAAGAGGTTAAAGAGCACCAGCGTCTACTGATCGCTTCTCTGGCTAAGGCTTTTGATACCGATCATGACGATAAGGCCGCTTTTGAAGCGACGCGTGAGTTGATGTTTGTTAATAAACTCATCACACAAATTCAACACTAGGATTTTTTCATGGCTTTATTGCAAATTGCCGAGCCGGGTATGTCGGCTGATCCGCATCAGCATCGTTTGGCTGTCGGCATTGATTTGGGAACAACCAATTCGTTGGTGGCGACGGTGAAAAGCGCCGAGACAGTGGTGCTTGCCGATCATGAAGGCAGAAAGTTATTGCCGTCTGTCGTCAGGTACTTATCAGACGGTACAACCGTCGTCGGACATGAGGCGCGTTTAGCGATCAGTGAAGATTCCCAAAATACGATAGCCAGCGTCAAGCGTTTTATGGGACGCTCGAGCGCAGAAATTAAGGAAGCTTCAAGCCTTCCGTACCGTTTTGCCGAGTCCGATGGCATGCTACGTGTTCAGACCGTGGCAGGCGAGAAAAGTCCGGTGGAAATTTCCGCAGAAATTTTAAAAGTCTTAAAGGACCGTGCCGAAGAGGCGTTGGGTGGAGAATTGGTCGGCGCGGTGATCACGGTTCCTGCCTATTTTGATGATGCCCAGCGTCAGGCCACAAAGGATGCGGCAAGACTTGCCGGTCTTAATGTGTTGCGGCTTCTCAATGAACCGACTTCGGCGGCTTTGGCCTATGGGCTCGATGAAGGAGCCGAGGGTCTTTATGTCATCTATGACTTGGGCGGAGGCACCTTCGATGTGTCTGTGCTTCGTTTGACTAAAGGCGTTTTTGAGGTCCTTGCCACGGGCGGCGATTCCGCTTTAGGCGGCGATGATTTTGATCACAGAATTTTCTGCTGGGTGCTGCAAGAAGCCGAAGTCACTGAAATTCTTTCCCCGGAAGACAAAAGCCTGATTATGGTGGCAGCCCGCGCAGCCAAGGAAGCTTTAAGCCTCAGTGATAAGGCGGCTATCAACGTCACCTCCAGGTTGCTTCTCATCACCTGACTGTACAGGTTCT
>UMDS01053944.1_pt1 | contig 13303 bp, 8 predicted proteins | sample 1964551 | NCBI WGS metagenome assembly UMDS01 (sample SAMEA4836000, study PRJEB28245) | human gut metagenome | biome: gut microbiome; material: fecal sample | place: Denmark | collected 2008
CGTCACCGCCGGAGAAACCGCCGGGAAGCATAACGATTTGGCTGTTGTTGATGGCCTCCACCAACGCATCGGTGCTTTCGGCAACCGCTGCTGGCGTAAGGTTGTTGATCACCAGGACCTCGGGTTCGGCACCAGCGCGCTTGAAGGCGTGAGCGGTATCGTATTCGCAATTGGTGCCAGGAAATACCGGGATGATGACACGCGGCTTCGCGAACGATTCGCCGCAAACCAAAGGAAGCTTTTCCGACCAGCTAACCTGCTCAACCTTTTCGCCTTTGCCGCGATACGGGAATACGGATTCGATGCCGCCCTCCCAAGCTTCCTGCAGCTTCGCCACGCTGACGACCTCACCGCATGCCGCAAATTCGTAGGCCTCGGTGGTGCAGCCAAGTTCGGAAACGGTTACCAGATCGGTATTGGCGGGAATCTCAGCATCGTCAGTGAGCTCGACAATGAAGCTGCCATAAGCCAGGCTGAACAGGTCGTCTGCCTCAACTTCATCGGAAAGCTTTACACCTACGCCATTGCCAACGCTCATCTTGAACAGAGCCTCGGCAGCGCAGCCGTAACCCAACGTTGCCGCAGCGGAAACCTTGCCTTCACCGATAAGCGTTTCAACCAAGCCGAATGCGGCATTCATGCCGTCCGCTTCGGGGACCAGGGAATCCATATCGTAGAATGCAGGCGCAATGCTGATGATGCGCGATCCAGCACGTTTGAACTCAGGGGAAACCACGCGGTCGATAGAGCCAGTGGAAACCGCAAAGCTGATGAGCGTAGGAGGAACGTGAATTTCGGTATCGCCCTCTTCGAAGCTGCCCGACATGGAGTCTTTGCCGCCGATGGCACCAATGCCCAAATCAACCTGAGCCATCAAAGCGCCCAGAACGGAAGCGGTAGGCTTGCCCCAACGCTCGGGGATGTCACGCAGACGCTCGAAGTACTCCTGCAAGGAAAGATAGGCCGATTCACGAGTGAAGCCCGTAGCAACCAGACGCGCCACGCTTTCCACAACGGCAAGATAGGCACCCTTGAACTGGTTCTTCTCGGAAAGATACGGATTGAAGCCCCAAGCCATAGCGCTTGCTGTGGTGGTTTCGCCATCGACGGGGAACTTGGCAACCATAGCCTGCGAAGGCGTGAGTTGACGCTTGCCGCCGAAGGGCATAAGCACGGTAGCCGCACCGATAGTGGAGTCGAAACGCTCACCCAAACCCTTGTTCGAGCAGATGTTCTGGTCGGTAACCAGCGAAGTCATGCGCTCTTCAAGCGTGGAACCTTCCCATGCAGGAGCATACGACTCGCCCGCCTGAACGTGAACGTCCTGATACTTCGGAGCACCGTTGGTATCGAGGAAAGCACGGCTGATGTCGACGATAGCCTCGCCGTTCCATTCCATGCGCAAGCGCTTTTCTTCGGTTACCGTAGCGACAACTGTTGCCTCAAGGTTTTCCTCGTGCGCATAGCCGATGAATTCTTCGACATCTTCTGCGGCAAGAGCGCACGACATGCGCTCCTGGCTTTCGGAGATTGCAAGCTCGGTGCCATCCAAACCTTCGTACTTCTTAGGAACAGCGTTCAGGTTGATGAGCAGGCCATCGCACAGCTCGCCGATGGAAACAGATACGCCACCAGCGCCGAAGTCGTTGCATCGCTTGATAAGACGGCATGCCTCGCCGCGACGGAACAAGCGCTGAATCTTGCGCTCTACCGGAGCGTTGCCCTTCTGCACTTCTGCACCGGACTTTTCCACGCTTTCAACGTTCTGCGTTTTGGAGGAGCCGGTTGCGCCACCGATGCCGTCGCGACCAGTGCGACCGCCCAGCAGAACAATCTTGTCGCCCGGAGCGGGCTCTTCGCGACGAACGTGGTCAGCGGGTGTTGCGCCCACTACCGCGCCTACTTCCATGCGCTTGGCAACATAGCCCGAATGGTACAGCTCGTGAACCTGACCGGTAGCAAGACCAATCTGGTTGCCGTAAGAAGAATAGCCGGCAGCAGCGGTGGTAACCAACTTACGCTGGGGGAGCTTGCCTTCGAGCGTTTCAGAAACAGGAGCGGTCGGATCGCCTGCACCGGTTACGCGCATCGCCTGATAAACATAGCTGCGGCCCGAAAGAGGGTCGCGGATAGCGCCACCTACACACGTTGCCGCGCCACCGAAGGGCTCGATTTCCGTGGGGTGGTTGTGGGTTTCGTTCTTGAACAGGAACAGCCAATCCTGTTCTTCGCCGTCAACGTCGACCTTGCACTTTACCGTGCAGGCATTAACTTCATCGGACTCGTCGAGCCCCTGAAGGCCGCCATGCGCACGCAGGTACTTGGCGCCAATGGTGCCCATATCCATCAGGCATATCGGCTTATGCTCGCGACCCAGCTCGGAGCGCATAGCAAGATACTTCTGGAATGCGAGCTGCACCGTTTCGTCATCGATCTTGACGTCGGTAAGCTCGGTGCCGAACGTGGTGTGACGGCAATGATCGGACCAGTACGTATCAACGACGCGAACCTCGGTGATAGTGGGGTTGCGCCCGATTTCCTTGAAGTGAGCCTGGAAGAATTCGATATCCGCCTGGTCCATGGCAAGACCGCGCTCTTCACGGAACTGGGCAAGACCCGCGTTATCGAGTTCGGTGAACCCCTCGATAACCTCTACTGGCTCGGGTTCGGGCACCTGCATCTCGAGCGTTTCGCGTGCCTCGAGCGCAGCTTCGCGCGCTTCAACTGGGTTGATAACGTAATGCTTGATGGCAGCAACGTCCGCCTCGGAAAGTTCGCCCTCAAGCACATACACTTTGGCGCTGCGAACTGCAGGGCGTTCACCCTGGCTGATGAGCTGAATGCATTCGCTCGCAGAATCAGCGCGCTGGTCAAACTGACCGGGAAGGAACTCGATGGCGAAAACCGTCTGGCCCGCAGGGCTTTCGCCCTTCAGGGCAGCCTCGACCTCAGGGCAGCTTTCACAAGACGTATCTACCTGGGGCTCGCTGAATACCACGGGGATGCACTGCTTGAACAGTTCATCGGAAATGCCCTCGACATCGTAGCGATTAACAAGGCGCAGACCCGTAAGCGCCTTCACGCCCAAGATCGTCTGCAGCTCGTGCAAGAGCTGCCCCGCCTCGACATCGAAACCGGGCTTTTTCTCAACATAAATGCGAGAAACCATGAATCCTACCCTTCTTTAGTATGCTGGGTGCCTTTTCCTGCTTGTTTTGAACGCAAATGCACTTCAAAGCTCTTTTGAAATAGTTCTTATCATGATACCGCAGTACAGCTGGCGCTGCGGTGGAATGAGGGTAAGAGCGCCCACGGATGCGGCAAGCGAAAAAGCCCGAGACCAAGGAGAGGCAAAACGCCAGTACGCCACCCAGCAAATGGACTTGCCCTCGCGAACGGACGCCAGCAACCGCAAACACTTCTTATGCCGTCCCGCAGCGCCGCTCCAGGAGCCGACTCGCAGGGTCTCCAAAGCCACCAATGGAGTCACGCCAGGCCCACTCCATTCACGGCGTCGCGTTGTCCAGGGCATCCAGCCGCTCACGTTGCGTCACCGGGAGTATCCCCGCGCCGCGCTGCCGAGCCCGCCCCGCCCGCAACGCTGCCCAAATTCGCCCACAAAGGCGCCGCGCCCGGGCCACCCCGCCCATGGCACCAAGCATGAGGCCGATCCGGGTGCCCAAAAACAGAAATACGCCCAAAATTGCAACTTTTTTGCGATTGCGGATTGCCGCAGGCGTCAAAACGTGGATTGAAGCCCGGAAAAGCGGCAAATCGGACGCACAGCGGCCCATTTCCGCCTCGCGGAGGACGGAAAGGAGTCCGCAATCGCAAAAAAGTTGCACAGAAGTCGGAATTTTTGTTTTTGCGAAACGGATCGTCGTAACGGAGCAATTCTTGCGAAAGACGCGTGTGTCTTCAATGCCAATCAGGCCGAGCAGCAGCACGGAACCACAGGGCATCGACCATGCAAGCACTCATGTCCTCACCCTTGGCAAAAATCCCGCGCTAGCTCGACTGAAAAATGCAACATCTGAAGAGAAACGATGGGCAAAATAAGCCAAATAGCAGGAAATTATTGAAAGCGTCCAGTTTGCAATCGTTTGAAGGGCGCACGTGGGGTAGCATTGTTAACAATTGGTCAAATACGACCTCCGACTGTTACAAAAATACAATGTTGAATTGCGATCATACAAGGAAATATAAGGAACGTAATGGCGCTTTCTTTTGTTGATTTCATCTCTCAGGCCATGGCTCAACCCAGCCTCTTCGTCATTTTGATTCTAGTAATCGGCGTTACCGCCGTATCGGGCGCTACTGATGCGCCAAACGCTATTGCCACCGTTGTTTCCACTCGTTGCTTAAAGCCCAGCGTTGCCATCGGGCTGGCAGCGGTATTCAATTTCGTGGGCCTTGTAGGAATGACCTACATTTCAACCGCCGTAGCTAAAACGATGTTCGGGATGGTCGACTTCTCGGGCAATACCGATGCGGCCCTCTATGCTCTGATGGCGGCCATGATTGGCGCCATTTTATGGGGTATCTTCTGTTGGTTCTTCGGCATTCCCTGCTCGAAATCGCACAGCCTTATCGCTGGCGTAACGGGCGGCGCTATTGCCCTGAACGGCCTTGCAGGCGTGGTTCCCGCAGAATGGGCCAAGGTTATTTATGGCATGGTATTTTCGCTGGTAGCGGGCTTCTTTCTTGGTTGGCTGTTCGTCAAGGTCATCGAAAAGGCCTGCACGCATGTAAACCGCCAAGCAGCAAACCATGCTTTTACCGGCATCCAAGACGTATGCGCTGTGGCTCTCTCGTTTTTACATGGCGCTCAGGACGGCCAGAAGTTCATGTCCATCGCCATGCTGGGCGTTGCCCTTTCCTTCGGCAACCCGACCCCCGATTCCAACGGGTTCCCCATGTGGCTCATGATCATCTGCTCGCTCGCCATTTCACTTGGCACCATCGTGGGCGGCAAGCGCATCATCAAATCGGTTGGCATGGACATGGTCAAGCTCGAGAAGTACCAAGGCGTAGCCGCTAACTTCTCCACCACCTTCACGCTGCTGTTCGCCAGTCTTACTGGCATGCCCGTTTCCACCGGCCACTGCAACACCTCGGCAATCATGGGCGTCGGTGCCAGCAAATCATTCAAACGCGTTAACTGGGGAATTGCCCGCAACATGGTTCTTGCGTGGGTGCTTACTTTCCCCGCCTGCGGCCTTATCGGCTTCCTTCTTGCCCACCTGTTCATGATGTTCGCATAGGGCGCCAAGAGGCACATTGCCCCCAAGGCGCACCCGCACACTGCTGTGACGGATTCCGCCTTCGCCTATAATCAGGCACATGGAACAAGCTCTTTTTGACATACTTGACGCGCTCAAGGCAAAGGAGCGCCTTGACGAGCGCGAACTCACAAAGATAATCAACCGCCACAACAAACGCATCCTTGAAACGAGACGCTTCGGCAACTGCGATGAACCGAACGGCAGCGGGAACACACAAAACCATCCACCCGCACCCTCGGAGCCGGCGAAGGCACGCCCTCTCTCGAAGCGCCAACTCATGGCCTTCTATCTTGATGTGCAGAAGAACCAGCCCGAGCGTTGGAGCAGTTGGGGCTTGAGCGATGAGCAGCAGCGCCGCCTTGTCCGCACTCTGCAGATGAAACCCCGCCGCACCGCTTCAGGCGTTGCTACCATCACCGTGCTCACCAAGCCGTGGAAGTGCTCCAGCAACTGCTTGTACTGCCCCAACGACTTGCGCATGCCCAAAAGCTACTTGGCAGATGAGCCTGCATGCCAACGCGCCGAACGCACCTTCTTCGATCCCTACCTGCAGGTTGCCGCACGCCTTAAAGCCCTCACCGAAATGGGGCACATCACCGACAAAGTCGAGCTCATCGTTTTGGGCGGCACCTGGAGCGACTACCCGGAAAGCTACCAGATCTGGTTCATCCGTGAACTGTTCCGCGCATTGAACGATGGCTCCCAGGCGATCGAGAACCTCCCTGCGCGCAAGCATGCCTACGAATCGGCAGGGATCTCTTGCGACCCGGAACTCCTTAAGGCATTCGTTGCCAAAGAGCAGCATCGTATCGACAACCGAGAAGCAACGTACAACCAGGCATTCGACCGTCTCTACGGCGAAAATGGTGCGTGGGCGTCGGTGGGCCAATGGCAAAAGGCAACGTGGGAAGAGCTCGAAGCCGAGCAGGATGCCAATGTCGACGGGCAGCACCGCGTAGTAGGCCTGGTAATAGAAACACGGCCTGAGCGCATAACGCCCACTCACTTGGCCGCACTGCGTCGCATGGGCTGCACCAAAGTCCAAATGGGCATCCAAAGCTTGGACGAAAAAGTGCGCACGCTCAACGACCGCCATACCTCTACGCAGCAAATCCAAAGAGCATTCGAGTTTCTGCGCTTGTTCGGCTTCAAAACCCACGTGCATGCCATGGTGAATTTGCTGGGCGCCACACCGGAATCGGATAAAACCGACTACCTGCGCCTTTGCAACGATGCCGCTTTTCAGCCCGATGAGGTGAAGCTCTATCCATGTGTCCTCGTAGAGGGAACCGGACTCTGCGAACGCTTCGAGGATCACACCTGGCAGCCTTACTCTGAACCCAGCCTAGTAGACGTATTGGTCTCCGATACCTGCGCAACACCTGCGTTTACACGCATTTCCCGCATGATTCGAGATATATCGGCACCCGACATCAAGGCGGGCAATAAAAAGGTGAACCTGCGCCAGCTGGTTGAGCAACGAATCGATTCTGAGGGCCTTGCCACGGCTGAAATCCGCCATCGCGAAGTAAGCCTTGCCAACGTTGCCGCTGAAGACCTTTCGCTTGAAGTGGTTGAGTACGAAACCACCGCCACCAGCGAACGCTTCCTTCAATGGGTAACGCCGCAGGGGAAGATCGCGGGTTTCTTGCGTCTTTCGCTGCCTCACGCCAATGCGATAGCCCAGCTGAACGAAGAGTACGAAGCGGCAACATCTAAGACAGCGGAACAAAGACACACCCTCCCCTTCCCACTCCAGGCGGGAGAAGCGATGATCCGCGAGGTGCACGTTTATGGCCGCGTGGAAAAGCTGCAGCACGCTGGCATCAACAACGCCCAGCATCGTGGCCTGGGCACCCAGCTGGTAAACCGCGCTTGCGAGCTTGCCTCGCGGGCAGGATACCAACGCATCAACGTTATCAGCGCCGTGGGGACGCGTGGGTATTACCGAAAACTCGGTTTCTATGACAATGGGCTGTATCAGCAACGCATGCTGCAGCCAATGTCGTAGTATTGCTTGCGAAAAGGTAAGCGCTTGGCAGTCTCTTCCGTCGAGCACCACGGCCTCACAGCCGAGCACGAACAGTTCAATGTACGGAAAAGCTGCCGAGCATACACAAGGAGCACGCAATGACAACGTATTCTTCCCGCGAAGAAATAGACGAGCAGTATCGCTGGGATCTTTCCAGCATCTTTGAAAGCGACGAAGCCTTTTTGGCTGCGCTTGAAGAAGCAAAGAAACTTCCTCCCCGGTTCGCATCATTCCAAGGGAAGATCAGCGCTTCGGCAGTCGAGCTGCTTGCTTATCTAAAGCTCGACGATGAAGCAGGATTGATCCTCACCAAGCTGGTGAACTACGCTGAACGGAAAAGCGACGAAGACACGCGCGAATCGCGCTACCAAGATTACTCGAGCCAGGTTATGACGCTCTGGGTTTCGCTCTCCAGCGCTTCTTCTTGGTTTACCTCCGAGCTGCTTAGCTTAAGCGAGCAGGAAATGGAAGGGTTCTACTCACAGGAACCGGAACTGGAACTGTACCGCCGCTGCTTGGATGTCATCTTCAGCAGGCGCGAGCACGTGCTCTCCCCCGCCGAAGAAAAGCTCTTGGCTGCCGCAGGAGACATGGCCAACCAGCCCGACAACATCTTTTCCCTGCTTAACGATGCCGACCTCACCTTCCCCGATGCGCACGATGCCAAAGGCGCTGCGCATCCGGTAACCCACGGCAGCTACATCCCCCTTATGATGTCAGCCGACCGAACGCTGCGTGAATCCGCCTATGAATCGCTCTATTCCAGCTACCGCCAATTCCGCAACACCTTCGCTGCAACACTAGGCGCCCAGAACAAGCAGCTGAAGTTCTTTGCAGAAGCTCGTCGTTACGAATCGGCCCTGGAAGCAGCGCTTTCTGCCAACGAAGTGCCAACCCAGGTGTACACGAATCTCATTGAAACCGTGCACAACAATATGGACGCCATGTACAAATACGTGGCCTTGCGCAAGGAACTTCTAGACGTAGACGAGCTGCGTTTCTCCGACTTGTACGTACCCATCGTCGATGATGTGGAGCTCACCTTCACTTACGAAGAAGCCTGCGACATCATCTTAGAAGCACTGCGCCCCATGGGTGAAAACTACCTGGCCTTGGTGCGCCGTGGCCTTTCTGAGCGTTGGATCGACGTATACGAAACGCCGGGTAAACGTAGTGGCGCCTACTCTGCCGGCGGCTACGGCATGCACCCGGTGATCCTGCTCAACTTCCAGGGCAAACTCGATGATGTATTCACGCTGATCCATGAGATGGGCCACTCCATCCACACGTATCTCTCCTGCGCCAACCAACCCGTGTGCTATTCCGACTACGTCATATTCGTCGCCGAAGTAGCGTCTACCTGCAACGAAGCTCTGCTTACGCGCTACCTCCTCGACCACGCGAAAAACGAACGCGAACGCGCCTATTTCCTAAACCACTTCTTGGAGCAGTTCCGCGCAACGCTGTACCGCCAAACCATGTTCGCTGAATTCGAGCTGAAAGTGGCTGAGCTCACCGCACAGGGCGCCGGCATCACCGCCGATGCGCTCTGCGGCATCTATAAGGAGCTGAACGCACAGTACTTCGGCGATGGCATTGCGCTCGACGAGAACATCGCCCTCGAATGGGCGCGCATCCCGCACTTCTATTACCGCTTCTACGTATACCAATACGCCACGGGCTTTGCGGCCGCCATTGCGCTCTCTCAGCGTATTTTGGACCTGGGGGAACAAGGACGCGAAGACTACTTGGGCTTCCTGAAAGGCGGCAGCTCCAAACCCCCAATCGACCTTCTGCGTGGCGCTGGCGTTGACATGCTCAGCCCCGAACCCGTCGAAGACGCTCTGAAGCTCTTCGATGAAATGGTCGACGAAATGGCAGAAGCCTGCCGCAAACTCAAAGCTGAAAAGCACTAGCAAAACGCGTTTTCCAAACACCACAAAGGGCCTTAGGGAAACTCCCCTAAGGCCCTTCGTTTCTCCTGGCCCCGAGCTTATTGGGCCAGGCTTATCTAAAGCAACAAGATCGCTGCTTTACTCTGACACTTATGCAATTCCTGCTCGTTTGCGCACATCGGAAGGGGATTCCGGTTCATATGCTGGAGTTCCCTGAACCTTGCGCAGCAGCACATAGAGCTGCATTTTCTCGCCTTCAGTAAAATCACCAAACAATTCTTCGGCGCGCTTTTCCAGGGCCTCTTCTTGCTCGGAGAACATCTGCTTGCCCGCTTCGGTAAGCATAACCACGTCGTTGTCTTTCCCATCGACAGTGTCAACAACGCGTTTTACCAGGCCCTCTTTTTCCATGCCGTCAAGCAATTCGGGAAAAGCCACGTACTCGCTATCGCGGCGCAAGGTTTCGTAGCTCATCATTTCCCAAATGCCCAACTGGCGAATAACAAACACTTTGCCCAAGTCGAATGCGCGCTTGTCAAAAGCAGCCTCAGAAAGGACACGCTGCTCAAGGGGCAGGGTGCGAAGCCCTCGCTCCATAATGGCACGTAGGTATTGAGCATCGCGTTTACCGGGCTTTTCGCAATCGGAAACCGAGGCGCCTTCCTTTGCGTTCGCGCTGGTAATTACAACGGTTTTGGCAAATCGGAGCATTTGCCCCATGAGTTTCTTGTCAACAGTGCTCACAGTTATTCCCCCTTGGCGATAGACGGACAAGCTTTGCTCGCTCGCATTCGGTCACCCACCTTATAACCATCAGTATGACGCTCTCCCGGCGCGCTTCAGCAAAGCCAGACGGTACGGTTACCCGCATGAAAGCATCCCGTTGTTCAAACCCTCAAAAACCCAACACTTTATTGAATTCGTCTAACGGCGTTCAAGAAGAGAGTCAATCGCGGAGACAATGCGTTGCCTAAGCCAAACAGGTCAGTCGTCCCAGCAACCAACCGCCTACCTCGGTCTGCTCCTAACGCAAAATAGACCCAGAATGAATCTTCATTCTGGGTCCAGCATCAGGGGCTCAATTCAGGCAGGGCCGCCTTTTCTATAAAAACGTAACCCTCTGGCTTTTATCCATGTAATGGGGGTGGTTCTTCACGAAGCGCCAGCGGCAGACACGGGTGATAACAAGGGCCAACACCGCAACCACCAGGAACGAAACCGTAAGCTCCAATACTGGCTGATTGCCTTCGAAGAACGCATACGCAGTGGCCAAAAGGAAGAAAATCGAAAGAATCGAATTGAACACGGTGAAAAACTTGATGAGCACTTCCTTTGCGCGCTCAGGCGAACGAGCCCACGACACCACAAAATAGATAACCAGAGCTAGAATGACCAGCACTATGACAAGCGGTAACGACTGAAGAAGTCGGGCAACAAGAGCCATGGGGCGTTCCTTTCCTTAGAACTACCATCATACCCTTTTCCGCATGTCGCAAGCGCCGACGTAAGGGAAATGAAAGCCGCAAAAGCCTAATCAGACAATATAGGCGAGCCGGAGCAGCAATTACGCCTGTGATGCCTGGTGTCCATTAATTGCCAGAACCAGCAGAGGGGGAACCGCTGCCAGAAGAGCCAGAAGACGAACCCGAACCAGAAGAGCCGTTTCCAGAAGAAGACCCCGAATTGCCACTGCCCGACGAACCAGAACCTGGGTTCGATGAAGATCCGGCATTCTCCGAACTGCTGTCAGAAGACGATGATCCACCATTTGATGAGGCAGAAGAGTCCGAAGATCCCGAGCCAGAACCGCTGCCACTAGCCGAAGTGGAGGAGTTAGATGAATCGGCACTCAAGGATTTTCCCGACTGAGATGAGCCTTCATTCGACTTAGAGGACGTCGATTCATTGGCAGCTGTTTCCTTCGCAGCGCCGTTGGCAGCCGAAGAGCCTTGTTTTGCCTGGGATGCTTCACTTGCCGTGAATATAGGCTCCGTCTTTTCACCAATACCCTGGCCATCGGTGAATACATGGATAAGCCCTGCCGAAACCACAATGGCAATCAGCGCGGAAACGATAGAAACAATGATCACGCTCCGCTGAACGCGAGCCTTGCGACGACGACGCACATGCGCACGTTGCAGCGCAGGATCTACCGCCTTATCCGACGAAGCGTGGGCTTGGTAACGGATATCATCGGCGCCCATAACCTTCGTTGCGCTTGCGGCAATCTTGTCCGAATCGATAATGCGGGTTTCACTCGATGAAACAGGCTCCATCAAACGCGTTTCGTTGGGATCCGCCTGATTTGCCGATGCTCCATCTGGCGCAACATCGCGAATCTTGTCGGCAGAAGCGGACAGCATCTTCTTATACACCTGAGAGGAAACGGCAGAAACGATCGAGCCAACCGCCGCGCCGATCAATGAGCCGGCAACACCGATAACGGAAGACAGCAAAAACACCGTTGCAGCTGCTAGGGCACCAGCAATCACCTGAGCAATCGAAAGATCTTCGAACAATACCGCCAGTTTGCCCTTCTTAGCACCATCGCCACTTTGCTGAACCGAATTCGCCATCGATGCGTTTCCTTTCTCTCGGCTTTCCAACCTAGCAGCCTGAATGCAGAGTGCCACCCCTTCCACGCGCTCTTCACTCATTCTTGACCAAGCTGTCACCGTTTCATCGCTCGATAACCACGGCAAATCCATGCTTGCTCCTTCAAAGCGCTCCGAGTCGATACAGCGAAACGGACCAGCTTTCGCAGTCAAGCATTCTGGCAGTGGCAATCCCCGGCTAGGGGAGCGCCGTAACGACCCGACCTCTCCCAATAAAAACGGACCTGAAGGCCAAGCTTCGGGTCCGTTTGAACGGATTTTGCATTTGTCGAATGATCGGCAACTATGCACGAATAGCCTCCACCATCTTGCGGGCAAATTCGCCAACCGCAGAAACGGCATTTTCGCCTTCCGCGGCAATAATCTTCACGATAGCGGAACCAACAATGGCGCCATCGCTCTTTGCTGCCATGGCCGCCGCTTGCTCGGGATTGGAGATGCCGAACCCGATGGCGATGGGGGTATCGGTAACTGCACGAATGCGCGCCACGATGGAATCCAGATCGGTAGTGATGCTCGAACGGGTACCCGTAACGCCCAACGAGCTTACACAGTAAATGAAACCTTCCGCTTCACGCGCAATGGTATCGATGCGTTCCTCAGACGTGGGCGCAATCATGCTGATAAGGTCCATACCATGCTTGCGGCACGGACCCGCAAACTCTTCCTTTTCTTCAAAGGGAACATCGGGAAGGATAAGGCCATCCACACCTGCCTCAGCTGCGCGAACACAAAACTTTTCGATGCCGTAATGGAACACCACGTTTGCATAGGTCATGAACACAAAAGGCGTATCGACGGTTTTGCGCAGATCGGCAACCATATCAAACACCTTATCGGTGGTGGTTCCTGCCCCAAGCGCACGCATATTGGCTGATTGGATTACCGGCCCTTCTGCCGTAGGGTCCGAAAACGGAATGCCCAGCTCGATAACGGCAGCACCTGCCTGCGCAAGCTCAGCAACAATCTTCTTGGTGGTTTCCAGGCTTGGATCGCCGCAGGTTACAAAAGGAATAAAGGCCTTACCATCCTGAAAAGCGGCTTTGATACGGGGATTACTCATTGATATCTTCTCCTCGATAACGAGCGATAACAGCACAGTCCTTGTCGCCGCGGCCAGAAAGCGTGACTACCATGATTTGATCTTTGTTCATCTTCGGCGCGATCTTGCAGGCATAAGCCACCGCATGCGCACTTTCGATAGCGGGGATAATGCCTTCCAAGCGGCTCAAATACTCGAAGGCGTCCACCGCTTCGTCGTCGGTAACAGGCACATACTGAGCACGGCCGGTATCGTGTAACCATGCATGCTCAGGCCCGATTCCGGGGTAATCAAGCCCAGCGCTGATGGAGTACACAGGCGCGATTTGACCATACTTGTCCTGGCAGAAATACGATTTCATGCCATGGAATACGCCAAGGCTGCCCGTGTTAATGGTTGCCGCCGTTTCGAAGGGGTTGATACCGCGACCAGCC
>UMDS01027313.1_pt1 | contig 13295 bp, 9 predicted proteins | sample 1964551 | NCBI WGS metagenome assembly UMDS01 (sample SAMEA4836000, study PRJEB28245) | human gut metagenome | biome: gut microbiome; material: fecal sample | place: Denmark | collected 2008
GGAAAGTGGAAAAGTTGGAGCATCAAGCAGTGGAAATAGAAGAAAATAATCAAAGGCTGGTAGAACAGGCAGAAAAACTTGTAGATCAGATTGCAAAGCTGGATGAGAAAGAAAAAGATAACAAGAATGTGCTGAAAAAATATGATTTGAGAGCAGATACCCTAAAGACTATAGCCAAAGAAACAGAGAAAGATACCAAGAAATTGAAAAGTGCGGCAATTCCAGTCAGCAATATTTTTGGCAGTGAAGAATATGTCAAGGTAAAGAAAAGCGACTGGGAAAAAATCATAGATGCTTTCGGTAGAGCTGTATCCAGAAATAAGTTGTTGGAGAAATACGAAAAGAAGATTGTTGCACTAGAGAAAAAAGTATCAGATGTGAGTGGACTATTGGATAAAATGAAGCGGTTTATTTCCACCAGAGGATTGGGCGAAGCCTTTGTAGAATTTGTGAAGTCATTAGAGCCTAAGACAATGAAAGAACGCTTGGTGGAAAAGCAGAGAGTTGTGAAAGAACAGACACAACAAAAATCCATGCATACACAGGAACAAGGCGTATCGAGAAAACATAATATCAGTACCGAATTGTAATTCGGGGAAAGAAAGGTTGTTTATGAATATTACATACGAAAAATGTGGAGATTATTTGATACCGAACATAATTCCTGATCCAGAGCCGGAAGGAGAACTGAGAAAGTTTGGACTTATGAGAAGACATTATCTGAAAGAGCATCGGAGCGGTATCTATCAGGCAATGCTATTAAGCGGAAAACTAAAGGAACATTTGCTTATGATGCAGGAACAGGCAGAGGCACAGTTTGATCTATTGGTAAAGCAGATGGCAGAACAAGAGGGCGTGACTGAACATCTGAAAGAGAAAAATCAGATGCTTTGGGTGCAGAGGATGAACAATATTCGGGAGAGAGCTGAGGAGATTGTGAGAGCAACGTTATTACAATGATGATTATACATTACAACAGAAGGCTGATTTTATCGAATCAGCTTTCTGTTGGTTATATACCAATATGCATGCAAATACTAGACCTAAGTAGGAGAAATTGGCAGATGGGAGGCAAAAATACATGGAAGAAATAAACATTTATGGATATATGCGAGTGTCATCCAAGGAGCAAAATGAGGATAGACAGAAAATCGCATTAACGGAGATGGGAGTACCTGAGAATAACATTTATATGGATAAGCAGTCTGGTAAGGATTTTGAGAGAACACAATATAAGCGGTTATTGCGAAAATTAAATGAAAACAGTGTGCTGTATATCAAGTCGATTGACCGCTTAGGCAGGAATTACGGGGAATTGAATGAACAATGGCGTATTATCACGAAAGAGAAGAAAGCAGATATTGTTGTCATAGATATGCCGCTGCTAGATACTCGCAGAGAAAAGAATCTGCTCGGAACATTTATCAGTGATGTTGTTCTGGCATTGCTCAGCTACGTTGCAGAAAACGAACGTACCAATATCAAGCAAAGACAGGCGGAGGGAATTGCAGCAGCGAAAGCAAGGGGCGTAAAGTTCGGCAGACCACCATTACCAATTCCAGAAAACTTTTATCAGATGCACAAAGACTGGCGGGCAGGGAAAATCACAATAGAAGAAGCTGCAAAGGCTTGTAATATGTGCCCTAAGACGTTTTACAGCAAAGCTGTAAAATATGAAAAATCCAGTTAAATAGTTCATGCGTTCTAACTTAAATGGTATACATTTCCAGTAATCATATACATAAAACCATTCTTACATATTGTATCACGAAATCAGTCGAAATTCAGTAATTTTCTGTCAAAACTTCGTGAAATTTCACAGTTACAAATCCAAATTTTCTCATGAAAAAAAGTATACATTTTTTCCAAGCTGGCTATCAAGGATAGCCGGCTTTAGAAATGAGGATAAAAATGGATAAGTTAATTGATCTGAATACTTATCCGGTCAGTAAAAATCTTAAAGCATTGCTGAAGGATAAGACAACAAAGAAAAATATTATATTTGCAACTTCGGTATATAGTTCCAAAGGTACTCCAATCAAGGAAACGGAGCAAATGACGGAGGAAATCTTAAAAGGATTTACGCAATATGAGATACAGCCGAGGGTGCTAAAGAATAAGGAACAACAGCAGGAACGTACCAGAGCCAAAGCCGAGGTGTTTACGCCATCGTGGATATGCAACAAAATGAATAACCATTGCGATGAGGAGTGGTTTGGAAGAAAAGATGTTTTTAATGTTGAATGTGAGCAGGGTTGGCTGGTAAACACAGAAAAAGTGGAGTTTGACACAGCGGATGGATGGAAAAAATATGTTGATTCCAAAAGGCTTGAGATTACCTGCGGTGAAGCTCCCTACATTGTATCACGCTATGATGCAGCTACCGGAGAACTGCTTGAGATTAGGCAGCGGATAGGAATTTTAGACAGAAAACTGCGTGTGGTAAATGAAAATACAGACAGTGCAACTGAATGGTTCAAATGGGTGCTTCGAGCATATCAGAGTGTGTATGGTTATGAATTTCAAGGAGACAGCCTTCTGATTGCAAGAATCAATTTGCTCATAACTTTTGTGGACTATATGCAGGACAGGTGGGGGAGAGTTCCAACAGATGTAGAACTGCGAAAGATTGTGAATGTTATTGTCTGGAACCTGTGGCAGATGGATGGAATATCCGGGACGATTCCCTTTGGAAAGCCCAAAGAGGAATATCATCAATTTAGTCTATTTGACTTTGTGGTAGCAGATGAGCCGAGAAAGCAGGATATAGAAGACCCGGAAGAAGTGTACTGCCGGATCTATGACTGGCGCAGCGATAAGTCGCTGACGTACAAAAGCATGAAGGAAGGTAGATGAGATGAAATTTGATTATGTAATTGGAAATCCACCATATCAGGAAACACAAGAAGGAACATCTGATAATCCAATATATAATTGTTTTATGGATGCAGCATATGAAATTGCTGAAAAGGTGGAATTGATTACACCAGCAAGATTTTTATTTGATGCAGGAAAAACACCAAAAGTATGGAATGAAAAAATGTTGGAAGACGAGCACTTGAAGGTGGAATATTATGAGCAAGATAGCAGTAAAGTTTTTTCAAACACAGATATTAAGGGTGGTGTTGCTGTTACATACCGGGATAAGAGTAAAATATTTGGTGCGATAGATACATTTACTCAATATCCGGTATTAAATAATATACTTGTTAAAGTGAGAGAAAAAATGGAGCGGGCCATTTCGGATATAGTCTATTCACCAGAGAGCTACAAGTTTACAAATCTTATGTATGAAGAACATCCAGAAATATTGGAAAAAACAATGAATGTTAATGGAAAAAAAGTTCCGTTGATTAGTAAGGGACATGAAAGAGACTTAACATCTAATATTTTTGATAAGTTATCGCAGATCGTATTTTTTGAGGATAAACCAACGGATGGAAAGGAATATGTGGAAATTAGTGGACGTAAAGAAAAGTCTCGCATAAATATGTGGATATTAAAAGATTACATAGTAAAACATGAGAATTTGGATGCGTATAAATTGTTTTTTCCAAAGGCAAATGGAAGTGGAAAGTTCGGGGAGCCTATGAGCAGTGCAATAATAGGTTTTCCTAAAGTGGGACATACGCAAACTTTTATTAGTATAGGAAAATTTAAAACTGAAAATGAGGTTGTAGCATTAAATAAATATTTATGTGGCAAATTTGCTAGAGCAATGTTGGGAGTTTTAAAAGTAACGCAGGATAATAAGAAAATGGTATGGAAGTATATTCCACTTCAAGATTTTACTGATAAATCCGACATTGACTGGTCCGTATCCATAGCAAATATAGACAAACAACTTTATAAAAAATATAGGCTTTCCGAGGAAGAAATCGCATTTATAGAAAATAATGTAAAGGAGATGGAATAGCATGAATAAACCTAACATTCAGACAACTAAGCAGGTAGTTCCGATGCTTTATGGCTATTCCACTCCGGAAGTGGTTCGCCATAACGGCTGGACGAAGATAGGATATACAGAGCAGGATGTAGAAACCCGTATCAATCAACAGACACATACTGCTGATGTTAAGTGGCATCTTGAATGGAAAGGAAATGCCACTTTTGATGATGGTTCAGGGGAGACATTCATAGATAAGGACTTTCATGCTTATTTGCGAAAATCCGGTATAGAGCAGGAAAATGGAAAAAATAATGAATGGTTCCATGTGGATGGCACCACATCAAAGCAAATGTTTCGTGATTTCAGGGAAGATCATGGCATCATAAAAACGACAGATACAGTTATTCCGTACAAATTGCGTGAGGAGCAGCAGCGTGCGGTTGCAATGACGGTTGATTATCAGGCAGCGCATAAAGATGGCGAGTTCCTTTGGAATGCCAAGCCGAGATTTGGAAAGACATTATCGGTCTATGATTTTGTGCAGAAAACCGGTGCAGAAAAAGTACTGATTGTGACAAACCGACCAGCGATTGCAAATTCGTGGTTTTTAGATTATGCCAAATTTCTGGGTAGTGAATCAGGGTATCTTTTTGTGAGTGAAGTTGATGAACTAAAAGGGAAAAGAGGTGTGTTGACAAGAGAAGAATATACACATTTTCTTTTAGGAAAAGACAGTGAAAATGTAAAATGTATTGAATTTGTATCCTTGCAGGATATGAAAGGTTCCATTTATTTTGGAGGTCAGTATGATAAATTAGGTGAGGTCGCAAATATGGAGTGGGATATCCTTGTCGTCGACGAAGCACATGAGGGTGTGGATACCTACAAAACAGATGTTGCATTTGATCGTATTAAGCGTAAATTTACGTTGCATTTGTCAGGAACACCGTTTAAAGCACTTGCCAATAATAAATTTGCTGATGATGCTATCTATAACTGGACTTATGCAGATGAACAGAAGAAAAAACGTGACTGGGATGTTTCAGCAGAGGAAGAAAATCCGTATTCAACATTGCCACAGCTTAATCTCTATACTTATCAGATGTCAGAAATTATCAAGGATGAGCTTCAGCAGGGCATAGAAATTGACGGGGAGACAGAAGAATATGCATTTGATCTGAATGAGTTTTTTGCGGTTACCAATGGTAAGTTTAACCATGAATCTTCCGTTGATAAATTTCTCGATGCCTTGACAAGACAGACAAAATTTCCATTTTCTACGGAAGAATTGCGAGATGAATTAAAGCACACCTTCTGGCTGCTCGATAGGGTAGACAGTGCAAAGGCGCTGACAAAAAAATTAAGGGAACATCCAATATTCCAGGAATATGAAGTTGTTCTTGCTGCTGGCGACGGCAAACTGGACGATGATGAGGAAACAATGAAATCTTATGATAAAGTGGTTGCGGCTATTGCACAGCATGAAAAGACCATTACTTTGTCGGTAGGACAGCTTACGACAGGAATTACAATTCCAGAATGGACAGCAGTGCTGATGCTTAGTAATATGCGATCCCCGGCACTTTATATCCAGGCGGCATTCCGGGCACAGAATCCTTGTCTGTTTAAAGTTGGGACATCTTTCAAGAGAAAAGAAAATGCTTATGTATTTGACTTTGATCCGGCAAGAACACTTACCATATTTGAGCAGTTTGCCAATAACCTGAATCCTAATACTGCCAAATGTGGAGGTACCGCAGAGGAACGCAAAGAAAATGTGAAAGAACTGTTAAATTTCTTCCCAGTAATCGGCGAGGATGAACAGGGAGAATTGGTAGAACTGGATGCAGAAAAGGTACTGACGATTCCAAGAAAAATCCGCTCTGTTGAAGTTGTGAAGCGTGGGTTTATGAGCAATTTCCTGTTTCAGAATATCAGTAACATCTTTGGGGCGCCGAAGGAAGTCATTGATATTATCACAAAGTTTGAACCAATAGAAGAACCAAAGAGCAAGGTAAATCTGACGGAGGAAGTGCAGAAAGATCTATCGCTGGATGAAAATGGGGAAGTGGCTCTTAGTGATGAATTTGTGATTGGAAGAACACAGGATGTTTTTGGCGATAAAATTTATGATGTGACATCTCAGGTACAGGAAACAATGACGCAGATGGATCAGGCACCGGACAAGGCGCAGAAAGCCATCGACAAACTGAAAGAAGCGGTAAAACAGAGTGCGGTCAAGGCAGTCGTGGATACAGCACAGTCTACCTACGGTTCTGATATGAAAGCAGTCGATAAAAGACAGATTGAATCAAAACTGAACCATGAGGCAGATCGGATGATAGATAAGCTGCATACCAACTATGAGATAGAGCGAAATGTCATAGAAAATCAGCGTGTTGCCGAGCAGCAGGCAAGATATGAAACCGGAAAAACATCAGAGCAGATTGATAAAGAATTTGAGAAGAAGCAGAAGGAAGCTATGGAAAAATTCAATGAAGAATTGACAACTGCTATTTCTGATTTCGCAAGAGAATCCACGAAGGAGACAGTCAAGACCGTAGAAACAAAGAAGAAGGAACGGGAAAAGGAAACAATTGAGGATGGTGTTAGAGATCACTTGCGTGGCTTTTCAAGGACAATTCCATCATTTCTTATGGCATACGGAGATAATACGGTAACGCTTGCCACTTTTGATACCATCATTCCGGATAAAGTTTTTCTGGAAGTGACAAGTATCACGCTGGATCAGTTCAAGTTTTTGCGTGATGGTGGTGACTATGTGGAGGAAGAAACCGGACAGACCAAGCACTTTGAAGGACAGCTATTCGATTCGGTGGTATTTGATGATTCTGTAAAAGAATTTCTTGCCTTAAAGAAAAAGCTTGCTGATTATTTTGATGAAAAGAGCGTAGAGGATATATTTGATTATATTCCACCGCAGAAAACCAACCAGATATTCACACCAAAGACAATGGTTAAGAAAATGGTGGACATGCTGGAGCAGGAGAATCCCGGTTGCTTTGATATGCCAGATAAGACCTTCATTGATTTGTATATGAAATCCGGTCTGTACATTACAGAGATTGTGAAGCGTTTATATCAGAGTGACGAAATGAAAAAGCAATTCCCGGACAATAAGGAACGCTTGAAGCACATCTTTGAAAAGCAGGTGTACGGACTTGCACCAACAGAAATCATATATAAGATAGCAACAAGTTACATATTGGGATTTGATGAGGATACGAAGGACATCAAGCATAATTTCAGACAGTTAGATGCTTTGCCTTATGCAAAGGATGGAACGCTGGAGCAGATGTTGGATGAGCTGTATTCTGAGCAGGAGTAGATGGCAGGATGCACCCGGAAATGGGTGCATTTTTTGAAGTTAGGCAATGGAATATTGTACAAATATTCGTTGTCTTATAGTGCATTTGTCAGTATAATACAGTATAAGAAGAACAAGTTATAGAACAGATGAAAAATATGGAAGAAGATTAGCTAACGGTGTTTATTACTATGGGAGCGATAATCTTAGTACCTGATACATTGAAATATCTATGACAGAGGCTTATTCACTGAAGTATAAGAGGTAAAATCTTGAATTTTCAATAAATATACTTGATTGTATGAGGAGGAAAATAAATGTCAGAATCGCATTTTAATTATACTGTGATAGAAAAAATGCATAAATCACCAATATGGGATAATCACATTCTTAAGGTTAGGGTTAGAGGAAAAGATAAGATATATGTTTTGAAATTATATGGGGGTATTAATGAACCCTTTCAGAAATTAGTATTTAACAGAGAAATGGAAGCTCTTAAAGTATTGAATTCTTGCAGTAATATTGTAAAGATAAGGGATACAACAGCATCATTAAAATATAATGGGAAATCTAATTATGGTGCAATACTAATGGATTATGTAGATGGGAAGACTTTGGATTTATATGATTGGCATTCATTCACGCAATTGAAGAAGTACGAAATATGTTTAAAAATTTTGCAGGCAGTATATAATGCACACGCAAATGATGTAATACATAGAGATTTAAAGCCACAAAATATAATTTACGATGATGTAAATGACGAGATTACAATTATAGATTTTGGTTCAAGCAAGATAAAGACAATTATTGAGAAAGAAACTACTATGCCAATGTTTTCAGAAAATTATTCAGCACCAGAAGTTGTAAAAGGAAATGATATTACTGAAAAATGCGATTACTATTCTTTGGGTGTTATTTTCTCAGAATTATTTTTGTGTAAAGAAGCAGAATCAAATGTAGAAATGATTTGTTTGATTGAAAAATCCAGTATGGATGAAGTGTTAAAAAGTACACTTTGTTCAATGCTTCAGGATAACCCATCTGATAGACCGGAATCTATAGATGAAATTACAGATGTTTTTACACAATTAATAGGTGAATTAAACACATCGTCAAATGATTATAGTGTTTTTATCGATTTTGAAAAAATGCGTTATTTGAAACGCAGTATGGTAATTGAAAATAGCATGAACATGACGCAATTTACCAATTCATTTTTAAAAAGGGAATTTTTAGAAGGATACGGATATTATGATGAACACCATGAAAAATATATTATTACAGGGAAAACTATCGTAGTGGAGTGTAGCTATGATGAAAAAGTAGAATCTTTTGAAGTGATGAGGATTTCTGAAGTTGCAACTGACCGTAGAAATATTAATATTCGCAGGAGTTTTAAAATTGAAGGTAAGCTCTCTTTTTATGATTCTAGATTTAGATATACATGTCATAATGGAAAAGATAATAAAAAGCTGTGGATCATGTTTAAAAATAGACGTGAAGATAACGAACGATACAGAGAACGTGAAGAAAAATTTGATAAGCTATTTGGAAGTTGGCAAGAGGGATTAGAGGAATCTATTATTAGCGAAAAGGACAAAGTTGCAAAAATAGTATATTCTGAATCGCATATTGATAATGGCCAAATTGTTTTAGAAGTAGACGAATGTCAAAATAAGTCAATAGATGAGTTGGAGCAAAATACAAAATTTATTATTGAAGGTGTTGATGATAGAGGACAACCTGTATATTTTGAATTGGGTATTCTAGATGATATTATATGTGATGATGATAGCGTTAAAATAGTTATACAAATGCCTAAAAAAGTGTTAAAAGGAAATGTAAGAACACTGCTTAAGAAGAAAGGCAATGTTATGGAAGATTTTCGTGCAAATACCAGTTCTTATAAGCGCCAGATGAGTGCAATTAGATCATTAAAAAGTGAAGAGTATTCTGCACGAAATTTGAAAGATATTTTGTTAAATGTTGAAGAACCAGAGGAGATACCAACGATATTTGAACCCAAATTTATTGCACAAAAGCTAAATCCGTCACAGCAACAAGCGGTGATAAAGGCTTTAAACTCTGAAAATATTGGATTGATACAGGGACCACCTGGAACTGGAAAAACAAAGGTAATAAAGGAAATAATAGGACAAGTTGTTACGAAATCTATAAAAACAGCAGATAGTCCTAGGATACTTATTGTTTCGCAGTCACATACAGCGGTGGATAATATTCTGGAAGGGCTAGACAGTACTATTTCAGATGATTTAGAAATAGTCAGAATAGGAGCCGACAAAAACGTATCACCCAAAATATCTTGTAGATATACGATGCCAGCTCATAGAGACAAGCTTTTTTCTGATGTGAAGAAGAATGTTGAGAAGTATGACAAAAGGATGGAAGAAGTATACCAAGATATATCAGATCAGAGAATTCTTGATAGATGGAAGAAAATAAAAGAAATACAAGAGGATTGGATTGATAGGTCTGTAGAAAAGGACTGCCTTGATTATCAGCTAGTACGGAGTGCTACGGTTATAGCAGGAACATGTGTAGGTTTTTTAGCAAATAGTTTTGTTAAAGATATGGAATTTGATTATGTCATTATTGATGAAGCGGCAAAGGCAACAACGCCGGAATTGTTGGTTTCTATAATCAAAGCAAAAAAGATAATTTTAGTAGGAGATCAAAATCAGTTACCAGCTTATGCAGACCAAAGAATATCTCCCAGAATTGCGAAATTGACCAAAAATCCGGAATATAGAATGTTTGATATATTATTTGAAACATTACCAGATTCACACAAGCAAGTTTTAAGTACCCAATATAGAATGATAAGAAATATTGGAAATCTGATTAGCACTGTTTTTTATGGAGGAACAATTGATACAGGGTGCAAGGACGAAGATAAACTTCATGGACTATCAAGATACGAAGGTTATTCTATAATTTGGTTTGATACTTCAGAAAACAGAAGAAGGAAGCAGAAGAAAACTAAAGGCAATTCATTCATGAATGAGGAAGAAAAACGTATTATTTTAGATATTCTTGAGGATTTAAAAAAATCGAATGAATTAGATAACCAAGATATAGGGATAATTACCGGATATAGTGGACAAAAAGATATTCTTCGAAATTCAGTTAAAGCAATTGGATATGATAAAATTGCACAAATTGATATTAATGTGTTAGATGCTTTTCAAGGACGCAAAAATGATATTATTATGTATAGTACAGTAAGGACAGATAATTCAATTGGATTCCAGAAAGAAAAGGAGCGTGTAAATGTTGCTTTTTCTAGGGCAAAAAAATTGTTGATAATCTGTGGTGACTTAAATTTCTTTTATAATTATAATGATCCAAATAATAAATTTATTGAAATAATTGACTACATTAAAACTCACGATCATTGCAAGATTATTTCATGTAAGGGGGAAAATCTATTTTGAAAAAATTAATGGAAGATTTGTTCCAACACATTATACCAGTAAATGAAGGATATGATTATCTTTTTTCTGATTTAGTATATGTACCAATATATGAGACGTCATTGCTTGTAACCAAGAGAACCATTATGCCAATTAGTCTTGTTGAAGAAAAAGTACTTCAGCTTATTGATGTAGGTGTCTATCAAATTGATGAGATAGCTCAGATATTAGGATTGAAACGAAAGTTGTTAGATGTAACGTTAGCTGATTTGTATTCAAAAAATCTTGTAATGGTATCGACTAATTCTTGTAAGATGATGACAGCAGGTAGAGAGGCGTTAAACAACCTTAATAGAACAGAAAAAAAACAAGATATTTTGAAAAATGTATGTCTTGATGGAATCTTAGGGAATATTATTGATTCCGCAGCGTATGAATTGCAGAATAATGTACGGGATAACGATGGAAAATTGAAACCAATAATTCCTATTGGAGAAGTTAAATATTATATAGAGCAATTCAAAAGGATATCTCAGATATTTGACGAAGAAAATGTTTTGTATTTTTCAGAAGGAGTTCAGCCGGTAAAAGAAGAATTGTTGAAAATAGATAAGATTGATAGTACATTTGTTAAATATATTAAAATACCAATACACATATATGTAAGTTCAAATGGTTTGGATATTGATATTGTACAAGCATCAAATAAATATAAAGAACTGTTAGAATTGTACAAAGATTATATAATTGAGCAGATAAATAATAAAAAGGTATTAAAGAATCATTTTAAGTATAGAAGAATTAATCAACAGGGGTATGAAGGAGAGCTTCTTGAAGAAAAGAGTGGTCTGTATGATGAGTTGAAAAAGATACATTTCACAAAAAACAAAAAAAGTATTGATTATACGCTTATCACAGATGAAGTTTTTAATGATAGAAAATTAATGGATGGTGAATATAGAGATATTCTAAAATACATTGTTTCTCAATCTTCGGATGTGGATTTATATGTAGATAATTTTGACGATTGGGCATTTGATAGTCAATTTACTGCTACGCTTACAGAGAATATGGGTAAATCAAACTTATCAATATATTATGCACAAGCCAATAATATAAAAGCCACAAAAAAACAAATTGAGTGGAATTTTAAAGGCGGGTGCAAATGTGTAGAAAAAGATAAGAAATATTTTTTTTGCTGGAAGACAGAATCATATTTGCTTTATGGTGTGCCAAAATTAAGAAATGTGATAGATGACAATACAACGTGTCTATGTATGTCATACTACTTGCGCAGTAACTCATAATATGGAATATGTTTATTGCAGTGATGATTATGACGAGTTATTTTTATAGAGAACTATGATTATTAGGCTTTTATCTAAGAAGCACAGTTTTTTATCCATAATATGGAACCTTAGTTTATCGAATTTTAGGGATTCACATACAGCCTGTGAATTTTGAATGGGAAAATGGTACTGTGATTGACATTTAGCATACAATAGTGTATATTTAAGTTACAAAAAGAAGATACTACAGTCGGAACGGAGACTTAAAACTCGTTTCCAGTGGTCGGGATGAAGACCTAAAACTCATTCCCATTACAGAGTAAACTGCTAAAAATCAAAGGCGGATGGCTTCGGTCATCCGTCTTTCTTTAACAAAGGAGATGAAATGGCAGAGGAAAGTTTTAAGGAACGTGCCTGACAGGAAATGATAAAGGCTGCAAAACAGTATAAGGACATCTATGTTGATTATGAGTATCTAATCTGCTCGGTAGCATTTGAGAAAAGTGATTATTATATAATTGCTACAGAGGAAGATAATTTTCAGCATTTAACAGGTGTGCAGTCCAAGATAGATGCTAAGACATTTTTCCGCAAATGTTATGATGGAACGCTTGCGGAAGTGGACTTTGATTTTGCAAAAGCAGGACAGAATGAGAAGTCGGCAAAAGGTACAGTAAGAAGAAAAATACAGGTTTTGCCGGATATGATGACACTAATGAAATCGGATGTTCAAGTAGAAGAAGGCTTTCGGAAAAATCGGGTAGTGTGTTCGCTGGCAACAGCGGATGGAAACTGCACATTAGGTTTTTCAGAATCAAAGAAAGCACGTCCGAAGTCCTTGATAAAAGGAAATGAATTGAAGAATCCGGGAACTGTAGATTTGATTCTGAGAAAAACAACTGGAAGTTTATTCTTTGATGAAATTATTGTTGGAGATACAGCAATGCTTAAGCAGTTCAGAGAAAAAATTGAGGATATTGTGTCAGCAAAGTTGTTTGAAGATGTAACAGGAGAATAAGACATATGAATGATGAAGATCATGTTTTGTTAAGCGAAAAATTGGAAGATCAGTTAAAAGCTGTAGAGTGGGCGCGGGAACAAAAGAAGAAAATAACGGATGAAAAAAACAGACGTATCGCAGATGCACTCATGGAAAAGATGACACCTTTGATAATGAAGAATAGTGTACAGAAATAACGTGGGTACAATTTGGGTACAGTAACTTTGAAACCATATTAACAAGATACAAAACCGCATTAAAATGATACGGTTTTGCAATATAATAACAGCAGATTTATATGAAAAATCGAACCCGAAAAAGAGTTTGAATAACGGATTAAAATGCCGAAAGC